>Ga0187780_10000088_pt1 | contig 69643 bp, 57 predicted proteins | sample 1015_Q2_SP10_20__FD_132429 | JGI IMG/M metagenome (GOLD analysis project Ga0187780, IMG submission 132429) | Tropical peat soil microbial communities from peatlands in Department of Meta, Colombia - 1015_Q2_SP10_20_MG | ecosystem: Environmental > Terrestrial > Soil > Wetlands > Peat | place...
CTAGAGCGTAATCGTTCAACTGAATCGATTGGGGCTCTGGAATTTTGATGATGCTCTAAGCCAAAGCGGCAAGCAGGACCAGGATCTCGCTAACCTGCTCGAGCGCGCCCAAGACGTCGCCGGTCTGTCCTTCGATCTGACGCGTGCTCAGCCATGCCGTCAGCGCGACAGCGATCATCAAAACGATCGATGTCATGACGCCGCGCCCGGGATGCAGGCAGAAGAGCAGAACGACAAAAGCGATTGCCGCGGCAACCGCTGCGCTTTCGCCCGGCGGCCGTCCCGCCTCGAACGATAACCCATCGCTGCGCGCCGGCGGCAACAGCCACATGAACACGGGCATGGCGGCGCGCGCCGCGCTGTGCGATGCGATCAGCGCCCAAACGACCAAATGCGTATCGCCGAAGCTCGCCAGCGCGCTCACCCGAAGCAACAGCGACAGGATCAAAGCGCAAACGCCGTAGGCGCCGGTACGGCTGTCGCGCATGATTTCAAGTTTTTGCTCGCGTGTCTTGCCGCCGCCAAAGCCGTCCACTGTGTCGGCCAGGCCGTCCTCGTGCAGGCAACCGGTGATGGCGAGCGTCGCCGCCACGCTCAGCGCCGCCGCCGGCCAAGGCGGCAAGCCGAGCCGATACGCCAGTACGTAAACGGCGGCGCCGATAACGCCGATCGCGAGGCCCGCGACCGGGAAGGCCCATGCGGCTTTGGCGATGACGCCGCCGGCCTGCGGCATTGCCCGCGGGAGCGGCAGCCTGCTGGAAAAAGCCAGGACCGCCTTAAGCTCCTCGGCGCGATCCTCAAACCAAGTGCGTGAAATCGTCGTCATGCGGCGTAGCCCATTGATGGCCGTGGGACAAGCGATTTGCTACATCTCCATTCGCGCCATTCAGCGCGCGGAAACAGCAGTATGGTGGACTTTACCTCATTTTCGGAGCTGCGTGCCCTCTCTCTCGACCTGCCGGGTGGGGATCCGGCGGCCGGCGCCGCGGTCGCCCGGCGCGAGGCGATGCTGACCAAGCCGCCGGGCAGCCTGGGCCGCCTTGAGCAGCTGGTCGGGTGGCTCGCGCATTGGCAGGGCCACGTGCCGCCGCGATTGCAAGCGGTCGAAGTCTTGGTGTTCGCCGGCAATCACGGCGTCACTGGGCAAGGTGTCTCGGCCTATCCGGCCGAAGTGACGGCGCAGATGGTGGCGAATTTCGCCACAGGCGGCGCGGCGATCAATCAACTAGCGCGGACCGCCGGCGCGAGTTTGCGGGTCGTGCCGTTGTCACTGGAGCGCGCCACCGCCGATTTCACCCAGCAACCGGCACTGTCGGAGCGGGAATTTCTGGCCGGGGTTGCGGCGGGCTTCGACGCGGTCTCACCCAAATGCGATCTTGTTTGCTTGGGCGAAATGGGCGTCGGCAATACGACGGCGGCCGCGGCAGTGGCGGCGGCTCTGTTCGGTGGCGGTGGCGCCCGTTGGGCGGGCCGCGGCACTGGCGTCGACCAGGACGGCTTGGCGCGCAAGCGCGACGCGGTTGACCGGGCGCTGTCGCGCCATGCCTCGGTGTTGCACGATCCGCTTGCTATCGCCGCCACGCTGGGTGGCCGCGAACTCGCCGCCATACTTGGCGCGGCGCTTGCGGCGCGGCAGCGGCGCATTCCGGTCGTGCTCGACGGCTTTGTCTGCACAGCCGCGGTCGCGCCGCTGCAAAAGCTGCGCGCCGACGCGCTGTCGCATACGCTCGCCAGCCACGTCTCGGCCGAAGCCGGGCATCGACTTCTTCTCGATGAGCTTGGCTTGGCTCCCGTTCTCGATCTCAAAATGCGGCTCGGCGAGGCGTCCGGCGCCGCCGTGGCGGTCCTGCTCCTGCGCGCTGCACTTGCCTGCCATACGGGAATGGCAACCTTCGGCGAAGCGGGCGTTTCCGATAGACCGGCCGACGACGCAGCGTCGGCCGCGGCAAGCTAGAGCCGCAATCGATTAAGTTCAAAACGATTGCGCTCCAGAAAACCGATTGTCGGGCTGTCGGCTGCCGAATGCGGGCAAACGATCGCGCTCTAGCGGTTGTCTCCGGCGATGGCGTGAAAGAACGTTCCGCTCACGTTGCCTCGCCGCCCGCCGGCCTTACCGAGCGCGCGGCCTTCGCTGTCGGTGAGTTCCGCCAATGCCTCGTCGTCACCTGGCGCGATGAGCGACGCATAATGAAATTCATGGCCGCGCACGATCGCACCTTTCTCGCCGAGCACGCCGTCCGAAAGAAGCCGCACGACGCGGTAGCCGAGGTTGAGCTTGCGCTTGGCGAAGCTTGTTGCATGGCCGAGCAATCCCGTCATGGGGTGATGGCGGCCGTTTGCGTCTTCGATAGTCCGGCCGAGCACCATGTAGCCGCCGCATTCGCCATGCACCGGGCGCGTTTCGGCAAAACGCCGGATACCGTCGCAAAAGTGGCGCGCTGCCGCGAGCGCCTGTGCATGCAATTCCGGATAACCGCCCGGCAGCCAGCAGCTATCGGCCCGTTCGGGCGGCGCTTCGTCGGCGAGCGGCGAAAAGCGAATGATCTCGGCGCCGGCATTGCACCACGCTTCGAGGAGATGGGGATAGACGAAACTGAAGGCGCGATCGTGCGCGAGCGCGATGCGCTGGCCGGGCGGGGGTAGGGCGGTAGGAAAATCGGCGCGCGGCACGACGGCAAGCGGCGCGGCGGCGGCGATGATCGCGTCGAGATCGAGATGGCATTCCGCCGCCGCCGCGAGGCGATCGGTCAGCGCAGCCAGATCGTCATGCTCGCCGGCTTGTACCAGTCCGAGATGCCGCTCCGGCAAAGCAAGGGCCGCGTCGCGCGGCAGCGCGCCGAGAATGGGGATGCGCAGCGCGCCAATCGCGTCGGCGATCAGCGCGCGGTGGCGCTCGCTTGCCGTGCGATTGAGGACAATGCCGGCAATGCGCACGGCGGGATCGTGAGCGGCGAACCCGCGCACCACGGCGGCCGCCGATTGCGCCTGGCGCGCGACATCGAGCGCGAGCAGCACAGGCAAATTGAAATGCGCCGCGAGATCGGCGGTGGCGCCGCGACGGCCCCCGTCGCCCGGTGCGCCGTCGAACAGGCCCATCACGCCTTCGATGACGAAGATCTCGGCGTCGCCGGCGGCTTGCGCGGCCAAGCTGTCGAGCAGCGCCGGCGGCATGGCCCAAGAATCGAGATTGATCGCCGCCGCTCCGGTAGCCGCGGCATGAAATGCCGGATCGATATAGTCCGGGCCTGCCTTTGCCGCGCGCACTTCGACGCCGCGGCGCCGGAGCGCGGCAAGAACCGCAAGCGTTATCGTCGTCTTGCCGGCGCCGGAATGCGGCGCGGCGACGATCAGCCCGCGCGCCGTCATTTCGGCTCCGTGGCGGCGCTTGCATCCGCGCACATGAGTTCATCGCGCATTTTCACAATGTCGCCGATTACGACGATGGCCGGCGGTTCCAGATTTTGCTCGCGCGCGGTGGCCGGAAGCTTTTCAAGGCTAGAGACGAGAACGCGTTGTTTCGGCGTCGTGGCGGACGCGATCACCGCCGCAGGCGTGTCTCCGGCAAGCCCCGCTTCGATCAACGCCGCGGCGATCCGCTCGAGATTGTGCATGACCATGTAAAGGACGATGGGCTGCCCGGTGCGAGCGAGCGGCGCCCAATCGAAGTCCTCGTCGGCGCCGTGCCCGGCGGCGAAGACCACGGCGCGATTGATGCCGCGCAAGGTCGCCGGGATACCGGCCACGGCGAGCGCGGCAAGGCCCGATGTGACGCCCGGAATGACGCGAAACGGCACACCGGCCCGCGCCAGCGTCAAAGCTTCTTCGCCGCCGCGGCCGAAGACGAACGGATCGCCGCCCTTAAGCCGCAATACGCGATTGCCGGCGCGCGCGAGCGCAATAAGTCGCTCGCTGATGTCCGCCTGCAGCGCCGACGGCTTGCCGCCGCGTTTGCCGGCGAATTCCAGCCGCGCTTGCGGGCCGGCGAGCGCCAGCACGCGTTGACCGACGAGCGCGTCGTGAACGACGACATCGGCCTGCGAAAGCCCGGCAAGCGCGTCGAGCGTGAGCAAGCCCGGATCGCCCGGCCCGGCGCCGGCAAGCCAAACATGGCCCGGCGCGAAGACGGGAATTCCGGCTCGCCGTGCCGCCAAGGAATCCCACGCGGTCATGGCGAACGCCCCAAATTGCGCCGATAGTGACGGGTCCGGACGACCGGACTAAAGGAAACGGCATGGCGAAGCAGCAGCGCCCTTTGCGCCGGGGCTGGACTACCGGCACCTGCGCCGCCGCAGCCGCGAAGGCGGCCTTTGTGGCGCTTGTGACCGGCGACTTCCCTGATCCCGTCGAGGTGACACTGCCGCGCGGCGAGCGGCCGAGTTTTGCTCTGGCGATGACGCGCAAGAGCGAAGACGCGGCGACTGCCGGCGTGATCAAGGATGCCGGCGACGACCCCGACGTTACGCACGGCGCGCTCGTCTGCGCCACCGTGCGCTTGGGTACGCGCGGCGGCGGTGTCGTTTTCCACGCCGGCGAAGGCGTCGGAACGGTGACGCGCCCCGGACTTCCCGTCGCGCCGGGCGAGCCTGCGATCAATCCCGTGCCGCGACAAATGATCCGCGATGCCATCGGCGAGGTTGCCGCCGAAAACAAACGAGGCGCGGATGCCGAAGTCGAGATTTCGATTCCCGGCGGCGAAACTCTCGCGGCAAAAACGCTTAATGGCCGGCTCGGCATCGTCGGCGGCTTGTCTATACTCGGCACGACCGGGATCGTCGTTCCCTATTCCTGTTCGGCCTGGATTCATTCGATCCATTCTGGAATCGATGTCGCGCGCGCTGCCGGCCTTAGGCATATCGTCGGCTCCACGGGTGCGAATTCGGAAGCCGCCGCGCAAAAGCTCTACGGCTTGCCGGAGATCGCACTGATCGACATGGGCGACTTCGTCGGCGGCATGCTGAAATATTTGCGGCGGCGTCCGGTGCCGCGCGTCACGATCGCCGGCGGGGTCGCCAAAATATCGAAGCTGGCGCAGGGCCTTGCCGATCTGCACTCTAAGCGCGGCGAGGTCGATCTTGCGGCGCTCGCGGAACTTGCCAAGGTAGGGGGCGGCTCCGGCGATTTGCAAAATCAGATCCTGGCCGCGAATACCGCCGCGCAAGCCTTCGCGCTCGCGAGGGGTGCAGGCATTGCGCTCGGCGATAAGGTAGCCCAGGCCGCGCAAAGGACCGCCGCCAGCGTCGTCGCCGGCTGCGACATTGCCATCGAGATCGTGGTGTTCGATCGCGATCAGAATCTGGTCGGCCGCGCCCCGTTCGACGCCTAAACAATGAGTCATGCGGCGCCTCCGCGAAATCGGCGGCGATAGCCGGCGTCGTAAAGCGCGCTGTCGCGAAAGTCGTGCGCGTCCAGCGCACGGCCGACGAGGATCAGCGCGGTTCGTTCGATCCGCGCCTGCGAAACCTTTGCGGCAATGTCGGCAAGCGTCCCGGAAATGACGCGCTGCGCCGGCGAACTGACCTGCACCACGACCGCCGCGGGACAATCGGCCCCGTAAACTGGCGTCAATTCTCGAACGATGGCGTCGATGGCATGGATGGCGAGATGAATGACCAGCGTCGCTCCGGTCTCGGCAAACGTCGCGAGCTTTTCGCCCTCCGGCATCTGCGAGGCGCGGCCCGACACGCGCGTGAGCACGACGCTTTGCGCAACTTCCGGAACCGTGAGCTCGCATCCCAGCGCCGCCGCCGCAGCGGCGAAAGCCGGTACGCCCGGCGTCATCGTATAGGGAATGTTGCGCCGCCGTAGTCGCCGCAGCTGTTCGGCGAGCGCCGAGTAGATCGAGAGATCGCCGGAATGCAGTCGCGCAACGTCTTGTCCGGCGGCTTGCGCGGCGGCGAACTCGGCTTCGATCTGATCGAGCGAGAGCGGCGCGGTATCGACGATGCGCGCGCCTTTCGGGCAAAAGCTTAGAAGCTCGCGCGGCACGATCGAACCGGCATAGAGGCAGACCGGGCAACGCGCGATGATCTCGCGCCCGCGCACGGTGATGAGGTCGGCCGCGCCCGGCCCGGCGCCGATGAAATGCACGGTCATTGGGTGGCATCCGTGGCGGCGAGCGCGCAAGTCGCCGCACCGACGATGAGACGCGAAACGATAAGTTGCGCCGAAGGCCCGGCAGCAGCGAGCGCCGCGGCCTCCGCGAGCGAAGGCAGACCCATGAGCGCCAATACACGATCGGATCGCGTCGTGGCGCGCTTGCCGGCGGCTCTGAGTTCGTCGTCCGGTATCAGCATCAATCGCACGCCAAGCTTGGCCGCGACGGTTTCAATGCCGCCTTCGCCCTGCTTTGCCTCGCCGGTCGCGATCGCGTTCAAGTCCTCGGCGGTAACGCCGGCGTGCGCCAGGGCGGCGCGGAGCGCCGCTTCGACGTCCTGCGCCGCCGCACCTCGCCTGCATCCGACGCCGGCAACGATCATGGTTTTCCCCATAGCCATTGGGTTACCGGCATTGCCGGGCGCCAACCCGTCTTTTCGCCGACCGGCAGCGCGCGCGAAACGGCGATGCGCATCAATTCGCCGCCAAAGGCGGCATGCCTGCCCAGTAAGAGCGCTTCGGTTCGCAGCGTCACGGCATTGACGACGAGGCGTCCGCCCGGCCGCAGCGCGCGCGCCGCCGCGTCGAGTACGCCCGCGTCGCCGCCGCCACCGCCGATGAAGATCGCATCCGGCGTCGGCAGGCCGACAAGCACGGCCGGTGCGGCGTCTTCAATAATTTGCAGCCCCGGCACGCCGAAGCGGGCGGCGTTGCGCGCGATGCGCGCGGCGCGGTCGGCGCGCGCCTCGATGGCGATGGCGCGCATCGCCGGATCGGCGAGCATCCATTCGATGGCGATCGAACCCGCACCGGCGCCGATGTCCCACAGGAGTTCGCCGCGGCGGGGCGCCAGCGACGATAGCGTGACCGCACGGATTTCGCGCTTGGTGATTTGTCCGTCATGTTCGAAAAACTCGTCCGGCACACCGGGCGTGCGCGGCACGATGCGCGCGTCCGAATCGGCCTTGACCTCGATCGCAACGGTGTTGAGCGAATCCACCGGATCGAACGCGAAGGCGGCTGCACTTTCGCTTCGGATGCGCTCGCGCGGCCCGCCCAGCGCTTCCAAAATCGTCACCCGCGACTGGCCGAAGCCGGCCTGGGTCAAAAGCCGAGCGAGCGCGGCGGGCCCGTCGCCGTCGGATGTCAAAGTCAGAATCCGCGCGCCCGGTTGCAGATGCGGCCGGATAAGATCGAGCGCATGGCCGTGCAAGGAAAGCAGAACGGTGTCCGGCAACGACCAGCCGAGGCGGGCCGCCGCCAAGCTGAAGGCCGACGGCGCGGGCACCACGATCATCTCGCGCGGATCGACGCATCGCGCCAGTACCGCGCCGACGCCATAGTGGAACGGATCGCCGGAAGCGAGCACGCAGACCTGCCGGCCGCGATGCCGGGTGACCTCTTCGGCGGCGCCGTCAAACGGGCTAGGCCACGGCCGCGCCGCGCCGCGGATGAGCGGCGCCGCAAGCCCAAGATGCCGGCGGCCGCCGAAAACGATTTCGGCAGCGCCGATCAATCCGCGCGCGGCCGCGCTCAAACCGTCGATGCCGTCCTCGCCGATGCCGACGATGGACAGCCAGCGCGGCGATGCGGCAGTGTCGCGGGGAAGCTTGTCGGCAATAGGCTCGTTGGCAACTGGCATGTCACGCGTCCTTATCCTCGGCGGCACCACCGAAGCGCGCATTCTGGCCGAGCGCTTGGCCGAACGCGCCGATCTTGAGGTCGTGTTGTCGATTGCCGGCCGTACCGCGTCGCCCATCCGGCAGCCCGTACCGGTCCGCCGCGGCGGTTTCGGCGGCGCGGCCGGGCTTGCGGATTATCTGACCGAGCGGCGGATCGACGCGATGATCGATGCGACGCACCCCTATGCGACTGTCATCTCGGCGAATGCCGGCGCTGCCGCCCGCGCTTCCGGAGTGTCGTTCGTTGCGTTCCGCCGGCCGCCTTGGCGCGCCGTCGGCGGCGATCGGTGGGATGAAGCGGCCGATGTCGGCGCGGCGGTCCGGATGTTGGGAGACCGCCCGCGCCGTGTCTTCGTCGCGCTCGGCCGCAGCGAGCTCGCACCCTTGGTAAAGGCGCCGCAACACTTTTATTTGATCCGCAGCGTCGATCCGGTCGATCCGCCGCTGCCGCTGCCGCACGCGAGCTATGTGACGGCGCGCGGGCCTTTTAGCGAGGCGAATGACCGCGCGCTGCTGGTCGAGCACGCCGTCGATATCGTCGTCGCCAAGAACAGCGGCGGCGCGGCAAGCTACGGCAAGATCGCGGCGGCGCGCGCGCTCGGCATTGCCGTCATCATGGTGCGGCGTCCGGAGGCGCCCGATGCACCGGGGGTCGAAACCGTCGAGGCGGCGATGGCGTGGCTCGATCATGCGCTCACCTCGGCCGCCGCGCGCGGCGTGTAGACCAGCGGCGGGCGCTCCGGCCGCGCGATCGTGCGGGTCTCGCGCGTACCGACGATCACGAGTGTCGCCATATCGGCGGCGTTGGCGTCGGCCTCGCCGAGCGTCGTGATGGCGACGCGTTCGTCGAGCCGTCCCACGGCGCGGCCGAACACGACCGGCGTGGCGGGCCTCAAATGGCGGCGCAGGCGCTCGATCGCATTGCTGAATTGCCAGGGCCGCGCGCGCGAGACCGGATTGTAGAGCGCGATGACGAAGCCCGCCTGCGCTGCGGCGTCGAGCCGGCGCTCGATCAGCGGCCATGGTTTGAGATTATCCGATAGCGACAGCGCGCAAAAATCATGGCCGAGCGGCGCGCCGATCCGCGCCGCGACCGCGAGCATCGCGGTGATGCCGGGAATGACCACGACATCGAGCGCACGCCACGCTTCGGGGCCGGTTTCGATCTGCTCGCAAACCGCCGCCGCCATCGCGAATACGCCCGGATCGCCACCCGAAACGACCCCGACATTGGCGCCTTGCGCGGCGTGCCCGAGCGCCGCCCTGGCGCGCGCTCCTTCCTCGCGATTGTGGGAAGGGTAGCGGCTTTGATCGGCGCGCGCCGGCACGCGATCGAGATAGGGAGCGTAGCCGTAAAGCGCTTCCGCCGCGGCGAGAGCGCCGGTGGCCTCCGCCGTGAGATAGCGCGGATCGCCAGGGCCGAGGCCGATGACGGCGATACGCCCGCTCATGGCTTGTCTCCCGGGCGTTCCTGCCAGCCCGGCACCAGCACTACGGCGAAATAAGGCGCGTCATCGTCGTGCTTGGCCGCAAGCGGCATCATTTTCTCGTCCGCCAGGGTGCCGCGTTCGACATAGAGAGCGCGTGGCAATCGCCCGCTGCGCTCAAGCGCACGCCGCAGTTTCGGCAGATGCCGGCCAACTTTCATCACCACTGCGGCGTCGGCGTCCGACAGACGCCGCGTGAGCTCGCCTTCGGGAAGCGTCGCGGGAAGCACGGTGAAAACGTCATCGCCTTGGGCAATCGGCATCCCGGCCGCGGACCAGCAGCCGGACATGCCGGTCACGCCGGCGACAATCTCGCTGCGAAAGCGAGCCGCCAGTCGCGCATGCAGATGCATGTAGGAGCCGTAGAACAAAGGATCGCCTTCGCAAATCACGGCGACGACGCGTCCCGCCTCGAGGTGACGCGCTACCTCGGCGGCGGCGCGGTCGTAGAAATTCCCGAGTGCGTCGCGATAAGCGGCGCTGCATTTCGGCAGTTCCGTCGTCACCGGATAAGCAAGCGGCAGTTCGACGATACCTGGGCGTAGATGTTGTTCGGCGCTCGCGCGCGAATGGCTCGTGTTTCCAGCTTTGGCGAAATGCGCGATCACATCGGCTTCGCGCAGTGCGCGCAGCGCTTTCAGCGTCATCAATTCCGGATCGCCGGGGCCGACGCCGACGCCGATAAGCTTACCTGTTTGCGGTGCTGCCGTGCTCATAGGCCAGGTCTCGCCAAGGCGTTCACGGCGGCCGCCGTTATCGCGCTGCCGCCGATGCGTCCGCGCACGATCAAAAACGGCACGCCGCGAGAATTGGCGGCAAGCGCTTCCTTTGATTCCGCCGCGCCTACGAATCCGACCGGGATGCCGAGAATGGCTGCCGGTTTCGACGCCCCGCCGTCGATCAGCTCGAGCAGTCGGAATAGTGCGGTCGGGGCGTTGCCGATGGCGACGACAGCGCCGCCAAGGCGCTCCAGCCACAGATCGAGCGCGGCGGCCGAGCGTGTCGTTTTGGTTTTTTCCGCGATTGCCGGCGTGCGCGGATCGTTGAGCGTACAAATTACGTCGTTACGCGCCGGGAGCCGCGCGCGGGTGATGCCGTGCGTCAGCATTTCGGCGTCGCAGAGGATCGACGCGCCGGCGGAAAGTGCGTTACGGGCCGCCGCGACCAGATTGCCGCCGAACAAAATATCTTTCGCGACGTCGACCTGACCGCAGGCATGGATTATGCGCACCGCAATTTCGGCTTCGTCAGCGGTGAAGCGCGACAAGTCGGCCTCGGCGCGGATGATGGCGAAGGAACGCCGATAGATCGCCGCGCCGTCGCGCAAATAGGCGAAAGTTTCGGAGGTCGGCGGCCGTTCTGACATTCGTTCAGGCCTTTGCTCACGCATCCGATCAGACATTGGCTGCCTCGCGTTCGCGCAAATATCGCTCGATCGCGGCTGGCAATTCGTTCGCTGGCGCCGCCGCGAACGGTGCGTCGCGAGCCGAGCCGTTCGCGACTAGGGCGCAATCGCCCGCGGTGCCGACGACGGTCAACGTCGCTGCCGCGGGATGAGCGCAGCCTTTGGCGCAACCGGAAATGTGGACCGCGACATCACCGGTGAGATGCGGCGCCGCGGCTGCCGCGACCGCCGGCGCCATGGCGCGCGCGGCGATGTAAGCGGATGCGCAGAGCGGCGCTCCGGCGCAGGCCAGCACATGCAGGCGCGGATCGTCGGCGCGCGTGACGAAGCCGAGTTGCTTGGCTGCGGTCACAAAACCCGGTGCGCGTTGTTTGGACAGCCCGATGGTAAGCAGCGTGCGGCTGGGCGCGGCGCGCAAGCCGCGTGCTCCCGCCGTCGCAGCGGCATCGGCGAGCCGTTCGAGCGCGCCGGCGTCGGCGTAGCCGGATGCGAGTCCGAGTCCGTAGGCAAACGAGCCGTCGCGCAATCGGTGCAGCGCGATCGGCTGACCGTCACGGTGCGACTTCCCGCGGTCTTGGGTGTCTCCGTCCCCATCGGTGAACGCGGGCGCATGAAGCAAAGCCGGCAATGAGGATAAAGCCGAGCGGAAAACGGCTACGCCCCCGGCCGCGACAATATCGTGCGCGCGCGCGTGCCGGCCGCGCCTGGCCAATACACCAAGCAGGCGGCAAGCGGCTTCGACGCCATGTTCCGGCGCGACAGAACCGAGCGGGACCGCACGCGCATCGTCGCCGCCGACGGCTACGCGCAACTGAGTCCCCCCGTTCGCCGCTTCCGCCGTGAGGCGAATATCGGCGGGAACGCGTGCAAGATTGAGCCTCGCTCCGCCATCGATGGCGACGGAAATCTTCGCATTGAGTTTCAGAGCCGCGGATCGCTTCGCCAAAGTCCGGCGCAATTCGCGGGCAAGCGGCGTCACATCGAAGATTTCCTCAGCAGCGATGCCCGCGAGCGGATTGCAAAGAATGGGTACCGTGTCGTCGGCCGCGATCTCGAGCGCGGCAATCGCGGCCGCGAAAGGGCGTGCCGAAACGGCGCTCAAGCCGCGAACCTGGATGCTGCCGCGTGCGCTGACCTCGACGATGCCGTTGCCGTGGGTCCTCGCCGCCGCGCAGAAATGCTTGAACGCCGCAAGCGTCATTGTGCCTGCCGGCGCAAAGCGCGCCAATAAGCCGTCGCCCGTCTGCATCGGCGCTGCAAGCCCCGGACAAACGCCGCGCCGCTCCGGCATCCTTTGTGCGTGAGCGGTCATGCCACTTCCCCCGCTACAGCCTGCGCGCGCAGCGTGGTCAAAGCCGCGTCGATATCGTTGCGCCGCGGATGCCATAAGCCGCGCCGCCGCGCCGCCTCGAAACGCTCCGCAATCGCCGCGGCGGCGTCGGGATTTTCGCGCAGCAGGAAGGCGCGCACCTCGGGATCGTCGACATAGGCCTCGTGAAGCAGATCGAACAATTCGCCTGCGACCGCATCGGTTGTTTCGGCGAAGTTGACGAGCCGGTCGACCGTTTCGGCGAGCTCGGCGGCGCCGCGCGGGCCATGGCGCATCTGGCCGGCGATGAAACGCGGATTGATCGCGCGCGCACGAACGATGCGCGCCAGCGCCGCCGACAGCGCGCGCGCCCGCGGGCGTTGCGGATCGGTGATATCGAGCATAACCAGATCGGCCGCGCGGCCGAGCAATTTTGCCGCCGCGGCAAAGCCGCCGACAAAAGCGGCGTCCTCGGCGCCTTCAAGAAGATCGCGGCCAGGGTCGTCGCCGGTATGGACCAGCATGTCGGCGCATGCCACGCGCGCGGCGAAGGCGCCCGGCGCCGCGCCGGCTTGGCCCTCGGCGCCGGCATAGACATGCGAGGCCGCGGCAAGATAGGCCGTGCCGATCGCATCGGTTTCGACGTCGCGGCCGAGCAGGTCTTCGATGCCGGCGCCATAGGTTCCGGGCGCCGTGCCGAAGATGCGATCGAGGCGCGCGCCGCTTTTGCCGTTAACGGCGCGGCGCATCGCGGCGAGCGGATTTTCATCGTCGGCTTCGTCGCGGGCCGCGACCGCCTGCACCGCGACGTCGAGGAGCGCGATCTGCGCCGGAAACAGATCGCGGAACAATCCGGAAATGCGCCAGGTAACATCGACGCGAGTGCGGCCGATGGCGGCGAGCGGCGAGACCTCTACGCCGGTGACGCGGCCGGTCGCGTGCTCCCAGATAGGCCGGCAGCCCATCAAAGCGAGGCCCTGGGCGATTTCCTCGCCGCCGGTGCGCAACGTGGCGCTGCCCCACAGGTCGATCACGACCGCGCGCGGCATCTCGCCATGGCTTTGCAGATGCGCCCGCACCACTTCGGCGGCGGCAAGACTGCCGAGCTCCATCGCGGTCGGGGTCGGCAGCGTGCGCGGATCGGCGGTGAATAGATTGCGCCCGGTCGGGAGCACGTCGCGCCGGCCGCGCGCCGGCGAGCCGGCCGGTCCGGCCGCAATCCGGCGCGCATCGAGTGCCGCAATGAGCGCGGTGCGTTCCGCTTCGGCGCTGTCGCGCCATGCCGGGTCGTCGCAGCCTTGCGCGATACGGCCGTAAATGTGCTGGCCGTCTTTGATGGCGAGGTCTTTTAGATCGCACAGCCAGGCATCGATGCGCCGCAGCGCTTCATCCGGCGCTGCGGTCGCGGCGACGCCGGCCTCGCGCGCCAAGCCGGTGCGTTGCGCGCTCGCGATGATAGCGCGGGCGAGCCGCTCGCGCCGCCGGCGATCGAGCCCTTCGGCCTGAGCGTATTCGTCGAGCAATAATTCGAGCTCATGCGCCTCGCCGCTGATGCCGCCCTTTGCCAACGGTGGCGGCAAGTGGCCGATCGTCACGCCGGCGATGCGGCGCTTGGCCTGCGCTGCCTCGCCCGGATTGTTGACGATGAAGGGATAGATCACCGGCAAAGACCCGGTGACGATTTCCGGAAAGCATTGTGCGGTGAGCGCCACGGCCTTGCCGGGCAGCCATTCCAGGGTGCCGTGCGCACCCATATGGACGATGGCGTCGACGTGCGCGGCCTGTTGCAGCCACAGCCCGAACGCGACAAGCGCATGGCGGGGCGGCAAGAGCGGATCGTGATAGTCGGCCCGCCGTTGCGCGGCGCGTCCACGGTCCGGCGGCAGCGCCACCAGAACGTTGCCGAATCTTTGAGCGCGAAATCGGAAGGCGCCGTCGCGCATATCAGGATCGTCCGCCGGATCGCCCCACGCCTGGCGGATTTTTTCGCTTGCCGCTCGCGGCACGTGTTCGAGCAAATGCGCATAACGTTCAGCGGTAAGACGAGCGTCGTCCGCGCCGTGCGCGAGCGCGGCGAGCAAGTCGCGCGGACTGTTGGGCGCTCCGGTCACGGCGTAGCCGGCGGCGGCAAGATAGCCGAGCGCCGCAAGCACGCTGGCTGGCACGTCGAGGCCCACGGCATAGCCGGCGCGGCCCTTCACGCCCGGATAATCCGGCAGCAAAAATGCGATCCGGCGCTCGCGACGCGGCAGGCGCGTCAGTCGCGCCAGCGCTGCGATGCGTTCGGCAGCCATGACGACGCGATCGGGTTCGGGACGGCTCGAGAGCGCGGTGAAGGCGAGCTCCGGGGAGGGCGGGAGCGGATTCTTGAAGGCGACGACGCCCGTGAGCAGCCGGCCATCCAGTTCGGGAAGAACGACGTGCATCGCGAGGTCGGCGGCGCCGAGCCCGCGCAGGCTGTCTTGCCAGGCGGCGCGTTTGGTCGTGGCGCTGACAATCTGCAAGACCGGAACGCCCGGCGCGTCGAGCGGCGTCGGTTCTCCGCCGCCGCTCGCGGCGAAGGCCGTCATGGTGACGATCGTCGCGGGATCGAGCCGGCTGAAGGCTCTGTCGAGAAATGCTGCAACGTCGGGGTCCTTCAGGCTCGTGACCAGGAGCGGCGCTGCGGCCAAGCCGCGTGCGGCCAGTGCGGCGCAAAGCGCGTCGACGGGCGCGGTGTCGCCCGAGAGCAGCATCGCGCGATAAAACACGATCGGCACAACGGGTCGATCCGGCGTCAGATCCGCGGTCAGCCGGTCGAGCGGGACAGCGCCCTGGCCCGGCCGATAGCCGGCAAATCGCGGCACCGGCGCGGGTGCCCGCAAGTCCAGCGCGCATCCGGCATAGTGCGCTAGCCGGCGCAGCAGGGCGCGCATATTGTCGGGGCCGCCTTCCCTAAAATAGAGCAGCAGCGCGCTAAGTTCGCCAGCTGGCAAGGTGGAAGCTTCCGCAAGGCGCGGGTCGTCGCGGTCCTCGCCGGGTAGCACGGCAAGCGCGGTTTTTCGTTGCCGCGCGACGGCGCTCAGCCGCTCGATGCCGTATTTCCACCAGTCGAGGCCGCCGAGCAGGCGAACCAGAACCACCTTGGCCTGCGCGCCGACGCGATCGATCCAAAGATCGACGGACATCGGGTGACGCAAATCGCGCAGATGGGCCAGCCGTACGCTCGGCAGTGCGCTGCGCTCCGCGTCCCAAGCGGCGGCGAGGCCGGCGAGATCGCTGTCGGCAAACGACAACACCGCAATGTCCCCCGGCGGTTGTCCGAGGTCGATCGCTTCGACGATTTCGTCGAGGGCGGTGGAGCTTGTCGTGAGCAGATGCATCGCTCACCTCAATAGAGAGAGGGGGTTACTCGACCAGCGCGTCCGTGATGGCGGCACGGTCGAGGCCTTTTAGCCCGATTACGACGAGCCGCCCTTGGCGCGGCTCCGATGCGCCCCAAGGCCGCTCGTATTGATGCGTTACCCGCGGTCCGACCGCCTGTACGAGGAGCCGCAGCGGCTTCTTGGCAATCGCGGCAAAGCCTTTCACCCGGAGCACGTCGAACCGCTCGGCCAGCGACGCGACGCGCTCAACCAGCGCCGATACGTCCGCCACTTCGTCGAGCGGCACGACGAAGCTGTCGAAATCGTCGTGGTCGTGCTCGGCCTCGGCATCGTGCCGGGTTCGGCGGTTGTCGATATCGTTCTCGGTGCCGACGCCGAGCCCAAGGAGCAGCGTCTGGTCGACCTTGCCTTCGCTCACGGTGAGAACCTTCACGCTCCGCGGCAGCGCGCTTGAAATTGTCGCGAGCGCGCGGTCGATGCCGGCCGCATCCAAGAGATCGCGCTTGTTCAGCACGACCAGGTCGGCGCACGCGATCTGATCCTCGAACACTTCTTCGACCGGATCGTCATGCGCGAGCGCGCTGTCGGCGGCGCGCTGGCGCTTGAGCGCGTCGAGATCGGCGGTCACACGCCCGTCGGCGAGCGCGGCGCCGTCGACGACGACCACGACGCCGTCGATGGTGACGCGGCTCTTGATCGCCGGCCAATGAAACGCTTGCACCAGCGGCTTCGGCAAAGCGAGGCCTGAGGTTTCGATCACGATATGGTCGATGCCATCCTTGGCGAGAATGGCGTCGAGAGCCGGTACGAACTCGTCGGCCACCGTGCAGCACAAGCAGCCGTTGGCGAGTTCGACGATGTTCTCGTCCGGGCAGGCGGCGTCGCCGCATCCTTTCAGGAGTTCGCCGTCGATGCCGACGTCGCCGAATTCGTTGACGATCACGGCGAGCCGACGGCCCTGCGCGTTCGTTAACACATGGCGGATCAGGGTCGTCTTGCCGGCGCCGAGAAAGCCGGTGACGATGGTGCAAGGCACGCGCGTAAGCCGCGTGGCGCTTTCGCCGTTCATAGGTCAGCCTCCATAAAATCCGTGGGCGGCACGCGCGCGATCAAGCCGCGCTTGAGGATTTCTGGCCGACCGCGCCAAGGCAAAATGCCATCGCTCGCGCCAGCGAGGAGCGTTGCGCCTTCGACCAGCGCGCCGGCATCGGCGGCGCCGAGTCCACCGAAAATGTAAGTCCAGGAACCGTTGCAGCGCATCGCGGCGCTCGGCCCGCGCGTGCAATTGGCCAGGCAGCGTAGCCGCCGCACGATCACGTCTGTTCCTGCTGCGGCGCGTTCGGTTGCATCGGCAAGCAGCGCGCCGGTACGTGGTTCGGTGTCCGGTTCGCCGGCGCGCCCACAGGTGACGCAGACATAAATCATTGGCGCCATCGGCAGCTCCTAAACGCGTTCGACGGCTGGCCGGTCGAAACCCTGCCAGCGATAGATAAGGTAGGAGGCGATCCAGCTTGCGACAAAAATTCCGATAACGAGGTAGCCGAAATTAGCGAGCCCGTTGTTGAGATCGCCGATTAAGGCCCAAAAGCCGCCGCCAAGCTCGAACTTGTCGGCGATCAGGCCCAGCGCCTCAATGCCGCCGATCAAGAGCGCGACCAAAGCCGAAATTGCGGTGATGGTGAGGTTGTACCAGATCTTGCGCAGCGGATTGAGGAACGCCCAGCCATAGGCGCCGACCATCAGCACGCTGTCGGTAGTGTCGATCAGCGTCATGCCGGCGGTGAACAGCGCCGGGAAGATCATCACCGTCACAAAATTCATGCCGCCCGAGGCTTGCGTGGCGGCAACCGTGAAGAGCGCGATCTCCGACGCGGTGTCGAAGCCAAGCCCGAACAAAAATCCGATCGGCAGCATCTGCCGGCTTCGCGATACGATCCGAAACAGCGGGCGAAAGATTCGCGCGAGAAATCCCCGGCCGGACAGCAAGCGATCGAGTTCATGTTCGGCAACCGGCTCGCCGCGGCGCGCTCGCCGGAAACTCCGCCATACGCCGCGCAGAATGACGAGGTTGATCGCCGCGATGGCAAGCAGGAAAAACGCAGATGTGCCGGTGCCGATAACGGCGCCGATGACCTTGAAGGGATGAAGCCGTCCCTGCAGGGCAACGGCCGTCCCGACGATCAGCGCGACTGCGATGGTGACGGCCAGCGAGTGCCCGAGCGAGAAAAACAATCCAGCCGATATCGGCCGCTTGCCTTCCTGCATCAGCTTGCGGACGACGTTGTCGATGGCGGCGATATGATCGGCATCGACGGCATGGCGCAGCCCCAGCACATAGGCGAGGAAGGCGGTGCCAAGAAGCGTCGGCTGCCCCGCCAGCGCGACAAAGGCCCAGGTCCAGACCGCCGCGTTGGCGCCGAGCAGCAGCACGTAAATCGCGACGGTCTTGCGACCCTGATGGGCGGACGCGTCGTCGAGCGCGGATGTCAGATAAGTAAGCACGATTAGTCCTCGCGTGACCTACCGTCGGCGCGAGCGAGGACCAAAAGACTTTCGTCTTTCAGATCATCCACAGGCGCACCCCGGCCCGTGTTTGTCGCGTCGACACGGCCGATGGCAGGTCTCCTGGCTCGCGGATCATCGCCTCGTCCTGCCTTCCCGGCGACACGCGATGCGCCAGTGGCTTAACCGGACGAGACTTCCCGCTCACAGTTGCGGGGGCAGCTGCGGAATTGGCCGGCGTTCATGCCTGGCCGCACCGCATTCCCTATTCACCCTCATGAAGGGACCATCGAGGCCGGTAGTTAACGGTGCCGCGGCTTCATTTGTCAACCGCCGCGCCCGGCGATATCCCCTTGAGGCGGAATTGCGATGGACCGGGAACAAAGATGGACGCGGAACTGACGTTGGTCCTCGGCGGCGCTCGTTCCGGCAAGAGCCGCTATGCCGAAAGCTTGATCGCCGCGTTGCCGCCGCGCTTCCAACCGCCTTGGGCCTATATAGCGACGGCAGAAGCGGGCGATGACGAGATGGCGGAGCGTATTGCCGCGCATCGCGCGCGCCGCGGTTCGTCCTGGCAAACCATCGAAGCGCCGCGCGATCTCGCAAGCGCGCTGCAATCGTGTTGTCGCAGGCCTATCTTGGTCGACTGCCTGACGCTGTGGCTGTCCAATCTCCTGCTGGCTGGCGCCGACATCGACACGGAAATCGCGCGGCTCGAAGAGGCGCTCGCTACGGCGGCGGCGCCGACTGTATTGGTGGCCAATGAAGTCGGTTACGGCGTCGTGCCGGATCATCCGCTGGGGAGACGATTTCGCGATTTGCAGGGCCTGCTCAATCAGCGTATTGCGGCGCGCGCCGACCGGGTCGTGCTCATCGTCGCCGGGCTGCCGCTTGCGGTGAAGGGCACATTGTGAGGCGTGCCGGGTGAAACCATGACTCAAGACTCCAACGACCAAGACTCCAACGACCAAGACTCCAACAACCATAATTTCGACAAAGCGAAAGCCGAGCGCCATCGCGCCAAGATGGCCAAGCGCAAAGTGGTGCAGGACGCCGAGGTCGCCGCCAAGACGATCGAGAAAGGCTTGCTCATCGTCCATACCGGCGCCGGCAAGGGCAAGTCGACGGCGGCGTTCGGCTTGGCGCTGCGCATGTTGGGACGCGGCGAGCGCGTTGGCGTTGTGCAATTCATCAAAGGCGCCTGGCATTCGGCGGAGCGCGATGCGCTGGCGCGTTTCGGCGATCAGCTCGTCTGGCACACAATGGGCGAGGGCTTCACCTGGGAAACGCAGGACCGCGCCCGTGACATAGCGGCAGCCGAACGCGCCTGGGCGATGGCCCGCGCGCTGATGACCGAGCCCGGGCTGGCCATGCTGATTTTGGACGAGCTCAACATCGCGCTTCGCTACGACTATCTCGATCTCGGCGCCGTGGTCACGGCGCTCGCCGCACGTCCGCCGGGACTGCACGTCGTCGTCACCGGGCGCAACGCCAAGCCGGAACTTCTCGCCGTCGCCGACCTCGTCACCGAAATGACCTTGGTGAAGCATCACTTCGCTGCGGGAGTGAAGGCGCAGCTGGGCATCGAGTTCTAGCCATGCCGGCGCGCGCGCTGATGTTCCAAGGCACCGGCTCGGACGTGGGCAAATCGCTGATCGTGGCTGGCCTGGCGCGTGCCTTTACGCTGCGCGGGCTCGCGGTGCGGCCGTTCAAACCGCAAAATATGTCGAATAACGCCGCGGCGACTTCCGATGGCGGCGAAATCGGCCGCGCGCAGGCGCTCCAGGCACGCGCGGCCCGCACGCCCGCGACAGTCGACATGAATCCGGTTCTGCTCAAGCCGCAAAGCGAGGTCGGCGCGCAGATCGTCGTGCGCGGCTGCGTGCGCGGCAGCGCCAAAGCCGCAGCCTATCAGGAGATGAAACGCGATCTGCTGCCCGTCGTGCTCGACAGCTATCGCAAATTGTGTCGTGAGGCCGATATCGTCCTCGTCGAGGGTGCGGGCAGCGCCGCGGAAGTCAATCTGCGGGGCGACGACATCGCTAATATGGGTTTCGCGCAAGCCGGCGATGTGCCGGTCGTGCTGATCGGCGATATCGACCGCGGCGGGGTGATCGCAAGCATCGTCGGCACCAAGGCCGTGATCGAAGCCAAGGATGCGGCGCGCATTTGCGGCTTTCTCGTCAACAAATTCCGCGGCGATCCGGCTTTGTTTGCGGAAGGAATGAAACGGATCGCGCAGGCGACCGGATGGCCGGCGCTCGGTCTCGTCCCGTTTTTCCCGGATGCGCGTCTATTGCCAGCGGAAGATGCGCTCGCGCTCCAGCAAAAGCGGCCGGCAAAATCGCAAACGCGCGTCCGCGTCGCGGTGCCGATCCTGCCGCACATTGCCAATTTCGACGATCTCGATCCGTTGGAGGCCGAGCCAGCGCTCGATCTCGTTCGGCTTCAGCCAGGCACCGCGCTTGCAGGCGATACCGATCTCGTCATTATGCCGGGTTCGAAGGCGACGATCGCCGACTTGCACGCTTTGCGGGCCGCCGGATTCGACACCGACATCGCCGCGCATCGGCGCCGCGGCGGAATGATACTCGGCCTGTGCGGCGGCTATCAGATGTTGGGACGAACGATTGCCGATCCGCAAGGCATCGAAGGCGCTCCGGGCAAAGTCGCGGGCCTCGGCTTGCTCAACGTCGAAACCGTGCTCTCCGATCACAAGCGGCTCGAACCGGTCCGCGGCACGACGGATAATGGCGCACCGTTTTTCGGCTATGAGATGCATATGGGCGTCACCGAGGGCGGCGATCGCGAGCGGCCTTTTGCCAGGCTCGACGACCGCTCGCCGGAGGGAGCCATTTCGGCGGATGGCCGCGTGTTCGGCACCTATATCCACGGACTGTTCGCCGACGACCGGCAGCGCGCGGCTTGGCTTGCGCGGCTTGCGGCCGGCGCGAGCGGTCTCGTTTACGAGGAAATGATCGAGCAAACGCTTGACCGGCTCGCCGCGCATCTTGCCGCGCATGTCGACCTCGATCGGCTGCTTACGCTAGCGCGATAAACGTCGTGGCCACGGCGACAAATATCGCTGCAAGCATCGCAATGAGGATCGCGTCGGCGCGCCGGTAGAGCGCAAGCGCGCGGCGGATATCGCCGGCATTGGCGTCGCGGCGGCCATCTCCCATCAAGGCGTCATCGACGGTGACGCAGCCGTAGCTTCGCGGACCGGCGAGCGACAGTCCGAGCGCGCCGGCCATCGCCGCTTCCGGATAGCCGGCATTGGGCGAACGATGCCGCGCCGCGTCGTGCCGTATCGTGCACCAGGCTTGGGCCGGGGAGGCGTCCTTTTGCAAGGCCGCGCCGGCAATAAGCAAAAGCGCGGCAAGCCGCGACACCGGCAAATTGACCGCATCGTCAAGCCGCGCCGCCGCCCAGCCGAAGGCGGCATAGCGCGGCGTGCGGTATCCGATCATGCTGTCGGCGGTATTGATCGCCTTATAGAGAGCGGCTCCGGGAAATCCGGCGATGACCATCCAGAAAACCGGCGCGACAATTCCGTCGGAAAAATTTTCGGCAAGGCTCTCGATCGCGGCGCGCGCGACGCCGGCGGCGTCGAGCGCCGCGGTGTCACGGCCGACAATGTGCGATACCGCCGCGCGGCTCGCGCCGATCTCTTTGAGGTCAAGCGCATCGGCAACGGCGGCGACGTGGCGGTACAGGCTGCGTTGCGCGATCATGGTGCTTGCGATGAGGCCGAGCGCGAATATGCCGAATGGCAGGGCAAGCAATTGACGCTGGATCACAAATGCTATTGCGCCGGTTACGCCGAGAACGATCGCGACCGCAGCCATTCCCGCAGCGCGCCGTATCGGCGTTGCGGCGTCCCGGTTCAGCAAGCGGTCGAGACCGGTGATCAGGGCGCCGATCCAGGTCACCGGATGCCCAATTGCGCGTATAAGCGGTTCCGGATAGCCGATGCACAGTTCGATCAGCATGGCAAGAAGTGCGAGCGCGGCCGGCATGATGTTCACGGGCGATGCGGATGAACCGCTCCTCCATGGCGGCGAGCTTGCCGCCGCCCGGCGTTTGTTTCCTGACGCTCCGGAACCTTTCCTCGACCTTTCGACCGGGATCAATCCCAATTCCTATCCGTTGCCGGATCTTTCGTTCGATCTGTTCGCGCGCCTGCCGCAAAGCGAGGCGCTCGCCGCGCTGGCAACCGTCGCGGCAATTGCCTATGGCGCTCCGTCCGAGGCGCATGTCGTGCCCGCGCCGGGCACGCAAATTCTGCTGCCGCTTGTCGCCGGCCTCATCGTTCGGGGACGCGCTGCCGTCCTCACGCCGACTTATCGCGAACACGCTCGCGCCGCGGCGCTGGCCGGGCATCTCGTCGTTGACATCCCCGATATTGACCCGTTGCCCGATGCCGACGTGGTGCTTGTGGCCAATCCAAACAATCCGGACGGCAGGCTGTTCGACAAGCATGCCCTGATGGCTCTTGCCGAACGCTTGCGGGCGCGCGGCGGGCTACTCGTCGTCGACGAGGCATTCATGGATGTCGGTCCGCCCAATGCGAGCTTGGCGAGCGAGGTCGGACGCGGCGGCATTGTGGTGCTGCGGTCGTTCGGTAAATTCTTCGGGCTCGCCGGTATCCGGCTCGGCTTCGCACTGGCGGCGCCCGATGTCGCGGCGCGGCTGATTGCGCAACTCGGGCCGTGGGCCGTGTCGGGACCGGCGCTGGCCATTGGCGCGAAGGCTTTGGCCGATCGCGCTTGGATCGAAGACGCGCGAGACCGGCTGGCGATGGGCGCTGCGAGGCTCGACAAAATTCTCACGGCGGCAAGTCTCGACATTGTGGGTGGTACGGCGCTGTTCCGGCTGGCGCGCACGCATGCGTCCGATTTGTTCCATCATCTCGGCCGCGCCGGAATTTTCGTCCGCGTATTCCCGAAACATCCGGCATGGGTGCGGTTCGGCCAGCCGGCGGCGGAGCATGATTGGGCGCGGCTGGAAATGGCGATGGCCGCCCGCGCCGACAAGGTTTAGGCTCATCAGTATGAGCTCGCGCCTTAACCGGCAGATCGACGGCGCCGCAGCGGCCCGGCCGCAATCGGTGAGCTTCGACGCGGCATTCCGCGCGCGGTTGCGCGATCTTTTGCTTTGGCGCCGGGACGTTCGGCGCTTCCGGCGCGATCCACTGCCGAACGGCATATTGGAAACGCTAATCGATCTGGCTTGTCTGGCGCCATCGGTCGGGCTTAGTCAGCCGTGGCGCTTCGTCGTCGTCGAAGATCGCACGGTGCGGACGGCCGTTCGCCGTAATTTCGAGACCTGCAATGCGCAAGCGCTTGCCGCGCAAGCGCCGCATCGCGCCGGTCTTTATGCACGGCTCAAGCTCGCCGGTTTGGACGAGGCGCCCGTGCATTTTGCCGTCTTTGCCGATCGCACGACCGGGCAAGGTCACGGTCTCGGCCGGCGAACGATGCCGGAGATGATCGAATATTCGGCGGTGACGGCGGTGCATACGATGTGGCTCGCCGCGCGGGCGGAAGGTATCGGCCTGGGCTGGATCTCCATTCTCGATCCAGCCGAAATGGCGGCGATTTTGAACGTGCCTGTAGAGTGGAAATTCATCGGCTATTTCTGTCTCGGCTATCCGCAGGCCGACGACGCGATTCCGGAACTCGAACAAGCGGGATGGGAGCAGCGGCGCCTCGCCGCCTCGGCCATCATCCGCCGCTGATTAACCCTAATGTGTAGCTGGTCGCCGCGCCGGCCGATGTGCCAAAATGGGCCGCATTCGCTGGCATTGCGTTTGCTCGTCTCCTTAACCGACGCCGTGCGTGTCTCGAGCGATTAAAAATTTTAGTCCAAGGCACGTGCAGAGGCGTGAAACGAGGCGTTATCCGATCAAAAATCGATCGGCACGCGTGAGGGGAGAGGTAGCCGTGTTAACCTTGAGATGTGCATACCATGGCGCACGCTTGGCCGCTGCGCTCATTCTGTCCGGTCTGACTTTCTCCGTTTGCGAGGCGGCTCGCGCTGACGACACGGGTACGGTTATCAGCGGATGTGTCGCATCCGTCGACAGCCATACCCTCCATACCCTTTTCCCGATGTGGAGTTCGTTCAATTGCGTCGAGCGATGGGGAGCAAACAGCGATCCCTATGTCAGGCAAGTTCCTCAGCCCGCCAGCGACATTGAAAAAGGAATCTCTACGGAACGCGAACGCCGATGGGAGCAGCGCTGTCATCCGCAGATCGCACTCGATCGCTATGGCGTTCCGCGATACCTTTATTCGGCGCCGGGTTGCGAATACGGCGCCTATTAGCGTTCCTAGTGCAGGGCGCTTGCCGCCTTCGCCGCCGCCTTTTCCTGAGCTCGCGAGGCGGTCATCGCGCCGGGCTTGACCGCGCCCGGCAGGTAGCGAGCGACAACGACCGGATCGAGTTGGCGAACCGCGTTGTCCGGCAGGCGGTGCCAAATCTCATCGCGTCCGAACAGAGCTATGCCGAGATAACCGCGAACGGTCAGCGTCGAGCCGTCCGCACTTACGGTCATCATGGCGCTGTAGATGCTGCCGTCCCGCGGATCGAGAATGTCGCCCCCCTGATAAACCAGTCCGTCGCGCTGCATATTTCTGATCAGCGGCAGTCCCAATAGCGGCTGATTTTTGCGGTCATCGCGGCAGCTCGAACAGATCGGATTGTCTGGATCCTCGGGCCGGCGAAACAGTTTCGCGATCACGCCTTCATAAAGACCGCCATGCTCGACGAACAGGAACCAGCCGACCGGCGCTCCGGTTTGCTCGTCGGTCTTTTGCCACAAACCGGTCGCCGCGGGCTGTGCCGGCGTCATGGAGTAAGCTGCGGATATCGCAAGGAAAGCCGCCGCTAAAGCAATTCCGACTGATTTAGCTGATTGCACTGCCAACGGAATCCTCCATTGGAATCAATGACTGAACTTCACCGGGAGGAATTATTCTTTCAACAATGCGGTGATTTAAGGACGCTGCATTTTGACGGAGCGAAGCCCTTCGGCCGTCCGAAGCCCGCTGTTTTCATTTCGATATACAAGAAGAACTTGTTTGAACCCGCCGCCGCCAATGTTATGGGGAAGTCCGCAAATTCGCGATCGCCGCGATTCATCGCGGTCCCGATCCAACGACAATTTTGTGACGGCGATCTCCGACGGCTGACTCAAGGCATGCGCGCATTCGTCCCAATTTCCGTCAGCGGCTGGGCTCGCCTATTCAGCCGATGGGATATTCTGGCCGTCCTTTTGATTCTGGGTCTCTTGGTTTTCCTGGCGGAAGCAAGTCACAATCTTTTCCAACCTTTGGCCGAATTGCAACGACAGCCGCCATCGCTTGATCCGCGCCACCTGCCCGAATACGCCGCGCGAACCACGCTGCGCATGCTCATCGCCATGGTGTTGTCGCTCGTCTTCACCTTTACCTATGCGACGGTCGCCGCCAAGAGCAAATCGGCGGAGCGGTTGCTGGTGCCGCTGCTCGATATCCTGCAATCGGTTCCGATCCTCGGCTTCATCTCGGTTACCGTCGTATTCTTCATGGCGCTGGCCCCCGGGCGCGTTCTCGGCGCGGAATTCGCTTCGATCTTCGCGATCTTCACCAGCCAAGCCTGGAACATGGCGTTCAGCTTTTATCAGTCCCTGCGCACGGTACCGACCGAACTGGAAGAAGCGTCGCGCAACTTCCGGCTCAGCCCGTGGATGAGTTTCTGGCGGCTCGACGTGCCATTTGCGATGCCGCAGCTCATCTGGAACATGATGATGTCGATGTCGGGGAGCTGGTTTTTCGTCGTCGCCTCCGAGGCGATCAGTGTCGGCAATACCACGGTGACGTTGCCGGGCATCGGCTCCTATATCGCGCTGGCCATCGAACATCGCGATCTCGCCGCGGTCTCCTGGGCGATCGGCACGATGCTCGTGGTGATTCTGATCTACGACCAGATCCTGTTCCGGCCGCTCGTCGCATGGGCCGATCGTTTCCGCTTCGAGCAGGAGCCCGGCGTCGCGCCGCCGCAATCTTGGGTGTTCGACGTGCTGCGCCGATCGCGCATCATCGAACGGCTGACACGGCCATTTGCTGCGCTGTGGCGGTTGTCACTGCGCCGACCCCCCGATAAGGCGCGGCTTGCCGAGCCGGCGCGGCGATCCATTCGTGGTTGGGCGTTCCAATTGAGCGTGATCGTCTTTGCGCTCGCTGCGGTGGCTTTGTGGCAGGTCATGCGTTTCGCCGTCGAAGGCATTACGCTGCGCGATGTCGGCGCCACGATTCTACTGGGCTTTGCCACGCTGACCCGCGTCGTGGTCCTTATCGCAATCGCCAGCCTTATCTGGGTGCCCGTCGGCATTTGGGTGGGGACGCGGCCGCGCGCCGCCAATCTCGTCCAGCCGGTGGCGCAGTTCCTCGCGGCCTTTCCGGCCAACCTTTTGTTTCCGATCGTCGTATCGGCCATCGTTGCATGGAAGCTCAATCCGAATATTTGGCTCAGCCCGCTGATGATCCTCGGCACGCAGTGGTACATTTTGTTCAATGTCATCGCCGGCGCCGCGGCGATCCCGGCCGAGCTGCGCTCCGTCGCCGTTAATTTGCGCGTCCGCGGCTGGCTATGGTGGCGGCGCGTCGCTCTGCCGGCGGTTCTGCCCTACTATGTGACGGGAGCCATCACCGCATCCGGCGGTTCGTGGAACGCAAGCATCGTCGCGGAGGTCGCGTCGTGGGGCGATGAGCACCTACAGGCCGACGGGCTTGGCGCCTATATTGCCCAGCAGACCGATGCCGGCGATTTTCACCGCATCGTGCTCGGCATCGCCGTGATGAGCCTGTTCGTCGTCGTCATCAATCGCTTATTCTGGCGGCCGCTTTATCACTACGCCGAACGCAAATTTCGGCTCTGACGAGGATCACCATGGGCGCCGCTCTTCTTGACGTTCACGCGCTACGCCAATCCTTTCCGCGCGCCGACGGCGGCGAGCATCTGGTGCTCGACGGCGTCGAGCTTTCGCTTGCTCAAGGACAGATCGTAGGCCTGCTCGGCCGCACCGGTTCTGGAAAATCGACCCTGCTGCGCTTGATCGCCGGCTTGGCGCAGCCTTCGGGAGGAACCGTCACTTATCTCGGCGAACCGGTCAACGCGCCGGCGCCGGGCATCGCGATGGTGTTCCAGTCCTTTGCGCTATTTCCCTGGCTGAGCGTGCTTGAGAACGTCCAGCTCGGGCTCGAAGCACTCGGACTTCCGGAGCAGGAAATCCGTAAACGCGCGCTCGCCGCGATCGATCTGATCGGGCTCGACGGCTACGAATCCGCCTATCCGCGCGAATTGTCTGGCGGCATGCGCCAGCGCGTCGGTTTTGCCCGCGCGCTTGTCGTGCATCCCAACATTCTGCTGATGGACGAACCATTTTCCGCGCTCGACGTGCTCACCGCCGAGACGTTGCGAACCGATTTCCTCGAACTGTGGGGTGAAGGCAAGCTGCCGATCAAGGGCGTCATCCTTGTCACCCACAATATCGAGGAAGCGGTGCTGATGTGCGACCGCATCCTGCTATTCTCCACCAATCCCGGCCGCATCATCAGTGAGATCGCCGTCGACCTGAAGCAGCCGCGCAATCGCCTCGACCCGCGCTTTCGCGATTTGGTCGAGAAGATCTATGTCGCGATGACCGCGCGCACGCCGACCCCGCTGCAGATCGGCACGACGGCGCTGCCGACGGCGACAATGAACACCGTGCTGCCGCGCGTGTCCGCCAACCGCCTAGCCGGTTTCGTCGAAACGCTCGCCGCCGCGCCCTATAACGGCCGCGCCGACTTGCCGGTGCTCGCCGACGAACTTCATATGGAAATGGACGAGCTGTTTCCCGTTTCCGATGCTCTGCAATTGCTTCGTTTCGCCGAGATCGAGGGCGGCGACATCAAGCTCACCGAGGTCGGCAGGCAATTCGCCGAATTGGCGACCGACGACCGCAAGCGGCTGTTTCAGCGCCAATTGCTGGCTTACGTGCCGCTGGCGGCTCACATTCGTCATGTCCTGCAGGAGCGCGCCAACCATACGGCGCCGAAAAGCCGCTTCTTCGACGAGCTTGAGGACCACATGAGCACCGAAGACGCGGACCTTACGCTGCGTTCGGTGACGGCCTGGGGACGTTACGCCGAGGTGTTCGCCTATGACGACGATTCCGGCACGTTCAGCTTGGAAAATCCGACTTAACGCATGATCCGGAAACGTAAGTTGGCGAAATTCCCGCGCTGATCAATTCGGCGGCGGCAGGAAAACCACCTCGTGCTTGGCCGACAGTGCGACGACCTCTTCGGGCTTTTGTTCCTGCATCGAATGGATCGCCCAGAATAGATCGTAAAGCTTACGTGTCGGCGCGACCCAGAAGAAGCATTTCACCGCCTGGTCGGATTTGTTGAAAATTCCGTGCGGAAGGCCCATCGGCAATCGGATCAAATCTCCGGCGGTAGCGACAAAATCCCTGCCGTCGATCAGAAGATCGAAACGCCCCTCGAACATGTAGATGAATTCGTCCTGGGTGGGATGAACATGCGGCGGCACGAACGTGCCGGGCGGGAAGGTGGCGTGCCACGAGAACGACGTCTCGTTCACCGCCTTCGGCACATAGGTCTGCCCGAGAATATTCCAGACGATGCCGTCGATGCCGGTGCCGGCTTTGATTATTCCCGCCGTCAGCGTTTGCATGCGGTGATCTCCATTTTAGGCGATAACTATTCTGCGTGGTCATTCAAACACGAATATCGCGAACCGAAAACGACACGGCGGATTGCGCAAGAAGCAGTTGGATATCAAGCAGCGCTCCGCCGGCCTTGCGTTGCGATCGCCAGCAAGCCGCGCTCGGCGATCGTGTCGGCCAGCGCCGAATTGCGCCGCGACTCCAAAACGGCGGCGGCGAGATCGGCCATGGCGGCGCTCAGCCGCGCGGCGCTCCAGGCCTTGAGCGCCGCTTCGACGAGCGCCCTGCGGCGGAAATGCAGCGGCGGTTGCACCGCGTCGAGCGAGAACGATCCGCCCTCTTCGATGGCGAGGCGCCATTTGTGTAATTGCGCGAGCTGGCGCTGCGCGTTGAATAGGATCGATCCCGCCGTGGAGCCCGCAGTGCGGGCTTTGGCGAGCTGGGTTTCGAGTTCGGCGGGCCGGCCGGCGAAGGCCGCGTCGACGATGTCTTCGAGCGCGAGCGCGGACGCATCCGAAACCACCGCGGCGACGTCCTCGATGCCCACTTGGCCGCGGCCGCGCGCATAGAGCGCAAGCTTGCGGATTTCGCTGCGCGACGCCGCCCGGTCGCCGCCAAGGAGCGGAATCAAGACCGCGCGCGCGTCCGCCGTCAGCGACAGCCCGGCGGAGCGCATCTCATCGTCGATCAGCCGCGCCCGGTCCCGCTCGCTGTCGGCGTAACAGGGGAGCGCCGCGGCATTCTTGGCGCGCTCGCACAGGGTGCGCAGCGGCGCGTTCCGCCGCAGATCGCCGGCTTCGATGACGACGCGGCAGGCGGTTGCCGCTGCTGCGTTGAAGGCGTTCTCGCCAAGCAGCGCTTCGGCGGCCGGCGCGATGTTGCGGCTGCCAGCCTTCACCCAAACCGCGCGGCGACCGCCGAACAACGGCATCGTCAGCGCCTCCTCGATCAGGCGGGACGGCTCGGCGGCAAGTTCTTCGCCTTCGAGACGCGCCAGCGCAAACGGATCGTTCACGTCGTCCACCGAGGCCTTAAGAATGGCAGTGACGCGCTCGCTGACGAGACCGGCGTCCGGACCGAACACTAAAACGACCCGCCGCGCCGGATCGGGCCGCGCGACGAAAGCGTCGGCATCGGCGGCTTTGATGGCGACCATGAGGATTAATCGGGTTCGCGCGCGATCGTCGTCGCGGCCCGGCTATCGCCTTTGCCGATCATGCGTCAGGTCCCGGCGACGAAATACGACGCGAGCCTGTTGCGGATCGCCTCGGCGGTGACCTGGACGGCGCTGTCTTGGGCGTTGAGCTGGGCGCGCTGTTTCGCGAAGCGCTGTTGCTGACCGGGGATATCGTAGCCGACATGCGCGAACGTGCTGTCGGTCAGCACGACTTTGCCGGTTGCGATTTCCACGAGCTTGTAGGTTGCGGTGAGGCCGCCGATTTCCTCGGTCGGTCGTCCGCTGACGGGGTCGATGGTGACCGTGATGTCGATGGGCGACACGACAATGTCGAGCCGGTGCGTTGGCGAAACGGCGCCGGCGGCGCCGTTGAGATCGTATTGCAAGGCGTTGCGCAGTTCGACCGCGAGGCGCGCTTGCGGGGTGCCCTGGCGCACCGGGATCGGCGGGATCAGAACGTCGGCCAGCTTGTCGCGGACGCTGTCGCCGCCCACCGACGGGTTGCGGCCGTAGAGCGGCTCGAAGCAGCCGCCGAGAAGGCCGGCCACGCCCAGCACAATGCCGAGCCGCGCCCAGGCGCGAATCCTGTCGCGGTGTTCACGCCACCACATTGACGATCCTCTGCGGCACGATGATCACCTTTTTCGGGCGCTTGCCCTCAAGCGCGCGCTTTACCGCATCGAGCGCAAGAACGGCGGTTTCGATATCGGCATTGCCGGCATCGCGGGCCACCGTGATGTCGGCGCGCTTCCTGCCGTTAACCTGGACCGGCAGCGTCACCGTCTCTTCGACCAGGAGCGCGCTTTCGAGCGCGGGCCATGGCGCCTGGGCGACCAGCGTCTCCTGGCCCAGCATGGCCCAGCATTCCTCGGCGAGATGCGGCATCATCGGATGAAATAATCGCACAAGAATACTAACGGCTTCGCGCATCGCCCAGCGCAAATCCGGCGCGTAAGCGCTCTCCGATCGGGACAGCCCATCTGATCCCCCAAACGAATCCCCTTTTGCCGTCGGTTTCGGCTCCTCTTTTGGCGCCTCTTCTAACCCCTTTTGCGCACCCAATTCGCCGATTATCGCATTGAGCGCGTTGGCGAATTCATAGATATGGGCAACACAAACATTGAAGTGCAGCTTTTCGATGTCATCGCTGACCCGCGCCAAGGCCGTATGCGCCGCCTTGCGCAGCGCGGTCGCTTCGGCGGAGAACCGGGTCGGCCGCTCCTCGGGGGCGCCTCGGGCGATTTCGGCCGCTTCGCCGACGAGCCGCCACAGCCGCTGGGCGAACCGCCAAGCCCCCTGAACGCCCTTTTCGGTCCAATTGACGTCGCGGTCCGGCGGCGAATCCGACAGCATGAACCAGCGCGCCACGTCAGCGCCGTAGGTCGCGATGATGTCGTCGGGATCGACCGTGTTGCGCTTGGACTTCGACATTTTCTCGATCGGGCCGATCGCGACCGTTTCGCCGGTCGAGATCAAAGTCGCCCGGCGCGTCTCGCCGCCGTCGGTTTCGACCTTCACTTCCGCCGGCGCCGCCCATTCGCCGTTGGCCCGGCGGTAGGTCTCGTGCACGACCATGCCTTGCGTGAACAGGCCGGCGAACGGTTCGTCGAGGCCGACATGCCCGGTCTGTTTCATCGCGCGGGTAAAGAAGCGGCTGTAGAGCAGGTGCAGGATCGCATGCTCGATGCCGCCGATATATTGATCGACCGGCATCCAGACATCCACCATCGGCCGGTCGGTCGGCGCAGTGTCGATCCACGGATCGGTGAAACGCTCGAAATACCAGGACGAGTCGACGAAGGTGTCCATCGTGTCGGTCTCGCGCCTGGCCGGCCCGCCGCATAACGGGCAAGCGACGTGCTTCCATGTCGGATGATGATCGAGCGGGTTGCCGGGCCGGTCGAACGTCACGTCGTCCGGCAGCGTGACCGGCAGATCTTTTTCCGGGACCGGCACCGCGCCGCAGGTTTGGCAATGCACAATCGGGATCGGGCAGCCCCAATAACGCTGCCGCGAAATGCCCCAGTCGCGCAGCCGGTAGTTCACCTGGCGCTCCGCGATCGGCCGGTTGTTGCGGCGCTCCTTCTCCAGCCGCTTCGCCACTTCCTCCTTGGCTTCTTCGACCGTCATGCCGTCAAGGAAGCGCGAATTAATCATGCGGCCGTCGCCTTCGTAGGCGGTGTCGGTGATGACGAAGGTTTTCGGGTCGGCGCCGGGCGGGCAAACCACCGGGACATTGCCGAGCCCGTATTTGTTGACGAAATCGAGGTCGCGCTGGTCGTGCGCCGGACAACCGAAAATGGCGCCGGTGCCGTAATCCATCACGATGAAATTCGCGACATAGACGGGCAGCTTCCATGCCGGATCGAACGGGTGAACGACGCGCATGCCGGTGTCGAAACCGAGCTTCTCGGCGATGTCGATCTCCGCCTGCGCGGTGCCGCGATGCCGGCATTGCTCGATGAATTTGTGCAGCGCCGGATTGTTCTTCGCCGCGGCCGCGGCGAGCGGATGGTCCGGCGCCAGTGCCATGAATTTTGCGCCGAACAACGTGTCGGGCCGCGTGGTGAAGACTTCAAGCTCGGTTTCGCCTTGCGGCGCGGCGGCCGGATCGAGCGCGAAGCGGATCAGCAAACCTTCCGAGCGGCCGATCCAGTTCTTCTGCATCAGCCGCACTTTCTCCGGCCAGCGCTCGAGGCTGTCGAGCGCTTCGAGAAGCGGGGCCGCGAATTTGGTGATGGCGAAGAACCATTGCGTCAATTCGCGCTGCTCGACGAGCGCGCCCGAGCGCCAGCCGCGGCCGTCGATCACCTGCTCGTTGGCCAGAACGGTTTGATCGACCGGATCCCAATTCACCTTCGACTTTTTACGCTCGACCAGGCCAGCGCGCAGGAAGTCGAGGAACATTTTCTGCTGGTGCTTGTAGTAGGCCGGATCGCAGGTCGCGATCTCGCGGCGCCAGTCGAGCGACAGCCCCATCGATTTGAGCTGTTTCTTCATCGCCGCGATATTCTCGTAGGTCCAGGCCTTGGGATGGACCTTGCGCTCCATGGCGGCGTTCTCCGCCGGCATGCCGAAGGCATCCCACCCCATCGGATGCAGCACGTTAAAGCCCATCGCGCGCTTCACCCGCGCCACCACGTCGCCCATCGTGTAGTTGCGGACGTGGCCCATATGGATGCGCCCCGACGGATAGGGGAACATTTCCAGCACGTAGTATTTCGGGCGGGGGTCGTCGTTGCGCGTCGCGAATATGCCGCGCTCGTCCCAGATCTTCTGCCAGCGCGCCTCAGCCTCGCGGGCGTTGTAGCGGTCGTTTGCCATTGGATTCGCGAGCGTTTTCAGGTGGCCGGACGTGACACGAAAGCGTGCGGGCGGTCAATAACGTGGCTTAAGGCATGATTCGGAAAAGTGGAAACCGGTTTTCCGAAAAGATCATGCCTCATCAAATACCTAGAGCCGCAATCGATTCAGTTGAAACGCTTGCGCTCTAGACAAAAGCGTGAACACCCGGTGCACGGCGCGCGAGAGGCAACGAGTTGCGCAATCCGGCGAACCGCCCGCTCCGTTGTTTTGGCTAGCTTTGCCGCCCCGTTAGAGCGTCGAGGCTATAGCCCCCGGCACCGAAGGCTACGATGCAGAGCATGCCGCCGATGATCGCGAGATGGTTGAAGAAGAGGGCATGCTGCGTGCGGGCCTCCGCGGCCGGCGCCAGCCAATAGGCGTGGAAAATGAGTGCCAGCGCGAGCGTGTAAAGGCCCAAAGCCAGCGCCGCGCAACGCGCAAACAGTCCGGTCAGCAGCAACAATCCGCCGCCGAGTTCGAGCGCGACCGCGCCCCACACCAGAATGTTCGCTAACGGAATGCTGTGGCTTGTCATGTTCGCTACCGTCGCCCCGATCGCGCCGAGCTTGCCGATGCCGGCCTGAACGAAGATCAACGCGAGCAAAATGCGCCCCACCAGTACGATGAAATTCCTCAAAGCGATCATGGAATGTCCTTGCGTCCGCTCTCCGCCGCCCCCGCGGCCAATGTGTGAGATCGGCGGCGCGAGATCAATGGCGCCCGGATTCAATCGCCGTCCTCGCGCCACAGGCTTCCGCATTATTATATATGGCCAACACAGTAGGCTTAAGTCGCGGAGAAAGCTCAATGACGCTGAACACACCCCATGCGATCGGATGGCGGGCGAAAGACTTCGCCCTTTCGAGGTACCGACGGCAGAACCTATTCGCTTGCCGATATCCGCGGACGCAAAGGCACGCTTGTCGTATTCATCTGTAATCACTGTCCCTACGTGAAAGCCTCCATCGGCCGCATCGTGGCCGAGGCCAATACGTTACGCGAGATCGGCATCGGCACGATCGCGATCATGCCGAACGACACCGAAGCCTATCCTGAGGACTCCTTCGGCAACATGGAGGCCTTCGCGGCGCGTCACGACTTCACCTTTCCTTATGTGATCGACGCGAGCCAGGACGTGGCGCGGACCTACGGCGCCCAGTGCACGCCGGATTTTTTCGGCTTCAACGCGGAGGACGAGTTGCAATATCGCGGGCGTCTCGATGCGTCGCGCATGACGCCGATTGCGGATGCGCGCCGCGACCTCTACGAGGCCATGAAGCAGATTGCCGAGACAGGCCATGGGCCGAAAGAGCAGCTTCCATCCATGGGCTGTTCAATCAAATGGAGGCACTGAGGGAGCGACGAGCGGTTCGATATGGACCAGCGGGTCAAGTCCTGTCGTGACAAAGCGCGGGAAGCGGGCCCCGCGGCCGGTCACCTTCGCCTTCGTCACGCCTTCCCCACCAGACTGATATCGCTCCCGTCGCGATAAGCGGGATGGCGCCAGCCGTCCTCGTCGTAGTCGGCCATGCATTGCTCGGCGAGCGCTTCCATTTGCTTGAGCGCGCCGTTGCCTTGCGCCTGCTGGAGCTGGAAGACGCGAATGAGCTCATGGCTGCCGGAATAATTCATCTCGTAGAGCTCATGCCGCGCGCCGAATTCGGTGCCGATGGCGTCCCACAAAAGCTTCATGATCTTGATGCGTTCCTTGTAGTCGATGCCGTTCGAGCCGCGTACGTATTTGGCCAAATATTTGTCGATGTCGGGATTTTTGAAATCGCGCGCGTGCGAGGGCAGATAAATCAGCCCGGAAGCAATGATTTTCTCGACGATGTTGCGCACCGCCGGATAGGCCTCGGTCATGAACAGGCGGTAGGTGGCGGAGCCGCGCGCATTGGGTAAGACCGCGCCGTCGACCCACGGGACCGGATTGCAGGCCATCGCGTCGGTCAGCGACCAGAACAGGTTGCGCCAGCCGATCACTTCGCCGATCTGGGCCTGCACGCCGCGGAAGCCTTCGACGCCGGTCGCGCGCGCGGCCTTCCAAAGAAGCCCGATGATAAAATCGAGCTTCACCGCGAGCCGCGTGCAGCCCTGCAGCGTGAAGCCGTTGAAGAAGCCCGATTGCGGATAAAAATTCTTCAGCCGCTCGATGTCGCGATGGATGAGGACGTTTTCCCAGGGGATGAAGGCATTGTCAAAAACGAAAATCGCGTCGTTTTCGTCGAAGCGCGAGGTCAGCGGATAATCCCACGGCGAGCCGGTCGCCGCCGCGGCGAACTCGTAGGACGGCCGGCAGATCAGCTTGATGCCGGGCGTGTTCATCGGCGCGATGAACATCACCACCATGGCCGGGTCGGTGATTTCCTGGCCCATGTTCTGGCCGAGGAAATTGTATTGCGTCAGCGCGGAATTGGTGGCGACCACCTTGGCGCCGGAGACATAGATGCCGGCGTCGGTCTCTTTCTGGATGGTAATGTAGACGTCCTTAACCTGTTCGACCGGCTTGTTGCGGTCGATCGGCGGATTGACCAGCGCATGATTGAGATAGAGCACGGCCTCCTGCGCGCGCTTGTGCCAGGCCCGCGCATTGTCGGCGAACTTGCCGTAAAAGCCGGCATTGGCGCCGAGCGTGTTGAGGAAGGCCGCTTTGTAGTCGGGGCTGCGCCCCATCCAGCCGTAGGACAGCCTCGCCCAGGCGGCGATCGCGTCGCGCTGCGCGATCACCTCCTCTCGCGAGCGCGCCGCCTTGAAGAATTTGTGGGTGTAGCCACCGGACCCGGTATCGGTCGGCGCGGTGAGCGCATCCTTGTGGGCTTTGTCGTGCAGCGCGTCATAAAGCAGCGCCACCGAGGCTGCCGAATTGCGGAACGCCGGGTGTGTGGTCACGTCATCGACGCGCTCGCCGTAAATGTAGACTTCGCGGCCGTCGCGCAGCGATTCCAAAAATTCCGCCCCGGTGAAGGGCCGCTTCTTGCCGGCGACGATCGCTTCGGGGTGCTCGGGCATTACGAACTCCATCGTGAATTTCCTCCCCGGCGCGGGGAGCCATAGGGTTGCGGGGTCGGCGCTTGCGAGCGAATGCGCATGGCGGCGTTCTTAAGCATCACCCTCTCGCCGGGCTAGGGCATGATCCGGAAAAGCGGAAACCGGTTTTCCGAGAAGATCATGCCCCATCAAATACCTAGAGCCGCAATCGATTCAACTTGAAACGATTGCACTCTAGCGCCGTCAAGCTTGGAACGCATCCGGGTCGGCAAAAACGACGGAATATGCGGGCCCGTTATTCGTGCCGTTCCCGCGCCGCCGCCCATAGCGCCAGCACGGCGACGATGGCGACCGCGATGACCGCGCCGCGTATCCCTGTCGTGGCGAAGGCGACCGCGCCCGACGCCGCGCCCGCCATGAAGCCGAGCGCGATCGACAGCACGGTCACAAGGTGTTTGCGGACCTTTTCGAATTCGCGCACGGCCGCGGCATCGTGACGGCTTCGGGCAAACCGCCACCATGCCACGACGATATCGGTCGTCGCGATGCCGAGCTGCGTCATATTCCCGGTCATCACGTTGGTCTGCGGGATGTCCTTCATCAGGAGCCGCACCAGCACGCTTTGCGCGCCCATCGCCATGGCCGCGAACAGGCCGGCCGCGATGCCATGCCAGTCGCGCGCATTCGTGATCGGCGGACCGAACGCCGCGATCGACGCGAACAGCGCCAGCAGCAGCGCTTCCAAACCGAGCATCCACGGCAGCGCCGCGTGCCCGGCATTTCGTGTAAGCGCGATCAGCGCCGCGGTCGCCGCGGCCGCCGCCAGAAACGCAACGATCGCCAAAAGCTTGCCGGCGATGCCGAAGTCGTGGGTGACGAGCTCGGCGCCGGCAATGACGAAACTCCCGGTGACCTGCGCGACGAACAGTCCGAACAGTCCGAGATAGGTGAAACTGTCGACATAGCCGGCGACGAAACTAAGGAGGACCGGCATTGCGCGCGGCAAGGGCCGTTCGTCGCCGCGCAAGGTCGCTTCGGTCATGAATGATCTCCACCCTCTCGTCATTCCGGGGATGCGGGCGTCGCCCGCATCCCCGGAATGACGGTGACTAACCCTCTCCGCGCCGGCAGGCGTCCCAAAGCCGCGGCGCGGTGGCCGGCATGTCGAGGCGGGCGCCGGCGCCGTTCGGAATGGCGTCGGCGACCGCGTTCATCACTGCGGCGATGGCAGCCGTGGTGCCGGCTTCGCCCACGCCTTTGACGCCGAGCGGATTGGTCGTCGCCGGAACGTTGTGCATCGCTTCGCGTAACGGCGGCATATCGAAAGCGCGCGGCATGGCGTAGTCCATGAACGATCCGGTCACGAGCTGGCCGCTATCGGCGTCGTAGACCGTGCTCTCCATCAACGCCTGGCCGAGCCCGGATGCGATGGCGCCGTGCAATTGGCCCTCGACGATCATCGTGTCGAGCGGCCGGCCGCAATCGTCGACGGCGGCATAGGCGACGACCGCCATCGCGCCGGTCGAGGGATCGATTTCGACCTCGGCAACGTGCACGCCGTTGGGGAAGGTCTGCGGCGTTTCCGTCACCGCCTTGGTATCGAGGTCTTCGGCAATTTCGCCGCGCTTCTTCAGCGCGGCGGCGTGCGCCGCCACGTCGAACAGCGAGACGCGCCGGTCGGTGCCGATTACTTCGAACGTCCCGTTTTTGAATGCAACATCCGCCTCGCCGGCCTCCAGCATCGCAGCCGCGATCGGCTTGCCCTTGGCCAGCATCGCCTCGACCGCCTTGTGGAGCGAATGGCTCACCGTCATGCCCGAGCGCGAACCGACCGAAGCATAGCCGGGCAGCTCGTTTGCCGAATCGCCGTGCCGGTGCGGGATTTTTTCCGGCGCAATGCCGAGCTTTGCGCCGATCAGCCGGGAAAACACGGTGGCATGGCCCTGGCCGGTATTCTGCACATTGAGCCGGAATTGCAGCGTGCCGTCGCCGGGGAAAAGCAGCATGGCGCTCTCGGTCGGCGAGCCGCCCGAATGTTCGAGCATGCAGCAGACGCCGAGCCCGCGATATTTACCGCGCTTTTGCGCCGCGCGGCGGCGGGCTTTGAAATTCGCGTAGTCGGCAAGTTCCAGCGCCTTGTCGAGGATCGGCGCGAAATCGCCACTGTCGATCGTGGTGCCGACGGCGGTCTTGTACGGCATGGCGGATTTTTTGACGAGATTGCGCCGCCGCAGCTTGACCGGATCGATGCCGGTCACGCGTGCGGCTTCGTCGACCACGCGCTCCAAGGCATAGCTCGATTCCGGCCGCCCGGCGCCACGATAGGGCGCGGTCGGCAGCGTGTTGGTGTAGATGCATTTCACCCCGATATCGATCGGCTTGATGTCGTACATGCCGGGCAGGCAGCGCGTGAAGCTCAGCGTCGGGATATTGGCGCCGATGGCGCCGAGATAGGCGCCCATATTGCCGACGCTGCGGATGCGCAGCGCCAGGAATTTGCCTTTTTCGTCGAGCGCGAGCTCGACATCCGAATAAATGTCCCGCGCCTGATTGTCGCTGAGAAAGGCCTCCGAGCGTCCGGACATCCAGTGCACCGGGCGGCCGATTTTCTTCGCAGCGACGAGAAGGGCGATATATTCCGGATAGGCCGAGGTCTTCAGCCCGAAGGCGCCGCCGACATCCTCGGTAATGACGCGCAGCTTCTCCTTCGGCCAATTCATGATGGCGAGAACGTTCTCGCACATGGTGCCGGCGCTTTGCGAACAGGTGCGCAGCGTATAAGCGTCGCGCGCGGCATCGTAGCTGGCGGTGGCGCCGCGCGGCTCCATCGAAGCGACGCACAGGCGCTGGTTCATTTCCGAAACGCGCGCGACGTATTTGGCCGACGCAAAAATACGCTCGACCTCGGCCGCATTGGCGTCTGGATCGGCGGCCGGACCCGGCCAATCGACCGCGAGATTGCCCGGCGCTTCCGGCCAAAGCTGCGGCGCGCCGGGTTTGAGCGCGGCGCGCGCGTCGGTCACCGGGGTGAGCGGCTCATATTCGACATTGACCAATTCGGCGGCGTCCTGCGCCGTCATCGCGCGCTCGGCGATCACCATCGCGACCCCCTCGCCGACATGCATCACGCGGTCGCGCGCGAGCGCCGGACGATGCGCGACCGCAAGCTTGGCGCCATCGCGGCCCGGCAGCGGCGGGTGTCGCGAAATATTGCCGACCCCCTCCATATCTTTGTCGGTGAGGACGGCAATCACGCCCGGCGCCTTTGCCGCCGCCACGGTATCGATGCCGACGATGCGGGCGAAGGCATGCGGCGAACGCACGAAATAAGCGTAGGCCTGGTTCGGCTCGGGCGCGTCGGCGATATAGCGGCCTTGGCCGCGGACGAGAACGTCGTCCTCGGCGCGGTAGTGGCGCGCCGCGGTCACGGTCGCGGATTGCGTATCGGCTTTGGCGTCCATGCTGGTCCTGCAACGCTCCTTAAAAAATTCGGTGGCCCCTTATAGCGGAAAGCGACGCTCTAAAAGATCGTTTGTTATCCGGCTTGGGATCATGCCCAGCATCACATGTTGCATGGCTCGGCGAGATATGCGCACAAGACGCCGCCAAGGTCGAAGGAACCATCAATGACGCGAACCATCGACACCCACACCCATGTGCTGGCCGACGCGACCATCAAGCTCCTGCAAAAGGAAATTCCGCGGCTCGGCCTGAAACTGACGGCGATCGACGGCGACAATTCCGTGCTCGAAGTCGCCGGCGTGCCCTACCGGCCGTTTCCGCGCGGAGGCCACGACATTGCGCGTAGGTTCGAAGACATGAATGCGGCCGAGGTGGACATGCACGTGCTCTCGGTTTCGCCGCAGACCTGGCTCTACGGGCAGGACGCCGCAAACGGCGCCGCCGCCGCGGCGATCCAGAACGATGAAATCGCGCGGCTCGTGGAAGAACACCCGAATCGTTTCGCCGGCATCGCGACGCTGCCGATGCAGGCGCCGGAACAGGCCGCCGGCGAATTGCGCCGCGCCATGACCAAGCTCGGCCTGCGCGGCGCCATGATCGGCTCGAATGTCGGCGGCAAGAATCTCGACGATCCGAGCTTCGAGCCGGTTTGGGCGACAGCCGCCGAGTTCGGCGCGTTCATGGTCGTGCATCCTGGCAACGTCGCCGGCGCCGATCGGCTGCGCTCCTATTATCTCGGCAATCTGATCGGCAATCCGCTCGACACCACGATCGCGGCGGCGTGCCTGATTTTCGGCGGCGTTTTGGCGCGTTATCCCAAGCTCAATTTCGTCATGGTGCACGGCGGCGGTTTCATCCCCTATCAAGGCGGGCGCTGGGTGCACGGCTGGCAAGTGCGGCCGGAGCCGAAATTGCACCTGAACCATTCGCCGGAAAAATATCTCGACCGTTTCCTTTACGACACCATCCTGCATTCCAAGGCGTCGCTGGAATTTCTGATCGCCGCGGTCGGAGCCGAGCGCGTTTTCCTCGGCAGCGATTACCCTTACGACATGGGCATAATGGATTGCGTGCGCCACGTCCGCGCGCTCGACATCGCGCCGGCCGACCGCGACAAAATCCTCGGTGGCCATGCCGCGATGATTTTCGATAGCCAGCGGCGGCCGGCGGCGGCGGAATAGCGATGAGGAACGGCGAAATTGACAGCGCCGATATTTTGCGCGCGCCTGCGCGCGCCACGTCTTCGCTGATCGCGGATGCCTTCGTCGCGGCGGGATTGCCCGACGCCGACGCCGCGCGCTGCGCCGAACTGATGACGCAAGCCGATCTCACCGGCGCGGACGGTCACGGCATTTTTCGCTTGCCGCAATATGTCCGCCGCCTCAAAGCCGGCGGCTTCAACAAGCGCCCGACGATCACGGTGTCGCGGACCGCGCCGGCGACCGCTTTGGTCGACGGCGACAACGGCATGGGCCATCTTGTCATGTCGCGCGCGGCCGCCGAAGCGATCGCAATGGCGCGCGACACGGGTATCGCTTGGGTCGGCGTGCGCCGCTCCAATCACGCCGGCCCCGCCGGGCTTTACGCCGAAATGCCTGCGGCGCACGGCATGGTCGGCCTCTACGCCGCCGTCGCCAATGCCAATCACATGGCGACTTGGGGCGGCGCCGATCTTCTGCTCGGCACCAATCCGCTCGCCATCGGCGTGCCGACCGGCGATCGACCGCTGGTCTTCGACATGGCGACCTCGATCGTCGCCTATGGCACGGTGAAGAAATACGCGCTGCGCGGCTTGACCATGCCGGAAGGCTGGTTCGTCGATGCCGCAAGCGGCGCGCCGATCACCGATCCGAACAAGTCCGGCGCGGGGCTGCTTCTGCCCATGGGCGAATATAAAGGTAGCGGACTGGCGCTGATGATCGGGCTCATCGCCGGCGTGCTCAACGGCGCCGCCTTCGGCCGCGACGTCGTCGATTTCAACGCCGACGATATGAGCGCGACCAATACCGGCCACTGCATCGCCGCGATCGATATCGCGCGCTTTGTGCCGCTTAAAACCTTCACCGCCGAAGTTGATCGCCATGTGCGCGACTTGCTCGCGTCGCGGCTGCTGCCGGGCGTCGACGCGATCCGCCTGCCCGGCGACCGCCGCGCCGCATGCCGCGACCGGCGGGAACGCGAGGGCGTGCCAATTCCCAAGCCGCTTCTCGCCCAGCTCGACAGGCTGGCGGCGGAGCTGAAAATAAAGCCGGTGCGCGAACGCCGAACAAATGATTAATAATTGGATCGTCATTGCGAGGAGCGATAGCGACGAAGCAATCCAGCTCTTGTGCTCCGCTCCTGAATTGCTGCGCTTTGCTGGCAATGACGAGGTTCAACCTTAGATCGTCGCCCCATATAACAACTGTCCTCTATTCCAGACAATCCATGCTTCGTCCGGGCTCGTTCGCGCTGACTTTGCTGCTCTCGTTTCTGACCGCGCTCGGGCCGCTGTCGATGGATATGTATCTGCCGTCGCTGCCGGATATCGGCCGGCAACTCAACGCGCCCACCTTGCAAGTCCAACTGACCATTTCGAGCTATCTGTTCGGCTTTGCCGTCGGCCAGATCTTTTACGGGCCGGTCTCGGATCGCTTCGGCCGCAGGCCGGTATTGCTTGCGGCCCTCGTCCTTTACGGCTTTGCCAGCGTCGGCTGCGCGGTGGCGCAATCGATCGATGGGCTGATCGCGCTGCGATTTATGCAAGCGCTCGGCGGCGCCGGCGCCATCGTGCTGGCGCGCGCCGTAGTGCGCGACCTCTATTCCGGCGTGCGCGCGGGCCGCGAATTGTCCCTGATGGGCGCGATCACCGGCTTTGCGCCGATCATCGCGCCGGTGATCGGGGGCGGCCTGCAGACCTTGTTTGGCTGGCGCGCGACATTTATTCTGTTGGTGGTGTTCGCCGTGATTGTCGGATCGACCGCCGCGCGTCTTTTGCCGGAGACCTTAAAGGATCCCACGGCGGGACCGTTTTCACTCAACGCCATGAGCGCGCTCTATCGCTCGGTGCTCGTGCACCCCGGCTTTCTTGCCAATCTTGCTATTCTGACCACGACCTTCATCGGACTCTTTGCCTGGATATCGGGCGCACCCATCGTGATGCAGGGCGCAAGCTATGGTCTTACTCCCTTCGCGTTCGGCGTGACTTTCGCCGTGGCCGCGGCCGGATATATCGCCGGCACGTTCATCGCGGCGCGCGTCATGATGCGACTCGGACTGGACCGCGTGATCGGCATCGGGACCGTGGCGCTGGCGTGCGGCGGCCTCGTTATGGCGGCGGTCGTCGCGCTTGGCCTTGCGCATGTTCTCTGGTTCGTCGGCGCAATGACGATTTATCTCGTTGGCCTCGGACTTGCGCTACCGGCGACTATGGCCGGCGCGCTGACGCCATTTCCGGATCGCGCCGGCACCGCATCCTCGGTGATGGGATTCACCCAACAATCGGGCGCCGCTATCACCGCCGCCGCGGTCGGCTTTTATCTCGGCCATTCCGCGTGGCCCGTCGCGTCTGTCGTTGCCAGCATGGGCAGTATAGCGTTTCTGATCTGGCTCTTGACGCGTCGGGTCCGTACGGCGGCATTGATCTAGGCCGCTCGTATCGCGGCCTGCTATAGGCAGGATCGAAGGACGGCGCCAAGGAGATTATCCTATGAGTAAAAGTACACTTCCCGTGCGTTCGCTCGGCTCTTCCGGTCTGCAAGTCTCGGCGATCGGCCTTGGCTGCATGTCGCTCTCCGGCGTTTACGGCAAAAGCGGCGACGACGAGGGCGTTGCGCTTATTCGCGAGGCGCTCGATCGCGGCATCACGCTGCTCGATACGTCCGACGCCTATGGCGCCGGCCACAACGAAAAGATCGTCGGCCAGGCGCTCAAGGGCCGGCGCTCCGAAGTCGTGCTGGCGACGAAATTCGGCAATATCGGCGGCCGCGACGGAAAATTCGCCGACGGCCGTCCTGAATTCGTCATCGCCTCATGCGAGGCGAGCCTCAAGGGCCTGGGCGTCGAGGTGATCGATCTTTACTACCAGCACCGGGTCGATCCGTCGGTCCCGATCGAGGACACCGTGGGCGCCATGGCGCGCTTGGTCGAACAAGGCAAAGTGCGCGCGCTCGGCTTGAGCGAGGCGAGTCCGAACACCATCCGCCGGGCGCATGCCGTGCACAAAATCGCCGCCGTGCAAAACGAGTTCTCACTGCTGTATCGCGCCGAAGCGGAAGAGACGTTGCGCACCACGCGCGCCCTCAATATCGGCTTCGTCGCCTATTCGCCGCTCGGCCGCGGACTATTGACCGGCGTCGTCGAGGACCCGAAGACGATGTCGGACACCGACGCACGGCGCCGGCACCCGCGATTCGCAGCCGAGAATGTCGTGAGCAACATCGCGCTCGTCCACCGCATCGAATCCATCGCCAGGGAGAAGAAATGCACGCCGGGCCAGCTCGCGCTGGCGTGGCTGCTGGCTCAAGGCGACGACATCGTGCCCATTCCCGGCACCAAACGAACGGCGCGGTTGATCGAAAATATCGGCGCGCTCTCGGTCGCGTTGACCAAGGACGATCTGGCGCGAATTGCGCAATCCGTTCCGGTCGGCGCGGTCGCCGGCCTGCGCTATCCGGAAGGACAGATGAAGAGCTTAAATTTGTAAAATGTTGACCGCATCTAGGCGGCACTACTGAAGTTTGACCGTGCATCGCAATAGCGAGGGCTGTCTCAGTCTTTCTTGATTAGTCCCGCGGGTGTCACGAAAATCAAAAGATTCGCGATCACGATCGTGATCGCGAGGAAATAGAACGCGCCCATCAAGCCGTAATGGTCGGCGACGATGCCGGCGCTGACCGGGCCGAGCGCTTGGCCTAAGGCCTGGCTCGCGAACAAAAGGCCGATGGCGCTGCCGGCCATGGCGGGCGACGTCGCGTCGAGCAGCCAAGCCTGCAGCACGGCTCTCACCGCGAACAGAAAGAATCCGAGCAGCGACACGAACAGAACGAACCAGGGCGTGCCGCCGGCGATGAGCATGAACAAGATCACGACAGCGCTCATTGCCATGCTGGAGACGATGATCTGCCTGCGGCCCACTTTGTCGGAGAGATGGCCTGCGATCGGCGCGGCGATGAAGCCGCCAGCCTGCAGGGCGAACATGCAAGCGCCGATCCATAGCGTCGGGTATCCCATCACCCGGCCCAGATAGAGCGGCAGGAAAGTCAGAAGCGCGCCCTGCGTCATGGTGCGGAAGGCCGAACCGACCGCGAGCGTAATGAGCGCGCGGTTTTTAAGAAGCGCGCCGAACATGCGTAAGCGCTCGATTGCGGACAGCGCGACCGCATGGGCGCTGGCAAAATCGGCATCGCGTTCGGCGTTCTGCTTGCGTCCGATATAGATCAGCGTGAACGCCGCCAGCGCTATGCCCGGCAGCACGTTGAGAACGACGACGCTGCGCCAGTTGAGAACGCCAAGCAGCGCGCCGATCACGAGCGGCGCGACCGCATCGCCGACATTGCCGCCCATGGCATGAATGGACGTGACGAGGCCCTTACGCTGCGGGAAGCGATTCGCCAGCCACGGAATCGCCGTCGGATGCCACAGATTGTTACCGATGCCCACTAGCGTCGCGCAACAAAGCACCATCCAAAAAGCGTGGGAGAATCCCATCAGCAGATAAGGAAAGCCGATCCAGAACAGCGACAGCGCCATCAAGAGGCCCTTGCGTCCGACACTGTCGACGAAAATGCCGCCCGGAATATTGGCGATCGCGCCGGCGGCGTATTGGCAGGTCAGGACTGAGCCGATCTCGCTATAGCTGAGGCCGAGTTCTTTGCCGATCAGCGGCAACAGCAAATAAAAGGTCGCCGGGTACCAATGCGTGAGGGCATGGCCGAGACTGATGACCCAAACTTCCTGAAACGAGCGATGCGGACGGACGGCGGTATCAACGGTGATGGCGGTCATTTGAGATCTTGGCCTGCAGCCGGCGCGCTAAGTTCGCCTTCCCCCTTGAGGGGAGGCGAAGTGAAGTGGGTGTCTCGCCGCGCATGAGCCAAAGCCTCCCAGCGCATCCGCGCCAATCGATTCACTCGAAGCGCTTCTTTCGTCGGTTGTAATTTGAGGCTGCCAGCGAAGCAACGCCGGGCCTGCAAGGCGGGTATTCCGCCGCGCGATGCCGCCGCGCGCGATCTAAGCTGCGGGCAGCGCGCCGCGCAGGATTTCGCGCGACGGCTCCGAGCCGTCCACAAGCCGAAGCGTCCGCCGTTTGATCTTCCATCCCGACGGCGTGCGCACGAGGTCCCAGCGATTGGTCACCACGCGGTGGATGTGGTAGCCGCGCGAGGCGCCGTGATTGGGGACCTCGACCGGTTCCCCGGATTTGTTCGGCGTCAAGATTTGCAAATAGGAAACGACAACCGCGCTATCGCCGTTAACCGTGACATGCGGCAGACCGGTGAAATGCGCAATCCCGCCGGCGATTGCGGCCTGATGTCCCGCGCTTTGGAGATTGGCCCCGATCGCTTTGTTCCCGACGGCGCCGGAGAGGTCGGGGCCGCGGTCGAAAACGGCGTCCTCGGTATAGGCGGCTTCGGCATAGCGGGAGGCGCCGGTATCGGCGCTTGGCGGGTGGCCGGCGATCAGATTGTAGATGTCGAGCCTATCCTCGATCGCGCGAAGACGCTGTTCCAAGCTCGATTTTTGTTCAACCATGACCGAATTCCCCGAATTGTGAATCAAGCCCCTAATCGGCTACATTATCCCCGGGTGAGAGACTCATTGCACTGCCTGGCCGGGCCCGTTTGGCGTCCCCAGGGCATTGTTGGTGGGGGGTTTTCATGACGTCCGGCGGCGAACTCAATCGCCGTGCGTTGCTTGTCGGCGCGAGCGTCGCCGCAGGAGGGCTAACGCTCGGCTTTGCCGTTCGCTTCGGCCGTCTGCCGGCTAGCGCCGCCGACGCTGCGCCGGAAGTTACCTGCTGGGTCGCGATCGGGCGCGATGAGACGGTCACGATCCGCGTCGCGCATTCCGAGATGGGCCAGGGCGCGGCGACCGGGCTTGCAATGATGGTCGCCGAAGAACTCGAATGCAACTGGAGCAAAGTCCGTACCGAATTCGTCTCGGAGCGGCTCAACATCATTCGCGATCGCGCCTGGGGCGATACTTCGACCGGCGCCAGCCGCTCCATCGCCTCGTCGCAGGAGGATTTGCGGCGGGTCGGCGCCACCGCGCGCGAAATGCTAATCGCCGCCGCGGCGGCGCAATGGGGCGTGCCGGTCGCCCAATGCGTCGCCGATAACGGCGCGATCAAACATCGCGCGACCGGCCGCGCGGTCTCCTATGGCGCCATCGCCGAGGCCGCCGCCAAGGTCGCCCCGCCCGCCGATGTTGCGCTCAAGCCGCCGTCGGAATGGACGCTCGTCGGCACGGCGCGAAAGCGCCTGGACGTTTTCGACAAGGTCACCGCCAAGCCAGTCTACGCCATCGATGTGCGATTGCCTGGCATGCTCTACGCGGCCATCCTGCAGTGTCCGGTCTTCGGCGGCCGGCTGAAATCGGTCGACGAGAGCTCGGTTTCGGCGATGAAGGGCGTGCGCGGCGTCGTGCGCATGCCGGACGCGGTCGCCGTCGTCGCCGATTCCTGGTGGCGGGCCAAACGCGCCGCCGAAACTTTGCGGGTCTTCTGGAACGACGGCGGCAACGGGACCGTATCGACCGAGACGATCGCCGCCTATGTGCGCGGTGGGCTTGACGCGCAGGCGGCGGAAATCGGCCGCGCCGACGGCGACGCCGCGGCGGCTCTGTCGCGCGCGGCACGGCGGATCGAAGCGGACTATACCGTGCCGTTTCTCGCCCATGCCACGATGGAGCCGCAAACCTGCACCGCGCATGTGCGCGCCGATGGCGTCGAAATCTGGGTGCCGACGCAGAATCCGGCGACGGCGCTCGCCACTGCGGCGCTCGCCGCCGGCGTGCCGAACGAAAAGGTCACGGTCCACCGGCTGATGCTGGGCGGCGGCTTCGGCCGCCGCGCGCCGATCCAGGAATATGTCCGCCAAGCCGTCGACATCGCCAAAGAGTTTGAGGAGCCGGTCAAGCTTCTATGGACGCGCGAGCAAGATATTGCGCACGATCTCTATCGCCCGTTCGGCATGGCGCGGCTGACGGCCGGCCTCGACGCAGACGGCACGCCGCTGGCGCTGGCCATCAGGCTTGCCGGACCGTCGTTCGTCGCTTCGCTCGTGCCCGGCTTCGGCACCCATATCGCGGACCGCACCTTTGTTTCGGGTCTTGCCGAGGAAATGCCGTACGCGGTGCCGAATTATTTGGTCGACTATGTCGTGCGGCCCACGCCGGTGCCGCTCGGCGTCTGGCGCGCGATCAACTACACCCAGAACGCCTTCTATAAGGAATGCTTCATCGACGAAATGGCGCATGCCGCGGGCATGGATCCCTATTTGTATCGGCGCAAATTGCTGGCGCACGATGCGCGAAATCTCGCGGTTCTCGACGCCGCGGCGAAAAAAGCGAATTGGAACGCGCCGCTGCCCGCCGGCATATTCCGCGGCATCGCCCTCAACGAGGCCTGCGGCAGCTATTGCGCACAGGTGGTCGAAGCTTCCGTCACCGATGGCGCGGTGCGCGTGCATCGCGTCGTGGCCGCGATCGATCCCGGCCATGTCGTCAATCCGCTGTCGGTGGAAATGCAGGTGCAAGGCGCGATCGTCTATGCCCTGACCGCCGCCCTCTACGGCGAAATCACCGTTCGGGACGGCGCCGCGCTGCAAACGAATTTCGACACTTATAAAATGCTGCGCATGGCGGAAGCGCCGCAGGTCGAAACCGTGATCGTGCCGAGCGGCGGCTTTTGGGGTGGCGTCGGCGAACCGCCGGTGCCGCCGCTTGCGCCGGCGCTATGCAATGCGATCTTTGCCGCCACCGGCAAGCGCATCCGTGCGCTGCCGTTGATGAATCACGACCTGTTTCATGCGTGACCGCGCGTCGCGGATCGCGCTGCATCATCCGTGGCGGTCACCGCCTCCCGAACAATTTATCGAGCAGCCAGAAATCAAGCCCACCGCTGTCGCTCTGCCGGCTGCTGGACTGAGCGCTCGGCGCGGCGACGGCGACTGGGGCGGGCGGTACGGGCACCGGCGCCGGATTGAACCAGGCGCCGTCGGTGAGCCCCGGCAGCGGCGCGGGCGCCGTGCTCGCAAGCGCCGTGCGCATGAAGCGGCTCCAAATTTCGACCGGCAGCCCGCCGCCGACCGCTTTTTTGGTCGGCGTATTGTCGTCGTTGCCGAGCCAGATGCCGGTGACGAGCCGCGACGTGTAGCCGATGAACCAGGCGTCGCGAAAATCCTGGCTGGTGCCGGTTTTCCCCGCGGCCTGCCAGCCGGGCAGGCTCGCGCCGCGCGCAGTGCCGCTTACCAGCGTCTCACGCATCATCGCATTCATCATGCCGACAGAACGCGCATCGACGATGCGGCCGAGCCGTTGCTGCGCGCGGTCGTAGAGGATCTTGCCGTCGGTCGAGCGGATGCGCGCGATGACATGCGGTAACACCGCGTATCCGCCATTGGCGAAAGTCGCGTAGGCGGTCACGAGTTCGAGCGGGGTGACTTCCGACGTGCCGAGCGCGATCGAGGCGTTGGGTTCGAGCATCGAAGTGATGCCGAGCCGGTACGCGGTGCGTATCACGGCCTGCGGTCCGAATTCCTGAGTGAGGCGCACCGATACGGTATTGAGCGAGTCGGCGAGCGCCTGGCGTAATGTCACCGGGCCGAGATATTGCCGCTCGAAATTTTCCGGCCGCCAGCCCTTCACCGAGATCGGCGCGTCCTCGCGCACCGTGTCGGGCGTCAGCCCGTGCTCCACGGCGGTGAGGTAGACGAACGGCTTGAACGCTGAGCCCGGCTGGCGCCTGGCGTCGATGGCGCGGTTGAATTGGCTTTCGCCGTAGTCGCGCCCGCCGACCAGCGCGCGCACCACGCCGTCCGGCGTCATCGCCACCAGCGCGCCTTGGCCGATGTCGAGCTTCTCGCCTTTCTGATTGAGTGCATCGGCCAGCGCGTGCTCGGCGGCGCCTTGCAGCGCTGGGTCGATTGTGGTGTCGACGATGATATCACGGTCGATATTGCCGATCAGATCGTTGACGGCGTCCATCACCCAGTCGGCGACGTAATTGACCGAGCCGGCGGCCGGCGGCTTCACCGCCCGCGCTGGATGAGCGAGGGCCTGCCTGGAGGCGACGCCGCCGATCATTTTCAGTTCCGTCATATCGGCGATCACGATCGCGGCGCGATGCTTCGCGCCTTCGGGATTGTGATTGGGCGCAAGCCGCGACGGCGCCTGCACGAGACCCGCCAGCATGGCCGCCTCGGCCAGCGTCAATTGCCGCGCCGGCTTGCCGAAATAGCGTTGCGCCGCCGCTTCGATGCCGTAGGCCCCGGAGCCGAAATAGACGCGATTGAGATAAAGCTCCAGAATTTGCGCCTTGGTGAATTTATGTTCGAGCCAAAACGCGAGCACGATTTCTTGAAGCTTGCGTATGACTGTGCGTTCCTGAGTCAGGAACAAATTCTTGGCAAGCTGCTGTGTGATGGTCGAGCCACCCTGCGAGGCGCCGCGACGGACGATGTCGGCGACGAGAGCGCGCGCGATGCCGAGCAGGTCGACGCCGTGATGCGAATAGAAGCGGCGATCCTCGATCGCGACGAAGGCGTTGGGCACATAGTCGGGTAATTCGGAGAGCGGAACCGCGGCGCCGCCCATCTCCCCGCGCGTCGTCAGCGTTGCGCCGTTGTCGCCCAGGATGAGCACCGAAGGCGGGCGCTTGGGGATTTCGAGCGACTGAATCGGCGGCAAGTGGATGCCGATCCACACCAGTACGATAATAACGCCGACTACGCCCCAGAGCGCGAGCACCGTGCCCCAATAGAGCGCGCAGCCAAGCATCGAACGGCCAAAGGGCGTGCCGCTTTTTTTGCTTCGCTTTCGATTGGGCCCCTCATGCGATGCGCCCTCGCCGCCGCGCCGGCCGCCATCGGAGGCGCGTCTCGCTGTCCTCCGGCTCGAATCTCCCGAGGAACCGCCGCCACGATCCCCGGGACGCAGGCGAAGGTCGAAGCTCGGCTCGCCGGAGCGCTTTCGTCCTTCCCGCCACGCCATATCCCGTCCCCAACGCGGAAAACGCGTCGAAATCACGGTAAAGGGCGGCGTTTAAGGGGCGGTTACCGCGGCAATCGGGGAATTGCCGGTGCGAATGATCGGCAGGCGGCGCTAGAGCGCAATCGTTTCAAACTGAATCGATTGTGGCTCTAGATGTTTGATGGGGCAGGATCTTTTCGGAAAACCGGTTTCCAATTTTCCGGATCATGCCCTAGCCTGCCGCTTTGGCCGGCTTGGCCTCGCTCGCCGGCGTCGTAAACAGCGCCAAGAGCGGCCGCTTGATCGCGGCTTGGCGGGCCGGGGTCGAAATCTGCGCGCCGGTGAGGTCGGTGACATAAAAAACGTCGACCACCCGCTCGCCGAAGGTCGCGACATGGGCGGAAGCGATATTCAGGTTGAGTTTTGACAGCGTCGTGGTCAGCTCATAGAGGAGGCCCGGCCGATCGAGCCCGGTGACTTCGACCACCGTATAGCGGTTCGACCATTGGTTATTGACACTGACTTCGGGCTCGATGGCGAAAGCCCGAAACCGTCCCTTTGGCGGCGAGCGTTTAGCTACGATCTCGGGCAGTTTGAGTTCGCCGCGCAACGCCTTCTCGATCGCTTCGCCGATGCGAATGGCGCGGCGGGTCTCGTCCTTGTCTTGCTCGAATTCACGAGACACCGCGATCGTATCGAGCGCAAGCCCATCGGTAGTGGTGTAAATCTGCGCGTCGACGATATTGGCGCCGGCGAGCGCGCAGGCGCCGGCGATGATCGACAACAGCCACGGATGGTCAGGCGCAAACACGGTGAGTTCGGTGACGCCGCGGGCCTTGTCGAAGCCGACGCTGGTGGCGAGTTTCTTTCCGGCCGCTTCGGTCGAACGCACGAAGCGGACGTGGTCGAGCTTGTGCGCCAAGTCGACCTTGAGCCAGTAGGCGGGATAAAGCCGCTCGATATAGGCATCGAGCTCCGCGGCCGGCCAGTCGACGAGCGCGGCGCGAAATTCTGCTTGCGCCATGGCGACACGCTGCGCGCGATTAACTTCGGAGAAGCCGCCGGTGAGGACCGGCTCGGTCTCGTAATAGAGCGTGCGCATAAGCTGCGCCTTCCAGCCGTTCCACACGCCCGGACCGACCGCGCGGATGTCCGCCGTGGTGAGAATCGTCAGTAGCTTCATACGCTCCAGCGACTGCACCACCGCGGCGAAATTCTCGATGGTCTTGCGGTCGGAAAGGTCGCGCGATTGCGCCACCGTCGACATCACGAGGTGAACCTCGACGAGCCAGGCGACCAGTTCGCTATCGGCCGGGCTTAAGCCAAGCCGCGGGCCGAGGCGGCGGGCAAGACGCGCGCCGGCGATGGAATGGTCCTCTACGCGCCCCTTGGCGATGTCGTGCAGGAACAATGCGACGCAGAGCAGCGGGCGATGCTGCGGCTGGATCGTCTTGATCAGTTCGCTCGCCAGCGAAACATCCGGGCTGTCGCCGCGCGCGATCTCATTGAGCACGCCGATGCAGCGGATCAAGTGCTCGTCCACGGTGTAGTGGTGATACATATTGAACTGCATCATCGCCACGATGCGGCCGAACGCTTGCACGAAAGCGCCAAGCACGCCGACTTCGTTCATGCGCCGCAGCACGATTTCGGCGGCGTCTGCCGAAGTCAGGATTTCCAGGAACAGCCGGTTGGCCTCCGGGTCCTGCCTTACGCGCTTGTCGATCAGCTTGAGCGAACGCGTGGCGGCGCGCATGGCTTCGGGATGGAAAGCGAGATCGTGCTGCTGCGCCAGCCGGAATATCCGGATCAGGTTGACCGGATCGCGCCTGAACACGTCGGCGCGAGCGATATTGATGCGGTTGTTGTCGACGACGAAATCGCTGGTGCCACTCAATGTCTTGTGCGCCGACGCGGGACGAAACCGCGCCATCAGGCGATTCAACACCGGCGCCGGCTTGGCCTGGCGCTCTTCGAGCCCGGCGCACAGGATGGCGGTCAAGTCGCCGACATGTTTGGCGGTAAGAAAGTAATGCTTCATGAATCGCTCGACGTCGCGTAAACCCGGATGCGCCGTGTAGCCAAGCCGCACCGCAATATCGCGCTGGATGTCGAACGACAGCCGCTCCTCGGCGCGGCCGGCGAGGAAGTGCATGTTGCAGCGGACCGACCATAGGAAGTCTTCGCAGCGGCGGAACATGTTGTATTCGTCGCGATCGAATACGCCACGCTCGATCAACTCTTCCGGTTCGCGCACGCGATAGACGTATTTGGCGATCCAGAACAAAGTGTGCAGGTCGCGCAGCCCGCCCTTGCCGTCCTTGACGTTGGGTTCCACCAGATAGCGCGACTGGCCGGCGCGGCGCAGCCGCTCCTCGCGCTCGGCAAGTTTGGCGGCGACAAATTCCGCCGCAGTGCCCTGAACCACTTCCTTGTCGAAGCGAGCGGTCAGTTCGTTGTGGAGTTTGGCGTCGCCGAGCACATAGCGCGATTCGAGAAGCGCGGTGCGGATCGTCATGTCGGCCTTGGCCTGCCGGATCGATTCGTCGACCGAGCGCGTCGCATGCCCGACCTTCAGTCCCATGTCCCACAAGCAATAAAGCAGCGCCTCCGCGACCGATTCTCCCCACGCCGTCTGTTTGTACGGCAGCAGAAATAACAGATCGATGTCGGAACCCGGCGCCAACAGGCCGCGACCGTAGCCTCCGGTCGCGATCACCGCCATATGCTCTGCCTCGGACGGCACCCGCGTCGGATAGAGCTCGGTGCCAGTGAAATCGAAGAGAATGCGGATGATGTCATCCTGCATCTGACACAGCCGCTCGGCGCAGCGCCGTCCGTGCCGGTCCTTGCGCAGCAAATCTTCGGCGCGGGCCCGCCCTCGCATCAGCGCGGCTTTAAGGCACTGGGCGACGGCCACGCGCAATTCGCGCTCACGCCCGGCATGGCGCTCGGCGAGCCCTTTGAGCTCGGCGATGATCGCCGCCGGATCGATCAAATCGCCGGCGACGCGATGTGATTGCTGAACGTCCAACATGCGATAGGCTTAGCGGAGCGGGCGACAAGTGTCATCGTGATCGCTGGCGGCAAGGTCCCGCCCGGCGGTCGGAAGGCTGAGATGGCGAAAGGGAAAATATTCCTTGCCATGACGGGTGGAGGGTAATTCCTTTCGGTTAACTGGGCCACTGGCCCTCTTCTGGGGAAAAACCTTCCCTTTAGCCGCGCCAGCGAGACTTATCGCGATGGCCGCGATAATCGTCCTGGGATGGTGTCGCCCGCCTTCGCATTCTGGTTGGAACTCGCATTGAAAATGGCGCTCACCGCGAGCGTGGTCGTCGTCACGTCGATTGTGGTCGAGCGCGCGGGGCCGTTCGTCGGCGCGCTGATCGCCGCGCTGCCGACCGCGGCCGGCGCGGCCTACGTCATTCTCGCGATCGAGCATTCGCCCGCTTTCATTGCCGCCAGCGCGGTGGGCAGTCTCGCGACCGGGGCGGCGGTCTCGATCTTCGCCGCCGTCTATGCCGCGCTGGCGCAGCGCCACGGTCTTGTACTCAGCCTCGGCGTGGCGCTTGCCGCCTGGTTCGCAGTCACGGCTTTGTTACGCCTCATAGTCTTAACACCGCTCGGCGCGGTCGCGCTCAATGCCGCCGTCTTCGCCGTCACCATCCCTTTGAGCTGGCGTTATCGAATCGCCGGACCGCCGAAGCATTTCCTGCGAACGGCGTTCGATATTCCGCTACGCGCGCTGGCCGCCGCTATCGTTGTCGCCACGGTGACCACGGCGAGTTACAGTATCGGCTCGTTTGCCTCGGGGATGTTCGCGCTTTTCCCGATTATCTTTTGCAGCTCGATCGTCATTTTGCATCCGCGCGTGGGCGGCAAGGCGACCGCCAGCATGGTGGCCTATGCGCAAGTTGCATTTATCGGTCTCGCGCTGAGCTTTGTGGCCGTGCACTATCTGGCCGAGCCGCTCGGTTCCTGGTGGGCGCTCGCCATCGGGCTATCGATCGCGGTCGGCTGGAGCGGAATGCTGTTTCTCATACGCAGTCAGGTGCTGGCCCGCGCACTGCGGAAACTATAACGGCCTATAATTTCGCCTTCGCGAGCTTCGCTTTGAGCGTATACAGCGCCTCCAGCGCGTCGCGCGGCGACATTTCGTCGGGATTGAGCGCCGCGATCGCGGCGGTCAAATCGCCCAGGGCGGTGTCGCCCTGTTCGGCGGGAGCCGCCGGCCGCGCCGCGGCGAACAGCGGCAGGTCGTCGATCAGGCGCCGCGCCGGCGAGACGCGGTCTTCGGCTTCTATCTGCGCCAGCACGACCTTAGCGCGCTCGATGACGCTTGCCGGTAGCCCAGCGAGCTTGGCCACCTGGATGCCGTAGGAGCGGTCCGCCGCGCCGGCCACCACTTCGTGCAGGAACACCACGTCGCCCTGCCACTCCTTCACGCGCATGGTGGCATTATGCAATCGTGACAGCTTCGCGGCGAGCGCAGTCATTTCGTGAAAATGGGTCGCGAACAGAGCGCGACAGCGATTTGTTTCGTGCAGGTGCTCGATGGTCGCCCAGGCGATGGACAGGCCGTCGAAGGTCGCCGTGCCGCGGCCGATCTCGTCAAGAATGACGAGCGCGCGTTCGCTGGCCTGATTGAGGATCGCCGCCGTCTCGACCATTTCTACCATGAAGGTCGAGTGTCCGCGCGCCAGATCGTCGGCGGCGCCGACGCGCGAGAATAGCCGGTCGACCACACCGATATGGGCAGCGCGAGCCGGAACGAAACTGCCCATCTGCGCCAAGATCGCGATTAGCGCGTTCTGGCGCAAAAACGTCGATTTGCCCGCCATATTCGGACCGGTGATGATCCAGATGCGCCCAGCATGCGCCTGCGCCGGCGGCGACAAATGGCAATCGTTGGCGATGAACGGCCCGCCGTCCGCCGCCAGCATCTGTTCGACGACGGGGTGCCGCCCGCCAACGATCGTGAAGGCGAGACTGTCGTCAACTTCGGGTCGCGTATAGTCGCGCTCGACCGCGAGCGCGGCGAGCGCGCAGGCGACGTCGATCGCGGCGATGGCGTTCGCCGCCTCCTTGATCTCCGCGCTTGCCGCCGCGACGGCTTCGGCCAAGCGGTCGAAGATTTCAAGCTCCAACGCCAGCGCCCGATCGGCGGCGTTGGCGATTTTTGCTTCGAGCTCGCCGAGCTCCGTCGTCGTGAAGCGGACTTGGCCCGCGGTGGTCTGGCGATGGATGAACGTGGCATTGAGCGGCGCACTCATCAATTTATCGCCATGCTGCGCTGGAACGTCGACGAAATAGCCGAGTACGTTGTTGTGCCGGATTTTCAGCGCGCGAATGCCGGCCGCCTCGGCATAGCGCACTTGCAAGCCGGCGATGACGCGCCGGGATTCGTCGCGCAAGGCACGCGCTTCGTCGAGCGGCGGCGCGTAGCTCGCGCGGACGAAACCGCCGTCGCGGCGCGAGACCGGCAATTCATCCGCCAGCGCGTCGCCGAGTTCCGCGGCGAGCGTGGTGTCGGCGCGGCTGAGACCCGCCGCGGCCTGCGCGAGGTCGCGCGGAAGTTCGCCGAGCGCCGCGAACCGCTTGGCGAACTCGCCCGCCGCGACAATGCCGTCGCGAATCGCGGCAAGGTCGCGCGGGCCACCGCGGCCAATGGCGATGCGGGTGAGCGCGCGCGCCAAATCCGGCACGGATTTCAGAAGCGTGCGAAGATCGTTGCGCGCGGCGGAATCGCCGGCGAAGGCGGCGACAGCGTCCAGCCGGTGTGCGATTTCGGCGGGATCGGTCAGCGGCGCGGCGAGCCGCTGCGCCAACAGCCGCGAGCCCGCCGCCGTCACCGTGCGGTCGATCGCGCCAAGGAGCGATCCGCGCCGCTCGCCGGTCAGCGTATACACGAGTTCGAGATTGCCGCGCGTCGCCTGGTCGATCGCCAGCGTCGCCCCGGCTGCCTCGCGGGCTGGCGGCGACAGCGGTGGGCGTTTGCCGATCTGCGTACGCTCGACATAGGTGACCGCGGCCGCGGCGGCCGCGAGTTCGAGCCGCGAGAAGGCGCCGAACGATGCGCTGGTCGCCACGCCGAAGAACGCGGCGAGCCGGCGTTCCGCCGTGGCGCCGTCGAACACGTCGCGCGTGAGCGGCGTTAGCGCAGGCAGCGTGCGCAGAAAGGACGCAAGTTCGGCGTCGGCATAGAGCGCATCGGAAACGATGATCTCGCCGGGTTCGATCCGCTGGATTTCTGCGCCAAGCGAGCCGCGCTCGCATTCGGCGACGCGAAATTCGCCGGTGGAAATATCGATCCATGCGAGCGCGAAACGGTCGTCGCCCGCCGAGGCGCGGCTTCGCGCCAGCGCGACCAGATAATTGTTGCGCCTGGCCTCGAGCAGCGAATCCTCGGTGAGCGTGCCCGGCGTCACCAGCCGCACCACGTCGCGGCGCACCACGCTCTTGGCGCCGCGTTTTCGCGCCTGCGCCGGGTCTTCAAGCTGTTCGCAAACGGCGACGCGGTGTCCGCCCGCGATCAGCCGATGCAAATATTCTTCGGCGCGCTCGATCGGCACGCCGCACATCGGTATGTCGTTGCCGAGATGCTTGCCTCGCTTGGTCAGCACGATGCCGAGCGTGCGCGAGGCGACCTCGGCATCTTCGAAAAACAGCTCGTAGAAATCGCCCATCCGGTAGAACAACAGACAATCCGGATTGGCGGCTTTGATCTCGATATATTGCTCCATCATTGGCGTGATCCGGCCCGCAATTTTGGACGCGGTCTCCGGTGTTTCAGCCATGACGGTGCGCGCGGCTTCCATAGGCCGACGCTAGCAAAAAACAGGGCGCGATGTCCGCTTTCCCGCCGCGCCGTCCACGGGTTCGTTGGCGGCGCGGCGCATCGTTACCAAGGTTACCGCCGCCAAGGCGGCTTACTTGACAAGCTTGTTGCCGGTGACCGCTGCGAGGTTCTTGTAGAACACCTTTTCGGCGGTCGCTTTGTCGAGCTTGAGCGAATCCAAGATCTTGAGCGTCTCGCGCGGATACATCGTTCCCCCCTCGGGATCGAACGGGCAGTCCGACGCGAACACGATTTTGTCGATGGGGAAGAACTCCATGCCGGCTTTGGTCGCCGGCACCGCCGTGAAGGCCGCCGTGTCGGCCCAGAAGTCCTGCTTGAAATAATCGAGTACCCGCTTCTTGAGGCTTTTGCGTAACGCGACGTAATCCTCATCCGTGGTGCGCGACCCCATTACATCGTTGCCGGGGCCGATGCGGCCTTCCAGCATCGGCACGATGCCGCCGAAATGGTGCGTGATGATTTTCAGATTGGGGTAAGTGTCCATGATCTTCGAATAGACGAGCCGCATCATGGCGCAGGCGGTTTCGTAGGACCAGCCGAAGGTCCACCAGATTTCGTAGAGCGACTTCTTTTCATCGATGTAATCCGGCGTTTCGGCGCCGCGCGCCGGATGCAGCCAGATCGGCGCGCCGAGGTCGTTCATTTTTTTCCAAAACGGCGCGTATTGCGGCCGATCGAGCGGCTTGCCGCCGACATTGGTGTAGATTTGCACGCCGAGCGCGCCGTTCTTGAGCGCGCGTTCCGCCTCGCCGACCCCTGCATCGGAAGCGGCGAGCGAAACCTGCGCGACCCAGCCGGGGAAACGATCCTTCTCCTTGGCGATAAGCTCGGCGAGGCCATCGTTGATGATGCGGCAGAACTCGTCGATGTCCCGCGGCGTCCTGGCGAACTTCTCGATCGGCGGCTGCGGATAGGACAGGATCTGCTGATAATCCTTGTGCCCGTCGACGATTTTCTTGCGTACATCGAGGTCGAACAAAGCCGGCAGCGAGCGCACGCGCTTGCCCATGTCTTTGTAGTCGCCGGCGACCTCGTTGAGCTTGTCGAAGAACTTTTGCGGAAAAAAGTGGGTATACGCGTCAACACGCATCATAGGCAATTCTCTCCCTTTTTGGCCGGGGGCTTGTAGCACATCCGCCTTGCGGCTCGGCAAGCTATGAGGTGCGCCGGCGAAGCAACCGGTTCGTCATTCACGGGCATCCCTCCCTACGAATCAGGTCTCGGATCAATATTCGATCAAGCCTTCGCATGGGTCAGCCGCGCGACCACCTGAGGCGGGATCACTTGCGACTTCATGCGGGTCGGGACGTTGGGATGCCGGACTACCCAGACGCGGGTTTCGAAACCTTCCGCCGCCAGCGCCCCGGCATGGATGAGGCGGTGTTCGAGTTTGAAGCTCGAACGCCCGCAGGCGACCACCGCGGTCTCGACGGTGACTTCGTCGCCGAACCGCGTCGGCAGCAGAAATCGCGCGCGCGTCTCCACCAGCGGATGACCGAGAAAATCGTAAGCCTTGAGATAGTCGATCTTCTTCATGCCGAGCGCGCGCTCGATCAGAACCGTCGTCGAAATATCGAAAATATCGAAATAGCGCGCATAAAAAATGATCCCGGCAGGGTCGCAGTCGCCCCATTCGATGCGTGTTTTGCGGACGTTGGTGAACATCGGAGGACGGGAGACGGAAGGCGAATGATATTTCAGCGATCTATAAACCGATGAAATATCTTTCGGAAGCGCCAACTTTGTTCAATCTGCCCTCCGTCGTCCATCCTCTTTTTCTATCTCGGCGCCATGCGCAGCGCGCCGTCGAGCCGAACCACCTCGCCGTTGAGGTAGCGGTTCTCGATCATGTGGCGCACCAGCGCGGCATATTGCGGCGGCTGTCCGAGCAGCTTCGGAAAAGGGACCGATGCGGCAAGGCTTTGCTGCGCCGCGTCCGGCAGCGCGTGCAGCATCGGCGTGGAAAAGATTCCGGGGGCGATGCCTGTGACGCGGATGCCGACCTGGGCGAATTCGCGCGCCGCCGGCAGGACGAGGCCGACCACGCCGGCCTTCGAGGCGGCATAGGCGGCCTGGCCGACCTGCCCCTCATAGGCCGCGACCGAGGCGGTGCAGACGATGATGCCGCGCTCGCCGTCTTGCAGCGGTTCGAGCGCCTGCATCGCGGCGGCGGTAAGCCGCATTACGTTGAAGGTACCGATCAGGTTGATCTCGATGACGCGGGCAAATTCGGCAAGCGGCATCGGGCCGTCGCGGCCGACAATACGCTTGGCCGGTCCGACGCCGGCGCAATTGACGACGATGCGCGGTGCGCCGTGGTCGGCGGCCGCCTTGGCGAGCGCCTTTTCGGTCGCGGCGGCGTCGGTGACGTCGCACGCGATGGCGATGCCGTTGATGTCGATCGCCACTTCGGCTGCGGCCTTGGCGTTGACGTCGAGAACCGCCACCTTGGCGCCGGCTTCGGCCAGCATTCGCGCCGTCGCCGCGCCAAGGCCCGAAGCGCCGCCAGTGACGACGGCGGCATGTCCGCGAATATCCATGATCAACTAACCCCGACTGTCTGCCTCGTGCCTGATTCCTCGCCGCCTGTTTTCTTGCCACCCGTCGGCTCGGTATCCGCTTGTCTGTCGCCGGCGACAATGACGTGAGGCGGCGGCGCCGCGGCGTAGAGCTCTTCGACCATCGCGGCGCGATGCGCAAGTACGGCGCGCTGATTGATCGAGCCCTTGTCGGTCATTTCGCCGATGTCGAGCGATGGCGGCGCGGCGAGCAGAACAGCGCGCGTCACGCGGCTCGACGTTCCGGTGCTTGCGGCGGCAAAGCTATCGACGCGGCGTGCAAACGCCTCCATCACGCGCCGATCGGCGAGCAATGAGCCGGTGTCGGCCGGGAGCGCAGTGGCGATTTTGCGGCAGGCATCGAGGTCTGGGAAGATTAGCGCGGTGACTTCGTCGCGGTCGGCGCCGGCCAGCACGACGTCACGCACGAGCGGCGCGAAATGCGCGATGAAAGCCCCGCGCAAAGGTCCGACGCTGACCCAGGTGCCGGTGGCGAGCTTGAAATCCTCAGCGAGGCGGCCGTCGAACAGCAGTCCTTTGGCCGGATCGTTCGGGTCGGCGAATTTCAGCGCATCGCCGATCTTGTAGAACCGCTCTTCGTCAAAAGCTTCCGCGGTCAGCGCCGGCGCCCGCCAATAACCGGGCATGATGTTTTCGCCTTTGAGCCGCGCTTCGAGCTTGCCCTCGCGTGGCACGAGCTTAAGCGTGACGCCGGGCAAGGGCAGGCCGATATTGCCGGCGCGCTCGCAGTCCCAATTGCATGACAGCGCCGCGGGGGCGGTTTCGGTCGAGCCAAGGCTCGACATGAACAGGATGCGCTCTCCGGTCGTGCGCACCGCGAGCGCCTCATAGGCGTCGAGCACGTGCTGGGCCAGCGCGGCGCCGGCATAGAACATCACCTTGAGGCGGCTGAAGAAGATCTCGCGCAACGCGCCTTCGGCGGCGAGATAGGGCAGCAGCATTTCGAAGCCCTTCGGCACGTTGAAATAGATGGTCGGTGCGATGTCGCGCAGATTGCGCACCGTTGCCTCAATGGCGCCCGGCAGCGGCTTGCCTTCGTCGATGTAGAGCGAGCCGCCATTGTCGAACACCAGGCCGAAATTGTGATTGCCGCCGAACGTGTGGTTCCACGGCAGCCAATCGACGATGACCGGCGGCTCGTCGGCGAGGAAGGCGAGGGCGGCGCGGATCATCGCCTGGTTGGCGCATAGCATGCGATGCGTGTTCTCGACGCCTTTCGGCCGCCCGGTCGAGCCGGAGGTGAAAAGAATCTTGGCCGGCCAATCTGGCTCGACGCGCGCATGCGCGGTTTCCACGTCGGCCGTCGCCGATGTTTTTGTAAGTTGGGCGAAGGGCGTCGTCGCGCGCCCGGGCGGCGGATTGCCGGCTACGACGACCTCGACGCTCGACGGCAGCGCGGCGGCGATAGCGCGGGAAAACGCGGCGCCGTCGGCGGCAAAGATCAGGCCCGGCGCGAGCACCTCGATAATGGATTTGAGCTTGCCGAAGTCTTGCGAGAGCAAGGAATACGGCACCGAGATCGGCGCATAGGGAATGCCGACATGCATGGCGGCGAGCCCGAGCAAGGCATGCTCGATGTCGTTGCCGGAGAGAATGGCGACTGGCCGATCGGCATTAAGGCCGCGTTGCAGGAGCGCCGCCGCGATCGCGCGCACCGCGGTGTACGTTTCGGTATAATTCATCGTGCGCCAGCCGCCGGTGGCGTCGCGCTGCGCCAAAAACACGCGATCCGGGGCGGCGCTCGCCCAATGCGCCAACCGTTCGGTCAACATGCGCGGATAGCGCGGCAGCGGGTGCGGCGAGCGCATCACAATGGCGCCGTCGCCGCGCCGCTCCACGGCAACATCGGCCGGTCCGAGCCTAACCGGCCGTAGCGGCGGCCGGTCGCGGTCACCGTGAATCATGTGCGTGCCACTTTTGGCGCACGCTTTTCCAGAAACGCCTTGAGCCGCGCCTTGGCCTCGTCGTCGCCTTGCGCGATCGCCGCGGCGAGTGCCTCGGTGACGAAACCGGCGGCGGGGTCGCTGCGCGCGATACGCGGGAGCAGGTGCATGATCGCGAAATTCGTGAACGGGGCATTGCCGGCGATGCGGTGGGCGAGCTCAAGACCTTTGGCGAGACCTTGGCCTTCGTCGACCAGATATTGGCTCAACCCGATGGCTTGGCCCTCTTCGGCGGAGAGCGTGCGCGCGGTCAGCATCATGTCCATCACCCGCGCCGCGCCGATGAGCGGCGGCAGCCGCACCGAACCGCCGCCACCGATATAGATGCCACGGCTTCCTTCCGGCAGGGCGTAGAACGCGTTACGCTCGGCGACACGCACATGGGCCGCCGCCGCCAATTCAAGCCCGCCGCCGACCGCCGCGCCGTGAAGAACCGCGACCACGGGCACGCTGCCGAACTCGATCCGCTCGAAAGCGCGATGCCAGGAGCGCGAATGCGCGATGCCGGCGACGGTGTTGCGCTCGACGAGCTCGGTGAGATCGAGGCCGGCGCTGAAATGATCGCCTTCGCCGCAGATGACGACGGCGCGGATGTCGTCGGGCACGGCGGAGAAGAAAGACTCGATGCCCGCCACCATCGTGTCGTCGAGCGCGTTGCGCTTGGCCGCGCGATTAAGGCGCAAAACGGCGACCATGCCGTGCCGCTCGGCCCGTAAGGTCGGCGGCAAATCGGCGAATGGCGTTGCTTCGTCGGTCATCGCGCCGCCATTTGACCCTGTCCGCCGCGGCCCGTAAATAGCCTGCGAGGGACGAAAAACGCCCGAAAAAATGGAGCGAGCGATGCGGGAGGTTTTCATCTGCGATGCCGCGCGCACCGCGATCGGCCGCTATGGCGGTGCGCTCGCCAAGGTCCGCACCGACGATCTCGCCGCGGTTCCGATCAAGGCGCTGGTCGCGCGCAATGCCAAGGCCGACTGGTCGCGGCTCGACGAAGTCTATTTCGGTTGCGCCAACCAGGCCGGCGAGGACAATCGCAATGTCGCGCGCATGGCGCTCTTGCTAGCCGGGCTGCCGGATTCCATTCCGGGCATCACCGTTAATCGGCTCTGCGCCTCCGGATTGAATGCGGTCGGCGACGCGGCGCGGGCGATCCGCTGCGGCGAAATCGATTTCGCCATTGCCGGCGGTGTCGAATCGATGACGCGCGCGCCGTTCGTGATGGGCAAAGCCGGCGAGGCGTTTTCGCGTTCGGCGGAAATCCACGACACCACGCTGGGCTGGCGTTTCGTCAATCCCGCGCTCAAGGCGCAATACGGCATCGATTCGATGGCCGAGACCGGCGAGAACGTCGCCGAGGAATTTCAGGTTACGCGCGCGGACCAGGATGCGTTCGCGTTGCGCTCGCAGCAGCGCGCCGGCAAGGCCGCTGCCGCCGGATATTTCGCCGAGGAAATCGTCACCGTCGAAGCGCAAGGGGATAAAGGCGGCAAAGCCGGCCCGATCGCGGTGAACAAGGACGAGCATCCGCGCCCCGACACCACGCTGGAAAATTTGCAAAAGCTCAAACCCATCGTGCGCAATCCCGGCACCATCACCGCCGGCAATGCGTCGGGCATCAACGACGGCGCCGCCGCAATTATTCTCGCCAGCGCCGACGCGGCCAAAGCGCATGGGTTTAACCCCCGCGCGCGCGTTCTCGGCATGGCGTCCGCCGCCGTGCCGCCGCGCATCATGGGCATCGGTCCGGTTCCTTCGACCAGAAAGCTGATGCAGCGGCTCGGGCTGAAGATTTCCGATTTCGATCTGATCGAGATCAATGAGGCCTTCGCCTCGCAAGGCCTCGCCTGCCTGCGTCAGCTCGGCGTTGCCGACGACGCCAATCACGTCAACCCGCATGGCGGCGCGATCGCGCTCGGCCATCCGCTCGGCATGTCGGGTGCGCGGCTGACGCTAACCGCGGTGCACGGATTGGAAAAGCGCGGCGGCAGGCGTGCGCTGGCGACGATGTGCGTCGGCGTCGGCCAAGGCGTCTCGCTGGCGCTGGAAAGGATTTGACCCGGAATCCATATTTCCCTGAATGTTTCCGAGCAATGCTGACTCAAATTGTCTTTGGTTACGGATTCCGGGCTCGTGCCCGTGGCGCGCCCCGGAATGACAAGGAGAATCGCGCGTGCCGATGTCGCCGGGTTACATCCCGTTTCATCCCAATCCGTCGAAACCGAAATTCAAGCCGCCGGCGGGCGCGGTCGATGCTCACTGTCACGTGTTCGGGCCGGAGGCGAAATTTCCCTACGCGCCCGAGCGCAAATACACGCCATGCGATGCACCGAAGGAAACGCTGTTCGCGCTGCGCGATTTTCTCGGCCTCGATAAAAACGTGATCGTCCAAGCCTCGTGTCACTCCAAGGATAACCGCGCCATGGTCGACGCGCTCGACGCCTCGAACGGCCGCGGCAAGGTTGGGCGAGCTAGGGGCGTCGCCTTCGTCGGCGAGGAGGTGACCGACGACGAATTGAAATGGATGGACGAAGCTGGCGTGCGCGGCGTGCGGTTCAATTTCCTCAAGCGGCTCGTCGATTTTACGCCGCGCGACGTGCTGCAACGGATCGCCGCGCGGGTGCAAAAGCTCGGCTGGCACATCGTCGTTTATTTCGAAATGCCGGATTTGCCGGAGCTGGAGGATTTCTTCACCGCTTTGCCGACCACCGTCGTAGTCGATCACATGGGCACGCCCGACGTGAAGAAAGGCGTCGATCACCCCGAAAATCAGCGCTTCCACCGGCTGATGGACAAGCACAAAAACTTTTGGGTCAAGGTGACCTGCCCCGAACGCATGAGCATCGCCGGCCCGCCTTACGACGACGTCGTTCCGTTCGGCCGGGCCCTCGTCGAGCGCTTTCCCGATCGCGTGATCTGGGGCTCCGATTGGCCGCACCCGAACATGAAGAAACAAGCGCCCGACGACGGCGTCCTGGTCGACTACATTCCGAAAGTGGCCCCGAGCGCGACGGCGCAACAGGCCTTGCTGGTCGACAATCCGATGCGGCTTTATTGGGCTTAGGGCATGATCCGCAAAAGTGGAAACCGGTTTTCCGAAAAAGATCATGCCCAAAAGATACCCAGAGCCTCATCCTTCGAATTGACTGCGCTATGAGATAGTAGCGGATCGACAATGGCTTTACGGCTTGCGGGGTTGATGCTGTTTGCGGCGATTTCGGCCGGATTGGCTCAGGCTTTGGCACAGGGTCCGGGCCAAAGCTGGCCGCCGCTGCCGACGACGGGATTTATTTCGGGTCGCGCCGCGACCGACAGGGACGTCGCCGAGGGCAACGCCGTTTTCGCTCTGCGGGCTTACGGTATCCCTTTCGGCAAGCCGCTCGATGTCGTCATCCCCCAATACGCCTATCTGATCAAGAGAGGCGAGCCGTCGCTGCCGGTCATCGTCGTGCAGGCCGAGGAGGGTAAAGGCATCAAGATCTTCGGATATCGCGATTTGAACGGCAAGGCCGCCACCGCCAGGGAATCCGAACTCAAATTGCTCGGCACTCATCCGCCGGATTAGGCCGCGCTCGGCCTGGGCGGTTGATCGCTTATGTTGCCAAGCTTTGCTGCGCTATATATGTCAAAGCCAAAGCACGATCCGAAAAGCTTACTTACCCCGGACGTGGTCCGGAGGGGTAGCAAGGTCATGCTCCGCTTAAAATGAGAGAGACGCCGATGGCCCGCGAACAGCACGATTACGACGACATTCCGGGCACTTTCGTGTTCGACGCCGAACGGTCCCGGCAGGGTTTCGGCATCAACATGTTCTGCATGTCGTTGATGAAGGAGGAGAACCGCAAGGCGTTCAAGGCGAACGAGGCGGAGTACCTCAAGAAATTCAATCTGACCCCGGAACAGACCGACGCCGTGCTTAAGCGCGACTACAACCGCATGCTGGAGCTTGGCGGCAATATCTATTTCACGGCCAAGCTCGGCGCGTCCGACGGGCACTCGTTCCAGCATCTGGCCGCGGTCATGACCGGGGCCTCGCAGCAGGATTACGCGGCGATGATGCTTGCCGGCGGGCGCTCCATTGAAGGTAATCGTTCGCGCTCGGGCAAGAACGCGCCGTCGAAATTCTTAAGCGCCACGGCGGGGAAGAAGGCCGCCGCCGCGAAACACAAAGCTAAATCCAAAACCAAGTCAGCAAAACGGAAGTGAAGCCGTGGCCAGGATCGTCGCAGGTATAGGTTCGTCGCATGTGCCCGCCATCGGCGCGGCGCTCGACAACGGCAAGACCGAGGAGCCCTATTGGAAGCGGGTATTTTCGGGCTTCGAGAAATCGCAAACGTGGATGCGCGAGACCAAGCCGGACGTGGCGATCATCGTCTATAACGACCATGCCTCGGCATTTTCGGTGGAGATGATTCCGACTTTCGCGCTGGGCTGCGCCGCGGAATTTCCGCCAGCCGACGAGGGCTGGGGTCCGCGTCCGGTGCCGGTGGTGAAAGGCCATCCGGCGCTCGCTTCGCATATCGCGCAGTCGGTCATTCTCGACGAATTCGATCTCACCATTTGCAACAAGATGGAGGTCGATCACGGCATGACGGTGCCGATGAACTTGTTGTTCGGCAAAGTCGACAAGAATTCGCATTGGCCCTGTCCGGTCGTTCCGCTCGCAGTCAATGTCGTGATGTATCCGCCGCCGACCGGCCACCGCTGCTACATGCTCGGCCGCGCCATCCGCAAGGCGGTGGAATCCTATCCGGAAGACCTCAAGGTCGTGATCTTCGGCACCGGCGGACTGTCGCATCAGATTTCCGGGCCGCGCGCCGGCTTGATCAACAGCAAATGGGACAAGAGCTTCCTCGACAATCTGTCGAAGAACCCGCAGAAGCTCATCAAGATTCCGCACATCGAATACATGCGCGAAGCCGGCGCCGAAGGCATCGAAATGGTGATGTGGCTGATCATGCGCGGCGCGCTCGACGATAAAGTCGACGAGGTCTACCGCTTCTACACCGTGCCGGCCTCCAATACCGCGGTCGGCCATATCATTCTCGCCAACCGGCCCTGCGCCGCGCGCAAATCGGCGGCGAAATCCCGTCGTCCCGCTGGGAAGATCAAGCGCGCCGCCGCGCGCGCGAAAGTAGACCGGATTCGCAGTTAACTTCGAGCCGTCATGGCCGGGCCTATCCCGGCCATTCCGTTTAGGAAGGCACAGACCCACACAATCGGGATGCGCGGAGCATAGGCGAGCGAAGCGACGCCGTTCTTTTAACGGCCATGCTCGCGCATGACGCTAAAAGAATAGCCATCAGATCATTGAACGAGGCATGCGATGAAAATTTGCGTAGCGGGGCAGGGCGCGTTCGGCCAAAAACATCTCGACGCCTTGAAGCGAATTCCGGGAGTAGAAGTCACGTCGCTGGTCGGCGGCAACCAGGATGCGACCGCCCAAGTCGCCAAGAAATACGGCATTGCGCATTTCACCGGCGAACTCTCCGAGGGCATCAAGCGCGCCGATGCGGTCATTCTCACCACGCCGACCAAGATGCATTTCCGCCAAGGCGAACAAGTCATGCGCGCCGGCAAGCACGTGCTGGTCGAAATTCCGATCACTGACAGCGTCGAGGACGCCGAAGCGCTCGTGAAAATCGCCAAGGAGACCGGCGTGGTCGCCATGGGCGGCCATGTGCGGCGGTTCAACCCGAGCCATCAATGGGTGCATAAGCGCATCCAAAAGGGCGAACTGAAAATCCAGCAGATGGATGTGCAGACCTATTTCTTCCGCCGCAAGAACATCAATGCGGCCGGCCAGCCGCGCAGCTGGACCGACCACCTGCTCTGGCATCACGCCGCCCACACTATCGATTTGTTCCAGTATCAGGCCGGCGAAACCATTTCCGACTGCTATGCGGTGCAGGGACCGATCCATCCGGAGCTCAATATCGCGATGGATATGGGGATCGTTGCGAAAACGCCGTCCGGTGCCGTGCTCACTTTGTCTTTGTCGTTCAACAATGACGGTCCGCTCGGGTCGTTCTTCCGCTACATCTGCGACAACGGCACTTATAAGGCCTATTACGACGATCTGTCCGACGGCAAGGATAACAAGATCGATCTGTCGCAGGTCGACGTCTCGATGGACGGCATCGAGCTCGAGGACCGCGAATTCATTGCTGCGATCAAACAAAAGCGCGAGCCGAATGCGAGCCTGGCGCAGCTTCTTCCTTGCATGCACGTGCTGGGCAAGCTCGAAAAAATCGTCGATCCGCAGCGCAAGGCGCACGCTTAAGCGGCGCCCCGTTGCCGACTGTCCGGACCCGAGCGGCGGCGGGCCTGACGCATGGCCTTCTTCGCCGTCGGTTCTTAAGCGTGATCGAAACTGAGACAAATCACTCGCTGGACAAGAGCGGGGCGGGATGTTGGTATGCTGGCCAATCGCGGAAGTGGATCGATGGAGGAAGGCTATGATTCTTAGGTATTTTCTGGCTGCTTGCTGCGCCGCCGCGGCGCTGGCGACGGCCGGCGGCGCGCAAGCCCAAGATGTTAAGATCGGCCTTGTTCTGCCGATGACCGGCCAGCAGCAATCGACCGGCAAGCAAGAGGCCGCCGCCGCCAAGCTCTACATGGCGCAGCATGGCGATACGGTGGCTGGAAAGAAAATCGAGCTGATCATCAAGGACGACGCCGCGGTACCGGACAATACCAAGCGCATCGCGCAAGATCTGATCGTCAACGACAAGGTGACTTTCCTCGCCGGTTTCGGCATTACGCCGGCCGCGCTTGCGGTCGCGCCGCTCGCCAGCGAAGCCAAGACGCCGGAAATCGTCACCGCGGCCGGCACCTCTATCATCACCGAGAAGTCGCCCTATATCGCGCGCACCAGCTTCACGCTGGCGCAATCCACGGTGCCGATGGCCGATTGGGCGGCGGCGAACGGCATCAAGAAAGTGGTGAGCATGGTGTCGGATTACGCACCTGGCGCCGACGCCGAGAAGTCGTTCAAGGACGAATTCACCAAAAAAGGCGGCCAGGTGCTCGACACCATCCGCTTCCCGCTGGCCAATCCCGATTTTGCGCCGTTCCTGCAGCGCGCGGCCGACCAGAAGCCCGACGCGATCTTTGTGTTCGTGCCGTCGGGTCAAGGCGGCATTTTCGTCAAGCAATTCGTTGAGCGCGGCTTGGACAAAGCCGGCATCAAGATCATCGGGCCGGGCGACGTCACCGACGACGATCTGCTCAACGGCATGGGCGATGCGGTGGCAGGCACCATCACGGCGCATTTCTATTCGGCCGATCACGATTCGGCGGCGAACAAGGCCTTTGTCGCCGCGTTCAAGGCGGCCAATGGCGGCATGCGACCGAACTTCATGGCGGTCTCGGCCTATGACGGCATGAACCTGATCTACGAGACGCTAAAGAAGACGGGCGGCAAAACCGACGGCGACTCGCTGATCGCCGCCGCCAAGGGATTGGCCTGGGAGAGTCCGCGCGGCCCGGTTTCCATCGATCCGGATACGCGCGACATCGTCCAGAACGTCTACATCCGCAAGGTCGAGAAAAAGAACGGCGA
>Ga0187780_10000090_pt1 | contig 69319 bp, 66 predicted proteins | sample 1015_Q2_SP10_20__FD_132429 | JGI IMG/M metagenome (GOLD analysis project Ga0187780, IMG submission 132429) | Tropical peat soil microbial communities from peatlands in Department of Meta, Colombia - 1015_Q2_SP10_20_MG | ecosystem: Environmental > Terrestrial > Soil > Wetlands > Peat | place...
CCTACGGCCCGAGCAACGGGCGGGGGGAAGGCATTTCCTACCTGGCGATATGATGCTGTTTTCCCGCCCGAGAAAATCCAGGAATCGGGGAAGCCTTGAATCCGCGCGGCCATCCGCACAGTGAGACGAGGCGTGAAGTAGACGGGGTGCTCAGGCCCGGGCGGTTCGTCTGCCAGTCCCAAGCCGTCGACTCCAAGCGCGGCCCACTGTTTCCGAGCGCGGGTCGGGCCAAGATCCGGTCCCCCATGTTTCTTGGATCCGCCCACGAGTGTCGGCGCAATCCCGCACGCCCTCCGTTGCCACTTCTCTGCACCCTTCCAATCTCGCGAGGACATAAGGTCTATTAGCGCATCTCCGACGCTCGGCGCGATATCTCCGTTGGGTTCCGGCCATTGAAACGAATCGGAAAATCGCTTTTGGAAAGCAACGAGAATAAATCGCGGGCGAAGTTGGGGGACGCCAAACCACCAGGCGTTCAACACTCGCCACTGCGCTTCGTAGCCGTGACGGGCGAGGCTTCGAATCAGATTGCGGCGGTATTCGGAAAATCTCTCGGATGCAAATCCCGGAACGTTTTCAAGTAGAACAGCTCTCGGCTTGGCTTCTCCCACGAGACGGAGGGCTTCCGGAAAAAGGTCGCGCTCGTCTTCATGTCCGAGTTGTTTTCCGGCTATCGAGAACGGCGGACAGGGAACGCCGCCGGCCAAGAGATCTATTCCACGAAAATCGGTGCCATCGACTTCTGTAACGGAGCCCTCAATTATCTTCCACTGCGGCCGATTCTTCCGGAGGGTATTGCAAGCGTCGCGATCAATCTCAACCGCTGCCGCGAGTTCGAAACCGGCCGCTTCAAGGCCAGCCGATTGCCCTCCCGCTCCCGCGCAAATCTCCAGAACTCTCAGGACCCGCCTCCTGGGCGCTCAATTCGGCTAGAGTCTAATCGAGTCGCGTCACACTTTCCATAACCGGGACGAGGCTCAGCGGCCTCCTGTACGGTGCCAGCCCTCGCCCTTGCTGCTTGCGATTCGGCGCAGTTCGTATCCGTCGCACAGACATTGTATATCTTCGCTTTATTTTCGCCAATGGAAAGTTGAGCGCGTTTGCGACGACTGCTGTCCGTTCCAAAGTTTAAAGAATTGGGCGATGGTGGCGGGGGCGTGGCCTGCGAAGTGGTTGTTAGCGTAGGCCTAGACGGAGATGCCGGGCTAAAGGACCGCGACGCTACGTTCGATTCACGGAATGAGGTGCGCACAGGCACCCTTCGGCTTCGGTCAGGGCGAGAGTGCCTGTGCCACGAAGAGCAAGAGTGCCGCGCTAAAGACCGCGGCGCTACACTTACACCTTTCGCTATGCGCCGGGGTGTTCGAGGAGGAGGCGGACGCCGCCGTTGACGGTGCGAATCGAGATGGCGCTGCCGCCCTGGCCCAGGCGTACGTGAAATGCGCGCGAGCCGGGCAGAGCCGCCGTCGATGTGACGGGAATATCAGAATAGAGATCGCCATTCATGTTGCGCACGTTCAGATCGGCGCGCGCGTCCCACGGCAAGCCGAGCTCGACCGAGCCGTTGACGGTCTCGAGATTCATCGGCGCGCCATCGGCAAGCTCGCGCAGTTCCAGCCGGACATTGCCGTTGGTGGTCTTGGCGTTGAAGCGGCCCGAGCTTTGCAGCACTTCGACATCGCCGTTGACCGAGCGCAGTTCCCCACCGCCGCGCACGCCGCGAACGATCAGGCTGCCGTTGACCGTGTGGACATTGCCGAGCAGCACGCGCTTCGGCACGCGGATGTGATATTCGACCGCGACCTCCGCGCCCTCGCCATCGGGATAGAGCGTGTGCACATCGACTTCGCTCGGATGGGTTTCGACGTTGATCTGCACGCGATCGACATCGGGCGAATCGTTCTGCGAAGTCTTCACGGCGCGCACTTCGACTTCGTCGCGGTCCCAGCCTTCGACCTGCACGGAGCCGTTGACATTGTCGAGCAGAAAGTGGCCGCCGGATTCGAGCGGGTAGGTCTTTTCAAAGACTTGTTCGGTGGTGGCAAAACTCGGAACTGCGACCAGGAGAGCGGCCGCGAGCACAAGCAGCGCGCGCCCTCCGAAAGATTGGACTGCCCGGCCCTTCATCGTCGTTTGCACGTTACGCCCCCTTATGTGCAATCTCCGAGAACCCCAAATTCATCCCTGCAAGTTCATACGACTCGAAAGCCTTTCCGGTTCCCTACGGCCCATCGTTTTGCGAGACGTCCTGCATCAACTGGCGCTGCAGCTCTTCGGTCTGCTTCTGCAACTGCTGCATCTGCTGCTTGTACAGCTCGATCTGCTTGTCCGCGTCGCTCAAGACGAACTGGATATTGCCCGCAATCGTGCGCAGGCGAAGAAGCTCGCCGCCGCCATTGAGCGCGCCCTCCGCGCGGACGCTGTGCGCGCCGGATGAAGAATCGCCGTGAATCACTTTCAGCGGGAACGCCGGATCGACGATGACTCGGTTGGCGTCGCCGTCGGCGACCTGCGCGTCAATCGTGATGGGCAGCTCGCGCGGCAGGTGCACGACGATGTCGCCGGCGCTCGATTGCAGGTCGCACGTGCCGGTGGATTTCGGCTGCGCGACGAACCACGCGGTGATTCCGCCGGAGGTCGTCGAAGCCTTCACGGGACTATCGACTTGCGTCAGATAGATGCTGCCGGCGCCGGTCTCGAGATTCGTCGGGCCGAACATGCGCACCACGCGGATGCCGCCGCCACCCGTTTTGGCGCGCACGAGCCCCGCGGCTTCGCCGACTTGAATCTCGCCGCCGCCGGTCGAAGCGCTGAGCTCCGCGCCGGAGTGGCCGAGCGTGATGTTGCCGCCGCCGGTGTCGAGATGCGCGGTGCCCTGAATCGAAGCGACGCGGATGTGGCCGCCGCTGGTGTGAAGGGTGGCGTTGCCCGCGACCGAGCCGACAACGATGTGCCCGCCGCCGGTGCTGGCGTAGAGCTCGCCGCCGACGCTGGTCGCGACGATGTTGCCGCCGCCGGTTTCAAGGCGCGCGGGACCGCTGATATTTCCGGCCGTGATGTTGCCGCCGGCGGTCGAGAGCGCGACGCGGCCCTGAATCGCGGAGGTTTCGATGTTGCCGCCCCCGGTCGAGAGATCGAGATTGGCGTTCTTCGGAATATTCAGCTCGACGGTGGCCCAGAGGCGGCCGGTCCAGCGGCGGCCGGGCGCTTTCGCGTCGAGAGAAACGCCGTCGTCGGTGCGGCGCGTCGCGACCGTGAAACTTTTCAGCAGCGCCGCGGCGCCTTGCTGCGAAGCATCGGTCTCGAGATGGATGTGATAGTCGAGCTTGCCGGAATTTTGCGTGTGAACGATCACGCTGCCGAGTTCGGCGGAGAAGCGGATGCGGTCGCCGTCGAGAACGGGCACGGAGCCGTTCAATTCCTGCGTGAGGCGCGGGCCGGAAGCGGCGCCGGCTCGATCGGTCGATTTGTCGCGGCCGGCGGAAGCGGTGGCGACGAAGAACGCGCCTGCGGCAACTGCGGCAGCGAAAATTCCCGCTAAAGCTTTGATGCGGAGCGCGCGGGGAGAGATCGACGCTGTCATTTCACTCTGGCTCTTCAGAATTTTGCGCGGGGACCGAGTTCGCCGAGCGCCGCGGCGCTTTGAATGCGGATGTAGGTGTTGGGATCATTTTCCATGCGGTCGCGCAGAATGGAGATCATTTGATCGTTCGACGACTGGCCCTTCGCGGCCATGCCGCGCAGCGCATTGATCGCTTCGACGCGAACGCCCGGATTTTGATCGTCCATCAGCGCGTCGAGCAGAGTCTCGCGAACCGAATCGACCGGCTCGGCGTTCTTAAGCGCATCGAGAGCCTTGAGACGCACGGCGGCATTGTGATCGGTGCGAACGGCGCGGCACAGAGCCGAGCGCACGTCGGGATCATTGCCGCGCGAGCGCAGGCAATCGACGGCGTCCATGCGAATGTCCGGGCAGATGCGATCGCCCTTCGCCAGGATATCGAGCAGCACGCTTTTCACGTTGTCATCATCTACGGTGCCCTGCACCGTGACGGGCTGCTGCGCGCGGAGCTGCACTTCTACGCGCGCGGGACCTTCGCCGCTCGAAGGCATCACGTTGATGCCCGCAACATCGGCGGTATGAAGATCGATCGCGGTCGGGATGGCGTCGGAAGGAGCGCTGCCGGAAGAAATCGCGGGAGAAGGAATGTTTGAGGCACTTTCGCCAACGGGTGCAACAGGCAACGGGCGACGCATCAAGCGCGGCGCGAGAACTCCGACGGCGAAACCGATCAGCACGAGAACAGCTGCGCTCCACGCGGGACGCGGTGCGAGCCAGCTCGAAGGAACCATCGACCCGAACGCGCGCGCGAACCAGCCGCGATCTTCCTCGCGATCGAGCGCGTCATCCAGTCCCGCACGCGCAGCGGCGAGAAGCGAAGCATCGGGCTCGACGCGATTGGCGGCGAGCAGAGCGAGCACTTCTCTTTCTTGTGCGAGCGATTCGGAGCAGGAACGGCAAGCCGCGAGGTGCGCGTTCAACTGCGAAAGATCGGCGGGATCGAGCTCTTCACCAGCGGCGTGCAGCGTGAGCAGCGGCTGCCAATCGTCGCAAGACCGGGCGGCTGGATTCGCCTGCTGCCAATCGCCAGCGTTCGGGTTGGGGTTGGAATTCACGATCTCAATCCTCAATTAGCGCAATGGAGCCAGGCTTTCGCGGAGCTTGCGCGTCGCGCGGAAGAGCGAATTTTTGGCCGTCTCTTCGGACGTGCCAAGCAGATCGCCGATGGCCCTCAATCGCAAGCCTTGATAATGCTTCATCTCAAAAACCATGCGCTCGCGCGGCGAAAGGCGCTTCATCGCTTCCTGGATGTGTTTGCCGAGCTCCTGACCGAGAAGCCGCTTTTCCGGATTGGCTGCGGCGTTCGGCTCGGGCTGGCGATCGAAGAAGTCGCGCGTCCCGCTTTCGGCTTCTTCGGGCACCGGCGCCTGCTCTTCGCGATGGCTGGTCCGGCGGCGCAAGTGATCCAGGCTCACATTCGTCACGATTCGATACAGCCAAGTGTAGAAGCTGCACTCGAAACGGAAGCGGTGCAGGTTACGGTAAACGCGCAAGAAGCTTTCCTGATAAACGTCGCGCGCATCTTCGGGCCGATGGACCAGATTGAGCGCCAAGCGCAGAACATCGCGATCGTAGCGGCGCACCAAGTCCTCGAACGCCAGGCGGTCGCCTGCCTGAGCCTTACGGACAAGTGCCTGCTCTTCCGCGAGCTTCACCGCCGCTGCCTGGCGCGCATCTCCCTCGAGTGCGACGCTCATCCCCATAGCGTTTGCCGTTGAGCTGGACTTGGCCGCAGCCCGCTCGCCTGTGCGGACCGGCCCGCCTGCCCCGGTTTCCAGCCTTTCTCCGGGTTCCAAGGGCATAGACGGCTCGGAAACTCCTTGGTTAGCACCGGATGAGGCCATTTTGGCACCATCGCAGGAATTGTCCAAGGTGGGTTCGCCCTGAGGCAAGTCGTTGCCGGGACTGGGAGTTGCGATCATTGGCGTTCTCGAAGAAAGTTTGGCGCCGAACCGGAGTTGATACAATGGATATACGCAGGGGACTATCCGCTTCTTGCGGGCAAATTGGCAGGATATCTCGGCGGCGTCTGACTGCCTGATGGCTTAGAGTGTGCCAAGAATCTTCGCCGGGCACGATATATCGTGCCCCTACGGACAATTCGAATCAGGCGGTTACCTCAGGTGGATGTAGCCGCCGAGGCGGATCAAGCCATAGACAGCGAGGCAAACGAGGAAATTCACGAGCATGCCCAGATCGATATTGGAGCCGTGATGGTGAAGCGAGTCCGGAAGATGAGGGACGAGCGAAAAATAGTAAATCAGCTGACCCAAAAGAATCGCGACGAGATATTCCAGCCACCGCCGCGGAGTCGCTCCGAGAAATTGGCGCGCCATTAGTCCAGTTCGCAAGAAAACGCGATCACCCTTTCAATTCTGCTTCACCGCACTCGCGCCCGTTCCATTCAGCGAATAATAGATGGTTTCGATGAAGGCGTCCGTGTTGACGAAATTTCCGGAATACTTTTGCCACGGCGCCAGAATTTTTTCCGATTTCATCTGCTCGAGTGTCTTGTGCTGCAGCAGAGCATCCTGAACGGCCGCAGTCGTGTCCTTCATCATCTTAGTGTACTCGCGGACGTCGTCCATCGTTGCGATCGCGCCGTGTCCGGGAATTACCTTCACGCCGGGAGGAAACTCAGCAGCGGCTCGCTCGCAGGCGGCGATCATTCCCTGGACCGACCCGCCGGAGTTGACATCGATGAAGGGGAAGCCGTAGCGGATGAACTCGTCGCCCATGTGGACCACGTTGCTTTTAGAGAAGTAGACGACGGAGTCGCCGTCGGTGTGAGCCGCCGGAAAGTGATAGATGCGGATCTCTTCGCCGTTGAAGTGAACCGCGATGTGATCGTCGTAGGTGATGACCGGCAGGGCGGCTTTCGGCTGGGGCGGCTGCTGGAATTTCAGAGCTCCTCCGTCGCCGCCGGTGCTGCCGTTTTCCAGGCGCTTGCGCAAATTCTCGGTCGCGATGATGGTGGCGCCGCGCTCGGCGAAGGCGGCGTTGCCGTCGGTGTGATCGCCGTGGTAGTGCGTGTCGATAACAAACCGAACGGGCTTGTCGGCTCCGGCGATGCCATTTAGCGCAGCTTGAATCTTGTCGGCGAGCGGCGCGTATTCGGTATCGACAATGAGAATGCCGTCGTCGCCCACCGACGCCGCAATGTTGCCGCCCGCGCCTTCGAGCATGTAGACGTTGCCTGCAACCTTCGTCACTTTGATCTGAACCTTGGAGAAATCCTGCGGCTGCTGAGCAAAAGCCACGACAGGCAGAAGCAAAAAGGCGATCAGGCAGAGTTTGCGCATCGGCAATTCCCCTCCCTCGAAGTGCGGGGATTCTATCACCGAAACTGATGCAAATCGCCACGACGGGTCGTGCTAGAGTGCGGCGCCAGGAATCTCCTTGCGAGGACAAATGCGAATTCGGATGTGCGGTTGCCTACTCGGATTGCTTTGCGTCGGGATCCCGCTGCGAGCGCAGCAAACGCCGGAACAAGTGACCGCGGCGCTCAAGGTACAGGAAGGCGATTACGTCGCACACGATTTTCATTTCAAATCAGGCGAGACGATGGCCGAGGTCCGGCTGCACTATCGCACGCTGGGCACACCGCGCAAGGATGCGACCGGGCATACGACAAATGCTGTCCTGATCCTGCATGGGACGGGAGGGAATGGCGCGACCTTCCTTCGGCCGATTTTTGGAGGCGCGCTGTTCGGGCCCGGCGAGCTTCTGGATGCGAGCCGCTATTTCATCATCCTTCCCGACGACATCGGTCACGGAAAATCGAGCAAGCCAAGCGACGGGATGCACGCGCACTTTCCTCAGTACGATTACGACGATATGGTCGCGGCAGAGCATGAGCTGGTGCAGAACGGCCTCGGCGTGGATCATCTGAGGCTCGAAATGGGCACGTCGATGGGATGCATGCACTCGTGGGTGTGGGCGGAAGCGTATTCCAGCTACCTGGACGCGCTGATGCCACTGGCGTGCCTGCCCGTGGAAATTGCCGGGCGCAACCGGATGTGGAGGAAACTCGCTATCGACGGAATCCGCAACGATCCGGAATGGAAGGGCGGCGAGTACACGACCGAGCCGCGCGCGGCGCTGGAAATGGCGAGCGCAATGCTATTGATCGCTGGCAGCGCGCCAATTCAAATGCAGAAGACCGCTCCGACACGGGATGCCGCGGATCGGTATCTCGAAACCTATATGAGCGACAATGAGAAGACGCTCGATGCGAATGATTTTCTGTACGCGGTCAGTGCGTCGCGAAACTACGACCCGTCGCCCGAGCTCGACAAAATCACGATTCCCGTAATGTGGGTGAATTCGGCGGACGATTTCATCAATCCGCCGGAGATGGGAATCGCAGAGCGCGCGGTCAAGCGGCTGATGAAGGGGCATTTCGTGCTGCTGCCGGCGTCGGATCACACGTACGGCCACGGCACGCATACACATGCCGCTGAATGGCAGCAATACTTGAAGCAACTGCTGGATGAATCCGCGCATTAGCGCGACTGGAGAGCTGCTCTGCGAATAGCGATGACTACTGGAGCAACGCGAAAATTGATCGCAGCGGCAGTCTTCAGCTTGCTGGGTGCCATGGCTCGCGTCCCCACTGAGGCGCAAACTACCAGCGACGCAAAGGCCAGCGGCGAGGCAATTTACCGCGAGCGGTGCGCGTCGTGCCACGAGGGGCAGGTTGCGCGAGCGCCCGTCCGCGCTGCGCTTGGGCAAATGACGCGGCCGGACATCAAGATCGCGCTCACGACCGGAAACATGCGCACGCAGGCCGCAAATCTCTCGCCGGAGCAAATCGACGCACTGGCCAAATTCTTGTCCGATCGAGAGGCCGCGCCGGAAGAAGCGCCGCCCAATATCGACATCTGTCCTTCAGATTCGCCGGCGTTCGCGCCTGAGGCGAACCAAGCTCATTGGAACGGTTGGGGCGTGGATGGGGCGCAGCACCGGTTTCAGCCGGCTGCGATGGCGCGGCTCGACGCGGCGGACGTTTTGCGGCTGAAATTGAAATGGGCGTTTGGCTATGAGGGCGCGAACCAGGCGTACGCGCAGCCGGCCGTGGTCGGCGGGCGGATTTTCGTGGGAAGCGCCGCGAGCAAGGTCTACTCGCTCGATGCGAAAAGCGGGTGCATCTACTGGGAGATTCAAACGGACTCTCCGGTCCGGACCGCGATCAAGATTGGTGCTCTCGGCAGCGGCTGGGCCGCATATTTCGGCGATCAGCACGGCAACGTTTACGCCGTCGATGCGCTGACCGGAAATATTTTGTGGAAGACGAGCCTCGATCCGCATCCCGATGTGCACGTCACTGGCGCGCCGACTCTGGCCGAGGGAAAACTGTTTGTGGGTGTGTCGTCGCTTGAAGAAGTGAGCGGCGCGGATGCGAAATACGAATGCTGCAAATTTCGCGGCAGCCTTTCGGCGCTCGATGCTGTGACGGGCAAAGTGATTTGGAAGAGCTACACAATTGCGGACGAGCCAAAGCCCGCCGGCAAGAATAAAAATGGAGTACAGCTGTGGGCGCCGTCCGGCGCGGGGATTTGGTCTTCGCCGACGATCGATTTGAAGAAGCATTTGGTCCACGTGACGACGGGCGATAACTATTCCGATCCGCCGACGAATACGTCCGACGCCTTCATGGCGTTCGATATCGAGACTGGAAAACTTGTGTGGTCGAGCCAGACGACGCATCGCGATTCGTACAACATCGATTGCGATCTCCCCGCCGAGCAGCGGGTGAATTGCCCCGAGTCGAACGGGCCGGATTTCGATATCGGCTCGTCGGCGATTTTGGTTGATCTGCCGCACGGCCGCCGCGCGCTGGTTGCAGGCGCGAAATCGGGAGTGGTCTATGCCGTCGATCCCGATCACCAGGGCAAGCTGCTCTGGCAGCGGCGGGTGGGCCGCGGCGGGACACTTGGCGGCGTGCAATGGGGCTCGGCGGCGGATGCGAAAAACATCTACGTCGCGGTTTCGGATGTGCAGCGGCGCGCGGCTCCACCGGGTTCGGCCGCGGGGCGAGCTTCGGTTTACGGCGTGCCGTACGAACTCGATCCGAAAATCGGCGGCGGGCTTTTCGCACTCAAGCTCGCGACCGGAGAAGTTGTGTGGCACACGCCGAATCCGGGCTGCGACCGGCCCGGCTGCAGCCCGGCGCAATCTGCGGCAGTGACGGCGATTCCGGGCGTCATTTTTTCGGGCGGAGTCGACGGGCATCTGCGCGCATATTCGATGAAGGGTGGCAAAATCATCTGGGATGTCGACACCGAGCGCGAATACGCGACGGTCAACGGAGTGAAGGCGAGCGGAGGATCGCTCGATGAATCCGGGCCGGTAGTTGTCGATGGCGTGCTCTATGTGAATTCGGGATACTTCTTTCAGGGCAGCACGGCCGGAAATGTCCTGCTGGCTTTTACAGTAGACGGCAAATAGCCGAAAAGCCCTTCCGCGGTACGATCGTTCCTGGCATGGCCATTGCGCTGAACACTCCCGTGAAATACCTGAAAGGCGTCGGACCGCAGCGAGCCGCTGCGCTTGAGGAGCGCGGCATCGCGACCGCGGGCGATCTGCTCGGCTATCTGCCGTTTCGATACGAGGACCGCATCCGGTTCACTCCGATTGCGGAGATGATTCCCGGCCAGGTGTACACCGTGCTCGCGGAAGTCGGGCCCGGAGGAGGAAGCACGGTTCGCTTTCGAGGAGGGCGCGGGCCGATTTTTCACGTGACGGTGAAAGATAAATCCGGCTCGCTGCACGCGCGATTCTTTCACGGCGCGTATCTCGAGGGCCGGCTCAAAGAGGGGCAGCGGCTGGTCCTGCACGGCAAGGCTGAAGGCGATCCGTATCGCGGCGGGCGGATCGAAATGGTGAATCCGCAGATCGAGTTGGTAAGCGGCGCTGACGAGGCGCCAGCCGATTCGACTGAAGTGGGTCGCATCGTGCCGGTCTACGAAGCGATCGGCTCGATCAGCTCGCGCATGCTGCGGAAGACGATTTACAACGCGCTGCTTAATTTCGACGGAAATATCCCCGATCCGCTGCCCGAAGAAATCCGCGAGCGCTTTCGCTTTCCCACGCGCCGCGAGGCGCTGATGTACGTGCATTTCCCGCCGAAGAACGAGAATCTGGAACTGCTGAACAGTTTTCGCAGCCCCGCGCACGTACGGCTGATCTTCGAGGAATTCTTTTACTACCAGCTTGCGCTCGCGCTGCGGCGCCAGAGCGAGCATCGCCAAGCCGGAATCGCCATGCGCGTCCGCGAAGAGAAAATCCGTGAGGCGCTCAAACGCATTCTGCCGTTTAAGCCGACTGCGGCGCAGAAGCGCGTGCTCGCGGAGATTGTCGCCGATCTCGAGCAGCCGCATCCGATGCACCGGCTGCTCGAAGGCGACGTCGGCAGCGGGAAAACGATCGTGGCGCTCGAAGCCGCGACGATTGTGATCGAAAACGGCTACCAGGTGGCGTTGATGGCGCCGACGGAAATTCTCGCGGCGCAGCATTACCTATCGTCGCGGCGCGTCTTTCACACGGCAGGCTACCGCGTCGATTTGATTGTGAGCGGACAGAAGCGCGCCGAGCGCGAAGCGATTCTTGCGCGCGTCGAAAGCGGGGAGACGCAGATTCTGGTAGGAACGCATGCGCTGATCGAAGAGCCAGTGAAATTTCACCGGCTCGGGCTCGCGATCATCGATGAACAGCACCGCTTCGGCGTGTTGCAGCGGAAGCGGCTGATCGAAAAGGGCGCGTCGCCGCACGTGCTGGTGATGACGGCGACGCCGATTCCGCGCACGCTCGCGCTGACGCTCTACGGCGATCTCGACTTGTCCGTGATCGATGAAATGCCGCCGGGGCGCACGCCGGTCGAGACGCGCTGGACGGCGGACAGCCAGCTGGCGGGAGTATGGGAATTCGTGCAACGAGAGATCGGGCGCGGACGGCAAGCATTTGTCCTGTATCCCGTGATTGAAGAATCCAAACAGGAATTGAAAGCCGCCACGCTTGAATACGAGCGGCTCGCGAAAGAGGTTTTCCCGAAGCTGCGTCTCGGTTTGCTGCACGGACGGTTGAAGAACGAGGAAAAAGACGCGGTGATGGAACAGTTTCGCCGAGGCCAGATTCAGATTCTCGTCTCGACGACTGTGGTCGAAGTCGGCGTGGATGTGCCGAACGCGACGGTGATGGTGATCGAGCACGCGGACCGGTTCGGGCTCGCGCAATTGCACCAGCTTCGCGGGCGAATCGGGCGCGGGTCGGAGAAGTCGTACTGCATTCTGGTCGCGCCGAAATCAATCAAAGGCGATGCTCGCGAACGCATCGAGACGATGGTGGCCACGTCGAACGGATTCGAAATCGCGGAGCGCGATTTGAAGCTGCGCGGCCCGGGAGAATTTTTCGGCACGCGGCAGCACGGCGATGCCGCGTTTTCGTTCGCGCAGCCGCTGCGCGACCGTGAACTGCTGGAGCTGGCGCGGCGTGAGGCTTTCGCGCTGGCTGAAAATCCGGCGCGCGCGGGCGAAGTGGTCGCACGGCTTGAGGCGGCGAGTCCCGCCTGGCAGAAGCGGTATCACCTGGCATCGGTTGGTTAGTCGAGAGGGAGCGGCGAATCGTGCGCGTGATCGCAGGAAAATTTCGCAGCCGGAGACTGAAAGGGCCGGGAATGCTGCGCATCCGGCCGACGAGCGATCGCTTGCGCGAAACTCTCTTCAATATTCTCGGACCCGAGGTGGTTGATTCTCTGTTCATCGACCTGTACGCGGGGACCGGAGCAATCGGCATCGAGGCGTTCAGTCGCGGCGCGCGGCAAGTAATTCTAGTGGAGTCCGATGCCAAGGCTTGCCGGCTGATTCGCGAGAATTTAACCTCGCTTGGAATTCGAGCGGGGATCGAGCTGATCTCCGCCGACGCCGTCAAGGGCCTTGAAAAAATCGCGGCGCGCCACCTGATGGCGGATTTTGTTTTTCTCGACCCTCCATACGAAACAACCGACGAACATTTTCGCATCCTCAAATTTCTCGATTCTTCGCATCTGATTGCGCCGCAAGGCGTTGTGATTGTCGAGCACTGGAGCGGTATGGAAGTACCGGAACGGCTCGATCGGCTTGAATGCACGCGTCAGGTCGAGCAGGGCGACGCCACGCTCAGCTTTTACAGGCTTGCAGCAGCCGCTTAAACCGGGCGTTGCATTCCATCAGGGTATAATGGCCGCTCCGATGGAACCCCTTCCGGCGCCCGAAGTCGATTCCCTGATCGAACTATCGCCGCACGCGCGATTGCCGCGTCTCGATCTGGGCATCGATTGGGAACCACCCGCGGAAGAGTTTCGGACGAGCCTGAAGAGCGTCGTCACCGGTCCGCACGCGCCGACCGACGGCGAACTTGCGAGAGTTGAAGGCTTCCGCGTCGATTGGATTCAGGGCCGGATGCCATTGCGAGCGTTCGGCGCGGCGAGCTTGTGGCACGTCGCGGTCGTCTGGCTGCTGATCCTGCCGATTTGGGGTTTCCTGCCGCAGAACACGCCGACGCTTGCGCCCGTGCAGATCGAATTGACGTGGTACAACCCACCCGAAGACCTGCCGCCGATTCATCTTCCTGCGGCGACGCATAGATCTCCCGCTCCGCGCAAGAAATCCGAAGAGGCAATCAAGCCGGCCGAAGAAAAAGGCGCCGACACGTTTCATCCCCGGCAGACGATCCTCTCCATTCCAGTGCGCGTAACGCATCCGCGGCAAACGCTGATCCGTCCCGACGCGCCGAATATTCCGCCGAAAATCGTGCCCCAGTTGCCGAACATCGTGCAGTGGGCAGCTCCGCAGATTGCGAAGCCGAAGTTTCAGCTGCCCGTGAAGACGTCCGCGCCGCAGCGTCGCGAGCGAACGGTGCAGGATGCGGCAGCGCCCGAAGTGCCGATCAAGGAAAAGAACCCCGGCCCGCTGAATGTTGCCGAGTCGGATGTCACGATCGCGCGGCCGAAGATTTCGCTGAGCGCGATGTCGGCGCCGACGACGCGTGAGCACGAGCGCTCCGCTGACGCCGCTGCACCCGAGATCGGCGCGGCTGCGGCCAGCGATTCGACGCTGCGCAATGTGATCGCGCTCTCCGCCACTCCCGGTCCCCCGATGCCGATGTCGAGCGTGCCGGAAGGAAATCTGGCCGCGCGCATTTCCATTTCGCCTGCGGGAACCAAGCCCGGTGAACCGGGCGGTGAAAATCGTGCGGCGGCCGGGCCGGGCGGAAGCGGAAGCGCTGCGACTGGCGAGCCCGGCGCAGGCGGCGCCGGTGGCGCGAGTTCACTGCCGGCGGCGATCAGCATCAGCGGCGGAATCGAACCTCGGTCGACCGGCGGAGGCGGCGGAATTGCGGCGGGAGCAGGCCGCGCTGGGAAGCTGAATCTCAAGCCTACGACTCCGTACGTGCCCAGCGTCAACACGCGGCGAGGGCCGATCGATGCGAGCGCTTTCGATCCGAGCCTGCCGCCGGAGAAAATCCTCGGCAGCGAAGTCTACACAATGCACGTCAACCGGCCGAATCTGACCAGCGCCGCAGGAAGCTGGATTTTGAGTTTCGCGCAGCTTGACGAGGACGAAGTGCCTCTCTTGAGGCGAAGGGATCCACTCGCAGCGCCGGTCCCCACGCATACGACCGATCCGAAATATCCGCCCGAACTGATCAAAGGGCACGTGCAGGGCGAAGTGGTGCTCTACGCGATCATTCGCAAGGACGGATCGGTCGACAGCATTCAAATCGTGCGCGGGCTCGATCCGCAGCTCGATCGGAACGCGATCGACGCTTTCAAGCAGTGGACATTCCTGCCGGCGACGCGAGCAAAAGCGCCCGTGGATTCACAGGTAGTGATCCACGTGCCGTTTCGCTATGAAGACCCCCACGATCTGGGACCGCGCTAGGCGTCTTCACACCGATAGCAGCTGCATCAATCGGGAAATATCTTCCGAAGTGTTGTAGATGTGCGGCGAAATGCGCAGCGCGTTGTCGCGAAGGCTGACGGAGATTTGCGCGGCGCGCAATTTTTCGTGAATCGCGGGCGAGTCTTTCGGGTCGCGCGCCGAAATGCAGACGTAAGGGCCGCGCCGCTCGCGCTCCACGGGCGACGCCAGCACGCAGCCGGTGCCCGGCAACCGATCGAGAATTTCTGCGATAAGAGAGTCGATGTGCCGCTGAACGGCATCCACGCCGATTCGCTGCACAAGATCAAGCGACGCGTCGAGCGCGGCGAGATTTGTGAAATTGGCGGTTTCCGCAGAGTCCCAACGGCGCGCGCCGGGCACGGGGCGCATGTTTCCAGCGGTCGGCATGGCGTTAAAGTCGCGGGCGCCTTCGAGCGCCATGAAATAGACGGCGCCGAGCGGCAGCCGATCGGTCCATTCGCTCGCGACCCAGAAAAATCCGGTTCCGTAGGGTCCGAGCAGCCACTTGTAGCCACTGCACACGGCCATCGAAGCGCCCATGTCTCGGATGTCCATCGCCATCGAGCCGGTGCACTGCGTGACGTCAAGCAACAAAGCGGCACCGACTTTCTCGCACGCCTTTGCGACGCGCGACGCGTCGAGCCGCGCGCCGTTGTCGAATCGCACCAGGCTCGCGGAAACGACCCGCGTTTGAGGACCGATCTGTTCAATATAGTCGTCCGCCGAAATGAAGCGGCCGCGCGGTTCGACCACACACATCTTCAATTTGCCGGCCTGCTCGTAACGCAGGCAGGTGGAGAAATGCGCGGGAAATTCGCCGCGGCCGACGAGCACTTCGTCGCCCGGTTTCCAATCGATGGCCGCCGCGACAGCGCCGAGGCCGGCGCTCGCGCCGGTGGTGACTGCGATTTCGTCGGGGCGAGCGCCGATGATCCGCGCAATCTTTTCGCGAATGCGGTCGGGCAGATCGAAGTAGGCGCTATCGGGCAAGCGGTACGGGTGCTTCTTCCATTCGAGCGCTTCCTCCGCTGCACGCGCAGCGACGAGCGGCAGAGGTCCCTGTAACGCCGCGTTCAGATATGCGACGCCTTCGAAATCGGCGAACTCCGTGCGGTAGTCGGTAGCCAGAGTCATTGTTTCGTTTGCCATGAGGCGATTCTATCGGGCGGGGGCGCCGGCGGAAAGCGCACTGGAGCCTCCCGGATAGGACAAATTGGCCCAAGAATCCGATAAACGCTCGATTCGCAGAAGATCGGATCGTCAGAAATGGGAGCGGAGTTCTCGGAACGCCGCGAGGATCAGTAGCTTCCCGCTTCCACTCTCGAGTTCGGACTTTTCGAGCTCCCACGTGGCCGAATGAGGAATGAAAACTGCGTTCAATCCCGATTGAAGCGCCGGGTTGATGTCGCTGCGCGGACTGTTGCCGACCATCCAACCGTGCGACTTCACGATCTTGAATTGCTCGATCATGCGGCCGTAGGTATCGGCGTCCTTTTCGAGAACGATTTCGATCGCTTCAAAATAGGTCTGCAGCCCGGAGCGCTCGACCTTGGCGGCCTGCTCGGCAGGCTCTCCCTTGGTCAACAAAATCAACCGGTGACGCTTCGCCAGGTAGACCAGCGTTTCAGGAACGCCCTCCATGATGTGCGGAGGCGTGCTTTCCAGTTCTTTCGCTACCCGCTCGATGTCTTTCACAACCTCGCGGCGCGCGGAATTTCCCGCAAGCTTCAGATAGGTTTCTTCGAGCGATCGGCGGAAGCTGCGGACGCCGTACCCGTGCTGGCGGATGTTGCGGCGCTCGGTCTCATTCAAGATGTGGCGGACGTAGTCGCGCGTGTAGCCGAGATGCTCGAGCGTGGTGATGAAATCGTCGATCGCCTTCTCGAAGAAAATATTGTTTTCCCAGAGAGTGTCGTCGGCATCGATGAGAAGGGTGTGGCGCGCCATGCTCTGTTCCCAAGATTAAATCTTGCGCCTGTGCAAAAGATAAAAGAAGGAGTTTTTTGAGGCTGAGATATTGTTGCAAACTGTCGAAACGCAGCTCAGGCAGGGGTGGGAAGGAATTCGTAGCGTTCGATGCGCGCGGCGACACCGCGCCGGCCGTTCTGCGCTTCAACCCTCAGCACGCGGCCATAGCACCGAATGTGAACGTCGCCCGCCAGCGTGATTTGCTGAGGAAGCGTCAGCACGAATTCGATCGCGCTGCCCGTCTCGACGGCCGCCTCAATCATGAAATAGAGGCCGCGAAAGCTGACGTCGCGCGTTTCGCCCGGCTTTTCCACCACGCCGTTTTCGGCGGTGAAACGGACCTTGAGGGGAAGCATCATCGAGAAACGCCGGGCGGCGCGGCGTTCCACACCGTTGTCCATGAGACCTCCGTCCCCTGCGGTCGCCCAAACCTATCATCGGTCTTAGGCCGGCGCAACGTGTTTTCAGCACCGGTGCGCGAATCCCGGCTTGAAAACGCGAAATTCAAGCGAACTTCATCGAGTGGAAAGATATTTCTGGCAGCACCAGTTTGACCTGAGCGTTCGCTGCCGCTAGGATGGACCACAATGGGGCAGCCAGTCGCTTACGTTGAACGGCGGAGGCATCCGCGCGCGCCGCTTCAGCTTCCTGCACGGATCCGGTGGCAGGGACCTTTCGGCATGCGGGTCGAGATGACCGAAACGGTGGATGCCTCGCGCGAGGGCGTGTTGGTTCACCGCAGCCAGCCCTGCGAATTGCTGACGCGCGTGTGGATTGTTTTCCCCTACGAGCGCAACGGCGGGGCGGCAGTGCAGCCGGAAACGCCGGGGCGAATCGCGCGGGTCGCGAAAGATGAAGCCGGCGGTTACTGGGTCGCCGTGCGACTCGAGACACCGCGCCGCGGCGCAGCGCGCGCCGCCGGAGACGAACGGCGGCGCTCGGAACGAGTGCCGTTCGCATTGCCCATATTCGTTCGCCTTGCAGGCACACCTTGGCCTGAAGAGTCGATGACGCACGACCTTTCGCGCACCGGCGCGCGCTTCGAAACGTCGCACATCTACGCGGCGGGTGAGACCGTGATCGCACAAATCCCCTGGGGCGAATGGTCGAAGAAGGGCGAGATTCATGGCCGTGTGGTGCGCGTCGACAACATGGCGGATTCGCCGGGACCTGCGCCGCTGGCGATTCCCGAGAAGGGCGCGAGCGCGATCGTTACCTCCGTCGCCGTCGAGTGGCTGAACGGCGACATGCCGGAGCGGTCGACGAAGTCGTGACCTGGACGATCGCGTACCGCCTGACCGAGTTCCCCACTGATGGCTGACGTCTTCCATCGCAGCTTTTTCCTCGAAGGACCCGCCGGGCGTCTCGAAGCGCAGCTGTGGACCAGCCGTGTGGCCGATCCGGGTTTCGCCGCGGTCGTGTGCCATCCCCACCCGCTCTACGGCGGGACGATGCACAACAAGGTGGTCTATCAAACGGCGAAAGCGCTTCACCAGCTCGGCGCGCCGGTTCTGCGATTCAATTTTCGCGGCACGGGACTCAGCGAAGGCGAGCATGACCGGGGCGTTGGAGAGCAAGGTGACGTGCGCGCTGCGCTCGATTTCCTCGCGGCCGAGTTTCCCGGCAAACCGATTTTGCTCGCCGGTTTCAGCTTCGGCTCGTACGTCGGCCTGCGAGTCGGATGCGAAGATCGACGCGTGACGCGCCTAATTGCGCTCGGGCTGCCAGTCAATAACGTCGACGCTTCTTATCTGCGCGCGTGCGCCAAACCGAAGCTGTTCATTCAGGGAGGGAACGATCAGTTCGGTTCGCGCGAGAATTTCGAAACGCTGTTCGCCACGCTGCCGGAACCGAAGAGGCTTGTCTTCGTCGGAGGCGCGGACCACTTTTTCGAGGGTCACCTCGACGAACTCGGACCGATCATCCACGATTGGGTTGAATCGCAGCCGGGCTAAAACGAGAGGCCTAGCCTTTCCGCTCGAACAATTTGAGAAACTGATCTCGCGGAGCGGATTCGACGCCAACAATTTCGAGATTCGCGCGAACGTGCTCGACGCGGCTCATGCCGACGAGCGCCGTAGTGACGCCCGGCGCCGAGCGTGCGAATTGCAGCGCCTGCAACGAATTGCTTTTAAAGCCAAGCGCCGCGCCGATGTAAGGCGGCAGATCTTTCGTGAGCTGGCCCTGGAGCAACGCCGCGCTGGTCACCAGCGTGATTCCAAGGGCGCGCGCGGCCTGTACCATCGCCATCGTTTTTCCGGTCACGATCTGATTCGGGCGCAACAGCGCCTCGGGCATCGCCAGATTCAGCGGCAACTGCACGAAGCGGAAATGATGATTCGTGCCGCCGGCCTCGCGCGCAATCTCCTCCATCGCCGCGAGCGAAAGGTAGCCTTTCTTGTTGGAATCCTCGCGGAAAGCATTCCAGGTGGCAAGTCCGTAGGCCGCGATTTTTCCTGCGGCCACGGCGGACTCGAGAAACTGAAAAGCGTCCGCAACGCGCTCGCGGAATTCAGCGGGGGGAATTTCGTCCAATTGCGTTTCCGGATTGTGAAGGTAGAATACGTCGATGCATTCAACGCCGAGATTGGCCAGGCTGCGCTCGAGCTGGTCGGCCAAATATCGCGGAGTCATGCAATGGCATCCGGCTGCGACGTCCTCGGGACGGAAAATTCCGCGCGCCATGAATTCACGCGAAAAATATTCTTCCGCGTCAGCGGGCATCGACCCGTCCGGCGTCAGGAAGCCGGCCTTGGTGCAAAGCACGATCTCTTCGCGGGAGTACCCTTTCGCGATGAGTGCTTTGAGAGCTTCGCCCACGGAGCGCTCACTGCGCTGAAGGCGATAGTTGATAGCCGAATCGATCAGGTTGATGCCGCCTTCGACGGCGGCAATCACTGAATCGAAGTAAGACTTATCCGTTTCGGCGTCGGGTTCGCCGAGATAGGTTCCGATCCCGATCGAAGAGAAATGCAGCCCGCCCGCAGCCTCGCGAAAATGTCCCGCGGCGGCGCGCCCCTGAAATCGCGCCGCATAACGCAGCGTGCCCTGGGGCGTGGCGCGACCGGAGATACGATAGCCGGGAATCGCGGGAGATTGCATCAGAGTCGCTTTACAGCGTGATGCCGTGAAAGTCGCGGCAGTATAGCAGAACGGCCCAAGCGGGACGGTAACAAGACAAGAACTGTTACGATGCGCGCGCCGCCATCTCTCGAATCTCGTCCTCACCCGCCAACCCTTGGTCCTTGAGAAGTTGGTTAGCCTCGAGGCGGATCTTCGGCAGATGCCGCGCGAAGGCGATCGCGCCAGCGATTGCCATTGCTCCGCCGAGCGCGACCGTCATCGGCGCTCCAATCTTGTCGGCGGCGGCGCCGGCCAGGATTGCGCCGAGTGGAGACATCCCCATGAACATCATCGAGTAGACGGCCATCGTTCTGCCGCGCAGCCGATCCGGCACCATCGATTGGACGAGCGTATTCGTGGCGCCCATCTGCGTCATCAGGGAAAAGCCGACCGGGACCAGCAACAGGACCGAAAGCGCGTACCAGTGCGAAAGCGAAAACAGAATTAGAAACGTGCCGAATGACGTGCACGCCATCCAAACCCAGCTCCCGAGCCCGTGCACGCGCGTACGTGATGCCAGCGTCAAGGCTCCGGCTAAGGCGCCAATTCCCGCCGCGCTTCCGAGAACCCCGAGCGTGGTGGCATCTCCGTGCAAAATATTTTTCGCAAACACTGGCATGAGCACCGTGTACGGCATCCCCACGAGGCTCACGAGCCCCAACATCAGCATCAGGGCGCGGATGGGCGCCGTCTTGCGCACGAAGCGGAATCCTTCGGCGATGTGATCGAAGGCGGACTTGATCGCGCGCTCAGCCTGGCGCACGGGAATCTTCATCATGAACAAGCCGATGATGACGGCGATGTAGCTCACCGCGTTCGCGAAGAAGCACCATCCCTCGCCGATCCCCGCCACCAGCAATCCCGCGATTGCCGGCCCGATGATGCGCGCGCTATTGAAAATCGAAGAGTTCAGCGCGATCGCATTCATCAGGTCTTCCCGCCCGACCATCTCTACGAGAAACGATTGGCGCGCAGGAATGTCGAATGCGTTGACGATTCCCAGCGCCGCCGCCAGTGCCACGATTTCCCACACCTTGATCCGGTTCGTCAGCGTCAGAGCCGCGAGGATGAACGCCAAAATCATCGAAGCAGTCTGCGTGACGATCACGATCGTTCGCCGGTTCCAGCGGTCCGCGACCATCCCCGCAAGCGGCGCCATCGGAAACACCGGAATCTGCCCCGCGAACGAGACTGTGCCCAGCAGGAGAGAAGATCCGGTGAGCCGGTAAACGAGCCACGACTGTGCGACATTTTGCATCCATGTCCCGATCAGCGAAATCAACTGGCCACTGAAGAAAAGCTGGAAATTCCGGTGACGCAGCGAGCGGATCGTGTCATTGAACTTGGAGCGCCCCGGAATGGCTGTAGGTGAGGCGGGCCGGCTTGTGTCGAGCTGTGCCATGAATTATCTATTGTACGACGCCGCGCAATGCCCGCCGCTTTCGATTGCGGCGGCGGTTGCGTCAAGATTGCGCGGCCGGAAGGGCCGGGCTGGCGGGAGGCGCGAGAACCCGCCCGCAGGCCCGAAGTATTCGGCGGTAGGGCCAGTCGTCTTCGCGGAAGAGGATTTCGCCATCGCGCGGGTTGGAATAAAACCATCGCGCAACAAGCGAAAGATGTTCGGCGAGTTCGGATGGTGCCTCGCGCAAGCCGTAGCGGGCGCGCCAATTTTGCTCAGCGGTTTCCGCGTTCGATGCCGCCTGCGCCGGTGTAGCCGGCCTAAGCGGTTCCAAGACTTGCCGCACAATCGCTTCCGCCGAACGCGGCTGGCTTGAAAGCTCACCGAAATTCACAAACAGCGGCTCGGCGAGCAGCCCTCCGCGCAGCGGAAAGACGGCGACGGTCTTCTCTTCGGCCGCGCGCTGAAGGATCACGGCATCGAGGTCCTCGATTCGCCGAGGCAGATCCGGAAGAGCGCCCAACACTCCTGAAACTTTGTCGATGCGCTTGTGCAGAGCCGCTGCCCGCTCGAAATCGAGCGCCGCACTGGCCGCCTCGCGTTCTTCCTCGATCTGCCTCGTAAGAGATTCGCCCGAAGTCGCGAGCGTTTCGACAACCCGGTGTGCCTCGGCGTCGTATTCCTCGCGCGTACAGCCCGCGAAGCACGGCGCGAGGCACATTTTCATTTCCGAATAGATGCAGCCAGGGAAACCCGGATCGCGGCGAATTCGAATCTGGCATCGCCGAATCTTGAAGAGATCGAGAAACTTTTCCGAGAAACTCTCGGCAGCGCGGCGCGAAGGAAATGGCCCGAAATAGAAGCCTTCATCGGCGCGAATTCGGCGCGTGACGTAGCAGCGCGGGTAATCGTTTCGAAGATTCACTTTCAGCACCGCTGGCGGACGTAGCCGAAGCAAGTCCCGGTAGCGGCCCGGCGTGCAGGCTTTCGCGTTTTCGTATAGCGTGAGAGTTTGTTCGAATTTCGAGCCGCTGACGCGATAGCGGATTCGCGCGGCGAGATCGCGCAGGTTCAATCGCTTCGAGCCCGGCTCCGGTAAGCGCAGCAGCCGTTCGGCGGCACGCCGCAAATCGGCCGTGCGCAGAATGTGCGGCTGAGCGCCCGTCGCGCGCATCTCGATCAGCAAAACTCCCGGGCGCAACGGAACCGACGCGAAGAATTCGTCTTCGCGCGTGAGATCGAATTCCTGGCCGCAGTCGAGCCCCAGCATCTTTTTAGCATACCAGCACCCTGACGGACGGTGCTCGCGAGCAGTCTTCTCGAGGAAGTAGAGGGGAGGACAAGCGCTATTGCGCCGCGCCGATCCTTCGCAGAATGGCCGCGCTCTTTCGCTTCATCCAGAAATTCCGCGCCGCGGAAACCGGCCAGATCGATCGCCAGCCTCCCACGATTGCGCCTTTCCACGTCAGGCGATAGAACTTGCCCGGCGGCTGCAGGTACATATAGCCGCGCGATTGTTGCCACGGCCCGAAGCGCTCGAAGCGCCGCTGCAACTCGGCAACCTCCTGCCCGCGCGACGGCAAAATCGGCCGGTTGCCGTTGGTGTTCTCCTCAACGAGCCTCCGATGAACGCGATAGAGCGTGAAGACGTCGTCGACCTGAGGGAATTGAAAGACGTGATAGTTCGGCACGGGAAACAACAACCGTGAAATCGCGTTTGTATTGGTGTCGACCTGAACTTCTTCCGAGCAGTGCGTAGTGAATTCCATATATCCGCGCGACTTTTTGGGCGAGACGACATACGCCACATTTGCCCATTCGCTCGTGTGCGGATTGCTAAGCAGTGCCATGAAGGATTCGGTCCGCTGAGTGAGGGCCCCCAAGTTCAAATACGCCACGACGTCAAAGCCCCAAAGCGCGATCGCCTCGACGCGGGGCCGCATGAAATTTCGGACTTGCTCGGGAAGATCCTCAAACGAAACAGACCGGGGAAACACTTTAGCGCGGTGCTGATAGGTCAGCCACAGCGCAAACGGCACAAGCACAAACAACAACCCCAAGAATGCGAGAACGAAGTAGATGCCTAGATCGAAGAGGCTGTCGATGTCCCACATGACGCCGCTTTTCGCTCCTCTCGCGCAATTTCTCTCGCACTCGCTCCCAATCCGAATTCAGGCCGATTTCAACACCCATCCAGCGATCACCAGTCGCTGAATTTCGCTTGTGCCTTCGTAAATCTCGGTGATCCGCGCATCGCGATAGGCACGCTCGACGGGATATTCGCTGCTGTAGCCATTGCCGCCGTGAATTTGTATGGCTTTGTGCGCCACGCGAGTCGCCATCTCGCTCGCATAGAGCTTGGCGATCGATGCTTCCATCGAAAAGCGCGCGCCGGAATCCTGTTTCCACGCGGCGCGACGCGCGAGGAGCCGCGCCGCATCGATTTCCGTCGCCATGTCCGCGAGCATGAACTGAATCGCCTGAAATTCCGCGATCGGATGGCCAAAGGCTTGACGCTGCTTCGCGTACGCGAGCGCCGCTTCGAAGGCGCCCTGCGCGATTCCGATCGCCTGCGACGCAATCCCCACGCGTCCGCTATCGAGCGTCGCGAGCGCGACTTTGTATCCCTCGCCTTCGTTGCCGATGCGGTTTGCCACCGGCACAGCGCAATCGGTGAAGACGAGTTCCGTGCAGGCGGTCGCATGGATGCCGAGCTTCTTTTCCTCTTTGCCAACCGCAAATCCCGGCGTGCCTTTCTCGATCACCAGCGCAGTGATTCCCTTTTCGCCTTTTTCCGGCTGCGTGTTGACGAAAATGATTCCCGCGTCGGCCGCGCCGCCATTCGTGATCCAGGCCTTCGTGCCGTTGACGATGTACTTATCACCCTTAAGTACCGCCTTGGTCTTGAGAGCCGCAGCATTCGAGCCGGCGTGCGGCTCCGTGAGTGCGTAGCAGCCGACCTTTTCGCCGCGCGCGAACGGCACGAGGAATTTTTTCTTTTGCTCTTCGGTTCCAAAATGATCGAGCGCGCCGCAATAGAGCGAGTTCTGCACCGAGAGAATCACGCTTGTGGACGCACAGACGCGCGCGATTTCCTCCATTACGATCGAGTAGCAGATGTGGTCCATCCCCGCACCGCCGTAGGCCTCGGGAACGGCAATGCCGGTCAGTCCGAGCTCGGCGGCCTTGCGCAAGGTCTCGCGCGGGAAACGGCACGTCTCGTCGAGTTCCTTGGCGAGCGGCTTGACTTCCGCCTCGGCGAACTCCCGCACGCTGCGTTGCAAGAGCTTCTGTTCCTCGGTGAGTTCAAGATTCACAACCGCACCCGATTTCCCGTCGCAAGCCCGCGTTTTGCACAATTGTACAGCGAAAAAAGGGGCGTTCGGCTGCGGCAATGGCGCGTGTATAGTGTCGGTCAGCGGCAGGTCCGGCCGGCAAGGCTTATTTTCAGACACCCGCAATCTGTGGGCAAACGGAGGAATTCATTGATGCTACGCGCGCTCGTTTTCCGAATCGCCGCTTTAGGAATCGTCTGGCCCGTGTGCATGATTTCGCCGGCCGTGGCGCAACACGAACACAGCGTCAGCGGCCAGTCCGAGCCCGCGACGTTAGTGCCGGGTCTTGGCTCGTTGCACCATCCCATCGCCACGAAGAGCGATGAAGCACAGAAGTTTTTCAATCAGGGACTGACGCTCGTCTACGCATTCAACCACGGCGAAGCCGTGCGCTCTTTCGACCGCGCGGCCGAATTGGACCCGAACTCGCCGATGCCGCTGTGGGGCAAAGCTCTCGCGTTGGGCCCGAATTACAACGAGGTGCAGCCCGAAAGCGAAAAAGCGGCGTACGACGCGATTCAAAAAGCAATGCAGCTAGCCGCGACGGCGCCAGAGAATGAGCGCGCCTACGTCGACGCGCTCGCGCTTCGCCTGACCAATGACCCCAAGCCGGACTTCGATCGTCTGGCCCGAGCCTACGCCGGCGCGATGCGCGACGTTGCCCGGCGATACCCCGATGATCCCGACGCAGGCACGCTCTACGCCGAAAGCTTGATGGACCTGCACGCATGGGATCTGTGGACCAACGACGGCAAGCCGGGCGAAAACACGCTCGAAATCGTTTCGGTTCTGGAAGGAGTCTTGCGGCGATGGCCGGATCACGTCGGCGCGAACCATTTCTACATTCATGCGATCGAAGCGTCGCCGAATCCCGAGCGCGCGCTTCCGAGCGCACAACGCCTGGAGACAGCAGTGCCGGCGGCCGGCCATCTCGTTCACATGCCTGCGCACATTTACATTCGCACGGGCGATTACGCCGCGGCGGTGAAGAGCAACGAAGCTGCGGTCGCCGTCGATAACACGTACAAGCGCGCGATGGCCAATCCGAACATGATGTACCTGATGATGTATGGCGAACACAACATCCACTTCCTCGCCTTCGCCGCGATGATGGACGGCGATTATGAAAATGCGCTGAAATCCGCAATCGAGCTTGAGAATCGCGCAATGACAGGCGTCGCGATGGTCCCCTCGCTTGAGGGATTCGCTCCGATGCATGCTTTCGTGTTGTTGCGTTTCGGACGTTGGGACGATGTCTTGAGCCTGCCTCAGCCGGACGCGAAATTGAAAGGGCTGACATTCCTGTGGCACTATGCGCGCGGTTGCGCCTTTGTTCAGAAGGGCGATGCCACAAAAGCCGATGCGGAACGAGTGGAAATGGAAGCCGCTTACAAACTGCTCCCGTCCGGGCCGGCCTTCGGCATGCTCTACAACGATTGGGCCACCATTCATGATCTTTCGGCAAAGACGCTCACAGCTCGAATTGCCGCCGCGCGCGGAGACCGGCAACAAGCGATTACCGCGTGGCGCGCCGCGGTCGCCGCGCAGGATCAGATGCACTACGACGAGCCTCCCGATTGGTACTACCCGATTCGGGAATCGCTCGGAGCGGCCCTCCTGGCGAGCGGTCAGTTTGCGGAAGCCGAGCAAGTGTTCCGAGCTGATCTTCGACAGAATCCGCGCGATCCGCGATCGCTGTACGGCCTTTGGAATTCGCTGGTAGCCCAGAAACAAATGGTCGACGCGGATTGGGTGAAAGAGTCGTTCGACGCCGTGTGGAAAGGCGGCCCCGAGCCACCGCGACTGGCCGACTACTGACCTGATTTCCTAACAGACTTCTCTGCAGCAACGCTTATTCCCCGCAGAGCTATACTGCGACGGCCCTCAACGAGGAGGATCGAACATGGAAATGCGGCTCAATCCTTACAAGGCGTCACCGAAGGCCTATCAAGCGATGCTGGCCTTGGAGCAGTTCGTCGACAGCTGCGGGCTGGAACGGCCGCTGCTCGAACTGGTCAAAATGCGCGCCTCGCAGATCAACGGCTGCGCCTACTGCCTCGACATGCACAGTAAAGACGCCCGCGCACTCGGCGAGACCGAGCAGCGGCTCTACCTGTTGAACGCCTGGCGCGAGGCCCCGTTCTACACAGACCGCGAGCGAGCGGCCCTGGAGTGGACCGAGGCCGTCACGCTAGTCTCCGAGTCCCGCGTTCCGGACGATGTCTACGAGCAGGCCAAGGCGCAGTTCACACCCGAGGAACTGGCCAATCTGACGTTAGTCATCATCGTGATCAACGGCTGGAATCGGCTGAGCGTCGCCTTTCGGGCGGTTCCGGGCGGCTACAAGTCGTCATTGAAACCGCTCAGCGCGAGCGCTTGAGTTTGGCCCCAGGACCGGGCTTTCTAATAGCACCGAACAGGTACGATTTGCGGCGCTTTGGCTAAATCCTCTATAATCTGCGTGTGAGTACTTGATCCGGCATGCCCCGCGGGGACGCGCCGGAGATTAGAATTGCGATGAGCGACCTCGAATCCAAGATCAAGAAGAAGCTTCAGGAAGAAATCGCCGCCCTGGAGCACGAGCTGCACACAGAACTGCCCAAAGAGATAAAAGTTGCCCGGGCGCACGGCGACCTGTCCGAAAACGCCGAGTACAAGTACGCCAAGGAGCGCCAGGGTTACGTCGCGGCGCGTCTCGGCCAGCTACACAAGCGCATGGCCGACCTCTCCATGCTCAATTTGAACAACCTGCCCAAAGATCGGGCGGCCTACGGCTCCCGGATCGTGGTGCTCGATATTGCGAAGGAAACGAAAATCGAGTACAAGCTGGTGACGGTGGAAGAGGCCGACGCAGCGAAGGGCCTGATTTCGACCACCTCCCCGATTGGCCGGGCGTTGCTCGGGAAGAAAAAGGGCGATGAAGTCCGGGTGACAACACCGGCGGGCATCAAGGAGTATGAGGTCGTAAGGCTGATCACCATTCACGAGGAAGATTAGCGAGGTGACACTCGCTCCATGTTAACGCGGACCATAGGCCGCTACCTCCCGTGGCCCGTTGACCGTATCGCAGCACTGCTTGCCCCTACAGGTATCCCTCCCAACGTCATCACCTGGTCCGCACTCGTCGCGAATCTGTGGGCCGGAATTTTGTTTGCGCACGGGCGTTTCGCAGCAGCCGGCGGGATGATGCTGCTGGCGGGACTTTGCGACCTGCTCGATGGACCCGTGGCGCGTCTACAGAACCGCGTGTCGCTCTTCGGAGGGTTCCTCGATTCGATCCTCGACCGCTACGCCGACCTGATTTTGTTCCTCGGCTTGCTGGTTTATTTCGCGCAGGTGAACCGATTCCGTTACGCTGTGCTTGCAGGTGCGTCCATGGCAGGCGCCGTGATGGTGAGCTACGCGAAGGCGCGCGCCGAATCGCTCGTCAGGACTTCGGAAATCGGATTTTGGGAGCGGCCCGAGCGGCTGGTGCTCCTGATCGTCGGAGCGCTGACGAATCGCATTGAAATCGCTCTGTGGATTCTGGCAATCGGCCCAAATATCACGGTGATTCACCGCATCGTGCACACATGGCGAGAGACCGCCGGCAAGGGTGCGAATGAGCTTCCTGCTGCAGCAAAAGCGAACTCCCAGTCGAACTCACGCGAATCACGTGAGACTCATGTCTTGACGCATTCCGCCGGCCGCGGCGGAATCTAACCGGCTCCGACGCGCATCCGATTACCGTCCGTTCACATCTCCGGAGTAAGATTGCGCGGACAGATCCCACCATACGAATGGAGGAAAGCATGGCAATTCGCGACGCAATACTCCCTGAATTCGAACACGAGATGGCGACAACGAGAAAAACTCTCGAACGCGTTCCCGAAGACAAGGTCAATTGGAAGCCCCACGACACTTCGATGGCGATGGGGCGCCTCGCGGGTCACATCGCCGAGATGGCCGGCTTCGTAGCCGCCACGTTTCAGGGTGACAGCTTCGATTTCGCGCCTCCAGGCGCTCCGCCCAGACAGCCCACCGTGATGAGCTCTCGCAAACAATTGCTCGAACTTTTCGACAAGAATGTCGCGGCTGCGAAGACCGCTATCTCGAGAGCGAGCGACGAAGATATGCAGAAGATCTGGACTTTGATGAACGGCGGCAAGACCTTCTTCGCAATGCCGCGCATCCAGGTGCTGCGCAGCATGATTCTGAACCACGTGATTCACCACCGCGGCCAGCTTTCGGTTTATCTGAGGATGAATCAGGTTCCCGTCCCGTCGATTTACGGCCCGTCCGGCGACGAAGGCAGGATGTAATCGGCAGCCACGACGAATCTGCGTCGGGTTCGTCGGGGACTCTTTCCTGAGAGCTCAGTGACGGCCCGCTGAGGGAATCACGGTTTCCACCTGCGGCGCGTCGATCTTCGGCTTGCGAGCCATCGCTTTTTCCGAGATGCGGGCGCGCCGTTCGTTCCGCCAACGTGCGCTGGCCAGCTCGCGTTCTTTGAATTCGGGCAGCACGTCTTGCGCGAAAAGCCGCAGCGACGAAGCCTGATGGTCGAACGACAGATTGCCGACCTGCCGCACCGCGATCACCTGGTCGATTCCCGCATCTTCGTATTCGCGAAGGGTGTGGCGAAGCGTCTCAGGCGTCCCAATGCAGGATTTCGCGGTGAACTCGACTCCTCCCGCATCACGCGGCTTGGTCTTGTAATCATTCCAGATGTCGGACTTGGCCGGCCGGTGCTCGCCGAAGAAGCTGTAATGCCCTAGTCCATAAACGAAGAAACCATAATTCTCCTCCGCGATCGCTTGCACTCGCTTCTCGTCGTGATCGCAGAGAAAAGGCGCGGCGACCGCAAAATGTGGATTCACCGCGTAGCCGATCGGCTCGCATTCGTTTTCAAACGTCGTGTAATAATCCTTCACCCACTGGCGCGCTTCGTCGAGCGTGATGAACGTAAACGTGAGTGCGCCCACGCCAAGCCGCGCAGCATCGAGAATCGATTCGCGCCGCGAGCACGCCATCCAAAGCGGTGGATGCGGCTTCTGCAGCGGCTTCGGAACCAGATTGCGCGGCGGAACTTTCACGAAGCGGCCCTCGTGCCCCGTAAACGGCTCTTCCACGAGCATCCGCAGCGCCACGCGAAATCCTTCGAGCTGCATCGCCTTCTTTTCTTCCTGCGGGACGCCGAATCCGCCCAACTCCGCCGTCGTCGCGCCTGATCCCATTCCGAATTCGCAGCGGCCGTTGCTGATCAGGTCGAGCGTGGCGATGCGCTCGGCGACGCGGGTGGGATGATTGATGCTCGGCGGCGTTTGAATGATTCCATGCGCGAGCCGAATGTTTTTCGTGCGCTGGCTGCAAGCGGCGAGGAAAAGCTCGGGGGCTGCAGAGTGCGAATATTCTTCCAGAAAATGATGCTCAGTGCCCCAGACGTAATCGAGTCCGCTCTGATCGGCGAGTTCGGCCAGTTGAAGCGCCTCGTTCAATAGCTTGTGCTCGGACTCGCTCGTCCACGGGCGAGGCAATTGCATCAGGTGAATTCCGCCGAATTTCATGGAAAGCCCTCTCTGGTTCTATCGCGCAGCGTATTCTACGCGAATAACACAAGCGGGCAAGCGTGGCGAACTACAGGAAGGTAGAAACCGCTTTTGTAATCCGGCCGGCCGGAGCAATGGGGGAGGCCGGCCGGATCAAGAGGGCGAGGACGTGTGCCTACCCGCAACGTCTCCCCTCAACTCGTGATTACGCGGCGTTCTCCAGCACGAGCAGTCCGGTCGCTGTGTTGGAGATCGCCACGTGATAGCTGCTGTGGATCTTCCTCACCTTGTTGTGGAGGACGCCGCGCATGGCAAGCCACAGAATGAACTCCGCGCCCTGCGCTCCCGCCTCGAGCACCAGCTCGGGAATAGAGTATTTCGTCAGCGCTTCTGGCTCATTCACGATCTTGTCGAGGCACATCAAATCGAATTTCTTGTTGATGAAGCCGGCGCGCTCTCCATCGAGCTGGTGGGACAGCCCCCCCGTTCCGAGCACGACAACCTTCAGGTCTTTCGGATAGGACTCGATCGCGCGGCCAATCGCCTGGCCCAGCTTGAAGCAACGTAGCGGCGAGGGCAGCGGGTGCTGCACGGTGTTGATTTGCACCGGAATCGTCTTCACGTTGCCATACGTATTGCCCGGCCAGAAAAGCGACATCGGCACCGTGAAGCCATGATCCACGAGCATCTCCTGGCACGTGGTGATGTCAAACTCGTCTTCGACCAGCGACTCGATGATGTGCCAGGAGAGCTCGGGATCACCCTTGAACGGAGGGATGGTGGGGATGCCCCAGCCCTCGTCGGCGTTCTTGTACTCGAAAGCCGCGCCGATTGCGAACGTGGGCATCTTGTCCAAAAAGAAATTCAGGCCATGATCGTTGTAAATCACGACCGCCACGTCGGGCTTTACCTCCTGGATCCACGCCCGCGCCGGCGGATACGCCGCGAAAAACTCCTTCCAGTACGGGTCGTTGAGCAGTTCTTTTTCCTTCGGGACCGCGTTCCCGATCGCGGGAATGTGTGACGTTGTGAGTCCGCCAACGACGCGTGCCATAGGTCACTCTCCTTGTGCCTTGATCATTTTTTTGAACGCTTCCACGGTCATGCCCGTCTGCTGCGCTCCCACGTCCTGTACCGTCAGATGAAAAATTCCGGCGAACTTGGCGAGGTAGTAGATGCACCCGCCCGCGTGGATCAGCGCCAGCACGTTGCGCTCGCGGACGGCCTTGTGCTGCTCCTCTTTGAGGCCGTATTTCCGGCAGTAGGCGTCCTCATCCTTCAGAAACTCTTCGCGATTTTTCGCGTCGTTGAACGAATAACACATCTTGTTCAGCGCGTAGCCCTTCATCGCGGCTTTGCCGTCGAACATGTACGTCCCCGGAATCAGCAGATCGTGGTGTGTCATCACGCTCATTTCCGTGCTCCTCTAATCCCAAGAATGCCTTCGTGGCATTCCGCCCAGGCGGAAGCCGGATCTTTAGCTATTTTTACAGGGGCAAGGCCGTGAGCCGCCGTGACACCGGTCACGAGAGAAAGTGACGTGCGTCACTTCGCCATCTGGCCGAGAAAGAAGGGCTTAGAGGTTCGCTAGGTGCGCGATTTCGCTCGCGCGGTGAGGCGCAGGGGGGCAGCAGCAGGACCGCTTGGCCTCCTACATGAACGGTCGGATCGGGTCCTTGCCGTCCCAGGCGATCGAGGCCGCGTAGAAGCGGCCGAACATCGGCTCGAACGCCGCGCCCAGTTCGATCAGCTCGACCATTCCGGGCATCTCGTCGTGCGTGTCCATGTACGCGACGCGCCCGCCGCTGGGCACCTGCGCGAAAAACGCCTCCTCCCACCCGCGCTTCTTGAGTTTTTCGTAATCGGCGTCGAAATTCGATGTGGAGACGCCCCAATGATGGAATCCGTAGCCGCGCTTCTTGATCGTGTCCCAATAGACCGAGGGCGCGTCGTTGACCGGCTGAATCAACTCGATATTCATGTGCCCCGCGAAACTCATCGCCAGAGCGGACTCGGCATGCGACGGCCCGCCGCGATATCTCGCGTTGCCGCCCCCGAAACGCTCGATCAGAAACCACGGCCCTACTTTCAGCAGGTTGACCCACTGATCGATCGACTTGCGGATGTCCTCGACTACGTACGCGTGCTGAATGATCCCATTCTCCGGCTGCCCGAAAATGACTTCGCCCATGTGTGCCCCCTCGCAGGAACGCTCTTCGAACGTGGCGCGTATTCTACGCCTGAAGCGGCCATTGCGCTCGCGCCTTCCCGGCTTGTTGAATATGTCAACAGACGCTGAATTATTCAATGCACCGAGAACGCGCATCGCAGCCCCGGCGGAGCCGGGCGTGAAGACTCAAAAGGTGATAGCCGTGGCAGGCCGCGTGGTTTATATTTGGCGCGACAGTTGCACTACACGACCTACGGCCGACCGCACGGGGCGACTATCGAAGGCGACCATCGAAAAGGAGAATCGCATGGCAAGAAAGTCCGGCAAGGGTTTGAAGAAGGGCAAGAAGCTCGCGAAGACGATGACGTTGAGCGCCAAGAAGTAGGCACAGTCCAACTGGACTCGGCCGCTCGTTGGAGCGCATGCAATGTCTGGGTCTCAACGGGGCTGCGGTCTAACCAGCAGCCCCGTTTGCGCTTCTGTATTCTTGTCCATGTACCGAACCTCCAGAAGCCATCCAATTCTTGATCCCCGCTTCCAATGCTGGCGGCTGCGCGTCGGCCGCTCGCCGATTCAGGGTCTCGGCGTTTTCGCCGCCGAGACTATCGCAGGCGGCCGCAAGGTGATCGAGTACACCGGAGAACGCATTTCAAACCGCGAAGCAACAGTGCGCTTCCGGCGAATGATGCGATCCCGCAAACCCAAAAAGTTTTGTTTCTTCCATCTGCGTCGAGGCTGGATGATCGATGGCGCAGTTGGCGGAAGCGGCGCGGAGCTTATCAACCATAGTTGCGATCCGAATCTGCGCACGCGGAGAATCCGCGGGCACATCCTCTACTTCAGCAAGCGGAAAATTCGCAAAGGCGAAGAATTGACCGTAGACTACAAATTCTCGAAGCGAACCGTCCGCGTGCCCTGCTCCTGCGGCTCTCGCAATTGCAGGGGAACGATCAACTTGAAGTAATCGGCACGAATCGGCCGAGCCTCTTGTCCTTGCGCACGTTCGAGACGGGAAACACCTGACTGTGGCTCACCACGTAGATCCCCGGCGCTAGAATTCGCAGCGCGATCAGACTCTCCGTCAAGCTTTGCAGCGCATCGCTTCCCTCAAACCCGAGCGGCGCCATTGCTCCGGTCAGGACAATGGGGACTTCCGGCTTCGGCAGCGCACGCTGAAGATACAGACCCGTTTCGACCATCGTATCGGTGCCGTGCGTGATGAGAATCGGGGCCTTTTCCGGAAGCAGCTTCTTCACAGCTTCGAGGATCGCGGCGCGGTCGGAATCGGCCATCTTCAAGCTGTCGATATTCATCAGCGGGACAACCGTTACTTCTGAATCGGGAAGCCGCAGCAGTTTCAGGTAGCGATCGATTTTGCTTTCGAGATTGGCGACCTCGCCCGTCTCCTCCGAATAGACTTTCTCGATCGTTCCGCCCGTCGTCAGCACGTAGATCAGCATGATCGAAGTGGTCTCCTCGGGAATGATATCGCGTTCGAATGCCCGGTGGGTCGGGCTTACTAGGGTGCAACAGCGTAGTAGCCCGGCCGCGCGCGAACCTTCACACCATCACGATCTACACCGACTCTGATCTCATTGAAGCCCTCGTATGGATCTGGGTTCGGCGCGTAGGTCAGAATGTATTGCGCGTGAAGTTCGCCGCCGATTCGGTCGAGCGCGGTTCGAATCGTTTCCTGGTGAAATGCGCGGTAGTGAATTCCGCCCGTGGAAGCCGCGGCAATTTCGAGCTGATGGTTGCTGAATTCGTTCGTCCCGCGCGTGAGGAGCCAGATCGCTAGCGCCGTATAGGGTGAACTCGCTGCAATCGGAGGAAGCTTCGGCAGCTTAAGCGTCGGTGGAGGGCGCATGCCGGGAGTTTCGTTCTTTCCATAGCGAAGATCGCCGGCCGTGCTGCTCGGCCCAATCGCGTAAATCACGATGTCCGAAAGCTGCGCTTCCTGCAAAAGCTGACTGAGTTTCGCGTGGCTGTGTGTATCCTGCGATTCGCCGACCACCAGTAGCACGCGTCGATATTGCGCGGGCTGGGAATTGAGCATGTCGATTCCCTTGGCCATCGCGTCGTAGAGGTTGCTGTCCGACCATTGAAATTGAATATTGGAGATCGCCTTTTCGACGGCATCGTGATCCCGCGTGAAGGGCTGGCTAACCTCCGGCGCAGTGCCGTACGTGATGACGGCAGCCTCGCCGCTCAGCGCCATCACCGTTTCAGTGAAAATGCTGCCCATCCCGCGAATCACCGGTGCCATGGCCTGGAGCCTCAGGTTTGCATCGACAACCAGCACGACGGCCAGCGGATTTGCGTCGACGTCAAACCGCTCGATCTTCTGTTCGACTCCCTTGTCGGTGATGTGAAAGTCGTTTTGCGCGAGGTCTAGGACGAGCTCGCCCTTCTTGTCGATCACTGTGACCGGAACGACGACTTCGTTGACGTGAGTTCGTATGCGACCCGGCGTCTGTGGCGCCTGACTCATTGCATCTTTTCCGCGCGGCTCGCTGGCTGAACCAGCGTCCGGAGTCTGCGCAGAAACAATCGGCGACAACAGCAGTGCAGTCAGTAGAATGCGTCTGGCGAGTCGACCCATGTAACTCCACTGATCCAAAACATCCCCTTTTCGTTGCATGCGAGACCGCGCGCCGCTAGCCCGTGTGGGGCGGCCGCCCAGCTCTCGTACCGATTCCGTACTTGAGTACAGGTCAATTCCAGTGCGATTTGTGCTCGAATAATCCTTGCCGCGCGCAGCGAACGCAGCGCGCAACGGACGCATCAAAGTAGACAGAGCTTCGCGAGATGAAGCAGAAATGAATAAATCAAAATGACTCGAACGGCCGGAAGCGCAATCAGCTTCAGGCGCGTGGGCCGCCTCCTGCAAATTTCTAATCGCCAAATTCGTTCAGTAGAATCCTCTGTAAGTCACTCAAAACAAACGATCGGGTATCGGTCTAATCGCCAAAAATTCGCACCTGTCGAAATCGGCAGCCCGATTGAATATCCGGCGCGCCGTGTGCTAGCATCCCGGCTCTCGCGCCCCGAGTCTGCTCCCCGCCGACGACGGGCCGATAGGTTCATCGCGCGCAACCGCAACCGGGGGCCCCGGCGCGCCGGTTTCGTGCACTGGGGTCGTAGCCGCCCGGGGGCGGGTTCGTGATGCGGATCCAAAGTCACAGCACGAGTTCTGCAGGCCGCAGTTTCTCTGATCCTGTGCGCGCCTCACAAAGCACCTGTTCCCAACTGCCCAAGGTCACGCTAGCTTCCGCCGAGTTTCGCGTTTCGATTTTCGAATTTCGCTTCCATCGAGGTGAGACATGAAATCCTACACAACCGATTGGATTCGCAACGTGGGCATTGTAGGCCACGGCGATACGGGGAAGACCCAGCTCGTGTCGTCGTTGCTCTACACAGCGGGAATGACCCCGCGGCTGGGCAAAGTCGCCGAGGGTTCGACCGTCACCGACTGGGACGAAGAAGAGATCGCGCGAAAAATCACGATCAGCACCGGCATCGCCTACGCGGAATGGCAGGCGCCCGGCCAGCCTGAGAAAACCAAAATCAATTTCCTCGATACGCCCGGCTATTCGACTTTCATCAACGACACGAAGGCCTCGCTGATCGGCGCGGACGCGGCGCTGATTGTGGTGGACGCCGCCGCGGGCGTGCAGGTCGTCACCGAGAAGGTGTGGGACTACGCGACGGAGCACGACCAGCCGCGCGCGTTCGTGCTCAATTGGATGGACCGCGACCTCGCGAGCTTCGAGCGCGCACTGGCGTCGCTCGAGCAGGTCTTCGGGCGCGGCGTCGTGCCGGTTCAACTGCCGATCGGCGCCGAAAAGAATTTTCGCGGCGTGATCGACCTCGTTTCCATGAAGGCGCTGATCTACTCCCCCGATGGCGACGGCAAAGCCAAGATCGAAGAAATTCCCGCCGACCTCGCCGAAGAAGCCAAGGCCGCGCACGAGAAACTTGTCGAGATGGTGGCGGAGGGCGAAGACGAGCTGATGCAGGAGTTCTTCGACAGGGGCACGCTGCCCGTCGAAGACCTCAAGAAGGGCCTGCACGAGGAGGTGCGCGACAAGAAAATCTTTCCGGTGATGCTCAGCTCCGCGCTGCACAACATCGGCAGCGACGCGATTTTGAATTTTATCGCCGAGATTCTTCCCTCGCCGTCGTTCCGCGGCAAGGCAACCGGACACAAGACTCCGAACCACAAGGCCGAAACCGTCGAGCGCGCGATTGCGGATTCGGAGCCGCTCTCGGTGTTCGCGTTCAAGACGATCGCTGACCCGTTCGCCGGGCGCATCACCTATTTCAAGGTGATCTCCGGCGTGCTGAAAAACGACGCGACGATTCAAAATTTCAATCGCAGCTCGCAGGAGCGCTTCCAGCACATCCAGGCGATGCAAGGCAAGGCGGGGACTGAAGTCGCCGAGCTGCACGCGGGCGACATCGGCGCGATCGCCAAGCTGAAGGATACCGTCACCGGCGATACGCTCGGCGACAAGAACGCGCCGATCTACTATTCGCCGGCGCGCATTCCCGAGCCGTCGATCACTTTCGCGGTCGAACCGAAGACGCGAGCCGACGAAGATCGCATCGGCACCGCCATTCACAAAATCCTCGAAGAAGATCTGGCGCTTCGCTTCAGCCGCGACCCGCAGACGAAGGAATTTCTGCTCAGCGGCGCGGGACAGCAGCACATTGAAGTCGTCGTGGCAAAGCTGCGCAAGCGCTATCACGTCGAGCTGACGCTGAAGCCGCCGAAGGTTCCCTACCGCGAGACGATTCGCGGCAAAGCCGACGCCGAGGGCAAGCACAAGAAGCAGACCGGCGGCCACGGGCAGTTCGGACTCTGCCGCATCAAGATGGAGCCGCTGCCGCGCGGAAAAGGCGTCGAATTTGTCGACGATATTTTCGGCGGCGCGATTCCGAAGAACTGGATTCCGTCGGTCGAAAAGGGCATCCGCGAATCGGCCGAGCGCGGATATCTGGCGGGCTTCCCCGTCGTCGATTTCCGAGCGATTCTCTACGACGGCAAGTACCACGACGTCGATTCGTCCGATATCGCGTTCAAGATCGCCGGATCGCTGGCGTTCCGCGAAGCGATGAAGCAGGCGCGGCCAGCACTGCTCGAGCCGATCATGCAAGTCGAGGTGTACGCGCCCGAGCAATACTCCGGCGACATCATGGGCAACTTGAGCGGGCGTCGCGGGAAAATCAGCGGGAGCGAGTCGCGCGCCGGAAGCGTGGTGGTGAAGGCGCTCGTGCCGCTATCGGAGATGCTGAGCTACGCGAACGAACTCACTTCGATGACGCAAGGGCGGGGAAGCTACTCGATGGAATTTTCGCACTACGATTACGTCCCGCAGGAGCTTGCCGACAAAGTGATCGCGGCGCACAAGCCGCATCATGCGGAAGAGAGCGAGGCGGCGACAGCTTAGCCGCGCCGATCGTGAAGTGAGCTCAGGGTCTCTCGCTTACTGACCCGTATTCGCTGCGGGTGCCGACGAGTGGCTGTTCTGCGCTTGCGCCTTGTGACTGAACGGATTGACGAGATGATGATGATGTGAGGGCTGCTGGGCCGTTTGAGCCGTCGGCGGCTGCCCTTGCGCGCTGGCCTTGGGCGCGAAGGCAGGGCAGCCGTAACCTGCACACGGCCCCATCAGAGAGAGGCATCCGTCCAGCGACAACGCCACCAGCAACAAGATCAGAATTCCCGCGGCTCTCTTCATCGGCGGTTCCTTTCGGGCGAATGTTGAACGTTCAAAGCGGGTCTGGATTACTTGCTCTTATTCTCACATAGAGATTATCGGCCGCTCGGTGGTTTTACATCACCCCTGCCGACATTGCTACCGGAGAAGGAAAGGCGAATTCGATTAGTTGCTTCGTGAGCTGCCTGCGATTCCCGGAGCAACGCGTGCTTGGCTGGCGTCAATTTGCAGAATCGCGAAAATGCATCGGGAGCGCCTCCGTTTCCCTATCGCGATGAACCAAATTGGCGCTTGCGATTCTGCGCGGGAGTGCGTCAAGCTGTTCGCAACATGAATCGAAAATCGAAGTCGAGGCAGCTCGGGAACGCGACGCTCGCCATTCACGCCGGTGAGGAGAGAGTCCACGTTGGGGCGAGCGTCGGCGCACAAATCGCGCGAACGGCGAACTTCACGTTCGCCAGCACGCAAGAGATGAAGCGGTGGGCGGAAGGGAAGAGCGGCGCGTACATCTACACGCGCTACGGCAACCCGACTCTCCGGATCGCTGAAGAAAAAATCGCCGCGCTCGAGAGGGCGGAAGACGCGGTTGTCACTGCGTCGGGATCCGCAGCGATTTCGTCCACGCTGCTTGCGCTGCTGCGCGCGGGCGACGAAATCATCGCCACGCGGCAGCTCTACGGCGGAAGTTACAAGCTGCTGCGCGACATTTTCCCGCAATTGAACATTGGAGTGCGGCTCGTCGACGCGGACCTTTCTGGAATCAGGAATCTCGTGAGTCCGCGGACGAAAGTGCTCTACGTTGAGACGCCGACGAATCCCACGCTGCGTCTAGTGGATCTGCAAAAGGCATCGGCGTTCGCGCAAGAGTGGGGACTCGTGGCAATCGCGGACAACACCTTTGCGAGCCCGGTGCTGCAAAAACCGCTTGCGATGGGATTCCATATCGTCGTGCACAGCGCGTCGAAATATTTGTCGGGTCACTCCGACGTGATCGCCGGCGCGGCTGCGGGTAGCTCGGTGCTGATCAAGAAGGTGCGCGCAAACATGATTCAGATGGGCGGCTCGATGGATCCCGAGGCCGCGTACCTCCTGATCCGCGGACTCAAGACTCTCGAGGTCAGGATGCAGCGGCAGTGCAAGACGGCGATGGCGGTGGCGAAGTTTCTGGCGAAACATCCTAAGGTTGCGCGCGTGCACTATCCCGGCCTGACGACTCATCCCGATCACAGCCTCGCGAAACGCCAGATGCGCGACTTCGGCGCGATGATGGCGTTCGACATGAAGGGCGGGCTCACTGCCGCGCGGCGTTTTTGCGACCGCGTGCGCATCTTCCTGCTGGCGGCGAGCCTGGGCGGCGTCGAATCGCTCGTCGTGCTGCCGATTTTCACTTCGCACTACAACATGTCCACGGCCGAACTGAAGGCGGCCAGCGTCGCGCCGGGGACGGTGCGCGTCTCCATCGGACTCGAAGACCCCGAAGACTTAATCGACGATCTCCGCCAAGCCCTGGCATAGGTAGCGGTCGCAGGACTCTTCGGTTTAGCCGAAATGCTGGAAATCTCGCCGTGAACGGTGATATAAGCCTGTCCCCACCTTTCGCCAGCCGGGCGAAAGGTGGGAAAGGCCCCGTAGTACTCATTGTCCTGTTTATGCCACTGACCGAACGGGTAGTTCCATTGACCTGGTTTGGAGCCGCCTCGTAAAATTTCAGCTTGTTTGCAGGGAGCCCGGGCGACCACCGCTCGCGGCGACCGAACTTAAGATAGGGACCGGAAAAGACAAGATTTAACGCAGGTCCTGAGGCGACGCGCTATGAAGCGCAGAGCGACAATTTGGCTTGCGGTGGCAGCCGCGGCGCTGGGCGTCGCCGGCTGCGAGGAAACCGCAACGAAGCAGGTGCGAGTGCCGCCTCCCGCGGCAGCGCCTGCACCGTCCCCGGCCTATGCCCGGCAGCCCCTCCCAATTAATCCGCCCGCGCTCGATCCTGCACTCCAAGCGTTCTACGCTCGCCCAGCGATCGATATCGTGGTGGACCAAGTCCAGGCGAGTTACGACGCCGGCAAGGAAGCACTCCAAGCCGGGAAAATGGAGGAGGCGCAAGACGACTTTGATCATGCCGTCGACATCATTCTAAAGAGCGGCTTCCAGAAGGATTCCGATCCGCGGCTCGCGAAACTGTTCGACGAAATCGGAGACGCCGTTCCCTCCGAAGATCTGGCCGTCGCGAAGGCAGACGCGAACGCTGAAGAAGATTCGGACACTCCTTCCCAGCCTGCGCCTATCGAAGAGATCGCGGATATGACTTTACCGGCCGGTGATCCAAGCCTGGCCGCGAAAGCCGAGCGTGAGCTGATCGCGGTGCCTCACGATCTGCCGCTGACCGTGAACGACTCCGTGCTCCAATATCTGAGCTTCTTCATCACAACGCGCGGCCGCGCGATCGTAAGCCGCGGACTCGACCGAGCAGGCCGCTACAACGACATGATCCGGCACGTGCTGAAGCAGGAAGGCGTTCCGCAGGATCTGATCTATCTCGCGCAAGCCGAGAGCGCATTCCAGCCGGACGCGGTTTCGCGCGCCGGGGCGCGGGGAATCTGGCAGTTCATGCCGTTCCGGGGCGAGGAATACGATCTGTCGCGGAGCTACTACGTGGATGATCGAAGCGATCCCGAAAAGGCCACGCGCGCGGCGGCCCGGCATCTGCGCGATCTCTACGGCATGTTCGGCGACTGGTATCTGGTGATGGCCGCTTACAATTCGGGTCCGCTCAGCGTGGCAAAAGCGATTCAGCGTACCGGCTACGCGGATTTCTGGGAGCTGCAAAAACGTCGGGTCCTTCCGAAGCAGACGCAGAATTACGTTCCGATCATTCTCGCTCTCGCGCTGGTGGCCAAACAACCGCAGCTCTACGGCGTGGAAGTCGATCCCGAGAAACCACCGCAGGTCGATACGGTCAGTTTGAACCGTCCGATCGATTTGCATCTGGTGGCGGATGCCGCCAACGCGGACATTGATGATCTGCGCCTGCTGAATCCCGAGCTGCTGCGGAGCGTGACTCCCAACGAGCCCCGTTTCCAACTGAAGCTGCCGGCAGGGATGGCGAAAAGCTTCGAGGAAAACATCCAGCAGGTTCCTGAAGAGAAGTGGACGAGCTGGCGCCTGCATTCGACGGCTGAAGACGAAACGCTTGCCGACGTCGCGAGGCACTATCGCGTGACAGTATCGGCGATCGAAGCGGCGAATCACCTCGAGCCGCACGCCACGGTGCCTGCAGGATTTCTGCTCAACGTGCCGACGGCGCCTCCGGTGGTGCATCTGGTCCGCTACCGCGTGCAGCGCGGTGATACGCTGGAAGGAATTGCGGATCGCTTCGACGTGACCGTCGCGGAGCTGAAGCGCTGGAATCACATTTCCGGCAATCACGTCTCGCGAGGTGTGCATCTGCGAATCTATGCAGGCAGCGGCTCGGCGCAGGCCTCGCCCACCAAATCGAAGTTGGCACAGAATCAATCCCACAACCTCCAAAACGTATCGGCGCGCAATTCCGACCAAGCCAAAACAGTCGAACATCGTGTCAAGCCGGGGGAGACGGTCTATTCCATCGCGCGGGAATACCGGACGACGGTGTCTGCCATCCGCCAAACCAATGCGTTCTTGGCCGATAGGGAGCTGCAAGCCGGCGACGTGTTAACGATTCAGCGTTAGACCGACTCTCCATTAAGTGTCCTTCTTTCTGTTACATAACGAGCATTCCAGGGCCTCATTCGATCGATAATCACAGGTTGTTCGATCGCACCGTTTTTTCAATCCATTGTCGCTTGACAAGCTTTGGAGACTCCGTTTATAAGCGGGTGGAGTCAACACTTCCGGTAAATTCCAGACCTCGCGGAGGATGCAAATGTTTTACGCCAAAATGAATGACGAGGAAGACGACGAGCTGCCCGGCTTTGACGACGAAGAAGAGGGCCAGGAAGAGCAGCCGCAAGAAGAAATCGTAGAGGTCGAAGAGATTATCATCGAGGAAGAGCCGGAAGAAGAGAAAGCCGCGGAGGCGCCCGCGAGGCCCGCTGCTCCTAAGCGCGCTCCCGCTCGGAAAGCAAAGAAGGCCAAGAAAGCGCGCCTGAAGGCTAAGAAGGCCAAGCCAAAAAAGAAGGCGAAGAAGGCGCGCGCCAAGAAGGGCGGCAAGCGCAGGAAGCGCTAAGTCTGAGCCAGGTTCTCCGCCAAGGTCTGGGACTCGCGGGGCTGCGTTCCCGATTCGGGAGCACGGTCCCGCGACTTTTTGTTTGCTGCGCGCTTTTTCGTCCGCAGGCTTCCAAAACGAACGCCAATTCCCCGCCGCGATTTGCCCGCCCGGCTGCAGGGTAATATTCCACGCGAATGACGGGCGTCGTGTTTCCCAAAGTCGTAATGTTTCCCTTGCCGTCAGCCAGATTGGCTGGCTAGCATACGCGCTCGATGCCGCTCGCGATCGAGCAGATTCGCAAGATGCGCGGAGGAGCGCAGGCGCAGTTGATGCGGTGCGCGGACGAAGGATATTACATCGTCAAATTTCAGAACAATCCGCAGGGACAGCGGATTCTGGCGAACGAATTGCTTGCAACGCGATTGGCGGCGCGGCTGGGGCTGCCGACGCCTGCGGCAGCGGTGGTCGAAGTCCGTGAAAATCTGATCGAGCACACCGAAGAGCTTGTGATTGAGCTCGGGCGCGGGCGCGCGCGATTGCGCGCCGGGCTGCAGTTCGGCTCGCGCTACCCTGGAAGTCCGGCCGAGACAGTCGTGTACGATTTCTTGCCGGATGAACAGCTGCGGGAGGTCGCGAATCTCAGCGATTTCTGCGGAATGCTCGTTTTCGACAAGTGGACGTGCAATACCAACGGCCGACAGGCGATTTTTTTTCGCGGCAGGAATGAATCACGCTATCGGGCCCAGATGATCGATCAGGGCTTCTGCTTTAACGCAAACGAATGGAATTTCCCCGATGCGCCGTTACGCGGGCTTTACATGCGTCACCGGGTTTACGAATCGGTGCGCGGAATTGAATCGTTCGAACCGTGGCTCTCGCGCGTCGAATCGAAGATGGACGAAGCGGCGCTCGAAGAAGCGGCGAGCGAGATTCCTCCCGAGTGGTACGATTTCGACCGGGATTCACTCGAAAAAATGCTCGAGCAACTTCTGCGCCGCAGAAAACTCGTGCGCGACCTGATCGTCGCCGCGCGAAAGTCCGCGGCTCAACCTTTTCCCAACTGGACGTGACTTATGGCAGAAGAAACTGGCAATACGTTTCGGTACCGGGTGTTGCGCTACACGCCGAATCTTATCCGCGACGAATGGGTGAACATCGGCGTGCTGCTGGAAGACGTAAACAGTCCGCGGCGCGCCGTGCGGTTGGTCGAAGAAAATTCCGAGATCGCGCGGGTGCGGCGGCTGCATCCCGGCGCGGATGAAAATCTGCTGCGCGCACTGCCGGCGGACATCGACGCCCGCCTTCGAGCGCCCGAAGCTGAGGCGCATCGCTACCTTGAAAAGCTCGGAGACACTTTGTCGAACGTGCTGCAATTCAGTCCCGCCCGGGCGGTGATCGGGGAGGATTTCGACGCCGAGATCGACCGGCTGTATCGAGAACATGTTGCGCCGCCTCCGGGGGCCCGCGGAGGGATCGTCGAAAACACGCGCGGCTGGATTCGCGGCCGGCTGAACGACATTTTCCGGCGGCATCGCATTCTCGGGCGCCTCGAGCGCAGCGTCCGCGTGGAGGAGTTCACGCAACCCGGCGATCCGCTGCGTCTCGATTACGCGTATCGCTACAACGGCACGCGGGGCTACCTGCAAGCCGTTGCATTGGGGCGCGATCCAGCGCAGGCCAAAGTCCTCGCGTATACGGCCGACTGCATTCGCGCCCGCGCGGCGAATTCGGAGTTCACGGCCATCACGGAGGTCGAGCCTTCGCCGCAAAACCCGCGGCATCAGTTCGTGGCGAAGCTCTTCGAGGAGCAGCACATCTCGGTCGTTGCGCTCAACCGCGTCGAGCAGTTTGCGGAAAGCCTGCGGCCCCGGTTGCAATAGATGTAAGCGCCGCCGATTTGGGCCGAATTTGTCGCCTCAGGGCGACATTTGACGCACCCCGCCGATTTTGCTATCTTCAGCTTTACTCGTTCCTCGGAGTACAACCGTGAAACAGCGCGCGGCTCGCGGCAATGGCTCGCAATCGAAGAGCCATAAGTCTTTTAGCAAGAGCGGATTAGGGGCAGGATCGAGAGCCAAAGTGGCTCCGCCCGACCCCGACGCGCCCGCCAAACAGCAGCAACTCAAGCTCTACGAGGAAGCCCTCAGCCTTTTCCATCAGCAGAAATACCATCGCGCGGAAGAAGGTCTGAAACGCGTGACCGAGGGGCCCAGCAAGGAATTGGCGGACAGGGCCCGCGTCCACGTGCGCATCTGCGAACAGAGGATTTCGCGTCTTCCGACGCCTGCGCCGAAGACTGCGGAGGATCACTACACACAGGGTGTGGCGCTGATGAATCTGGGCCGCTGGGACGAGGCGCGTGAACATCTGGACCGCGCGCGCAAAGCGGCACCCAAAGCGGATCACATCGTCTACGCGATGGCGGCGCTCGATTGTCTGACCGGCGAGGCCGATTCGGCGATGGAGAACCTGAAGATTGCAATTCAATTGCGCCCCGAGAATCGCTACCACGCCCGCAACGACGAAGATTTTTCTTTCTTGCAAGAAGATCCACGCTTCACGGAACTGCTCTATCCGGAGCGAGACAGCTCAGCCGGCTGATTCCCTCCCGCTTTCATGAAACATCGCACAGAATGGCGGTCGCCATCCGTCCGCGTGGTTGCACTTGGCGGCGGCACGGGCCTCTCGACGATGTTGCGCGGGCTCAAAGAGCATCTTGCCGAGCGCGGAAAGCGGAGACCGAACCACACGATCAGCGATCTCACCGCAGTTGTCACAGTGACCGATGACGGCGGAAGTTCCGGGCGCCTGCGCCGCGAATATCAAGTCTTACCGCCGGGCGATATCCGCAATTGCCTCGTGGCACTGTCGAAAGACGAACACCTTCTTGGAGAACTCTTTCAGTACCGGTTCCCCACAGGGCGCGGACTCAGCGGACACAGCTTCGGAAATCTCTTCCTCACGGCGCTGACGAACAGCATGGGGGACTTTCCGAAGGCCGTGCAGGTGTCGGCGCAGATTCTTGCCATACGCGGGCGGATTTTCCCTTCCACAGCACAAAACGTCACGCTAGAGGCCGTACTCGAAGATGGGACGGTCGTGGCGGGAGAGACAAACATTTCGCGCTCGCGCAAGCGGATCTCTCGGCTGAGACTTGTGCCGCGACGCGTCCGCCCGCTGCCCGACGTGCTAGCTGCATTGCGCGAGGCGGATTTGATTCTGGTTGGTCCGGGATCGCTCTACACGAGCATTCTGCCAAATCTGCTGGTCGAAGAAGTGGCGGAAGTGATAGCGCATTCGAAAGCGACGCGCGTGTACATCGCGAATTTGATGACGCAGCCCGGCGAAACGCGACACTATTCCGTCGCCGATCACGTTCGCGCGATTTACGACCATACGCGGCCCAACCTATTCGATTTCGCGATCGTCAACCGGACCGCCGTCGCGCCGCGATTGCTGCGCCGATATCGCGCGGAGGGCGCCGAGCCGGTCGAGCCGTCGCTTGACGAATTGGCGCGCATGGGCCTCGACAGCATCACGGGGGATTTTCTGAGGCAGGACGGCGTGGTGCGGCACGACGAAACGCGGCTCTCGCGACGGTTGCTCGAGCAGTTTGCCAGCCACCGCGTGCGGCGCTAGTCTCCGGGGGCAGGACGCGGCGCGACGTAGCCCTCGCGTGCGTTGACCACGGCCTTCTTCATTTTGCCCTTCTTGTTGACCAACTGGAGAGGGTTCCCCTGGTCGTCTACAACCTGAACCGATAGCTTGTGGTATCGCCCGTCGGCCGGCGTGGAGGGGAAAAATCCCAGAGTGTACTGGCTGCGCAAATAAGCCGCGACGGTATTGAAGATCTCCGGCATCTCGCCGTCGAATCTCGGAAAGAAAGCGTAGCCGCCCGTCATGCGCGAAAAGCTTGTGAGCTGGTTTTTGGCCTGAAGGTAGCTGACGCCCCCTCCCCGGGGAGACATAAGATCGATCGCTTCCGCCATGCCCACCGAAAATATGGTTACGTCGGTTTCCTTCAAACGGTTCAGTGTCTGGTCGAGCGTGTGCTTGCTGAACGTGTCGTAACCCGTTGCCAATACTAAAATCGACTTCTTGCCCTTCACGTCGCGGAGCTGATCGAGCGTCTCCAAGATTGCATCGAATAGTACAGCTTCATGAAACGTCGGGAAACCGAGCGTGCGGAGCGATTGATCGATGGCGCGCTTGTCTTGCGTGAAGTCTTCGTGCAGCGTGGTTCGGAGATCGAATGTCTTCAGCGCGACCCAGTCCTGCGGCTTCAAATTCTGAAGAAATCCGTCCGCCCAATACGCCCCCTTCTGGCCAAAAATGCCGTAAAAGCTGCCGCTGTATTCAAGCAAAATCACCACGGTTATCGGGGCATCGGTAGGGGAGAAATTGGTGACTTGTTGCGGCTGTCCCTCGTCGAGAATCCGGAAATTCTCGCGCTTCAAGCCGGTCACCAGATTGCCGTCCTGATCCGTAACGACAGCGTCCACGTTCACCAGATTCGATTCGCTGGAAATGGAGACCTGCGGAAGCGGCGCTGTCGGCTGCTGAGTCTGATTACCTTGCGACCCGGATGGCGGCTTGACGGGCTCAGATTGCGAAGGAGCGGGCTGCTGAGGTCCCTCACGTTGGGCCAAAGCCGCCTGTGGTGCGGCTAAGCCTATCAGCACTGTGACCAAAACAGACACTAACAAGGTGCGGAGAAATGTGTTCGATCGCATATTTCCCCCAACTATCTTTGGATGCCGGATCAGGCCGCCATGGATGGTTGTTTGCAATCCAGAAAACGTCCCGCGCGGCGCGTCCCGGCCGCGCCAAACCTACATGATAGTATCGATTGTAATCGTTTAGCGATTCGCTTTCACGTCCACTGAGGGGGCTCCTCGTATGGTGCGCCGCATAGCTGGAATTGTGCTGCTCTCGTTCCTTGCAACTTTCGCTGCGCCGCGGCCGATTTACGCGCAGGGCGCTATGCGGCTCACTCGCGTTGCGGCGCAAGCGAACCCATCGCAGACGCCCGACATCTCCCAGATTGCGAGCGACTCGATCGGCTGGCTGCAAGGGCTCATCCGCATCAATACGACCAACCCTCCCGGGAACGAAATCGTTGCCGCGAAATATCTGGCAGGAATTCTCGACCGCGAAGGTATTCACTCGGAGATTTTCGAGAGCACGCCCGGGCGCGGATTCCTGGTGGCTCGCCTTTCGTCGAGTGCAATGCCCGATCCGTCGCGCGCCTTGCTTCTGATGGGACACCTCGATGTGGTCGGCGTGGATAAATCGAAGTGGAAGCTGGACCCGTTTGGTGCTGTCGTGCAGGACGGCTACCTCTACGGCCGCGGCGCAATCGACGACAAAGCGATGACGCTTGCAAACGTCGCCGTCATGGTCGCGCTGAAGCGATCGGGCGCGCGCCTCAATCGCGATGTGATTCTGCTCGCAGAGGGCGATGAGGAAGCGGGCGGCGCGCAGGGAATGCAGTTCGCGGTCGAGAAGCACTGGGACAAAATTGCCTCAGGATTCGCGATCAACGAAGGCGGCCGCGTGGTGGTCAAGGACGGCAAGGTGCAGTACGTCGGGGTACAGGCCAGCGAGAAGGTGATGGTCAACGTGGACGTGATCGCGACGGGAACTTCCGGCCACGGTTCCGTCCCGCGGAGCGACAATGCCGTGGTCCATCTGGCAGGCGCTATAGCGAAAATTGGAACGTATGAGACGCCAGTGCAGTTCAACGCCGTGACGCGCGGCTATTTCCAAGGTCTCGCCGCCACGCAAGACGAGGAGACCGCGAAATGGCTGCGCGCGCTCGACACGCCCGACCGCGGCGAACATGCGGCGCGCTGGGTTTCGTCAGAGAATCCGTCGTGGAACTCCATGCTGCGCGACACGATTGCACCGACGATGCTGATAGCAGGAATTCGGCAAAACGTCGTGCCATCAGAGGCGCGGGCCGTCCTGAACATTCGCCTGCTGCCCGGCAACATGGTTGAGCCGCTCGTTGCGAAGCTGCAGCAATTAGTAAACGACCCGCAGATCCGGTTCGAAGTCGAGCCCGGCTACGGCGAATCGGCGCCTTCATCTTCGCTCACGTCGGATCTTTACAGCACGATAACGCGCATTGCAGGCCAGGAATTCTCCAGCGCGCCAGTCCTGCCCTATATGTCGACGGGAGCAACCGATTCGATGTATCTGCGCATGCGCGGCGTTCAGGCGTATGGACTGCTGCCGTTTCCACTCACAGAGGACGATGCGCTGCGCATGCACGCGGACAACGAGCGCATCCCCGTCGATTCGTTCCGCAAGGGCATGGATTTCCTCTACGCAATAGTGAACGACTTCGCGGTATCCAAGTAACACAACGGATAGGGCGCACTGCTCCGATTCAGCCAGCAGGACTAGTTGATCCAATTATCGGGGCGGGAGGGCGGCTTCTCGCGATGCTCGCGGACGTAGACTTCGAATTTCTTGCGCAATCTGCGGCGCTTCCAATCCGACAACAAGTTCCTCGAGTTGTAGAGGAACGAGCCGCGGCGCAGGTAGAGGTAGCCCACCAGCATCCCGCCCAGATGGCAGACGTGGCTCACGCCGTCGCCGGGCGCCGTCAAAGTGAAATACAACTCGATCGCGCCCATGATCACGACATAGACGCGCATCGGCAGTGATACAGGAAACGGAATCAGCCAAACCTGCTGATGTGGGAACAGAATCGCCATCGCCAGCAGAACGCCGAAGATAGCCCCGGATGCCCCAATCGTCGGAGCGGTGACGAGGCTCCCGATCCCAGCGGCTGCCAGAGCGGCCTTAACAGCGACGGTGATAACCCCAGCGCCTATGCCGCAAAGGAAAAAGTAGAAATAAAATCTGCGCGCTCCCCAGGTCAGTTCGAGGTCCCTGCCGAACATCCAGAGCACGAGCAGGTTGATGAGCAGATGCCAAATCCCGGCATGAAGGAAAATGTATGTCCCGAGCTGCCAGACGTAACCGTGAACAACGGCGTATGGTACGAGACCGAGATACGCCTGAAAGCGGGCCTGGGCGGAAGGGCTAAAGACCCCGAGCAGTGTTTGAACGATGAAGACGGCCGTGCAGGCAATCAGCAGCGTCTTGATCGCGGGGGGAACGAGTCCGCGCCACTGGAAGCGGTAGCCGTAGCCGCGGGAAAAGGAGCCCACGAATCTGAGTCTACGGCCTGTGAGCGATGGAGTCAAAGACGGCGAGATACGAATTCACGAATGAGATAGATGATGAAAGAACCAGCGTTAAGGCATGGCGGTTCCTACTGCTTGATCGTCGCAACAGTGCTATCGGGAACCAATTCCAGGGCGCTTTCTCGCGCCAGGTTGACATCGCCGTCAATCGATCCGTCGATCCCGTTGAAGTGGAAGCTGGCCGAACCGACTTGATCGGGAGGAATATTCAGGTCCTTGCCGCGCCCGACATATTTGCATATCTTTTGTGCGGCCGGAACGGTAAAGCTGATGGAGACAGTCTTGGCCTCCACGCCGGCGGCAGGCGAGACAGTAAGAACTCCGGCAATATCCCGGTTGGTTGAATTTGTAAAGCAATACGATTCCTTGGGGGCCTGAATCTGCTGTGCGGAGTCAACGCCGAATATCTTGAAATCACTAAAGGTGTGGCGGCGATACATGCGGCGACCACGGACTTCCCAATAGATCTCGGCGTACAGCGGTAGCCAAAGTTCCATCGTATGCGAATAAAACTGCACCGGTCCGTAGTCGATTACCATGTGCTCCCGCGTCAGCGCAATCTCACTAACCGGCTTGATCAAGTCCGATTCCAGGTGACGGATCTGAAAGTTGCCGGCGTCGATCCACGCGCGCCCCTTCAGCGGAACTGGAAACTCCGTTTTGCGAATTACGTAGACGCGAAGACGGTTGAGCCGGTCGGGCCGCTGCGCGAAGCGAACTTGCCAGGCGGCGTGGCCGTCCCATTGACCGAGGCCCTCGCACGTCAGGTTGAAATCGGAAACCATAGTCGGATGAAACAGAAGAGCCATCCCCGGCAGCCCTGTCGTCGCGATCTGCGCGGGGAATTGCGACGGATCAATGCTGCCGTTGCGATATTCCTCCAGCTGGATCACTCCGCCTTGCGACAGGTTGACGATCACGAGGTAATCAAACGTGCGAGCCTCAGGAGCTCCGCGCGAACCCGCTGCATCAACCGTATAGTGCTCGACACGTTCGTTGGCGTCGAACTTTTGCAAATTTTCCACAAGCTCTTTCATCCGCCGACCCGCGCCGTTGACAACCTCGGCAAGCGGACAGTCGACGCCCACTTCGACGCTCGGCACAACATCATCGACGCCAGGCCGAATCCACGACGCTTTGCCTGGTGTTGTAGTAACGGCTGCTGTAGCCGCGGGCGCAGGCGCCGGCACTATCGTGGTAGGTGCAGCCGCGGGGGCAGGTGCCGGCACCGCAGTGACAGTTATGGTGACAGGCGCAGGGGCCGGAGCCGGAGATAGAGCGGAGGGGCTTGGTCTCGGCTTCATGATCAAGAATAGAGTTTGGGAATGATTACCCTCTTCGATTTGCGTTTTCTGCCGGATCGCCAGGAAACCGGGTGAGCTTGCCTCAACCGTATAAGAGCCAGGCGCCATATTGTTGAAAACCATCTCGCCGTCCGAGCCAGTTGGATTTCCGGGGACCTCGTAGCCCTCGCTCGGCATCACGCGAATCGTAGCGACGCCGATAAACGCGGAGCCATCCTCGGTACGCAAGGACACTTTGAGCGACGCTGATCCCGTTTGCGGCGAGGAATTCGTCCCGCCCTGATCTTGAGAGTTCTCTGGCGCGGTTGTAGAACCGAGCGAGAGCGTAAGCAGGAGTGAAGAAGCGACACCGAGAAGGGCCGGGATTCCGCGCATGCCAACCTCTCAATGCGATGCACGACACAGCGTCAGTTAGTGTGAACGAATCGGGCTACTTCAGACCACGTCGAAAGAGAAAGCCGCGTTACTCCGCTTGCGGGTGATGGTCACCCGCAGGAGATGTTAACTGGGTGGACTATACGCCTGAGATCGCCAAGACTCAAGCGAGGGAAACAGTCGCCAACGTGGAACTAGTAGCCGCAGCCGCGAGAAAAGGAGCCCACGAGCATCAGTCCACGGCCAGTGTGGGACGGAGTCAAAGAGCGTCGAAGGAGGCGTGCACTGGATGATGAAGCTGTGTTAGAGCTGGCAAACCGAAGAGAAACTCGGCCTTCATGCCCCACAATGCGGATTCCGTGTTCAACCAGCGCATCTGAGCAAACGACCGAATGTGACGATGAAGCCCAATGGTGTACTTTGGGGCGGCCCATTTTTCGCGTGATAAAAGCGGTGAGAGCCAACTTCTTGAAGGATATTGGTGCGAGGAAACCGAGCGCGTCGGCGACCGCGCGTAGTGTCGAAGTCGCGATGGCTGCGGTGCGAGTAGTCGCTCCGAGCGTGATATCGGCACTCTTCGTCATCTTTGGGTTTAGCGCGTCACCCCTTCTCGCGCAGGGCGGCCCGCCGCTGCTGACGAATGATCCTGGCACTCCCGGCAACAACAACTGGGAAATCAACATCGGCGTCATGCAAGTGCTGCGGAATTACACAAACATCCTGCAATTGCCGCAATTCGATTTGAACTACGGATTGGGCGACCGCATTCAATTGACGTACGAAGTACCGTACGTTTGGCAGAGCACGCCCGGACAGCCCAATTCAACCGGGTGGAGCAATGGATTCACGGGAGTGAAATGGCGGTTCCTGGACAGAGGCGAGGGCGGTTGGAATATTTCGACCTTTCCCCAGCTTGAAATTCGAGGTCCGCAGGGCTCGGTGAAAAATGGCATTGCGAACGGCGGCACGCGCCTCTTGTTGCCGGTCGAAGTCACCCATCCGATCGGACCCCTGGAAGTCAATTTCGAAGCGGGATATTTCTTTCCGCTAAGTTCGCCGCGTTCGCGCGACGAGAGAATCCTCGGTCTCGCGCTGGGACACACGTTTAAGCCGAAATTTGAAGCGATCGGTGAAATCTACAACGATGCCGTGATGGGCATCTCTCCGCAGGACACGACGTTCGACGCGGGCGGACGCTACGAATTTCACAAACATCTGGTCCTGATTTTCATGGCTGGCCGAAGCTTCAGCGCAAATTCGAGCGGACAGCCCGAGTTTCTGGGATACGTGGGACTACAAATTCTGACCGAACACGAGAAGTCGAACGACTGAGCGGCAGGGAGCGAGAAGTTAGCTCGTGGAAAGCGCGTCGATCTTTGCGGCGAGAATGAAATCGCTCTCGGTAAGACCGTTGATCGCGTGCGTCCACGTGGTGATTTCGGCCTTTCCCCACGCGAGCAGAATGTCGGGGTGGTGACCCTGCTGCTCGGCCAGTTCACCGACTTTATTCACGAATGCCAGCGCCTGCACGAAATTCGGAAACTTGAACAGGCGCACGATGTGATGCCCGTCGACGACTTTCCATTCCGCAACCTGCTTCGCGAGTGACTCCAGCTCCTTGCCTGCAAGCGGAGGAACTCCCCCGCGGCATGGGACGCAATTCTTGCTGGCGAGATCGGTCATCGAAGCGCGCCTCCTCGATTCTTCCTTCGCCGGGGATTGTACCGAAACCGATGTAGACAGGGCTAGCGGGGCCGTGGAGTCTCGCGTACCACATCTGTTATTCTTTTGCGCTTTGAGAAGTCAAAATCCCATCGGACTGGGGATCGAGAATGGCCGACGAAATCCAAGAGCTGCATGAACAAGCGGAAGAGGGCGCGCACAATCGAAGCCTCGCGCCCGTGACGGTGACGATGGCGGTTCTGGCCGTGCTGGTGGCGGCCGTGGGGCTGCTCGGACATCGCGCGCATACGGAAGAATTGCTGCACCAGACGAGGGCCACCGATCAGTGGGCGTACTATCAGGCCAAGGACATCCGGCGGCATACGTACGAGCTTTTTCTGGACGAAACCTCCGTCTTCGCGCTGCAAAATTCCGAACAAGTCGAGAAGTTGAAAGAGAAATACGCGAAGGAAGTCGAGCGCTACAGGGATGAGCAGAAAGAGATCGAAGCCGAAGCCCAAAAGCTCGAAGACGAAGTAAAGGTCGAACGGCACCGCGCCGACCGGTTCGATCTCGGCGAGGTAATGCTCGAGGCGGCGCTGGTGATTTGTTCGATCACGCTGCTGACGCGGAAGCGGATCTTTTGGGGGCTGGGATCGGTGCTGGGGCTCGCCGGCCTGGCAATCGGCGTCGCTGGGCTATTCGTTCACTGAGGCCAGGCGCGATTCCTAGCGCCGGCCTGATGCAAGCGTGCGAGCTTCCACATATTCGCGAACGTAATCGCTGAAGATCGATTCCAGCTTTCGCGCCAGTGGGCCGCGCGTAACCGGCACAATGTGGCCGTCGACCTCGCCCACCGAGATGACACCGCGATTTGTGGACGAAATCAGTACTTCATCCGCTGTATAAAGATCCTCGGGGTAGAGAGTCTGCTCTTCAATTGAAACGCCAGCCTGCGTTCCAATCTCCAGGATCACGCTTCGCGTGACGCCTTCGAGGCAGCCAGATGAGAGAGGGGGAGTTGTCACCTGGTCGCCGTGCGCGCAGAAGATGTTGGCGGCCGTGCACTCGGAGACCTCGCCGCGCTCGTTCAGGAGCACGACTTCGTCATAGCCGGCCTGCTGTGCTTCGTGGAGATTCCAGACGTTGTTCAACCACGAAGTGACCTTAACGCCGGCGAGCGCCGAAGCCGCATGGCGCCCGTGCTCGCGCAGTGCCAGACGCGCCGGTTCACGATGGGGCGGCAAACTCGCCGAACAGATCACCAAATCGGCGGCGGGAAATCCCTCATCGCTCCGCCAATAGCCGGAATGGTTCGAAAAAACGTAGATGCGCGCACAGCCTTCGCGAACTTCGTTCGCGCGCAGAACCTCGTTCAGCTGGTCGCGCACCGCCTCCGCCTCAAACGGAAACGGACAGTGGGTGCGCTGAGCGTCGCGCGAAAGCCGCGCCCAGTGGCGCTCGAACGCAAACGGAATTCCTTCAACGATGCGAATCGTCGTGAACAGCCCCCAGCCACTCAACAGACCGGCCTGGCCCGGCGACAACCGCGCATCTTCGACCGGCAACAATCGATCGTTATGAAAGACGAAGCGATGGATCATTTGGCCTTCCCGGACCCCTTCTCCGCAAGCGCGTCAAATGATTGTATCGCAGAAAAGACCGATCGACTGAGCGCATTGCGTGGACACGCAGAAAAGAGAAACCGGCGACGAGAGTGAATCTCGCCACCGGTCCCGGAAAAAACCCCACGACAAACTTATTGCGGTTGTTGAGTCGGCGCTTGTTGCTGCTTTGCAACGTCCGCTTTCGCAGCGTCCGCGGTCACGCTCGCTCCCGGCTTCTGATACCGGGTGAGATACGGCATGAACGGAGTCAGCTCGAATGGCATCTTCTCGCGCGCTGAAAGCAGTGCGACGGGCTTAGCCTTCACCAGTTCCAGGCGATCGGTCCACGGATCGAGCTTCACGCGTGCGCCGATTGGCAGCGCCGCAATTTGATCGACCTTGTCAGGCTGCAACGCAGGTCCTGCATTCCCGAGGCTCGAGCCCAACTCAACCGCGTTGCCAAGATGCGGATTGATCAGCGCCGGTAGGCTCTTCGATTCCGCACTGAGCTGCTTCAAGAACAAAGCGGCACTGCCCATCTTGTCTTTGTATGGTGAGTTCTTAAGGAGCTCGGTCGCCTTGGCATTCGCAGCTTGGACGTCGGCCGCATTGTCCTTGAACGAGAAGTGACTCAGCGCCTCGACGGTGGAAACGTTCGTCATGTCGTTGAATCCCCACTGATCGCTGGCCGGCTTCGTCACGATGATGCCGCCCAGCTCCTGCGCGAGCATCGCGGCAAGGCTGGCCTCGTCGGGCAGCACGTCGATCATGCCGCGGCTAAGGACGATCGTGTGGCCGATCGAGAACGATTCAAGCGTCCCAGTGAGCAAGACGCGGCAGTGAATTTCGGGCTGGATGTCGAGATTGTTCGTAACTTCGAGATTGTTTACGACAGTTTCGAGCACTTTATCCACTTCGTTTGGAGGAGCGAGCAGGCCAGTGCGCTGGAGTCGATCGATTACGTTGATCTCGGCTTGATGCTGCCATTCCCGCTCCGCTTCGATCGGCGAGCGATCGGTGGCCGCGGCGCCCTGGTCCTGAATAGCCGTGGGCGACTCGATTGTGAGCTCGGTCAACTCCTGTTCGTGCCCCACATTTTTCAGGTCGTAGCCCCAGAGACGGCTTTGCGCCTTGAAGTGGATATGATTGCCCATGAAGTCTTTCAGGTCGTTTTCCTGGCTGTAAATGAACGCCGGGACCCAAAGACCGGGCTGCACATTCATGCGCCAGCTATCGAAGTGAATGTTGAAGCCATTCAGTCCGGCGAGCGGTGTGTACACGCCGTTGAAGCGCACGATCGTAAAACCCTGGTCCTCGGCCCAAATGCGCCCCTTGAAGCGTCCCTTGCCTGATTTAGGAAGCGGCGTGATGTCGAAGACAAGGCAGCGGACTTCTCCGAGAAATTCCCGCCCCACGTAGTCGAATTCGTAATGTTGGCGATCGAAGCCGTTGGTATCCAGGTAGATCATCTGCAGAAAGCCTTCGGGAACGTAAGACGACGAGAAGAATTCGGCGACGTGCGAGACCGGGTTCAATTCATCGAGCTTGCCCTTCTTTCGCGTGAGCATCGAAGTGTCCACGACGCCCTTGGAAAGATTGGCTTGGCCAAGAAAATAATGGTCCTTCACCGGAATGGTGCCCATGTCCTTGTCTGGCCTCATGTCCTGAATGTAGGTTTCGATGATCGGGTTGTAGCGGTGAATCGTCGCGTTCTCGTCGTGTTCACGCGCGATGATCCGGTCGATGGCTTCGTTGACCGTAGTGACTGAGCCGGATGACGAAGCGGACGATCCGGGCTGCGGCTGAGTTTGATCGGCCGTTTGCATTTGCGCCTGCGCGCCAGCAGTGCCCGCGACGGCACACGCCAACACGATCGACGCCCCGATATTTTTCCACGTGCGCATTGCTTTCCCCTTTCAGTACGCCAGTTCGAACTTGATGTGTGCAATCGCGGGAGAATCGACGGGCTGTCCCTCTTGCAGCGCAGGCTTGAAGCGAATCTGGCGAGCCGCGGCTTCGGCAGCTTCATCCAAGCCAAATCCGAGGCCGCGCACGACGCGGACCACTTTGACTTCCCCCGATGCCGCAAAAACGACCTCCACCAGGACGTCCCCCTCAATCTTCCGGTTCCGCGCCTCATCCGTGTAAATCGGCTTCGGCACGAACAAGATCTCCACAGGCTTGACGTTCGAAGTGACCGCCGTCTGCTTGACCTTCGGCGTGTCCGCGGCCTTCACATCGAACATGCCCTGTTGCACGGTTCCGTGGCCGCCGCCACCGGGACCACCGGTCGCGACACCGTTGCCAAACCCAGCGCTGGCAATGACGCCCTTGGCTCCCTTCGCTCCACCCGTTCCGTTGCCCGAGCCGGGACCGCTGGGCATATCGAATCCACCGGACTGAATGATGTTCGGATTTCGATCCGCCTTGTTATTCGTCGGCACGCCGTTCGGATCACCGAAGCCGCCGGTTTGCACGGCCTCGCGAGGCTTCTTCAAGTTCGGAACAGCGGAGCTTCCGAGCATCGGATTGGGATCCGGAAAAGCCTTCGCGACTTCTGTCATGTCCGGAGCCTGCACTTTTCGCACCGCCTGTTTCACAACGGGCGAAGTTATGACAGGATTATAAATCTTCGGCTTGGGTGGCTCGACAATTTCCGGCTTTGGAATTTCCTTCTTGACCACCACTTCACGCTTCAGCACAGGCTTCGGCGGCGGTTGCGGCTTCCAAGCCTCGATCACCGGCGCTTCAAGGGGAGTCACCCAGTAGTGCTGCATGGCCTCGAATTTCTGCGGCATAAGCAGTGGCAAGATAACCAGAGCGGTGAGCGCGACGCACTCCAGTCCCAGGCCAACACCAAAAGATCCCCACCGCTTTTTCCCTTCGGGAAGGATTGCGTCCTTAAACACGGGTCGATTCTTCACTGCTGCCATTGCTTTTCACCCCGGAATGTGATGCCGGTTGGACTCGTGTGCGGATACACAGATACCGCACAGTATTCTAGTACTAGACCAAAGGGCTGGGGTGAATAGGACCCGGGTACCATTCTATCCCCAGTAGTGTTGAAAGCGATAACCCAACCGATTGGGCCATTGGGCACCTGCCACTAAGCGCGCCCGAGGGTCGCCCCTGGCGCGTGATCCTCCGACGACATTGAACCCTGCATCCGAAGATTGGTTGCATCGACGCGAATTCCTGAACAACTGCTTCAAGTGTCGGGAATGACGCTTTACGACGGGCGGAGCGCTGCGGCTAGGGGGATCGCGCTCCGCCCCATTACTCCTCTTCGACTGTCAGACTACTGCGACTCGATCACCAGATAGTTCGTCACACCTTGCTGGTTCACGAGGAGCAAGATCGAGCTCTTACCTGCGGCGGAAACGGCTCGCCTGTAGTCTTCGATGCTGGCTACCGGTTTATGGTTGACCTCCTGGATCAAGTCGCCGCGCTGCAGACCGGCCGCAGCCGCCTGGCTGGCGGGATCGACCGAAGTCACGACGACGCCATGCGTGCCCGGCTGCAACTGGAGCTGCTGGGCAAGATCCGGAGTCAAGCTCTGCACTTCGACTCCCTCGAGTCCACCGGATTCGCCTTGCGCAGGGCCGGCCTTCTCCGCCTTCTCCGGCAGTTCACCGAGGGTGACGTTGACATCCTGCATCTTGCCGTCACGCGAAATTCCCAACTTCACGTTGGTTCCCGGCGGCGTCTGCGAGATGCGCAGACGCAGATCGTTGGCGGAAGTCACTTCCTGGCCATTGACCGAGAGGATTACGTCGCCGCGCTTGAGTCCCGCCCGCGCTGCAGGCGTGTCGGATTCGAGTTCGGCGATGATGGCGCCCTTCGGCTCCGACAGGCCAAACTGTTTCGCGAGGGCGGGTGAGACGTCCTGCGGCAGGAGACCAAGATAGCCACGCACAACCTTGCCGTGCGAAACGATTTGGTCCATCACTGTTCGCGCCATGTTGATCGGGATCGCAAAGCCGATTCCCTGATTACCGCCGTTCTCGGCGAGGATCGCCGTGTTGATCCCGATGAGGTTGCCGTGCAGGTCGATCATTGCGCCGCCGGAATTTCCGGGGTTGATCGCCGCGTCGGTTTGAATGAAGTCTTCGTAGTTTTCGATTCCGAGATCACCGCGGCCTGTCGCACTGACGATTCCCATCGTGGCCGTGCTCGTGAGGCCATACGGCTCGCCAATCGCGAACACGACGTCGCCGACGCGAAGCTTCGAGGAATCCCCAATCGCGAGTGTCGGTAGATTCGTGGCGTCTATTTTCAGCACAGCAATGTCCGTCTTGGCGTCTGTGCCGATCACTTTGGCTTGGAATTCGCGCTTATCGCTGAGATCGACCTTTACGTCCGTCGCGCCATCGATCACGTGGTTGTTCGTCAGAATCGTTCCGTCAGAGGTGACGATCACGCCCGAGCCGAGACTGCGCTCCCGTTCGGAGCGCGGCTCCGCCGGTCCGTTGCCAAACTGATCTCCAAAAAACTGCCGAAACATCGGGTCGTTAAAAAACGGCATCTGGTTACGATTCGTCTTTACGACCTTCGAAGTATGAATGTTCACGACCGCAGGCAGCGCGGGCTTCAGTACTGCGGCGAATCCATTCATGAAATTTCCGAGAGATACCGGCTCGACACTCTTGGCGAGCGTGAGCTGCAAATTCGATGCCCCAAATACTTCATGCCCCGACCAATTTCGCAAACCAAGCGCGAGCACTCCGCCGCCGACGAGCGCTGCCAAAACGACCAGAGTCGCAACCCAGCGTGGAATGTGTAGATCACTGCTCTTCATGGCTGTCTTTCTCCCTTTCAACCCTACGAGGCTCTGTCGGCCTTGGGCGTATCAGTGCGTTAGACGTGATTCCCGAAGTTTTGTACCGTTCGAGCGGCAGGTGCGGATTGGCAGCAGGTGCTGCGAAGACCCCTCCCTGCCACTCACCTATTATAGATGCGTTTGGGTGGATTCGGGTGCGCCTCGTCGCGGGTTGCTGGTGCGCCGGTCTAACCGACAAGCCGCGCGATGAAAAATGCTGCCGCCGCGGCGAGCCCGCCGACGAACACCGTCTGAATTCCTCCGCGCCACGGCTTCACGCCCGTGTAATACCCCTTGATCGCGCCAAATACAAACAGCGCGAAGAGCGTCACGCCGACGGAAACCCACAACGCGGGCTGAATTGTGTGCATCGCGATATAGGGCGCAAGCGGAATCAGTCCGCCGACGATATATGACGCTGCAATCGTCGCAGCGCTGCGCGCCGCGCGCGCCGGATCGGGCTCTTCAAGGCCAAGCTCGAAGCGCATCATGAAATCGACCCACTTCTTCTGGTCGCCCGTGATTGCCTTGACGATCGGTTCCATCTGCGCCTCGGAGAGCCCGTAGTCGCGAAATACCTTGGCGACTTCTTCCGTCTCGATTTCAGGGAGTTCGATCGTCTCGCGATACTCGCGGTCGAGCTCGGATGCGTAGTGCTCCGTGTCCGTCTTCGCGGCGAGATAACCGCCGAGCCCCATGGCGATCGAGCCGGCCGCGATTTCGGCGAAGCCCGCTGTCACGATGATTCCCGTCCCTTTCGCAACAACGGCGGCCGCGCTGGTCAGCCCCGCCGCCAGCGCGAACGGCACGGTCAGCCCGTCCGACATTCCGATGACGATATCGCGCACGGCTGCGTTCGCGGTGAAGTGTTTCTCCACGTGTTCAACGGACGGCATGAAGTCCTCCCGGAAGCGACTTGAAATCTTGACGCGATTGTTCGACGTTTCCCGCCAGGCGCGTATAATTATGGCGCAGGAAGGGGAAAACTGGAGGTGGATAGTGTCAGCTACATCTGGACAAGGAGCCGCTCCGCAAATGAGCCATACATTGCCGAACCTGCCGTATTCCTTCGACGCGCTCGAACCCTACATTGATGCCAAGACGATGGAGATCCATCACGACAAACACCACGGCGCTTACGTCACCAATCTCAACAAGGCGCTCGAAGCTCACCCGGATCTGCAGCGGCTGACTGTTGAAGAGCTGCTCGCGCAGATCAACAAAGTTCCCGAGTCGATCCGCACGGCCGTACGCAACAACGGCGGCGGCCACATGAACCACACGATGTTCTGGAAGATCATGAAAAAGGGCGGCGGCGGAGAACCCTCCGGCGATCTCGCCAATGCGATCAAGTCCGCGTTCGGAACATTCGCCGATTTCAAAGCCAAACTCACGCAGGCCGCGATGGGCCGCTTTGGCTCCGGCTGGGCCTGGCTGCTGCTCCGCGATGGAAAGCTCGTCATCGAGTCGTCGGCCAATCAGGACAATCCCATCCTGGACGGCGGCAAGGCGTTTTTCGGACTCGACGTCTGGGAACACGCCTACTACCTGAAGTATCAGAATCGCCGTGCCGATTACGTCGAGGCGTGGTGGAACACGATCAACTGGTCGCAAGTCGCAGATAACTACGCCGCAGCCAAGAAATAGACTTTTCCTCTCTCAATTCGATTGGTCTGCCTCATCGCTGCGGGGCAGGCCAATCGATCGAATCGACCCGCTAGCCGGCATCGAATTTCCCGCCTGCGGTTAGTGTGCCCAGATTTTTTCGGGATCGGACTCGAACGGGTAGACGTGGACCATCCAGCCGAAGATTTGCGGAATCCAGATTCCGTTTGCTTTCATGCAGTCGCCCTGCGAAGCAATCGAACCGGCCAGCCCAAACTGTTTCCAGTCCGCTTGCTGCAAAGGAGTGCCCTTCGGCGGCATGCACAGGTTCACGTGTTCGTGCCAACGTGCGATGCTAAGCGGAACGCGGTCGTTCAATTGTTGCTCGGTGGCGTTTTTGGGAGCGGTGTACATCGCACCAAGAAGTTCGTAGCCGTCGCCGGTCTTGCGGTAGAGCAGCGAAGTGGGATGCGCCGGATTGAAGATGAATGCCGCTGCGAACGCGTAGCGATAGTTTGTGAAGTGATACATCGGCTGCTGAACTTTGGGCAGGAAGATCTGGTAGCCGTCGGCAACGGCGACTTTGTAGTCTTTGTACTTGCTGATCGACCGGCGCAGGATGTCGAGAATTTCTTCGGCGCGGCGATCGTCGCCCGACCCCTTTGGCTGCAGCTCCGTCATGTACATGTGTGGGTTCATGTTCATGTCCATGCCGGGCATTGACATTGCGTCGTTGGCTGCTTTTGCGGCTTCGGGGTACTGCTCGGTTTCCCGCTGGATGTCGCTCGTACCCGCGCCGCTTGGCACCTGCTTGGGGGCGTCGGCGGATTTCGATGGCTGCTGCGCGCTGGCAAACGGAGCGAGCATCAGCGCAACTACGGCAAACAGAATTGCTCGACTTCGGTGGGTTCCCATGCCTGCCTCTCTCACAAAACTAACGCAAAGCCGGTGCGGAGTATTTCAGGACCTGGAGGGAAGATGCGCGAAACGTCAACGGTCGGCGAATGCAGGCGATGAATCACAGAAAGAGTGGGAGGCCCGGGGTGGGCCGGGCCTCCATGTGGGGGTACGTCCGGAGATACAGCTGGGCCAGACGGCTTGGCGCGTGTCCCAGCGCGCCGCGCGGCCGACCATGCTTGTTCAACCCCATCCACAGCAGAAAGTTGCAACGATTGCATGGCAGGAGAAGCTGCGTAGGCTGGCCCACTTGAGCGCGAATGGGCGCTATTTGGTCGTTTGGTCAGCTAAGAATTAATGTTTCATCTTCAGTCGCGAGGACTCTTGACGGCTACGGCGAAATCTGTAAACTGCCCTTTTCGACTATGGCAACACAGCCCAATCCGCTTGACGAGGTGGCGCAGGATTTCCAATTTCCACAGCGCGAAGCTGCGTTTTTTTACGGACTTTTCCTGCGCGGCCACAACGCGGAAGAATTGCGGCGCGACATCGCCGTACCCGCAGCCGTGCTCGCAAAGTGGGACCGCGAAAGCCAGCGCCAGCCACACCTTCGCACGATGCTCGAGCGTGTGGTGGAATACCGGCGGCACGTTCTGGCGATTTTCGAGAACCTCATCGTCCACGATTCCTCGACGCAGAAGATTCAGTAACCTTCCAAGTTTCGAGCCCAGCCTTTGCGTTCGTTGCCCTGAGATGGTCGCCGACGTGAGCAGAATCCTGAATCCTTTCCCATCGGGAATTGTCTACTTAATCGAGAGAAAGCGCAGCATCCACAAGCTAGGGAGGAGCGCGACATGAGTGCAAATACGGTGATGAACCGACGGGGATTCTTGAGTGGGCTCGCCTCCTTCGCCGGACTCGGCCTGGCCGGAAACGGAGGCGACATGAGCACCAAGAAAAGCACCCTTCAACGGCTCATTGTGACTTCCTCCAAACCCTTCGACAACGTGATCGCAGCGTTCGAGGCGCAGGTCGGCCATCCGAATCTGCCTGAATTCTTGACTCGTCTCAACGCCGCAAGAACGTACGCCGAAATGGAGAGCGTGGTTCAAGCGAACGTTTCCAAGGCGGGCTTCATGCAATTCGCGCGATTCGATCTTGGCGCAGTCATCCGGAAAGAAAACGGGCAGGACAAACCGAGAACCATCCGCTACCTCGTAGGGAATCCGCTGATCATGAAGGAAATGGTAAAGCACGTTCCTGACGCAGGGTCCTACGCTCCCGTGACCGTGCTGATCGACGAGCGCTCCGACGGTGTTCATATGTCCTACGATCTGATGGCCGCGTTTCTGGCGCCGTACGAAAATGAAGATGCTCTGAAAGTCGCGCGCGAGCTCGACGCGAGGGTGGAAAATCTACTCAAACAAGCTGCTGCGTGAACTGGTCACCCAGCCAAGGCTAGCTGCGGGTGACAATCACGCAAGCGACTCTGGCTGCGTCGGTTAAACCGATGTGCCATCTAGACACAAAAATCGGTTTGTGCAAGAATCCCGCCGCTGATGCGGCCTTGTAGTCCCGTAGGAAAGTGCGAATCCCGCGCCTCGCGGGATTGATTGTGCTACCGACTGGCCTTACAAGCACCCGAATCGGGAGACCTCTCGAATAGGAGCAGACACCGTTGGCTCGAGAACAGGGTGTGGTGAAGTGGTTCAATGCAGCAAAAGGGTATGGTTTCATCCAACGTCAGTCGGGGGAAGACGTCTTCGTTCACTTCTCTGCCATCCAAATGGACGGCTACAAGTCGCTGAACGAGGGGCAGCTTGTTGAGTTCGAGGTCCGTCAGGGTCCGAAGGGTTTCCAGGCGGAAAACGTCACCAAGGTTTAGCTGATACAGCATCAAAGGCCTCGTTTCGTACCAGCGAAGCGAGGCCTCGTTTTTTCCTCGCAGCGCCGACTCGCAGGCAAGTCGCGCGCGGCGTGCGCGAGCTCCGCTGCGCCGGAATTCGCCGGCGCGCGAGTTTGTGATAGCATTGGACTTTAGGTTGTTCCACGGAGTCCGATTTTGGCGCAGCATATTTCCCGCAAGGAACTGAAAAAGGACGAAGTGCGCGAAACTTTCGCGCACGGCGCAGAGGCCCTACTCTCGCACCGGCAGTTCAGCTCGTACGTCTTGGCTGCGGCCGTCGTGATTGCGCTGGGCATTTTCGGCTGGAGGACGTATTCGCAGCACCAAACGGTGAAGGCGTTCGCGGCGTTTGACGCGGCGATGAAAGTTTTTCAAGCGCCTGTCGGGGCGCCGCAGGCGCCGGGTGAAGTCACCTATTCCGACGAGACCAAGAAATTTACTGAGGCGAACCAGAAATTCTCCGAAGTGGCATCGAAATATTCGCGGACGCGGGCCGGAGAACTGGCCAGCTATTATTGCGCCTTGAGCCTTGAGAAGCTGGACAAGAACGACGACGGGAAGAAGCGACTCCAGGCTCTGGCAGGCAGCAGCGACGCGGACGTCGCGGCGATGGCGCAGTTCGAGCTTGCCGGGCTCGACGACCGCATGGGACAGGGAGATGATGCGGTCAAGCTGTATCAACAATTAATTGCGAAACCGAGCGCGCTGGTCCCCAAGCCGCTCGTGATGTTGGCTCTCGCCAACCATTACAGTCAGAAGGACCCGACGCAAGCCGCTAAGCTTTACACACAGATCAAGTCCGATTATCCGGACACGCCGATGGCCGAACAGGCCGATCAAGCTCTCGCCCTTTTGCCCGGCAAGTCGTAGGCGGGCAGATGATCCCGGAATCGCTCCAGCCTTTCGCCATGGATGTGCGGCGTTCGCGGGGGCGGCGCTACCCGGAGCCTCAACATCCCTACCGAAACGATTACGCGCGCGACCGCGACCGCGTGATCCATTCGCGCGCGTTTCGCAGGCTGGAAGCGAAGACCCAAGTCTTCACGACACGTTTTTCCGATCATTTCCGCAACAGGCTCACGCACACGCTGGAAGTCGCGCAGATTGCCCGCACGGTGGCGGGCGCGCTACGGATCAACACCGATCTGACGGAAGCGCTCGCGCTCGTCCACGATATCGGCCATCCGCCGTTTGGACATGCCGGCGAAAAGCAGCTCGACGCGCGCATGCGTGAACACGGCGAACGATTCGATCACAATCTTCATGCGCTGCGCATCGTAGAACATTTCGAGCAGCGCTATTTGGATTTCCCGGGATTGAATCTGACGTTTGAGGTCCGCGAGGGCATCGTGAAACATTCGCGCGATTATTCCGCTGCGGAATTTCCCTCCCTCGCCGAATATCTTCTCGATAAGCGGCCGCCGCTCGAAGCGCAACTCATCGACCTCGTCGATGAAATCGCGTACAACACAGCCGATCTCGACGACGCTTCCGAAGCCCATCTTCTCGATTTCGACCGGCTCTGTGATGAGGTTCCCATTTTCGGCGCGACATATGCGGAAGTCGATCTGCGCCATCCCGACGGGATTCGCAAACTGAAATTCAATGAGGCGCTGAAGAGGATTCTGGACCATTTGGCGACCGACCTAATCGAAAACACGCGACGGCAAATCGAGGCAGCCGGAGTGAAAACAGTCGACGACATTCGCGACCAGCCGAGCAGGCTTGCGGGGTTCTCAGCTGAAGCCGCTCGGCAGAACGCCTCGCTCAAGAAGTTTCTCGGCACGCATGTCTACTCGCATCCTGCCATCACCGAAGATCGGGAACGCTCGGTCCAAGTGCTCGATGCCTTGTTCAGTCTATTCGTCGAGCATCCCGAACGGATGCCGAAGTACTACGCGGAGCTTGCACAGCGCGAGCCACCCCATCAAGTCGCTTGCGATTACATCGCCGGTATGACCGATCATTTCCTGCTGCGGCAATGTCGCGAATTGCTCGGCACGCCGGTGTCGGAAAGCCTGTAACCAAGCGACAACATTGTCCAATTCGCGGCTATCGTGACACTTGCGCCGGGCGCTTTCTTGACATAGTGTTCGGGCGGCCTATAATGATTTTTCGCCTCGAAAAACAGGGGCAAATCCAATGTTTCTAGACGTAAACGAACTCGCCATCCGCAAGGCGCGCATCCGAAAGAGCTATTCGCCGGGAACGCTTGACTTCCACTCCGGTGAGTTCCGCCAGGTTGAGCCTCTGGAAGTTCGTGCCACGGCAGAACTTGTAGAAGGGCAGATCCGCATCTGCGGCAACCTTCACACCCGCGTCGAGCTCGTGTGTGCCCGTTGCCTGGACACGGTCATCGAAGAAATCAGCCGGGATTTTGACTTGTATTACCGCTCCACTACGGCGGTTCCCGAGGACGAAGAAGTTCAACTGAATCTTGACGATACGGAGATCGCGTTTTTCGAGGGCGATGGGTTGTTCCTAGCCGACGTCCTTGCAGAACAGGTGAATCTGGCTTTGCCGATGAAGGTGATTTGCTCCAGCGATTGCCGCGGATTGTGTCCCCACTGCGGCGCAAACCTCAATAACGAAGAGTGCCGCTGCGAAAAGAGCGGCGCCGATCCGAGACTTGCCCCGCTGGCCCGTCTGAAGCAGGACTGGTTCAAAAAGCAATAACACGCTAGACTATGCAGTCCGATTCAGGCCGCGCAGAGTGCAGGCCTGTCACTAGGAGCTCAAATGCCGAATCCCAAACGACGACACTCCAAGCGGCGCACCTCGAATCGCCGCGCCCACGATTACCTTCGCGCGGCTTCACTGGGCGAATGTCCGAATTGCCATGAGCGGAAATTGCCCCACCGGGCATGTCCCAAGTGCGGTTACTACAAGGGCCGCGAAGTGATTGACACCGCGGCCAAGTCGGCCTAAGTTTCCCTCGCCTGCCGATTCAAAAGCTGGTGCCTAGATGACTACGATTGCCTTGGATGCAATGGGGGGCGACCATGCGCCTCGCGTCGAAGTCGAGGGGGCGATCCTTGCGGCGCGCGAGCTGGATGTGCGCATCCTGCTGATAGGCGTCGAATCCAGTATTCGCGAAGAGCTCAACCGCCATCGGTATCAGGGCCTGCCGATCGAGATCGTACCCGCGACCGAAGTCATCACGATGACTGACTCGCCTTCGCAGGCATTCCGCCGCAAGAAGGAAAGCTCTGTGCACGTGGCGGCGCGGCTGGTGCGCGACGGCAAAGCCGACGCGCTGGTCAGCGCCGGAAACACGGGCGCCGTGATGACTGTCGCGCGATTCGTGATCGGCACCCTGCCGTCGGTCGATCGCCCCGCGCTCGCCGCCGCCTTCCCGAATATGAAAGAGAAGATTTCGGTGATACTTGACGTCGGCGCAAACGTCGATTCGAAGCCAGAGCAGCTGGAGCAGTTCGCGGTGATGGGGGATATTTACTTTCGGGCGATCTGGGGAGTCAAGCGGCCGCGTGTGGCGCTGCTCTCGATCGGCGAGGAAGAAGCGAAAGGAAACGAGCTGACGCGCGAGGCCACGATTCGGCTGAAAAACTCCTCGTTGAATTTCGTCGGCAACGTCGAAGGACGCGACGTTTTTCGGGGCACCGTGGACGTGGTCGTGTGCGACGGCTTTATCGGCAATATCGCACTCAAGATCAGCGAAGGGCTCGTGGAGCACATCGGCTCGATGCTCAAGAAAGCCATCAAGAGCAGCCTCACCTCGCAGATCGGCTACGCGCTTTCCAAGCGCGCATTCGACGATTTTCGCAAGCGCACCGATTATTCGGAGACGGGAGGCGCTCCACTGCTGGGCATTCGCGGTATCACGGTGATCGGCCACGGCCGGTCGAACCCCAACGCGATCAAGAACGCCATTCGCGTCGCCAACGAGCTGTGCCGTTTGCGCGTCAACGAGAAAATCGAACAGGAGCTATCCGCTGCTTCGGCTGTCCCCGCCCGCGGATAAGCGATAAGGATCTCATCAGCGCCATGAGTAAGCTCGCATTCCTTTTTCCCGGCCAAGCCTCGCAATACCCCGGCATGGGCCGCGATCTGGCCGAAAACTTTCCCGAGGCACGGACGGTATTCGCAGAAGCGGATGCGGCGCTGGGATTCCCGATCTCGAAGCTCTGCTTCGAAGGTTCCGAAGAAGAGCTCAAGCTGACCGAAAATACCCAGCCGGCGATTTTGACCGTTTCGGTCGCGGCGTATCGCGCACTTGAATCTCGTGGAATCACGCCGGATTTCGTGGCCGGCCATAGCCTCGGTGAGTATTCGGCGCTCGTCGCCGCGGGCGCGCTGGATTTTACGACGGCCATAAAGCTGGTTCGCGGGCGCGGCCGCTATATGCAGGAAGCCGTACCGGCGGGCGAGGGAGCGATGGCGGCAATTCTCGGCCTTTCGCCGGCGGATGTCGCGGACGTATGCAAGAAAGCAGCGGAAGGTGAAGTTGTTTCGCCTGCAAACTTGAATTCTCCGGAACAGACCGTGATTGCGGGCAACGCAGCGGCGGTGAAACGCGCGGTCGAGACTGCTTCGCAATCGGGAGCCAAGCGAGCTGTCGTGTTGGCCGTATCCGCCCCGTTCCATTGCTCGCTGCTGATGCCGGCGCAACAGCGGCTTGAGCCAGATCTCCGCGCGGCCGCATTCGGACCGCTCCGCTTCCCGCTGATCACCAATGTCGATGCCGAAGCTGTTACTTCGGGCGAGGAAGCGCGCGACGCGCTGCTCCGGCAAGTGACGCTACCGGTGCTCTGGCACGAGTCGGTACGCGAAATGATCGATCTGGGCGTGAACATTTTCGTCGAAGTCGGTCCCGGCAAAGTTCTTTCAGGATTGCTGAGGCAGATCGACAGATCAGTGCGCTGCTTGAACGTCGAGGATGCCGCCAGCTTGAAATCCACCATCGACAAGATCGCTCAGGCACGCGCCGAAGGGACGGAAAGTTAGCCTCGTGTTCTCACTCCAAGACAAAGTTGCCCTCGTGACCGGTGCGTCGCAAGGAATCGGGCGCGCCACGTCTCTCGCGCTGGCGGAAGCCGGCGCAAAGGTTGCAGTCGCCGCGCGCAGCGCGGACAAACTGGCGTCGCTTGTTTCCGAAATCGAGGCGGCGGGCGGCGAGGCGCTTGCCGTGCCGATGGATGTGGCCGACGCCGCGCAAGTGAAAAACGGCTTTCAGCAAATCCTTGGAAAATTCGGGAAGCTCGACATCCTGGTCAACAACGCTGCGGTAACGCGCGACACTCTCGCGCTTCGAATGAAGCTGGAAGACTGGGAGGCCGTGCTGCGCACCAATCTGACTGGCGCGCATCTCTGCATCCAACAGGCGCTTGGCGCGATGTTGCGGCGGCGCTCCGGGAGAATCATCAATTTGTCTTCGGTCGTGGCCGAGACGGGCAACGCTGGACAGGCAAACTACGTGGCATCGAAGGCAGGCTTGATCGGCCTTACGCGGGCGATTGCTGTGGAGGTTGCGTCGCGCGGCATCACCGTGAACGCAATCGCGCCCGGATTCATCGAAACGCCGATGACCGATCCTTTGCCGCAGGAGTTGAAAGACAGAATGAAATCGCTCATTCCGCTCGGTCACTTCGGCAAAGATCGCGACGTCGCTGCAGCGATCGTTTTTCTGGCGAGCGACGAGGCGGGTTACATCACTGGGCAAGTGCTGGATGTGAACGGCGGCATGCACATGGGCTGATTCGGCGCTCGGAATTGTTGACCCAGCTATATGCCACGCATAGAATGGGCAGGTTGTACGCGGGCGCAACTTCCCTGGCGTAGAGCCCAAGTCACAAGATCGCTGAAATCGGAGGAGCAACCAGAATGGCCAGCGTCGAAGAACGCGTGAAGCAGATCATTGTCGAGCAGCTCGGTGTGGATGAAGGCGAAGTGACTCCCAGCGCTTCGTTTGTGGA
>Ga0187780_10000092_pt1 | contig 69095 bp, 66 predicted proteins | sample 1015_Q2_SP10_20__FD_132429 | JGI IMG/M metagenome (GOLD analysis project Ga0187780, IMG submission 132429) | Tropical peat soil microbial communities from peatlands in Department of Meta, Colombia - 1015_Q2_SP10_20_MG | ecosystem: Environmental > Terrestrial > Soil > Wetlands > Peat | place...
AGTACAATCACGACCGGCCTCATCGCGGAGTCGGAAATCGCACTCCCCACGAGGCCTTCTTGGCTTTCGCAGTTGACCTAAACTCGGAGTCCCTGAACGTCTAATTTAGCGGGGTGCCCTACAGTTCTCGCTGTGTTATTTGCCCACCCGCCACATCATAGAGGGAGTTGATGGGTATCTTTCAAGTCGCAAGGCAAACAAAACTAAACACTCCCGGTTGCATGGTTTAACAAAAGACGAATGTAAAGTGCTGAACCGTTTCCTTAGCCTAAACGAGAGAACTGTTTGGTTCGATCAACAAGATGCCGCAGCAAAAGGTCTAGAATACGAGGGCGTTCTCTATTGTCCCGAGGTTCCTCGCCGACAGATTGGAACAATAGCTTTCAATTTGCATGAGTGGGCGCGTAAATATCTGAAACAGCATCCTGAACTACTCAACGGGTAAGCTATTCCGACTGAGATGCACTTTTTATCAGCTTTTTATAAGTAATTCGGCGTCCAGTCACTACTGCAACGAAGCTATCGAGACGTTCCGTCGTGTGCCGAGCCACGTTACCAGCATTGAGCCGCCAAGAAAACTCATCAACATAACGGTGCATGTGCTTCTTGCTGGCGTGGTGATAAACGCCATGGAGTCCGCGACGGAGCACGGCAAACATGCTCTCGACGCTATTGGTGGTCACTCCGTTCCTGACGTATTCCTCTTTGGAATGATTACAGGTACGGTGTCTGTAGGAGCGTCCAAGGCGGTTATAGCCGTTCCATTCGTCCGTATGGATTTCGGAGCCTGTTTCGACGTTCTTGAGTACCAGTTGCTCAACGACCATAGCGCCAGTTGCGGGCATAGGAATAGCCTTAGTGCGCCCGTTTTTTTCGCGTAGGCCCATGATGGCGACCTTTTCAGGTAGGCCGCGATCACCATGAAGTCGCTTCCGCATGTGCTTGTTGGCTTCTTGACCGCCGAGATAGACTTCATCGACTTCGACGACGCCTTTGAGCATCGCGGGGTCATTGCCGCACGCTTCGCGGAGCCGCTGCAATACAAACCAAGCGGACTTCTGCGTAATGCCAATTTCCTTAGCGAGTTGCATCGAAGAGATGCCTTTACGGGCAGTCACAAGCAGATACATGGCGTAGAGCCACTTGTGAAGCGGGACGTGGCTGCGCTCGAAGATAGTGCCTGTCCTGACCGTAAAGACTAGGGCGCACTCATTGCAGTAGTAATAGCCACTTTTCTTCGAGTGAACTCGGTCGGTCTTTGAGCATTTTGGGCACAGAGCGCCGTTCGGCCAAAGGTGAGATTCGAGGTACTTGCGGGCGGCTTCGGCGTCGGGAATCAACTCAAATAGTTTGAAGGTGCTGATCGTTGATCGGCTCATGTGCCAATTATGCCCAAGAGCCGTTTGGAGGTCAAGTATATAATTCCCCAAAAAAGCACTTGACACGCGCAACGCAGAAGCGTAAATATTTTTTTGTTATCCTCGTTGTGTGCCCAATCGCTCTTCCGAAGTAATTCACTCTCGGCAGGAAATCTTCAGGCGGCACTTTCTCGCTCTAGCCACTGATCACTAGCCACTCACTTCTTGATCGGTTTCTTCGCGAGATCTTCCAGGCTGGGATACGACTGTGCTTCGACGTAAGTTTCTTCGCGCGGCTGCGCTCCGGTCTTGAGCGCCTGCACCAGCATTTCGAGCGCTTTATCCATCGTGAGCGACGTCAGCACCGCCGCGCACAGAATTCCCTGATCGACGAGCGTTCTCACCTGGCTCGAGACGCCCACTCCCGCGCACGGCAGCGCGAGCCACTTTCTGCGGTCCGCCTCGGACGCGTTGGTCTCGAACGCCTTGCGCGCGCCGAAAATAAAATCTGCGTTCTGCGAAAAAATCACTCGCGTCGCCTCGGGCCGCACCGTCGAGAGCGCGAGCCACGAGCAGACCGCCTTGTACGCATCCTCCGCCGTCGCGCCCTGCACCTTCACGCTCTTGACTTCGACGTTTTTTGGCCTCCCGTGTTCCAGGCCTTCGAATCTCTTCGACGCGATCGAGCTCATCCCCGGCCCGCGCAAATACAGAATCGAGCCGCCTGCCGGGAGTAGCGCTCCGATCTGGCGCCCCTGAATCCGTCCGATCTCGACGTGGTCCTGCGACACCTTGAACACCGGAACTTTTGCATTCTTGCGGAGCGCGCCGAGGTAATTCACCTGCGCGTTGCTGACCACCCATCCGATTCCCGCTGCGACCGCCGCTTCGGCGACCCGCGGCAGCCCCTGCGCGCTCACCGGCTCGAGCAAGATTCCGTCCGGCCGCGAACCGTTGGGCGCCTGCACGAATTTCAGCACCTGTTGGCCCTGATGCACCGCGTCCATCCCGGCGGCGACAACTTCCAGTTGTACCCCGAGACGCTGCGCCGTCGCCTTTGCTGCGTTGGTCTGTTCGCGCAAGTACATCGTGTCGCCAGGGATGGCGTACACGCATTTCCAGGTCTTCACACTTGCTCCCGTATCAGGAAGTGACCGCCTAGCCGACGGAGACCTTAATCTTTTCTAAGAATCCTGCTGCCAACCACTTGGCGCAATCCCTTTGACGATTGTTGTGCCGTTCTGGTCTCTCAACTCGCAAATCACCGTCGCCCTCGCGCCATATCTCAATCAGTAAATCTCCGAAAGCTTTTCGTAGCGTCGGCTTGTCCTGAGCGGAGCCGAAGAGCGTCTCGCCGGCTTTTTTTCTTCGTAGGGGCGTAGCACCGCTACGCCCGGCAATCTTTCTTGGCCCCGCGCCGCCCCTTCTTCTAGCGCGACCGTCGCCGCAGGCTCATGCGGAGCGCGGGGGCTTGCCCCCGCGGTCGTCCGCGAAGATCGCTTCGCGGCGCGTCAACCGCAGACTCGCCCGCTACGCCATTCGCAGCGTCGTCCGCCGCTCGGGTTTGAGGTTTGAATGTAGCGCCGCGGCCTTTAGCGCGGCACGGTCCCCGGCACGAAGATGCCGTGCTAAAGCACGGCGCTACACTTACATCCGCCGACGTCCTCGCCGGCGTTTTTTTCTTCGTAGGGGCACAGCAGGAGGGGCCCTCAGGTCGACGGTTAGTCGAGCCTGGGGGATCGGTCGTGCCCGGCACGCTTCCTTGGCTCGCTGCCGCCAATCCAGCACTCGCACGAATGCCGTCGCTGTGTCATCCCGAGCGAGTCCGCCAGAACCACCGGCGGACGACGAGGCCCGCCTGCCGGCGAGGCAGGGATCTGCTTCTGCTTTTCGTAGCCCCGGTCGCCGAACAGCCCGCGCAGGCGAAATTGCCGGCGCCACCGACCCTCATCTCTCGCAATTTTCTTTCTGGAGCCACCATGCCGAACTACAACGCGCAGGTTCCGCCGTACTCGATTTTTCCGGGCGACGTCGCGCTCGCCTTCAACTCCGAATCTCCCGCCGCCGGACAGGCGAGCCAGCAATTCGCTCTGCCGAGCTACGCGGGCTTTCCCGAAAACGGCCGCACCGTCCGCTGGCAAACGATCTACGGGACGTCGCCCTCCGCCGTGAACGTCGCGCTGCAAACCGCGATGGTCGATTCCGACGCGCAGTACACGACGATCGACTCCTCGACCGCCACCGCCGGCGAAGCGCGCACCGTCACCGGCGTCCGCGCCAATTTCATCCGCGCAAAAATCACGTCGATCACCGGCGGCTCCGGCATCACCGTGCAGATTCTCGGTTGACGCGCCCGACGGTTGGTCTACAATCTGCGTCGATGAAAATCGTGCGATCATCGCTTGCCTTTGTTGCGCTCGTCGCCCTCACAGTAGTTTTCGCAGGAGCGCTCTCGGCACAAGAATCAAGCCCAGCCGATCTCGTCGGCACATGGGTGCTGAACCTCACGAAGAGCAAGCCCGACAAGCGCTTCCCGATCACTTCACAGACGCTCGTCATCACCTACTCGGGCCAAACGATCCAGTTCGACTATACGACCGACGGCAAGCCGCTCTCATTCACCTACATCGTCGACGGCAAGGAGCACACCACTCCGATGCCCGCTCCGCCGCCGCCCCCCAACGGCACCAAGCAGCCGCCCAATCCGATGTTCCGGGACGCACAGAACATCGAGAAGGCGCAGTGGAAAAAGGGAGCGCTCGAAATCACCGTCCTGTCGCAGATGGGGCCCACCGGCTACAGCGTCACTTCGACATTTCTCTCCGAGCACTGGACGCTTTCTTCCGATGGCAAGACGCTCACCGAAAAGACCGGCAGCGACTTCGACTCCAGCCACCTCTACGTCTTCGACAGGCAGTAGCGCGCGCCGTTTCTCTCTTGTGTGGAAGCCTGCCTGTCGGCAGACGGGCGCGGGACTTTTTACCCAGAGCGAAGCGAAGGGCAGCCGCGCGAAATAGCGCTGCGGTGAATTAGGGGCTTTAGCCCCGGCAATTTCTTCGCGCCGCACTTCGCCGCCGCAATTATCGAGCGGATGTATTAGAATCTCTGGCAATAGAGGTGCGCCTATGCCGAGATTCCGTCTCGCCACGCTTTTGTTCGCGACGTTTGCTCTGCCGGTCGTAGCGCAAACCTTCGCCCCGCCCGATCTCTCCGGCACATGGGTTCTCGATATCGCCAAGAGCAAGCTCGCGAAGCACGCGACGCCCGACACAGAGACCCTGGTCATCGCAGCCTCCGATTCATCGATTCGCATCGACATCTCGTTCTCCGGCGGCAAGGAGTCGCACAACTGGATCCCCGACGGCAAGGAACACCTACGAAACGAGCTGCGCGATCAAATCGCTGCGGGCCAGGTCTTTGAGAAGGCTCATTGGGCGAAAGGCGTTCTCGTCACTGAATTGATTTCTCGCGTGAGCATGCCCGGTCAACCCGTGGACGGATTCGAGCCGATCCATTCGACCGAGCGCTGGTCGCTTTCGGCCGACAAAACTACGCTTACTCGAACGATGGACGACCCGAAGCAAACCTGGGTTTACGTCAAGCATTAGCCGATTACCTTCGCAGTGAATACCTGCGAGGAACATTGGGAATTTATCCGATCGTTCGCGCCGCGCCGTTGCGCTAATATCTCCTCTCCATGCTGAGAGGATTCGCCCTGGCGGTTCTGCTTTTCGCGAGCGCGCACTCCGCCGTCGCGCAACAGGCTTCGCAGCCGGCCGCGCCGCCACTGCCGTGTCCCGCGCAGCCGTCCCCAGCCCCGCAATCTTCCGCGATTCCCGCCGCCGCGGTCGGCCAATCGGACACATCGCAGCCTACGGGCGCCGCGTGGCACTGCGTGAGCGTAAAATTCAACTACGATTTCACGAAGACTCCGCCGTGCACCGGCAGCAAGCCGAAGCATCCCTGCGTCGCGCAGTTCGCAATCTACGACACCAGCTCCGGCACGAAAAAGAAGAACCGCATTTTGCTTTTCAACGTTCCGCTGCCCCCCGCGCCTTCGGGCGTGATGCCAATCAGCGGCCAGAGCCCCAACCAGAGGGACTTCGCGCTCGGCTGGCACAAGCTCGGCGTGGGCGCGCTCGACGATACCGGCAAAGATTCGCACATGAAGCTCTGCGATTCCTGCGCCACATGGATCGAGATTCAAGCCGGGCCGACGTCGACGCCCTCCGCCCCCGCCTCGGGCACCTCCACCACGCCTCCGACTCCGTAGCGCCGATCAACCCGCTTGTCATTCCGAGGCCGGCCCGTTTTGGGACGGTGCCGAGGAATCTGCTCTTGCTGCACGGTTTTCGTAGGGGCACAGCATGCTGTGCCCGGCGCAGTTGCTTGGCGCCATGCTGCCCATTCAGAATTGGTGGCGGTCTAAGCGCATTGCAGCGTCAAAACAGGTACGTCTCCGACGACACGGCCGGTATGTGCGCTTTCACTCCCGCATAGACGATGCACCACGCTGCGATGAACGAGACGACCCACAGCGCGCCAAGAAATAATCCGAGTTTCGCGCCGAGCGTCCAGAACCAGTGCTCGCCGCTGAACCATATTCCGATTCCTTTGAATCGCGCAACCGCCCAGAGTCCGGCTTCGAGCAGGCAAGTCAGCGCGATGTAGAAAGCGCAAGTTAGCAACGGAAGCTTGAAAATAATCATCGAGGTCCCTCCCGGTCTTCGATTGGATGCCGCTCGTCGCCTTTCGTAGCGCGCCATGATGTCGGGCCGATTATCTTTTCCCGTGTAGGGGCGTAGCGCCGCTACGCCCGGCAATCTTTCTTGGCACACCGTTTCCCATCGGAATCTCGCGCCAATGCCATCGCGTTGTCATCCCGAGCGAGTCCGCCTGCATCAACGGCGGACGACGAGGGATCTGCTGCTTTTCACAGCGCCGCCGTTTTTGTTTTCCTCGTAGGGGCACAGCATGCTGTGTCCGGCAATATTGCTTGACGTGATGTAGCCCATCATCCGATCCCGTCCGTCGCCGCAAGCACATGTGGAGTGCGGCGGCCTGCCTGACGCAAGTCAGGCTTGCCGCCGCTGTGGTCCGCGAAGCTCGCTTCGCGGCGCGTCACCCGCAGCGCCCCCGCCTCCCATTCACCCCGCGGCGTCTGTCGCTCGGGTTTGAGGTTTGAATGTAGCGCCGCGGCCTTTAGCGGGGCACGGTCCCGGGCACGAAGATGCCGTGCTAAAGCACGGCGCTACATTTACACCCGCCGACGCCGCTGCGCTGTCTCACCCGCAGCATGTGGTCGAGTTTCGGTCTGCCGTAGCCGCACAGCGCCGCTGTTCACGTCCCCATGCCTCTCTGCGCCAGCCTCGTTCATTCCGCGCGACACGACGCGGCCTGGTCCGCGTGTTCGCGCCCCGCGCAACGCGGCGATCTCCTCTGCGCCCCGCATCGCGACGCCCTCAACGGCCTCGTGATGGGCATCCTCGAATCCAATTTTCTCGCCTATGTCCACCAACAACGCCAAGCCGCGCGCGAAGGCCGCGCGCTCACCGACCGCAAATTCTGCCGCGTCGACTTCCTCGCGCCCGAGCCGGTCATCCATCCTGCGAAGAGCTCCCGCCGCAAACGAAAGCGGCGTCCCCGCGCCGGCACAAAACGAGAAAGCTCGCGTGCCGCAGAAGCGACCGCGTCTTGAAAAGCCGATCGCGATCGACGAGGCGCTTCGCCGCGAGGGCATGGGCCCGCGTCACTACGCAAGGAGATTGAAGGTTTTGGTCGAAGGCGTGACGTTCGAGGACGATCCAAAGGTCGCGCTCGAAGTCCTGAAGGAGTGGGCCCGGCACCTCGAAGCGAAAAAATCCGCCTCATCGACGGAGCCCGAGCCGCCGGTCATGGTCCAGCTCGTCCACGCCGTCCCTCGCCCCAGCCGGGGCCCCCAGGTCGACGAAATAAAGGGCTCCCGAGGCCCCGGTGACGGGCGCCCGGGAGATCAATCGAGCCTGGGGGATCGGTCCACTGCCGAATCTGGAAATTCGAAACTCGAAATTTGCCCTGCGGCGAACTTTCGCGACTCGCCGGATCTTTCGCCGTCAGCCTGATTCGCGTTTTCTTCGTAGGGGCACGATATATCGTGCCCGGCGCGGTTCCTTGGCGTCCTGTCGCCCATCGGCCCCGCCGCCCAAACCGCCGCGCCGTCATCCTGAGCGACGTCGCGCGCGATGTCGATGTGCCGCGGTTTCTGCGGCCGCGCGACGCAGTCGAAGGATCTCTCTTCGTTGCGTGGCGGTTGAGAAATCCAAAATCGCCGGCCGGGAGGGCTCCCAGGTCGACGGCGAGTCGAGCCTGGGAGATCAGACGCCGGCGCTACAAACCGTTCACGTTCGTCTTCCGAATTTCGATGTTCGGTCTTTACAAGGAGTCATCATGACGGCATCAATCACTCCCGCATCATCCGGCCTCAGCAAGAAAACAATCGGCTACATCGTGCAGCTGGGAGGCATCGCTTCCTTCACTCTCGGCGCGGTGTTCAGCATGCACCACGCAGCGATCGGCGCAGCATTCCTCGGCGGAGCCGCGGCGTTCTACGTCGGCGGCAAAATTCGCTCGATGGCGTAAATCCCGAAACTCGGCAATCGAAAATCGAAGCTCGACTGACTGCTGCGAATTTCGAGTTTCGCTTTTCGAATTTCGTCCTCCTCCCATGCCAACCATCATATCCGGCGCCCAGCGTTTCTTGCGCGCCGCAAAAAACGTCGCGCTCGACTACGAGCCCTTCCCGAAGCAGCAGCAATTCCACGCCTCGCCAGCGAAGTATCGACTCTTCGGCGGCGCGGCCGGTCCCGGCAAAACGAAAGCGTTGCTGATGGAGGCGATCCTCCAGGCGCACGAACACCCGGGCGCGAACACGCTACTCCTCCGCCGCACGTTTCCCGAGCTCGAGCAATCGCTGCTGCTCTATTTCCGCCGCGACGTTCCGCGCGAGATCTACAAAAGTTTCAACGAATCGAAGCACGTCGTCACCTGGCAAAACAATTCCACCACGCGCTTCGGCTATTGCCAGTCCGAATCCGACGTCTATCAATATCAGGGCGCGGAATTTCTCTTCATCGGCATCGACGAGCTGACGCTCTTCACCCTGCGCCAGTGGCAATTCCTCACCAGCCGCAACCGCTGCCCCATCGCAAACTCATTTCCGTGCATGGCCGGCGCGACCAATCCCGGCAACATCGGCCATGGGTGGGTGAAGTCGCTGTGGATCGATAAGCAGCCCGCGCCGGGAATGGAGAACGCGTCCGAGTACGATCCCGCCGATTACGATTTCATCGCCGCGCGCGTCAGCGACAATCCCGTCTACGCGCACGACGAAAATTATCTGAAGACGCTGCGCGCGCTCCCTACTCACCTTCGCCGCGCGTTTCTCGACGGCAATTGGGACGTCTTCGCCGGACAGTATTTCGACAATTTCGATTGCTCGCGCCACGTCCTCCGCGCCGAACAGATCGGCAGGATGTGTCTGCCCGTAGGGGCACAGCATACTGTGCCCGGCGACGATCCTTGTCTCGATGCAGCCCAAACGTCTGGCGCGATCGACGGAAAGTCTGTCAAGGGAGATTGGCCGTCCTGGTGGCCGCGTTGGATCTCAATCGACTGGGGCTTCGAGCACCCCGCCGCCGTCTACTGGCATTGCGCGATCCCGAACGAGTCTCGTAGCGCCGGCGTCTCGCCGGCGAATTTCTCTTCCGAGGATTCTTGGCACGATGCCGCCCATTCGTCTACCGTGCCCCTCGCCCCTTCGGTCGTAGGGGCACAGCATGCTGTGCCCGGTGCGGCTTTGGCGACGCGAAGCGATGTGCAAGGCGTAACGGACGGAGGAGTCGCGGAAGATGGCGCGGCAGTGCCAAGCACATTCTCCGGGCACAGCAGTGCTGTGCCCCTACAAAAGCAAAACCGCTCGCAGTGCGTCGTCACCTACCGCGAATTCGTCACGCGCCGCACGACTCCGCGCAATCTCGCGCACGAAATCGTCCGCCGCAGCGTTCAATTACGTTGTCATTCCGAGGCCGGCCGTTTTGCGGACGGGGCCGAGGAATCTGCTTTTCGGCCTGACCCAGCGAAAAACAGCATATCCCTCACCCACATCCGTGCAGACCGCGGCTGGGTTCGGGATGACACCACGGAGCAGGGGAGCGGCGAACGCGAAAAAATCGACGCGATTTACCTCTCGCCCGACGCGTTCGCGCACCGCACCGGCGAAGCCTCGATCGCCGAGCAGATGGGCGACGTCTTCGCCGCCGCTGGCCTTCCGCGCCCCGTCCCCGCGGACGACGATCGCGTCGGCGGCTGGATGCTGATGTACCAGATGCTCGAGGCAGCAAAACGGGGCCCCCAGGTCGACGGTGAGTCGAGCCTGGGGGATCAGGCGTGGCTGCTGGCCGACAACTGCTTCGAGCTGATTCGCACGCTGCCGTCGTTCGTGCGCGATCCGATTCGCGTCGAGGACATTGAGAAATGCGACGGCGACGATCCCGCCGACGCCGCGCGCTACGGCCTCAAGTCGCGCTACGCCGCGTATCGCGGCGACCCGGGCGGATGGCGTTCGCGCATGCCCCTTGCCGACCGCATCGCGTCGCACGCCTACTCCGCCGATCCGACCATCCGCGCCATGCAGTCCCGCAAATTCACGCTCGAAGAATCCGGACGCATCAAGCCGCCGCAATTCGAGCGCCCCCGCGGCCCTGTCCGGCCCGTGAAATTCCGCCACGGCCCCCATCGTCGCCATCAATAGCAATACCCGACTCTATCGTGGCGCAGTCAGTGTTTGGGGAGCGCTCTCGGCCGTGGAGTTGACGCAGCGGCTCCAAATCGGCGCGAGGTCGGGAAATCGATGGCACAAGGCCCCGAGAATTTCTTGGACTTCGAACTTCTGAAGCGACACGCCGATGCGGACCGGTCCGCCGGGATAATCGAACTCGATGTGACCATCGGCGAAACGAGGCCACTTGATGAACTTCATGTCGTAACGGCGCGAGCGGAACAACCATCGGGGATCGTGCCAGTAAATTAGCACGTCTGCGCCGAACTCCAGTTCCTGCTGGTGAATGCGAACCCAATGCCTCGTCGACACGAGAGCAATCACAAGAGCGCACAAGAAAAGAACGCTGAATATGAACCAGCCCCACCAACTTAATTTCGGATCCTTGAAGTCGGTAGTAGGGTAGCGAGCAAAGCTGTCGCGATGATGTGGGTAAGTCAATGCCATCTCAGCGACAAGCGCCGCGACCCCGAGTGTGTAGAGGACGCTTGCGCGCAGGCGGACCGTCGGCGCGAGCGTCGCGATAATCCGGTCCTTCTCGTTCCGTATCGAGTACGTCGCCATTTGTCGCGACGATATCACATTGCCGATTTCCCGATGAGGTAACAATGTTGCTCATCGATCTCTGGCGGCGCATCACGCGCACGAATTATTCGCGCGCGCTCGAAGCTGAACTCACCACGCAGGGCATCGGAACGCCGGGGCTAAAGCCCACTTAGCTCATCGCGAGGTTTTTGGCGACTACGCGGGGCGATCGACAACGTCAACCTTTAGCGCCCAAACGAGGGCGATCACCCACCCAATGAGAGTCCACCCGAGCAGAACATTGACGGCGAGAATTGCGAGCCGATTTGCCTTCTTTCGATAAAAAGCGATGATCGTGGGAACAAAGTAGGGAACACACAGAAAAAGCAGGACGAATAGAACGATCAGCAGATGTATCGGACTGTCCCACATATCCGATTTGCTCCCCGCTTCGGACGCCGCCTTCGATTGACGTGGATTCTAGCACGGCTGCTGATCCCCAGTAATTCATCCCGTAATGAAACGAATCGCTATCTTTTGGCAACACATCACGCGCACGTGTCGCATCCGCGCACTCGAAGCGGAAGTCGCACGGCAGCGCGCGGAAATCGGTCGGCAGGGAGCCGAAATCGCCCGTCTGCGGACCGAAAATCGCGCGCTGCTGAACTCGATTCTCGGCGTCGCTGGAATTCCGCCGATCCCTGTTGGCTACTCGACCGAACGCGCCATCGCCGCAGCCGCGCACGCTACCGAAATGCTTCCGGCCACGCTCGCGCCCGATGCCGCAGAAAATTCCGCCGCCGCGACTGCCGACGCCTCTCCCCGCGCGTCTTCGCCCTTCACCCAGAGTCATTCCGAGTCCTCGACGCGGCCGCTCGCGGACGACGAATCGGTTTTCCGCTCGCCTCCTCCAGCGAACGGTTACGACCTTTCGTTGGGAGCGCCGCTTGCACAGCCGCAGCGCGCCCGCCCTCGGAATGACTCCCTCCAATTCAGTGGCGACGCCGCCTCGCGAGATTCTTCAGTAGGGGCACGATATATCGTGCCCGGCAAAAATTCTTGGCGCGATGATCACCATTCGGCGGGGCGCACCGTCGATGAAGGTGTTGTAGGGGCACAGCAGGCGGGGCCCCCAGGTCGACGGCCAGTCGAGCCTGGGGGATCAGTCGTGCCCGGCGACGATACTTGGCACGAATTGCCCTCTTGTGTGGAAGCGCAGGGCTTTAGCCCTGCGAAAACCGACGGGCTGTTAAGCCCTTCCTCGCTGCCGCCTCGCGCTGAGTCCGCCGTAGGCGGACGAAGCGAGGCCGTCGCGGAGACTCTGTCGCAGCGACAAGGTTTGTCTTCGAGCCCGCGCCTTGTCGCGCCGCCGCATCGACGCCGCTCGTGGCACCAGATCAACCGCATCCTCGAAATCGAATCCGCGCGAAAACCGGTGGCTAGTGATTAGTGGCCACCGATTGATCTTCGCCGAGGCAACAGACAGCAGAGCCCGAAGATCAGCCAAAAATAAAATGCGAAATTCAGCGCGAGGCCGGTTCTAACGAAGCTGGATAGCTGTCGGGCAAATCCTCCAGAAAAGTGGAAGTATAGTGCCCACGCGAACCCTGGAGAAATCAGGGTTCGTAGGCGGTCCGGGCAGTTCACGTTATCGCCTACGGCTGTCCCCAGAAAGCACAAAGGGACAGCGAGGAATAGCGCCCAGATTGCACGCTTAGCCATTAGGCTTCGCTCTCGGTTTAACCGAGCAATAGTCCCACGCCTTCGTACCTGGCTCAACGATCCTATACAGTTTCACAATTGAGAGGACTCATGCCATTCATCAACGGGCGTTACCACATCAATCCGACGTTTGGCCAGGCGCTCGAAGACGCGCGCTCCGCGGCCGAAGAACTCCTCGCATCCGACGACGCCTCCCACTCATCGCCTGACGACGATCTCTCCGACCGCGCCAATTCCGAAGATAAATCCCCGATCCACCACATCGAGATCGAAGCTACGGAGGTCGTCCCTTCGAGCAAGGGTCGCGCAACCCACGGCTTCGTCGCCCGCGTGCATCGAAGGGTCTCTATAGGGGCACAGTCCGCCAACAATTTGGGGCGAATGCCCGGCGCTGATGCTCGGCATGGCGTGGCCGAATCGCTTCCGCTCCGCCCTGAAACCCACGTCTTCGCCGACCATCGCGACCTGCTCGACTTTCTCCGCTCCGAGCTCGCGAACGATTGCGCTCGCTCGTAGCCAACCGCAACCGCCGCCATTCCCTCGGAGCGCCATTCTCCTTAATGGCCCCAAGAACGCCAATCGGGAGATTGGCGTTCCCAGGCGCCGGTGCCTCCCACCGTTCAATTTTGCACACCTTCACACTCGATTCATCTCGTCTGGACTACAATGCTCCGCTGGGGGCATCGGACGTGCGCAGGTGGCAGCAGTCCAAGCATTGGGGACGCTCGCGCCATCACACGGGGCGCGCCAACGCGTTCACGCGCATGCCCATCTACGCGCGCATCGCGATCCCCTTGCCTCTAATCCTTCTCATCGGACGCCTCGCGTGGCAAAGCGTCCATTCGATTCGCCGCGTGTCGCACCCGCAGCCTGCCGTTTACTCTGACTCGACGCTTGCCGCCGCAGTGCCCGTCGCGCCGTGGCAGCGCGATTTTTCCGACTCGCTCGCCGAAAGTTTGCAGGCCGCCGCCGCAGGCAATCTCACCGCCGCGGAGGTCGCCGTCGATCGCAGCGAGTCGATTCTCACTGCGGCGCGGCTTCAGTCGTTCACCGCCGACCGATCATTCTTCAGCGGAGCGAACGCCGCGCTCGATACCGTCATCGCGAAAACTCAGAACGAGCGCCTCTTCGACCACGTGACGCAGGCGCGCGTCTCGCTTGCCGAGCTGCGCTCGTCGCTCAATGAGCCCGCCGGCGATGTGACCGGCCCGGTCCGCATCGACGCGCCGCGCACGATCGCCGCGAACGAGACGTTCAATCCGCACGCGCTCGGTGGAAATTATCTCGACGCGACGCTGATGCCCGACACCGCGGAAATTCTGCTGCCGCCCGCCGCCACGCGCTCGCTCAAGGAAGGGCTCCCAGGTCCCCGGCAAGGGGAGCCTGGGAGTTCAGACGGCGTGCGCGTCGAGAACATCACCATCGCCGGCGCGGCGCAAACGCTCGACGGCATTCGCTGGCGCAACGTCACCTTCGTTGGCACGCGCCTGCGCTACGAAGACGGCGACCTCGATCTCGAAAACGTGCGCTTCGTGCGCTGCCGCTTCGGCATTCCCTCCGACGATCGCGGCGCGCGCCTCGCCTCCGCCCTCGCCCTCGGCCAATCTTCGATCACAATTCAGTAATTCTTCGTAGCGCCGGCGGCAGGCACGCTAGGATCTGAGTGCGCGGCGCGCGGGGTTCATGCGGATGTATTCGCAGGTCTTTTCAAAATCGTCCGCGTTGCGGATGACGTGTTCATAATAACCGCGCTGCCAGATGTTTTTGCTAGCCTGAAGCCGGACGCGTTTCGAAACGGCGGACTTGAACGCGCCGACAATCGTGGGAATCGACCGCGCAACCGGAACCGCGAATTCGCGCGAATGGTTTTCGGCCCGTAGGGGCACGGCATGCCGTGCCCGGCGCGCATCCTTGGCGCAGTCGTCGCCATTCTGCACTCGCCGAAGGAGGATGATTCCGTGCAGGTGTTCGGGCATGACGAAATGCGCTGCGAGTTCGACGTGCGGGAAGTGAGTCGGGATGTCCAGCTAACACTCGTCCACAGTCTTCCCAATCATCGTGAGCCGGACATCGATGCCGTCCATGCGCCCGAAAAGTGGTTTCTTGTCCTTGGCGCAGATGGTTATGAAATACGCTCCCTGCGCAGAATAGTCGAACAGATGCAGCCTTACCGAGCGCCGGCGCGGTATTGACGAATCGGCTTGCATGGTAATGCGGCTCGATTGTAACGAATCGCTCGGACCGAAAGAAGAATGCGGAGCAAGTGGGTTGATTGTGCCAAGAATGATCGCCGGGCACGGCATGCCGTGCCCCTACAGAAACAGACAGTGATCGCAGCCGGCGCTACGAAAGCCCGACGCGCTCCGCTTAGTGTTTGTGAATCATCCGATCCCGCACGGTCGGCCAAAACTCTCCCCACGCGTTACTGCCAAGGACTGCGCCGAATCCTTCCAGCGTGCGGATACCTGCGTGATACGAATCGGCTTCGCTATCCGGCCTCCAGGCATTCGATAGAAAATTGCTCCCGGGCACGGCCATGTACCGCGCGTACGCCGGAGCGAAATGCCCGTCGCGCCGCCGCGTGACAAACGTCTGCTCGATCACGCTCCAGACGCGCGATCCGAATTCTTTCCCGCGCGCCGATTTGTAGCGCGGATCTTCGCCCCACATCGCGCCGAGGCCCGCTTCCATCACGTTGCTCGTCGCGACGCCCGCCAGACGCACCCCGTAGCGCTCGCCGAATCCGCCCCAGTGAGGACCGTCCTCGCGCGGCTTGTTCACCGCCGTGCCGTAGCCCGCCCACACCACGCCTGCCGCGAGATCATCGATGCCGAACGTCTTCACCGCGAGCCATTTGAGCCGCTCTTTTGCAGTGATCGGTTCGTATCCTCCGTTTGCCGGCTGCGGTAAAGGGGCGTCGGGAAGGGAACTCGCGCTCGGCGGAGCGTCGACAGCGGCGTCCGCTGCCGCGAAGCTACTGTGGAGTGCGGCGGCTTGCCGCCGCTGTTCGCCGCCCCGACTTGTCGGGGCGTGCTCCCCGCATGCAGCTTCAAAGACCGCTGTGGCTAGCCTCGGCGAAGAAGGGCGGGAGCAAGCTTCGGCACTCCACAAGCCTCCGTATGTTGATTCGGCTTGAACCTGCGTGACTGAGTCCGTCGCGTCCTGTGCGCGCGCCGCCGTCGCGAACACAACCATCGCGGCGCACACTGCCCCGCACGCCATCCACCATCGTCGTCGCTTCGCTTGTTGCATGCCTGCACCCTATCACACGCCGCTTGTTTTGTGCGCGACTGAGTCGCCCAACTCTATCGGCGCGCGAGCTTCGGCGCGTGAGTACATTTTTGCAACGACCATATTGTGGATGTGATATGCAGAGGGCGGGAAGGGAAGTTGGCAGCAGCGCTAGTGCCGGAGGAAAACGCAGCCGACGACGCACAGCACTCCGAGCAGCGTCCCGCAGCAGAACTGCAGCGTCCAGCGCCAGACAACCAGCTCATGCGGATCGGTCGGACGCGATCCCAATATCAGGGTCGTGTGGTGCACGCGCGAGATTCCGAACGCTCGCGCCTGATGCGACGCCCAAAACATCGACGCCAGCGCCCACAGAAACGCTGCGCCACCCAGCGTGAAGAGTACTTCTCGCAGTAATTCCATACCCAATTTTAGCGTGAGCCTAACCATCACTGTTTCGCGCGTTACCTATCGGTTATCACCCAGCGAGAAACGAATGCCCACACAGACGCAAACTCCAAACGCTGATCCTGGAATCGTCCCCGTCGAAACTCCGGCGCAGGCCGCGTCCCCTTACGGCTCCAACAACGAGCAGCTCCCCGACCGCCTGCAAGAGGCGCTGCGCCGCATCGTCGCGCAATTCTCGACCGAATCGGAGCTCTCGCGCCGCCAGGAAATCCGCCGCATCAAGCAGGCGCACCAATTCTGGCGCGGCCTGCAATACCTCTGGTGGTCCGAGCGCGACCAGAACTGGCACCTCCCGTTCGAGCAGAAGCTGGTCGACAACAGCTCGGCCGAAGATTTGCCGCGCTACGAATTCGTCACCAACATCTACCAAGCGTTCGGCCTCTCGATCATCTCGGTGCTCTCGCAGGACGTGCCGCGCGTGCGCTTTTTCCCGTCCTCCGCGCAGGCGGAGGAAGATGTGGCCGCCGCGAAGGCCGCGACGGAAGTCGCCCAGCTCGTCGAACGCAATAATCGCGTCGGCAATCTGATCGTGGACGAAGCGTTTCAGCTTTGGACCGGCGGCAAGGTCGGCGCCTACGTGCGCTACGTGGTCGACGGCCAGCGCTTCGGATTTCATCCCGAGAGCGAAATCGGCCTGCGCCAGGTCAAGCTCGGCGACGACGTCTACGTCTGCCCTCAGTGCGGCGCAGAGACAAGGGCCGAAGGTCTTCGTAGCGCCGGCGTCTCGCCGGCGGTTTTGTCCGCGGACGGGGAAAGCGAAAATCGCCCCGACGGAAGTCGGGGCGCCAGAAGAGGCGCGCCTCGAGACGCCAATGCTTGGCTCGATTCCGCCCATTCGCCGTCACGCAACAATGCGTCTGTCATCCCGAACCCAGCCCCGACGCTTTCGGTCGGGGATGGCGGTGAGGGATCTGCTTTTGCCTTTGCGAACGACAACCAACAGCAGATCCCTCGAACTGCGGGCCGACCGCTCCAAGAACCGGAGCGGGAAGAAGGTCGGCCCTCCGCTCGGGATGACAATGCTATTTCATGCCCAGCCTGCGGCGCGCTTCTCACCGAAGAAGACTTCGTCGCGGCGGAAACCATCACCGTTCCCGCCGCGCAGACGCGCCTCCGCGTCGCCAACGGCCAGGAAGTCATCACCATCGTCGGCGGCCTCGAACTGAAAACTCCTCCGTGGGCCAACGACATGCACGAATATCCCTACCTCCAATGGAACATGGAGGTGCATTCCGCGCGCCTGCGCGCCGCCTATCCGCACGCCGCGGACAAAATCGGCCCGCCCGTCGCCACCAGCGGGCAGGAATACGAACGCCTCGCACGCCTCGCGCAATCGCAGGGCGGCCCGCTCACCGAAGGCGGCGACTTCAATCCCAATCTCATCACCTTCCAGCGCACCTGGCTGCGCCCGTGGGCCTTCTTCGCGCTCGACGACAAATCCCTTCGCGACGAATTGCTCCAGCTTTTCCCCGATGGCGCGTACGTCGCCTTCGCTGGCGACGCCTACTGCGAATCGCGCAACGAAAATCTCGACGATCACTGGCGCATCATGCACGCGCTTCCGGGCGACGGTTCCAGCGGCCGCCCCGCGCTCGGCGATTCGCTGATCAGCGTCCAGGAGCGCTTCAACACGCTCTCGAATCTTCAGATCGAAACCTACGAATACGGCATCCCGCCGATTTACGCCGATAGCGAAGTCCTCGATTTCGATTCGCTGCAATCGCAGACCGCCGAGCCAGGCTCGCACTATCCCGCGCGGGCCAAGCCGGGACAGTCGCTCGCCTCGGGATTTTTCCAGCCCGAGGCGGCGCAGGTGCCTCCCGACCTCGCGCAGCACGCCGCGAATCTGATGGGCCCGATCGCGCAATTCCTCACCGGCGCATTTCCCGCGCTCTTCGGCGGCGCGATGGAAAACACGTCCACCGCCGCGGGCTACTCGATGGCGCGCGATCAGGCCATGGGACGCATCGGGCTCGTCTGGCGTCGCATGAAATTCTTCCACGCAGACGTGATGCTGCTCGCCGTCGATTGCTTCCGCCGCAATCGCCCGAACGACGTCGAAGTGACGCTGCTTGGCGCGGGCGCCGCGTTCGAATCGAAATGGATTCGCCTCGCGGACTTGAAAGGGAACTTGTTCAGCTATCCGGAAACCGACGAGCAGTATCCGACGCTGTGGTCGCAGCAGCGCGCCGTGTTGCTGCAATTGATGACCAGCCCCGACCCGCAGATTCAGTCCGTGCTTGGACATCCCGAAAATTTCGCGCTCATCAAGCGGCTGATCGGCCTCGAGGATTTCGTCATCCCCGACGAGGAGTCGCGCACCAAGCAGTACCGCGAAATCGCCCAGCTCCTCGCCGAATCCCCGATCGTTGTTTCCTCCGACGGTGTTGGTAGCGCCGGCGTCTCGCCGCCGTCTTTCCCCGCGGGTGATTTGGACTTGAATGTAGCGCCGGGGACTTCAGCCCGGCACGCTTCTTTGCCAACAACCCCTGCCGCGCTAAAGGCCGCGACGCTACATCCAAACCTGGAAAGCGAGTCTCCGGTGGAAGCGCGGGGCTTCAGCCCCGCGAAAAACGATGGGCGCGGAGCGTCTTCCGCCCTGCCGGAGGCGGTCGCGGAGACATCGTCGCAGCGACAATCAAATGCGGCCGTCGACGTCATCCTCCCCAGCATCATGCCCGACGAATTCGCCGACAATCACGCCGTCGAACTCGAAATCTGCATGCGCTGGTTCTCCTCCGACGCGGGCCAGGTGGCCAAAGCCGAAAATCCCGCCGGCTACGCCAACGTCCGCGCCCACGCCCTCTTCCACCGCGACTATATGCTCAAGCAGCAGCGGCAGGCCGCAGCGCAATCCGCCGCGTTGTCGCAAACACCTGCCGCACCCCGCCGTTCTTCGTAGGGGCACAGCATGCTGTGCCCGGCGATGATTCTTGGCCCGATGCCTACTACAGACCGGATCGCCCGTCGGCTCCGCTGATGTGGAGCGCGGCGGCCTGCCTGCCGGACAGGCAGGCTTGCCGCCGCTGTTGGCCGTCCCGGCACGCCGGGACGTGCTGCGAGGCCGTGATTCGAGAGACCGCGAGTGAAGGTCCGCATGATCGCGTCAGGGTTGGCGCGGTTCGTTGGAAACCGTTGCTCCCTCCACTCATGTTTTGGACTTGCTTGCCGACAATGGATTCCTTAGTCCAATCACGAACTCGGAGGAACAAAAGCGGCGGCAAGCCCACACTGCGGGCAGGCCGCCGCACTCCACAGACCTCATATTGGTGTGATCCGGGTATCGCTGGGAAAGCTACCGCTGAAATTCCACGGTCAACGTCATGTGGCTTGCGACGGGGACGCCATTCGCCTTCGCAGGCTCGAAGATCCACAGCCCGACGGCCTGTTCCGCCGCATGTTGCAGCTCGCGCGGGCCCGAGAGAACTTTCGTCTCGGTGATGTTTCCGCGCGTGTCGATCGTCGCGTCGAGCGTCACCACTCCGTTCACGTCGAGCGATTTGGCCCACGACGGATAGATCGGCTGAACCTGCGAGACAATTTTCGCGGGAATGTCCCCGTTTGCATCCGGCTCTTGCTTTCGATGATCTTCACGCGTGCCGGTATCGACCGTGATCGCGCTCCGGCTGACGACCACTCGCGGGCCCGCCGGCTCGGCCTCGCTTTCCACGGGCTTGACCGCCTTCGCAACTCCCTCGGGCGCCGCTGGCGGCACTGAATTTTTCGCCACGGGAATCGACGGCGATGACGCTCCCGAATGCTTGCCGGCAGACGCCGGAGGCTTGGCCACTGCAACGGTTGCCGCAGGCTTTGCGCCCGGCTTCTGCGGACCCACCGGAGCGTTCGGCTTCATCGCGACGCGCGCCGGCCGTTCGATTTCATAACTCTTCGGATAAAAAACCGCGCGCGCGATCAAGAAGAGGCACACCGCAATCACCGCCGACGCGCACGCCCCGGTGATCACCGCGCCTCGGCCCGTCGTCAGCCGCTGCTCGATCGTAATTTTCGGAACAATTTCTTCCGGCTCTGCCGGCGCCTCGCCGCCCGGCTCCGCGTGCTCGTCCGCCATCGTGACGTCGCCTGCTGCCGCCTTTGCCGGAGCCTTTTCTTTGCCGGATGCGGCGCGACGAGCGCGTCGCGCATCGCCATCGAGCAGCGCCGCGAGCGTGTCTTCGAATTTCTTGAGATTGAATTCGGGCGCAGCCTCCGGCCCTTTCTCGCCCGAGGTCGTCTGGACGTTGGGCTGCTCGTGCGCGGGGATGACTTCTTGGTGGGTTTCCGTCGCGCCCGCCGCACTCGTCGCGGAGGGCTTTTCCGGCGCGGCCTCGTGCGAGGCCATGAGCTCTTCCTGAATGCTCGTGCGCTTCGGCGGCACGGTCATGTTCGACGCGGTCGTGCCCATCATCGCCAGCGTGCTGTCGACGTGCGCCTGACTCGGCGTCTCCGATTTTTCGGCGGGAGCTTCAACGGTCGCGGCCGCTTGATCGGCCGCCGATTTTTCAGCGGCGACTCTTTCGGAAGCAGCTTGGATCTGTTCGGGACTGGTGTCCCAGAATCCTTCCTCGGGAACCGTGAACTCGAGTTCGGTGGGCCCTGTCTGTCCCATCGCGGGCGCTTCGAGCACACGGCACAAAATTTCGCGGCGTGTGACTTCGTTGCGCAGGAAAAGCGATTGCCCCGCGACGACGCGCGCCTCGAGATTCACCGCCGCGCCGCCGTCGAAGACAAGCTGCGTCTTCGTCGTCTCGGTGAAAAGCTCGCGGTGGTCGGTCCCCGCGACGATCTTCGACCCTTGAATCGTGACAGGGACTTCGAGAACTTTGGCCTCGGCGGTTCGCGCGGGATCAGGCATTCGCACTCACCCCGCCCGACGAGATTTCCGGCATCAGCGTTGAGCCCCCAATTTTTCAGCCGGACCGGCGACAAATCCCGTGCCTGCGCTGGTTGCACGCAGGATCGCTCCAAACGAGCCGCCCCCGCGCGGCGACGGGCAGTTTGCCCAGGTTGCCGACCGCCTTTTATTGTCCGGACGGCCTCCGCCATTCGCAATAGACTGCCCGTACTTAGTTCGTACATCGCAATACCGGGATTGCCGTAGGCCTGTACGGCCCCGAGTTGCTGTGCGCTCCCCGGCGTGACCATTGACTGACGCCCCAGCCCTACCGGGGCGATCGGTTTCTCCTGTAGGGGCACGATATATCGTGCCCGGCGAACTTTCTTGGCGCGACGCAGTCCATTGAGCTAGCGCCGTCGTGCACGCCCTGTGGAGTGCGGCGGCCGGCCTGCCGCTAGGCAGGCTTGCCGCCGCTGTCTTTCGCCGCGAAATTTTGCGACGTAACTGTGTAAATAGGCGTCGCCGGCAGACGGCGGGGCTGTGCTGAGGCTCAGACCCGCGGGAACTGCTGCGTCATGCAATGAATCGTCCCCAGGCCGAGGACGAGATCGCGGCAATAAATCGGCACAACATCGCGCTCGGGGAAGAGTTCCGCGAGCGTATTGAGCGCTACTCGGTCGGCGGGATCGTTGAACGTCGGCACCAGCACGATTTTGTTGGCGATGTAGAAATTCGCGTAGCTCGCCGGCAGCAACTGCCCCGCGAAATAGACCGGCTTCGGCATCGGCAGCGTCTCGACACGCAGCGGCTGCCCATCCTGATTCTTCATCTCGCGCAGCAGCTCCAAATTTTCCGCGAGCGGCTCGTGATTCTCGCTCGTGCGATCGGGTTCGCTCACCGCGACCACCGTCCGCGCATCGACAAACCGCGCGAGATCATCGATGTGCCCGTGCGTGTCGTCGCCCGCGATGCCGCGCTTGAGCCACAGAACATGCGTCACGCCGAGATATTTCTTGAACACCTGCGCGTAATCGAATTTCGTGAATCCGGGATTGCGCGATTGCACCTCGCTCAGCAGGCACTCCTCGGTCGTCAGCAGCGTGCCCGCGCCGTTGACGTCGATCGCGCCGCCCTCGAGCACCACGCGTTGCTGCTTGTGCTCGGGCAAAATCACCGTGCGCTTGAGCCGCCGGTTGGCGTACGCGACCACGCGCGCGTCTTTTTTCCAGTCGTCGTACTTCGCCCAGCCGTTGAACGCGAAATTCAGCAGCGCAAGCTCACGCTCACCGACATTGTCATTTCGAGCGGAGGGCCAACCCTCTGCCCGCTCTGGTTCGTCGAGCGGTCGGCCCGGAGTTCGAGGGATCTGCTGTTTGCCTTCTTCGCTAACGCCGAAAACAGATCCCTCACCACCATCCCCGACCGAAGGCGTCGGGGCTGGGTTCGGGATGACACCCTTCGTTGCCACCACGCCAATCGGCCCCGAATCGCGCATCCATCCGCGGTCGGTCGGAATGTGAAAAAACGTGACCGCCTCAGCGATCGCTCCCGCCTTCTCGAGCGTCGCCCGCGCGCGCACTTCCGCCGTGCGGTCTTCGACGATCAGGTTCACGCGCTCAACCTGCGTCAGGTGCCGGACGATCTCCGCAAACGCCCACGGGATCGGCGAAAATTTTCCGGGCCAGTCGGTAAGCTCATGCGGCCAGGCGAGCCACGTCGCCTCGTGCGGCTCCCACTCCGCCGGCATTCGCAGCAGAACGGACCCCCCAGGTCCCCGGAATGATTGGGCTCCCGAGGCCCCGGTAAGGGGCGCTCGGGAGATCGTCGAGCCTGTGGGATCAGTCTTGGGTGGGATTGTCCCAGGATCTCTGCGGATCATCGATTGTGTTCGTAGCGCCGGCGTCCCGCCGGCGAATTTGCTTTTGCGCGAAGGCAAACTCTGAGGTCATAGCAGCCGTCAGCCATTAGAAGAGCGTGCAAACGATTCCTAATCATCGCTTGTGATGGCAATTCTTGTCGAATTCTCACTTCCCGAGCCAGCGATTCAAGATCGGCTCGTACGCGTCGATGCGGCGGTCGCGCAGGAACGGCCAATTGCGCCGCGTCTCTTCGCTGGCCGCGGGATCGCATTCCACGACGAGCACTTCCTCTTTGTCATTCGACGCTTCCGCCACCACGCGTCCAAACGGATCGGCCACGAACGAATTCCCCCAAAACTCGATCCCTGTGTCGCCTGTTTGCGGACCGTCATTCTGAACGGAGTCGCGCAGCACTTTTTCCCTCCCGCGGTTCTTGCGGGTGCGCGACGCAGTCGAAGGATCTCTCTTGGTCTTGCTGCCGCTTGCGCTCCCGGGCCCCTCAAATCCCACGCGATTCACCACCGCGACGTACACGCCATTCGCGATCGCATGTCCGCGCTGAATCGTCCGCCACGCGTCGAGCTGCGCGGCGCCGAATTCGGCTTTCTCCTTCGGATGCCACCCGATGCTCGTCGGATAAAAAATCACCTGCGCGCCGCCGAGCGCGACCGCGCGCGCTCCCTCGGGATACCACTGGTCCCAGCAAATCTGCACGGCGATGCGACCATATTTCGTATCGAAATTCGGGAATCCCAGATCGCCGGGAGTGAAATAAAATTTTTCGTAGTAGAGCGGATCGTCGGGAATGTGCATCTTGCGGTATTTGCCGACGAAGCTGCCGTCCGCGTCGATCACCGCGCAGGTGTTGTGATAGACGCCGGGCGCGCGCCGCTCGAAAAGGGAAGCGACGATCGCGACTTTATTCTCTCGCGCGACTCTCCCAAGCGCCTCGGTCGTCGGGCCCGGAACGGCTTCTGCAAGGTCGAACAGTTCGGCGTCTTCCTTGCGGCAGAAATATTCGCTGCGGAAAAGCTCGTGCGTGCAGACGATCTGCGCTCCGCGCTTGGCCGCCTCGCGGATCTTGTCGGAGACATGCGCGAGATTCGCCGCCGCATCCTTGCACGATTTCGCCTGAATTAATCCGATCGCGATTTTGTCAGTCATGTAAGTGACGCTATCTTCGCGTGTCGCGCCTTTACCTGGAATCCCCCGAATTCAAGCGTGGGGCAATCGCTTTTTGGGTGGAAGCGCGGGGCTTTAGCCCCGCGGGAAGGCGGGCTCTTTTCTGGGACTTTAGCCCCGGTGCCCGACACCGAGCGCAGTTGCAGCAGCCCAATCGTAATTTTTTCGCTCATCCGCGCCATCGTACCACGACTCGCGCAAAGGTTTTCGTAGCGCCGGCCTCTGGCCGGCGTTTTTCTCTGCCGTTGGTACAAACCTAAATTCGCCGGCGGGGACGCCGGTGCTGCGAACCGCTCTCGACGCCGTCGTTTTCTTCGTAGGGGCCCCCAGGTCGACGGCTAGTCGAGCCTGGGGGATCAGGCGTGCCCGGCAAGATTTCTTGGCATGATGCCGCCCATTGCTGTTGCGCGCCCTTCGGCGCAAGCCGATGTGGAGTGCGGCGGCCTGCCTGCCACAGGCGGGCTTGCCGCCGCTGTCTGCCGCCCCGACTTGTCGGGGCGTGCTGCGAGCACTAGAATTTGGGCGGTATGGGGACGAAACCAGTCGCTCGCCCGAAAATCGATTGACGCCATCCCCTTGTCGGGACCTGGGAACAAGCACCCAACAGATGGCACGTCACGTCTGTCGTCTACAATGTGTCTGTCGAGCGGGGCGGATTTAAGGTCAGCGCAAGAGATCGAAGTGACGGAACAATCCTGAGGATTTCTCGTGTCAGGTGGGACTGCAAATCACTGCACTTCAGAAGCTTCTATCCGCGGAGTCCACACACGGCCGACCACGCTTTGACACCGGTTTCAGCTACGAGAATGGACCATGAAGTGAGCGGCGTCTACGCAGACGGCGATCCCTTTGCAGAACGAGAAGTTTGGTTGAAAAAGTTCAGAAGGACGGCGCGAGAACGAGCTGCGCAAAAGAAAACGCCCACCTTTGGCAATCGAAGGTGGGCGTTGGAAGAGGATCGTTGAATCGGTCTCGTCGAAGCGCGGCGCTTACAGCGAACGCTCGATCGAGCTACCCATCGCGCGCGGCGCGCCGTAAATGCTGTTCATCTTCGGCGGCGGCGCGACGAGTCGCACCACGTGCGACAGCCGGTCCGGCTGAAACGGCTTCGCCATGCAAACCACGGCTCCAAGCTGATGGCTCGCGGTGTAGTCGGCCGGCTGCGCCGATCGCGTCAACAGAATCACGGGGACGCGCTGCAATCTCTCGTTGCGCTTGATGATCAGGCAGAGGTCCTGTCCCGACATGTCCTGCGCCTCGACCTCGGCGATGAACACTGCCGGCACCGTGGTCCGCAGAATGTCCAGCGCCTCTTGCGCCGAGCCGACGACCACGACGTTGTAGCCGTCCTGCCCGAGCACCCCGCGCATTGTTTCCGCGGTTCTCATATCCGGCTCGACAGCGAGCACCATCGCCTGCGACTTCTCCGTCGCTTGCGCGTTGCTACCAACCGAAAACGCGCCGCTTGCTCCGGCGTCTTTCGCCTGCACGGCCGCGGCCTGGAACTGCACCGCGACGTGGAATTTTCCGCCGTGAGCGTCGCTGACGCGCACAACGTCCGCCGGCTGCGCCTGGTTCATCGCGCCACCGTCGGTCGAGTACGGGAAGGTCACGTTGAGAGCCTGCCCGACGAAATAGCCCCTCTTGTTGGCGGTGAAGAGTAGGCCGTCGCGCGAGACGTCGACCGTCATGCAAACTTCCTCGAATGCCTCGGTCGAGTTGGCCACGCGGACGTGAAGCTGCGCCGTAATCTTGGCGCGCCGACGCCGGCGCCGCTCGACGAAGTTCGCACTGCCGGGCGCGTTGGCCCCGGAAGATTTCGGATTTGCCTCGTGGATTGCGACGTTCGATTCCATGGTTGCCATTCCCTCAGTAATTTCGCGGTCTCTAGGGGTGCCCCAAGCTCTGCTTTCGGCTTGCCCCGATGGCTCGAATTTACCGATGGACTCCAATCCGAGGAATAGTACAAGAGTCACAATTTCCGCCCAGAAGTACCAGCGAAGGGAAAGCGTAACACCCGTGTTCTCAATGGCTTACGGAAGTGCGTGAGTCCCTGCCGTGCCTCGGCGCGCGGTTGAGGTTTACGTCTAGCGCCGCGGTCTTTTTTGCCCGGAGGGACGAAGGGCAGCTTGGCGGCCCCTAGGCATCCGCCAATCGCCTATCCCCGCTGGATTTCGAGCGGGAACACGGGATCCATAATGGACCCTCCACCATCCACGTGCACGGTTTGTCCAGTGATGAAGCCGGCTTCGTCCATGCAGAACAATACTACGGCATTGCCGACGTCCGCCGGAGTCCCTACGCGGCCCATGGGTGTCCACCCGCTTTCGTGCCACGTCTTGATTGCGCTGAACACTTCAGTTGGGAGTCGGCCCACGACACTATCTTCTGTGGCGCCCGGACTAATCACATTCACGGTGATCCCACGCTTGGCCAAGGCTACTGCAAAATAGCGCGCCAGCGAATCCAGCGCCGCTTTAGCCGCACCCATTCCGACCCAAGGCTGCCAACTTCCCGTAAGGCCGCTTGGCGAATAACTGATTGCAATGATTCGCCCACCGTCCGGCATGATCCGGCTCACCAACTGCGCCTCGAGTAAAAATGCTTGCGCTTGAGAGTCAAGCGCCGCGCGTAACTGATCCAGGGTGAGGTCCATCGGAGGTTGATAGAACGCGCTGAGCTCCGGCCGCGCGTTGCTCACCAGGATGTCGAGCTTTCCAAACTCCCGCTCAATCCGGCCGAAGAGCTGACGGATCTCGTCTGGCCGAGTCACGTCCGCCTGGACAACGAACCCATCCCCGCCGTATGCCCGGACTTTCGCCAGAGTCTCGTTCGCCGCGTCTGATTGACTGTGATAGTGAATGGCGGTCTTGACGCCGTGTTCCGCCAGTTTTAGTGCGATCCCGCGCCCGATGCCTCGCGAGCTGCCGGTGATGAGCGCAGTCTTTCCTCGAAGAGACATTTCTACCTCCTTGCGTGCTTTTCGGAGAGGGCCATTATACATGCGTCACCGTGGCCCGTGCTTCCGCAATGCCAACTAAACCAGTGGTTTAGATACCGCGCACGCTCATGTGCAGTGCGGCTTGCCCTGAGAGAAGCCGAAGGGCGGCCTGGCCGCGTAGCGGGCTTGCCGCCGCTGTCGTCGCGTCCCGTCAGTATTAGGTCCCACGCTTCATGTTCTCTTGGAGGTCATTATGGCAACAACGCAAACATCGCCGCGCGATTCCGCGCCGCGATCGCCTTCGCCGGACCGCACGGCCACGCCCCCGCGCCGCGCAACGGCTCGCCCGAATCGCGTCCCGTCCGACGACGAAATCCTCGGCCTCGATTCGGTGTCGTCTTCCGTAGGGGCACAGCATGCTGTGCCCGGCGCAGATCCTTGGCGGGATGTCGCCCATTCGGCTAGTTCTGCCGCCGAAGCGTCGGCCTCGGCAGATGGCACAGCCGCGCCAAGCAACGATGCCGGGCATAGCGATGCTATGCCCCTACAACACAATCCGGAGGACAGCTCTTCAGCAAACGGGTCCGCCCTCGAACCCGAAAATCTCCGCGCCGCTTTCGACGCCAATCCCGGACTTCGCCAGGCCTGGCACGACGCGCACTCCTACCGCGAATCGTTCGCCACGCCGGACGAAGCCCGTGCCGCCACCGCCCTCCTTGCCGATCTCGATCGCCTCGACGCGCTTTTTTTCTCGCGCCGCCCCGAGGACCACGCCGAACTCGCTCGCGCCGTCGCTTCGCTCGATCCCGACGCGTTTGCCTCTCTCGCCCGCGCCATGTCCCAGCACGCGGGTAGCGCAGCCGCGCCCGCGATTTCTCCTGTAGGGGCACAGCAGGCGGGGCCCCCAGGTCGACGGTTAGTCGAGCCTGGGGGATCGGACGAATCGCCGGAGCGACATTCCTCCGGCCCCACCCCCGCGCAGCTCGAATTCTTCCATTCAGCCAACGCCGCCGCGGTGCGCAACGTCCTCGACGCGATCGAATCGCAGGTCGAGCGCCTGCTTCCCGACGGCGTCTCGAAATCCGCGCGCAACCGCGTGGTCGGCGAAATCTACCGCGAACTCGATTCGACGCTGCAGTCCAATCGCCAGCTCGGGCAGCAGATGCGCGACGCCTTCCGCTCCGGCGCGATGGACCCGAATCACAAGCGCGCCGTCATCTCGCTCGTCACCAGCCGCGCGCGACAAGCGCTGCCCAGCGTCGCCAAGCGCGTGCTCGGCGAGTGGACGTCCACCGTCGTCGCCGCGAATCACGATCGCCGCTCGCGCCAGCGCGCCGCCGAAAGCCGCGTCGACATCGCCGGCTCCGGCCGGGCAGGGAACGACGGCATCCGCCCAACGTCCCCGCGCGACATCGACTACGCCCGCCTCTCCGATTCCGACATCCTGAACATGTAGGCCTTGCGGCAATCGGGAGTCACATACTTAACTGCCTTGATTCGGTTCTTCCGCAGATTCACGGACTTCGACATCAGCAAGACCCGCACTTTGCAAGGTATATAAGCGCTTACCAGACTCCTCAGCGGCTTCGCGCGTCTTGAATCTGTTGCCCGTCGGTATCCATTGTTCATCAAGCCAAACAATTAGTTCAAAGCTCATGGTCATTCCTCTTTCTTGCCCGCACAGGCATACGTGTTAGTCAAAGCCGCATATGCGAGCCATGCCCCGTGCTCACCAAGCTTCGTGGGATTAGACTTCATCCACTGTACCGCCACCAATCGCAGCTGATTGACCGTCACGTTTTCTGGAACGCATATATTGCCGAACGGCGTCGAAAACACAGGTTCGATACCGTACCGCTTTTTAGGCAACTCCGTCATTTCTTTATTCTGTTTCTCAGCGGCAGGCGAATTCGCAGGATCCGGCCTAATTTGCTGGGTCATTTCAATCCCTTGCCGGATTCCTTCGATCCAAAAATCACACATCAAAATCCACGATTGCTTGTCTTGAGGGGAAAGCTGTGCGAAATCGGCGGTGCTTTCGTCACAACGACTGAGGAAAGCATTGCCGCTTTCCCAAAACGCGGGCTGCGAGTCTTGATTCTGCTGAGCAAGCGTCGGCGCTGCCGACACTACCAAGACCCAAAGGATTGCTGTTGCCTTCAATAAGTGCATCATGCACCTCCCGCCGGATTGTCGCACTTTCAAGCTAGGGAGTTAAGCATCGAAGTTCACGGCAACTTTATTGACTGACGACTTACCTATGCTAGTCTCGCGCCGCAGACATTTCCGCGACGGGAGGCTCCATGGCCACGACGTTTCCTCAGCCCGGTGCAGTCCCGCAGCCTGCAAAGTCCGGTTCGAAGCGCGCTCTCTGGATTGTTTTGATCGTGGTGCTGGGGGTGCTCGTCGTGCTCGGAGGGATTGGCCTGTGGAAGGGCGGCGTGGTGGTTTACAGGACGTTCCACTCAGGCTCGCTTGAAGCCAGCGCGGCCGCGCACCATTTCCACGAGGAGCTCAACGCGGGCGAATACGAGCAGATCTATCAGGAAGCTGATCCGGCCTTCTCGCCGGTAGAGAAACATCTGCGGCTGGTGTCGTTCCTAGGCCAGGTTCACACGACCCTTGGCAACGCGACGTCCGAGCAACTGACGCACCTCAACCTGAACGTGGAGAGCGGCAGCCACTTCGTGGTCGCCACATTCACGACAACTTTTGAAAAGGGCATCGCGCAAGAGCAGATTGTCTGGCGCCGCGACGGCAACATCTTGCGCCTGTGGCGTTACAACATCAATTCCCCTGCCTTCAACGTGAACTGAGCACCGGCCGGCCCCCGCCCGCCGGCGCCGCGCAACCTCGTGCTATGATGCCGCCGCAAAGAGCGAAAGGATGGGTATCGACCATGACCGAGCACGAGCAAATCGCGGCAATGATTCGCCAAAAGGAGCAAGCGCCGATCGCTCTCGATCCCGCGCGGACTGCGCTTGTCATCGTGGACGTCCAGCGCTACTTTACGCGCCCCGACTCGGATTTCGCGCACGTCTTCCAAAAACTCGCGCCCGGAGCAATGGACGGCTACTTCCGCCGCGTAAGCTCCACGGTCCTGCCGAACATCCAGCGTTTACAAAATTCTTTTCGGTCTCTCGGCCTGCCCGTCGTCTTCTGCATCTTCGGCTCCTATATGCAGGACGGGAGCGATCTGCCCTGCTGGCTGAAGGACTTCGACAACGTCAGTCTTCAATTGCTGGGCCGCCGGTCCACGCCCGCGATCAACGACGCCAGTTGGCAGATCGAAGATTCCATCGCCGCGCTTCCGGGCGAACCTGTCATCAACAAGACTTCAAGCGGCGCCCTCAGCTCGACGAATCTCGATCAAACCCTGCGCAACATGGGCGTGACATCGCTCGTGGTCTGCGGCCTGACCACCGCAGTTTGTGTGGGCCTCACCGCCCGGCAAACCGCCGACCGTGGCTTCCGCGTGGTTATCGCGAGCGATGCGTGCACCGAACTGTCTCAGGAGATGCATGACGCCGCCCTGCTATCCTTTAGTCATGTCTTTGGTCAGGTGCGTCCCGCGCAGGAAGTGACGGCTTTCCTCGCCTCGGCGAACTCCGCTTCGAAAGGTGCCGAACCCGCGCGCTCGCGGGCCGCCTCGTAGTGGATCAGCGCTGACGGCCGCCGCCATTTTCGAAGCGTCTCAGACGCGGCTGTCGCTCTGCACGACATCGATTACGCCCGCCTCTTAGGCTCGGATATCTTGAATCTGTAGGCGAAATCTTCTTCAGGAACGCGCTGGTAGTGGAGTAACCGCCGTGTTGTGGAACGCCGTGATCCACCACGAGCCGTTTTCGCGGACGAAAACCAGCTGCAGACAGCTGCGAACGGCGCTTTCGCTGTTTGCGGGAACACCCGGCGGCAGTTTGGCGTAGCCGCTTGTGGTGCAATCCACATCCGCGATAGCCACGTCATCGCGAACGAACCGCAGTTTCGCGATCGCCATCGTCGCGCGTGTGCCTCGGGCCACTGTTTCGAAGAACTCGCGATGCCGCTGTTCGAACGCGGCATGCCCGTAGAAAGTCATCCCGAACACGTTGGTGAAGCTGCCGTCTTCGGCAAACCGCGCGGAGAAGGCCTTCGCGTCGCCGCGGTTCCACGCTTCCGCCTGCGCGGAAACGATCGCTTCGATCGCGGCGATATCGGCACTCTTCTCGCTGGGCACGGCCGCCATCCTACGATTTTTCGTGCCGCCTCTCAATGAGAGGCCGCGCATCTCTTTCGAATCACCCCGCACCCCGCCACCGCGTTGTCATTCCGAGGCCGGCCTGCGTTTGGACGGGGCCGAGGAATCTGCTTTTCGCAACCGCAGATCCCTCACGGATCTCCCAAGCTCGACTAACCCTGCCTCGCCCTGCCTGTCCGGCAGGCAGGCGGCAGGCGGGCGTCTGCCCGGGAGCCCTTCCTTCATCCCCGACCGAAAGCTTCGGGGCTGGGTTCGGGATGACAACCTTGCACCCGTCTCACGAATTTCCATCCAGAAAGGGCTCCCAGGTCGACGGTTAGTCGAGCCTGGGAGATAAGGAGAATCAACGCCCATGGCACAAATGCAAAACGCACAATCCGTCGCGCTCCAGCTCGAAAAGGTCCGCGACAAACTCCCGCTTCTTTACGAACGCGATGACATCCTGCTCACCATGATCCAACAGCGCGGCGACGTCGAACGCGTCAGCTCCCGCAACATGCGCCTCCCGCTGCAAATTCGTCCCGGAGGCAAGCCGGTCTCGCCAACATGGACGGCGGCGATCTGGGCCGCGGTTCCGGCACGCTCTACGACGTCGCGCAAGTCACGCCGGTTTTCTTCCGGCACGCCGTCGAAATCACCAAGCTCGTCGAATACGCCAGCAACGCGCCCGAGAAAGCGATCGAAAACGCCGCCAAGCGCGAAGTGAAAAACGCGATGGCGCAATTCCGCTCGTTCCTCGACAAAGTGATGCAGACCAACGGCAACGGCGTCCTCGGCACGATCAGCTCGATCACCACCAGCGGCCTTCCGTCCGGTGTCGCCGCGCAGTTCACCATGGCGAAGCCGCCCGGCGCGCAGCTTTTCTACTACAACCAGACCGTGCAGGTGTACGACCCGACGCTCACCACCAATCGCGGCTCCGCCAACGTTTTGCTCGTCGATCCGTTCAACTCGCTGATTCAGGTCGATTCGCTGCCGAGCGGCACCAGCGCCAACGATCTCGTCGTGCACGACGGCCTCACCGGCGCGCAGCCGACGTCGCTCTTCGGCATCCTCTACCATCAGACCAACGCCACCACCGGCACGTGGCTCAACCTCAACCGCGCGACGTATCCGGTCGAGCTCGCCACCCCTGCCGTGAACGGCAACAACTCCGCGCTCACGCCCGGTGCCGTGCGCCTCGCAATCAACAAAGTGCGGAAATCTCTCGGCACAAATCAGGTGTCGAAGCTGATCGCCTACACCTCACTCGAGCAGGAGCATCAGTGGGAGCAACTCGGCGTCACGATCTCGCAAATCATCAAGGAGGGAGCCGGCGGCCGCGCCAGCGATCTCGACCTGCTCTTCACCGGCGAGAAGACGATGGCGGGCGTCCCGATCAAGTCGAGCATCAACGCGAATCAAACGCGCGTCGATTTCCTCGACCTCTCGCATTGGGGACGCGCCGTGATGCAGGAGATCGACTTCTACGACGTGGGCGGGCAAACCGTCTTCCCGATTTACGGGACCAGCGGCGGCCTCGCCTCGGCGTACATCTTCTATTTCGTCACCGGCTTCCAGGTCTGGAACGAATCGCCCCGCTCCGGCGCCTACATCTCCAACCTCGCCATCCCGACGGGGTATTAGAAGAGTTTGTAGGGGCACGATATATCGTGCCCGGCAAACTTGCTTGGCTCGATGCCGCCCGTTCGCCTCGCGGCATCGCGCTTCAGTGTGAGGTGCAAATGTAGCGCCGGGGCCTTTAGCCCGGCACATTGCCTCGTGCGAAGATGCCGCGCTAAAGACCGCGGCGCTACATTGAAACCTTCGTCAAATTCGCTCCCGTGTTGACCCGCGCGCACTCGCGGCGATAACATTCCGCGCATCGCACGCAGGCTCGCCAACGCCTGCGTGTTCTCGCGCGGAGGTCATCACGATGAAGGCGTCACTTGCGGCGGCATCGCTTTTCTCAATCTTCATTGTTGCGCTCGCGGTGCCGCGCGCTTCGGCACAGGCGAACACAGGCGCGTTCCAATGCATCGCGACGTCCGCCGAAGCCGGCCACGCCACCATTTACATCACCGCCATGATTCCCGGCGACGCGAGCCAGCGCGCCTCGCTCACCAGCGCCTGGTCCGCTTACGTGCACGCAGCGTATCCGCAGCAAACAATTCAGACCGCGGTCTGCAATCCCGGCAGCGCCGATCCCGCGATTCAGCAGCGCGTGATCGCCACCGAAATGAACGCGTGGCAGCGCAGCGGCATGCAAGTCGTGCAGGTGAATTGGCAACCCGGGCAAGCGCCGCGCAACGGCCCGAATCCGAAGACGAATCCTTACGCAGCCGCCGAGCCCACGAAAGATTCCAAAGGCGACGCTCCCGCCGACAAGCCGAAAGATGAAGACGCTGCTGCCGCTCCGAGCGGCCCGCCTCCGCGCGCGTCCTATTGCTACTCCGACGACAAGAAGCCGACCGTTTACTTCAGCGATCCCTTCGACACGCAGGGCCTGCCGTCGGCGAGTGCGTGGCAGAAAGCGTTCGCCGCCATGCTCGCGCAGAAGTATTCGTACAAGGGAATCGTCACCTGCAAGGACAAGGCCACGATCGTCGACGTGCAGAGCGTGATCCTCGAGCAGAAGGACGCGTTGCAAGGCAAGCAGGTGGTCGACACCAACTGGTCCTACGAGCCTCCCGCCGCCCCGGCGCAATAGCCGTCGACGCCCGGCACCGCGCCGCCCATCGGTCACAGCTGAGCTTCAACAGAGGTTTTGTAGGGGCACAGCATGCTGTGCCCGGCACAATTTCTTGGCACGACGATGCCCATCCGTCTCGTCGTGTCGTCGGCGTCAAATGGCGATGGACTCGCCAAGAATCCTCGCCGGGCATAGCGGTGCTATTCCCCTACAAAACCATCCCGCCGCCGTCGCTGTCTTCATACGGGCACAGCATGCTGTGCCCGGCGCGGACCTTGGCGCGGTCTCGCCATTCGGGCACGCTTCTATCTTCACGGGTGGAGTTGCGAGGCGTACAATCGCGCCACCTCTATGCGCGAAGAGCCCCTTCTTCCGCGTCGCCGTTCAGTTCGCCTGCCGTTTTTCGATTATTCGACTCCGAAGTCTTACTTCCTGACGATTTGTGCCCCGCACAAACGGCGATTTTTCGGCGAAGTTATCGACAACGTCGTGCAGCTGAATGGAGTCGGCCGAATCGTCGATGCCTGCTGGCGCGAGATTCCTTCGCATTTTGTCGGCGTCGAATTGGGTCCGCACGTGGTCATGCCAAACCACGTTCACGGAATCGTTCGGCTGACTTTGCCGCCGGATGGCCAGCCGACTGCCAAGCAAGCTTTCCGGGCACAGCATGCTGTGCCCCTACGTGCTACCTCGGCGCGGCGATTTGGTGCCATGGCGCGCAATTCGATTCCTGCGATCGTGCGGTCGTTCAAATCGGCCGCGAGCACGCGAATCCGCGATCTGCCGGGACGTCTGAACATGGTTGTGTGGCAACGCGGCTTCCACGAGCACGTCATTCGTGATGAAGAGGACTACGGAAACGCGTGCGAGTACATCCGAATGAATCCCGGGCGCTGGCAGTTCGACGAGGACAACTCGTAATCTCGAAGCGCGCGGTTTTTGTAGGGGCACAGCAGGCCGGGGCCCCCAGGTCGACGGTGAGTCGAGCCTGGGGGATCAGTCGTGCCCGGCAAACGAACTTGGCAGCCCTGTCGCCATCCGGCATCGGCGCCGCCAAAATAAAACGGGGCGGATGCTGAAGCACCCGCCCCTGACTTACGACTCGCGTTCAGCGCGACGAAACGGCGCGCAACTTCCGCCGACTACTTGTCCTTGCGGTCGTTGTGCTTGTCGCGGTAAATCTCCTTGCTCTCGTGATTCTGCTGGTGTTCGACCTGTTTGTGTTCCTGCGACGTCAGGTGACCGCCATTCGCTTCACGATCGTTGTGGACTTCGTGGTGAATGGCCGCTTCCTGATGCTCGATGTGAGAGGTCTCATGCGGCGTCAGCTCGCCGGAATGAACGCCCTGCGCGATGCGATCCTGCTGGCGCTCCTGCCGCGCATTCACTCCCATCCCGACCGGACGCCCGTGGTTCTCCGACGCCCAGTTGCGGTGATCCTCGCCGGCCAAGTGCTCGTGCGACCTCTGCTCGGCCGTCGCCTCGAAGTGGTGCTCATTCATGTAACCGCGCTCTTGCGCCGTCGGGACCGCGCGGATGCCGCCTTCGCCGTTGAAGCTGTAATGATTGACCACCGTCACGTTGCGGACCACCGTGCGATCGACGTACACGTTGTGGAATCCCGGGCCGGCGTGCCACACCGCGCTGTTGTACGCGAACACTCCTCCGCGCCACTCGCCGCCGATGAAGCCGACGCCCGTGTAGCCAAAGCCGTAGTTAATCCCGCCGTAGAATCCGACGTGAGGCCCCCAATAGCCCGCGTGCCACCCGTAGACGCCGCCTACAAATCCCCAGTAGCCCGGAGTCCAAAGCAATCCCGGCTGCGGAGGCGCGACCCACACGCCCGGAACCCAGTAATATCCCGCCGGACCGTATGCCCAGTAACCCGGCTGCCACAGGTACCCTTCGACGGGGCAGGGCGGCTGCTCGTAAACCGGCAGCACGGGCGGCCCAACGTGAATCGCCAAGCCGACCGTCACCTGCGCGGACGCGGCCGCGGGCACCAGCGCGGGAATGAAGCACAGTAACGCCAAGAATGTAAGAGTGCGGAACCTCGTCAGATTGCGCATGTATGGAACCTCCCTTGGTTCTCCCGCCGCCGGACGAAAACCGGCAGGTCGGGATTGAGGCTGGGTATGTATAAGTATGGTTCAAACCCCGCCGCGCCAAACACAAAACGGACACAGCGGTAACCAAACGGTCAAACCCCGCCCCCGCCGAAAAGTTTCGCCCTTTCTTTCGCCAGAACGGTTCGCGTTTCGATGGATTTCGTAGCGCCGGCGTCTCGCCGGCGGGTTTCTCTTGTGTGGAAGCGCGGGGCTTCAGCCCCGCGAATAGTCGGCCGAATATAGATTGGGCTTTATCCCTGATCGGGTGCTCCACCCTCGGTTTGCGAGCGTGGGTCTTCTGCCGTAGGGGCACGATACACCTGCCTCGCCGGCAGGCGGGTCGTGCCCGGCGAAAATACTTGGCTCGCCGCCGCCGATCTACCGACGGTTTCGTAGCGGCCACTTTTCAGGTGGGCGCCATTTCCAAAGGATTTCTCCTGCGTCCGCGGATCTATTTCGGATTACCCAACAGAAACGCCCAATCGTCTGCATACGCCGGCGTGCCATCGGGCTTGAGCGGCGTCAGATCGGTCGCTTCGGCGCCGTGGTAGTAGTCCTCTTTGGGATCGGGCTTGGACTTCATCGCCGCCCAGTTGGGCTCGAGCGTGAAAACGCGGATGTGATCCGCTGGGACGCCGAGCTCCTTGTACGCTCTCTTGAGCGTGTCGGCCTCGTGCTCGCGCTGGTGGTATGCGGCGTACCACCGATCGGGAGGCGTTGCGCTTGCTTCCTTCACCCACGGTGCGATCGACGCGTACGGCGCATAGTGGTCCCACGGGCTCGACAGCAACACGACGCGATCCACCAGGTACCGCTTCGCGATCATCGCCGCCATCCCCGCGCCCTGCGAGTGCCCCGAGACAGCGATGCGCTCCCAATTCGGCTGCCCGTTGACGAGATAGCCGCCCCACCCGCCATTCGGATACTGCGCGTCCAGATATTGCAGCAGCTTCGTCAAGCGGTTGACGATCGACTCTTCCGGCAGGTCGTCGATGTCCTTCGACACATCCTTGCCGAAGATGCGCTTCTCGCGGAACAGCCCCGAGCACGTCGCGTCGCTGCGCCCTTGGCACACCTGCGCAACCGCGGGAATGTCGTCGTAGACCAGGCCCGCCACGCGATAGCCGGCCTTCGACGCCGCGGTGAGAAACGGCATGTACCCGAAAGGGACGCCGCCCGTGCCCGGCATGAACAAAAACAGAGGCGCGGTCGTCGGGGTGCCGTGCTCGATCAGCACGACGTGGTCCTTCAAATATCGGTGAAGCTGCGGGTCGGTATCCGACGGGCGCACACGCAGGAAGACGCGGTCGGCGTTATTGAACGCCTGTGTCGGCGGCCCCGGCGCGGTGACGATATCGTTGTTGTTCGCCTGCTGCGCTCGCGCTTGATTGCCGATCGCAAGCGCGAGAATAGCAACGAAAGCGAAAGGTACGGCGAGGCGCTTCATGTTGCAGGGAGTTTACTTCAAAGGACTGCCCAGCATGAACTCCCAATCGGCCGCCTGCGCAAGATCGCCCTCAGCAAATCCACGCGGCGCCGGGAATATACCAAAGGCCGTAAACGGCGATCGCGTCGAGCGCAAACGACGTCGCGATCCCTCCGACGACGGGAACGATCTTCTGTATCGCGGTCAATTGACAGCTTCGATAGAGCAGCCAGAGGAACAGCAGCCATTCCGCCACGCGAATCGGCACGAGCAATCCGAAAAATAGCGTGACGCCGTAGTTGTCCGTGAACTGGATCGACGCGCGCTGCATCGCCAGCCAAAATCCGAATCCGTACGCCACGCCGGCGACGATTCCGATCCCGCAGCGAACCAGTCCACCCTTCCAGAATGGGGGCAGCTCGCAGCCGGCGCTCTTCACCGGCTTCATGCGGTTCAGCAGCGCGGCATACGCGCTGTACCCCGCAAACTTCACGCCAGCGAAATACGCAAATCCGAGCCCTGTCGGTGCACCGGCCATTCGCGTCCTCCTGCGTGTGAGGAAATTTGTGCCGCGATTCTACTCCCCGCCCCGCCTGCAGAGAAGGGAATTGCCCGCAACGGAGTGCCTGTTCGCGCCGTAGTTTTCTCTGTAGGGGCACGATATATCGTGCCCGGCGATCGACCTTGCCTCGCCGACACCCATTCGCGCACGAGCGTCCGCGCTGCTTCTCGTAGCGCCAGCGTCTCGCCGGCGGGTTTGCTTTTCGGCCGTAGGGGCACAGCATGCTGTGCCCGGCAATCGACCTTGCCTCGCTGACACCCATTCGCGCACGTCGTCATTCTGAGCGGAGTGGCCGCACGTCGTTTTGCGCCCGGCTCCTGCCGGACGTGCGGCCGCCAGGAAGGGCTCCCAGGTCGACGGTGAGTCGAGCCTGGGAGATCAGACGAAGAATCCCTCTTTGAATCTACGCGTCCGCAAACGCGAAACCGAAGAGAGACCCTGTCTCGCCGGCAGGCGGGCTTCGACTTCGGCGCGCGCCCGCACAAACCGCGGGAAAGCAATGTGCCGCGCGGCTCCGCTCAGGATGACGGCGAGATGCATGGCCGAGCCGAGCTTGTTGACCGCCACACCGCGCGGGCGTAGCATCGCGTTCAGCAAGGAATCGAGGCGCGCACGGGTCGACGGCTAGTCGAGCCTGGGAGATACGGTCGCGGGAGGTCACGATGAAGACTTCGCTCGCATTCGCAGCGGCAACGATCTTCGCGGCGGGAATTTTCTTCGCTCCCGCAGCGTGCGCACAGGACGATCCCGCGTCAAATCCTTCTGACGTGGGTGATCCCGCGCTGATCGAAGCCGCGGCCGCGCCGCCGCAAACCGTCGCGCCCGCCGACGTCCTCAAGATGCTCGACGACAAGCGCTCCGACATCGCCATCGTCGACACGCAGCCGCCCTCGGGCTTCGCCGACACCCACATTCCCGGCGCGCTGAATTATCCGTGGGTCATGCGCATCAAGAGCTTCCCGATTCCGCTGCCGCGCAATAAGACGCTGGTCTTTTACGGCTCGTGCCCCAACGACACCGCCGACATCGTCAAGCAGCTCGCCGAATACGGCTACTTCAACGTGAAGATCATGGACGGCGGCCTCGACAAATGGATGGCGATGAAATATCCCGTCACCCGCGGCGCAAGCGAGCAACCGACGCCCGACCTCTCGCAGCTCGTCACCAAACCCCCGAAAAACAACGCCACCGCCAAGTAGCGGCGCGATCAGACGCCAACCATGGCTCTCGTCGTCTTCCTTCGCGGCGTCAACGTCGGCGGGCACCGGACATTTCGTCCGAGCCTCCTCGCAAAAGCGCTCGCCGCCTACGATGTCGTCAACGTCGGCGCTGCGGGTACACTTGTCGTCCGCAAGCCCGGGTCGCGCGCAAAATTCCGCGCCGCTCTGCTTCGCGAATTGCCCTTCGTAGCGGAAGTCATGCTTTGCGAAGACCGCGACGTCATCCGTTTGGAAACGAAACATCCCTTTGGCGCGAAGCCGTCAGGCTCGGATGTCGTGCGATTCGTGAGCATCTTCTCGAAAACCAGGCGCTGCGCGACGCCGATTCCATTCTCGCTTCCCGCGGAAGGGCAATGGCTCGTGCGAGTGATCGCATCGAAGGATCAATTCGTCTTCGGGACGTATCGCCGTCACATGAAGACGATCGGCTATCTCGGCCGCCTCGACAGGCTTTTCGGTGCGCAAGCCACCACGCGCAACTGGAACACGATCCTCGCCATCGTGAAAATCCTCAAGGAGTCCATGTAGCTCACCCCGTTTCTCAGGGGTGAGGCATTTGGGAGAATCCGGAGTTATCTCCGCTGTCGTCCCGCATTTCGCCTTCGCTCGATTCCTCTGGTTCCCGCCTTGATCCGAGTCCTACGAGAAACGCACGAGGCGCCCGCCTCGATTCAACAACGCGTCGCGCGCGCCGGCGGCACCAACCGCTTCGGCGAGCCGAACTTCCGCGTCGTCTGGGGCGGCTCGCGGCTCACCTGGATCGGCGGCCGCTGGACCGATCGCGACGCGCACGGCAACGCGCTCCGCGAAACGATCGAGCTCCGCCGCGTCCCAAAATATTTCCCGCTCGACCGCTGGCACATCGAGCGCTGGATGCCTCCCGAAACCTACGGCTCGCCCGAATCGTGGTACGCGCAGACGATTGAGACCGAGGACGGCATTCGAATCCCGGCGCTCGGCCCTTACCCCGCGCGCGGTGAGTACGAGCACTGCTTCACGCTCGAAAGCGCGGCGGGGGAGTTCATTCCGCTCTCGCCCGCGGCGTGCGACTGGATCGTGCGCGCGGTCGAATGGTCGCGCGGACGTCCGCGCGCAGAACGCAGACTCGCTCTCGCCGCGCGCGAATCCCGCCGCGCCCGCGCCTTCGATCTCGCCTGCGACGAGATCCTTGCAGAAGACTATGGATGTGAGGGCAATGCGATTTGAGCAGTCTGCACGGTAGACAGCTCGAGACCACACCCTGTGTTTTTGAGGACGAATGCGGGTAACCCCTCGGCAGCCGACTCCTTCACCTCCACTCCGAGCTGCCGGTAAACGCGAGATCCGCGGGGAGTAATCCGAAGAACATAAGGTCCGCCCGCAGCGGAATCAATCCGGTAGAAACCGCGGGAATCTGTCCGCGTTTTCTCCAGTACACGCAGCGAGCGAATATCGCGCAACTCAATACGCGCCTCTTTAGACGGCGTACCTTCAACGTTCGAGAAGAGTGTGCCGCTCACGCTACGGACATCACTGACCGCGTCGGGCCACTCGAAAGAGACCTCATCGGTTTTCCCCGCGTCCGCGATTACGCGCACATCCACGAAATTAGGGGACAGCGGCTCGTCGACCTCCAGGGTGTAGTGACCGGGCGGTATCGCCGAAAATCTTGCGATTCCGCTCCCGTCGGTCAAACGCACGGTTGCCGCCTTCGGACTTGAAGTCTCGGAGCCGTCATCCGCTCGCAAAGCTAGCTTAACGCGGGACATCGGCGTTCCGCGAAATGCAACTTTCACCGAGAAATCCGGCTGCACATCGCGGATCGAAACTAACACATCGACATCGCAGGTTAGCCAGTTCCTAAAGTTTTTCGCGAGCCGTTTGGAGAGGGGTTTTTGCTGCGCCGGAATGTTTGAGTACGGAGCAAGCCCAAGGCAACAAATCACGAGCAATCGAATCGTACGGCCAACAGGGGAGCGGCGCATGACCAAAAGCTTACGCCACACTCTTGCCGCTCGCAATTTGAAGAGCGCATTTGAACCCGGTCCCTGATCACGCGCCTTCTCAGATCAAAACATGGGCATGGTGATGTCGCCCCAGAAGCTGCGGCGCGGCGGAATCTGCACGCTCTCGACCGTCGGATTTTCGCCGCCGACATTGGCGATCACCACCGGAGTCATTTTCGCCGACATATCCGTTACCTTCCCAATCGGCAGCTCGGACTTTCCCGGCTCGTCGACGCGCGAGAAAATCACTTTGTAATTGTCTTGCGGCGTGCCCATGATCCGGTGCACGTGCTGCGGATCGACCGACGGCACCGCGAATCCGGCCCACGACTCGAGCCGGCGCGCGGTCACCTTGCTGAACATCTTGTGATCCGTGCCGACGTCCGCGAACATGTTCACCATGCCGTAATCCTTCGGCAGCAGGTGCGCGGTGAACGCCGCGCCCGGCTCGGCCGCCAGCGCCGCGCGCACGCGATCGTCCTGCAGCGCGGTCGATACGACCTGCTGCATTTTCTCCGGCGGCGTCGGCCAAATCGCGATGGCCATCATGTTGCCCGACGGCATCAGCTCCGTAGCTGCGTGCGCGATCGTATACTTCCGCGTCAGCACCGCGCCTCCGATCACGATCACGACAATCACCGCGCTCGCCACAGCCATCCCCACGCCGCGATTCGGTATCCAGCCGAAAAACAGTCGATACAGCTTGCCGCCGGGATTTCCGGGCAAAAACATTCCAGTGCGCGCGCGATACTCGGCGTACTCGGGATGCTTTGCCTCCACCTGCTTTTCTTCGAATCGCGCGAGAAAGTAATAAAGAAAAAGCATGCCGAGGTAGAGGACGAGAATGATCGTCCGCGGCCAGATCGTCAGCAGGCCGAAGCCCGCAATCGCGAGGCTCAGATAAAACGGATGGCGAATGTATTTGTACATCCAGCCCGTCGCGGCCCTGTGCTTGAAGAGCTTCGTGCCGTAAACCTGCACAGCGCAGATCGCCGCGGCCAGCAGGCCGAGCCCGAACGCCCACGAGCCAATCTTCCAGCGCATGAATTCGAGGAAGCGGCTCGTCGTAATCACCGAATGCGGCAGGAAGAAAGATTCAAGCCACGCCGTCGCGCGCCAGCGGTGCAGTCCTTGCAGCGTGGGCGCGTAGAGCGAATACCAGTAAAACGCAAACGGGCTGATCATGATCACCACTTCGATCATCACCAGCCCGTACAGCGCAGACGCCACCCACTTCAGCAGTTTTTTCATCGCGCATTCCCCCCGGGACGCTCGCCCTCGCGCCTCTATTAGCACACGCAGAACATCACGGTCAAACCGATCACTGTTTTCTTGAAAGGAAACTTACCTTGCAAACCGAATCGTCTTTTACTGGCTACGACATGCCCCGCCCGCTCTCGCATTTCGGCAGCTCGCGCAGCAGCACCATCGTCGACACGCAACCCAAAGGCGACACGTCCGCGACCGTCACGATCGCGTCCATCTCCGATCAGGACTGGTACATTTCGCGCACGCACGGCGTCTATCACATTCCCGCGTACGCCAACTCCGAGACTGATCCCCCAGGCTCCCCTAACCGGGGACCTGGGGGCACAACTTACGCGCTGCTTCTACTTCGCACGCGCAACGACGTGATCGATCTCGGCGACGGCCGCCGCCTGCCGTTCCCGATCACCGCGCGCGAAATCGCCGACGACATCTTGCAGGACCTCCACGATCACGGCGTCTTCATCTGCGCGGGAGCGCGTCCGACGAGCGAAGAGCTCGCCGCGGCCACCGCGCGCCGCGACGCGTTCTACCATCGCCTCGTCTCCGAGGGCGACGTGCTCTGGGCGCGCGGCCATTCCTTCCGCGAAATTTCCGACATTCATCGCCGCGCGGCGCTGGCGCTCGGAGTCGAGCGCGAGTGGGCCTACGTCCCCATGCGCATGAGCGAGTGTCCCGCGTGCGGCGAAAAGGTGAAGACGGGCGTCGCGGTGTGCAAGCATTGCCACGCGATTCTCGACGCCGAAAAAGCCGCGCAGCATGGATTGACGCAGCCCGCCTCCAAGCCGAAATAGCTGCGGGTTTTGTAACGCCGGCATCCTGTGCCGACAGTTTCCTCTTGTGTGGAAGCGCGGGGCTTCAGCCCCGCGAATCGTGGCGCTAATATGATCAGGGCTTTAGCCCTGGTGGCGCATGCCGTTGTCTCCGCAAGAAGAGCGAACTTTTTTCGTGACGTCGGTCACCCTTGGCCGCCGCTCGCTTTTTCAGACTACCCGAATGGCGGCACTCTTGCTCGACGTGCTCCGTCAAAATCGGAGGCAGGGTCGCTTTCTCCTGCATGAGTTCGTGATCATGCCAGACCACTTTCATTTGCTCGTCACTCCGGTCGTAGAAGTTCCGCTCGAGAAAGCAATTCAATTCGTTAAGGGCGGCTTCTCATTCCGGGCAAAGAAAGAGCTCGAATTCCGGGGAGAAATCTGGCAAGAGAGTTTCACGAACCATCGCGTCAAGGATGCGGACGACTACGAGCGGCATCGCGAATACATCCGAGAGAATCCCGTGAAGAGATTCGTGGTCGAACGGGCTGAACTCTATGCATTCTCCTCCGCGCGTCCGGGAGCCGAGCTCGATCCGCCGCCGTCATGGATAACGCGACCTTAGAAACACTCGACCACATGCTGCGGGTGAGGCAGCGCAAAGGAGCCGCGCTTCGCGCATGCCGTTATTCGCGGGGCTGAAGCCCCGCGCTTCCACACAAGACGAAGACCCTCTCGCCCACGTGCCCGGCAAAAGTTCTTGGCGTGATGCTGCCCATTTGCTCTAGCTTCCATTCGCTCGTCATTCTGAGCGGAGTGGCCGCACGTGATTTGCCGCCCCGACCTGTCGGGGCGTGCGGCCGCGGAGTCGAAGCCCGCCGGACTCCGCTCAGGATGCCGGCTCCTCCGTAGTTTCCGCACATCCGTCTCGGCCGCACACGGGCATACAATCCACGCGAAAGCGCGTCTCAGGCAGAAAGAGCTCCCAGGTCGACGGCTAGTCGAGCCTGGGAGATCGGTTTTGAATTTTCGAGGGAAGGGAAGACGATGAACAAAATCGCCGCCATCATCACATTGCTCGGAACGCTTGCGCTGCTCGGAGCCGCCGCTCCGTCGATACACGCGCAAGGTTCTCGCAAAGACGACATCGTCTTCGGCCCCGCGGGCCATCCCGTCGCCGGTGCGACGATTCGCGTCTGCCAATCCGGCGCCACCGGCTCTCCCTGCTCGCCGCTCGCCACGATCTACACCGACGCGACGCTCGCCACTACCGCCTCGAATCCCTTCCAGGGCGATGGCATCGGCAACTATCACTTCTATGCGCCCGCCGGACGCTACATGGTCCAGATCACCGGCCCTGGCATCAGCGGCACGCTCACCTATCCCGACGTGATTCTTCCCGCCGATCTTTCCTCGAGCGGTTCGGGCAATAACATTTCGGCGTTCGGACTGAACCTCGGCGGAAATCTCACCGTCGCCGGAAACGCGACCGTCAACGGCACGCTTACGACCACGAATTTCAATCCCGGCACGCTTTCGCCTTCGTCGCTCGCGGTCACAGGCAACGAAAGCGTGCAGGGCCCGCGCCCGCGCATCGACGTCACCGCCTATGGCGCGAAAGGCGACGGCGTCACCGACGACACGACCGCCATCACCAACGCGATCAACGCCGCCTGCGCGCACACCGGACTCACCGAGCCGCCTACCGTTTACTTCCCTCCGGGCGTCTATCGCGTCGATCAGACGCAAGGCTCTTCGACCACGCCCGATCTTCCGTCGTGCATCTACCTTCATCTGCAGGGCGGAGGCGGCTCGGGCGGACAGTTTTCCGCCGCGCCGAAGGCGGGGATTCAGGTGATCGTGGGATCGAATCCCAGCGCCGCGCCGGTTTTCGAATTCACGTACCCGAGCGGCAACGCGACATTCGAAAATCTAGCGATCAACGCTTACAACCAGGCGATCTGGTTCAACTCGTCTCCGGGCAATCACCTGAAGAACGTCGATCTCATCGTGCAGACCACCGGCATGACCGACAACACGCCTCTCAAGCTTACGAACACTATCTGGTTCTGGTATCAGGGCGGTTGGATGCAGACCCTCACCGGCTCCTCGACCAACGGCAACCTTCCCGTCGCCATCATCGACACCGAAAATCCCGGCAGCGGCGCGAGCCTCACCAACATCCTTCTCTATTTTTCGGATCTCGTCGTTGCGGGAGGCGCGTTCCACTACAGCCAGCGCGTCAACGACAACGGCGGTCCTCCGGGCCAGTGGGTCTTCCGCAACATCACGCGCGAAGCCTCGAATCAGGATTTTCTGCTGATCACCAACGACACCGGCAATCCCGGCAACGTCGCGCTTTCCGGCGGCGTCACCGGCGTCACGCTCGATATGGTGCAGGACTCCGATTCCACCTATTCCTCCGCCGCGCTCATCAATTTCAATGCTTCAAACGCCACGCTTTCCGGCGTCACGATCAACCGCTCGATCGCCGGCGTGGGCGGCGCGCCTCCAACCAATCCGGCCATCCGCATGACCGCCGGCACGCTGCAAAACGCATCGGTGAACGGCTGCTTTTCCTACTGCAACAATATGGTTGTCGACGGCTCGGGGAATCCCGTGGCGGGCGCGGTTGTGCAGAATAACAGCGGCCTCGACTTCGTCGCCAACACGTCCGACGCCGATCGTCTTCGCTCCGATCTCTACTACGATCAAGACGGCCCCTCGACGCGCTTCACCGCCGCGGGCAGCCGCTTTTCCGGCCTCGCGAACGATCCGGTGCAGGGCGTGCTCTTCGGCGATGGCCTGCGCTACGGCTTCACCGCGCAGGTCAAGCAATCGACCGAGCAGACGCTCGACATCGGCTTCGCCAGCGCCTTGCCTCCCACCAACGTCTCCGCTTCGCCGACCACGGGCGGCACTCTCGCCGCCGGCACTTACTACTACGCGGTGATGGCGACGACGGCCACCGCCGGAAGCTGCGCCAACATCGCCAATCCTTCGGCGCCGTCGCTACTTTCGAGCGCGGTGACGATCAGCGGCTCGAACAACGCCGCGTCGGTCACCTGGACGCCCGTTTCTTCCCCGCTCACTGCCATAGTCGGCTACTGCGTGTTGCGCATGACCGCGCCGTACTTCCAGGCCGGCGGCGCGGCGCATTACGTGGGCGGCGCATCCGCCTCAAGCGACACCGATCTCGGCTCCAACTTCACGCAGGGCCCCAATCCCAATCCGCCCGTGAATCAGATGCAGGCCGTGCATCGCTTCACGCCGACTTCGCTTGGCATCAACACGACGAATCCGCAGTTCAACCTCGACGTGAACGGCAGCGCCGCCGTGAATTCGCTCAACGGCGTGCAGAAAGCCGAGCGCTTTTCCGGCTCCGACGCCGCCGCGAAAATCAACGCCTGCCTCACTGCCGCGAGCTCCTCGGGCGGCGTCTGCGACGCGCGCGGCTTGACGGGCGCGCTCACCGGCTCTTCGCGCATCCAGATTCCCGCGGGCACCACGCTCTTTTGGGGCACCGCGCAGCTCACCATCAACGATACGACTCACAATGACGCCGTCGAGCTGATGGGCGACGGCAGCTCGCTCATCGGCTATCAGGAAAGCGGCAGCGGCACTTTGCTGCGCTCCGATTCGAGCGGCTTCATCGCCTGTCAGCCCGCCGGATGCACCACGGTGAAAAATCCCAACGCCGCGTCGAACAACGTCGATTGGGTACACATCAGCGGGATGAATTTGCAGGCCACCGGCGCGAGCTCCGTCGTGCTCAATCTCACCAGCGTCGGCCACGCCGATATCGAGACCAACCGCTTCGTGATGGGCACCGGCGGCGGATCCTACGGAATTTTCGGCGACACCTCCACCGGCGGCTTCGATTCCACAAACACGCTGATCAAGCACAACGAAATCGATCCGCAGTATCAGAACGATCGCTGCCTGCATCTCGCCGGCGTCTTCAACGTCGTCGAGATGGAGCAGAACAACTGCATTCTGCCCGCCGCGAACACCGGCACGGTCTGCTTCGAGCTGGCGAAGGATTCCAGCGGCAACTATCCCAACAACGACGAGTTCTACGGCAACGATTGCGAAGGCTCGTCCACTTCGTTTGGCCAGATCGGCTACAACATCATCAACGCGGACAGCGTGACGATCGGCCCCAACAACCGCTGCGAAAATGTCTACAACTGCTTCCAGTTTCCCGTCGACGGCAGCGCCGTCGGCATCCACCTGCTCGATCCTTATATATCCGTCTCCGCGAACGCGGTCGTGAAGCCCAACGAACCTTCCACATCGCAGATCGCCATCGACAACAACGGCCCGAACTGGCTGCCGTCGATGCACTACGGCTTCAATGATGTTGCGGGGCGAAATCTTCTCGGAAACGCGGCATTCGAGGGCTGGTCCAATTCGACCACGCTCTATTATTGGGGCGGCGTCAGCGGTACGAGCATCAATCAGGCGGGCAGCGGAATCTACTCGCAACAGGCGAGCGGCTCGGCTCCTGCTGACGCGACCACGCAAGGCAGCTACAACGTCAAGATCGGCGACAACGCCACCGCCGGCCTGGGCATCAACTCCGCCTGCATCCAGATCGACGCCACGATGAACTACACGCTCGCGTTTCGCATTGCGTCGAGCTCGACCAGCGTGAAATTCCGCCCGGGCTTCCGCTTCTACTCCGACCCAAATTGCACGGAGGCGAACCGCATCACCAGCGTCGCTACCAACGCGCGCGTGCTATCGCCCGCGAACTACGCCGGGCAATCTGCGCTCATCGGCACCGGCACGAATCCCAATTGGCAGAGCACCAACGCCTCGCTCACCTACAACAACGGCATCACTTGCAACTGCAACGTCACCGGCGCGGACTGGAACGTCGCAGCGGCCAATAGCTGGACGCCCACGCGAAATTTCGCGGTCACGTTCCGCGTCCCGAATGCGTATTCGTCGGCCTCGACCGTCGCGCAGTCGATGCGCGTCTTCATCCTCGAAAACAGCGCGGCGAATCCGAATCAGATTTTCGTCGATGACGCAGTGCTGAGTGAAGGCCCCATCACGCCCGTCGTTCCCGCCACAGCCGGCGTTTCCGATAGCGTGAATCCCACTATCTACGGCAATCTCACGGTCGACGGCAACCTCACCGTCGGCGCCAGCGCGCTGCCCGCCGCGCTTACCAGCGGCACCCCCACCGCCAACAATTGCGCCGCGTTCACCAGCGGCACCACGACGAACATTCAGGACTCCGGCTCGCCGTGCCCCTCGCTCTTCACGAAATTTTCGATGGGCACCGCGTCCAGCGGCCAGCCGCCCGGCGCGACGAATCAAATCGACGTCTCGGTCGTCTATCTGCCAAACGTCCAGTTCTCGCACCTCACGGTCGACGTCTCCACCACCGATTCAAGCAGCAGCGATTTCTACAGTTGGGCGATCACCGATCTTTCCGGCAACGTGAAGTGTTCGATCACCGCGATCAATCTGACGGCGAGCGGCGCAAGCGATCAATCGTGCACGCAGGGAAGCGTCACGCTCGCAAACGGCGCATACATCTTCGCCTTCACCGGCAACGCGACCACCGCGAAGATCGCCTACAGCGGCACCGCTCCGCTCGCGCTTTCGAGCGCCATCTCAAGCTCGACCAGCTCGTCCGGCGCGATTACGTTCCCGATCTCCATCCCCTCCGCCGGCGTGACGTACTCGAGCTACGGCACCCCCGCCATCATCTTGCATTAATTGGCGAGTCGCGTGATTACTGGAACCGTAATATAATGCCGGACATTCCAGGTTCCGGAGGGGAGCCGTGACTGTCTGTCTCGCTGCGATCTGCGATGACGCCCGAAAGGTGGTCGTTGCCTCTGACCGAATGCTCTCGTCAAGCATGCTTGCGCTCGAGTTCGAGCCTCCGCGCTCGAAGATCGTAAAACTTTCGGATTCTTGTCTCATGATGACCGCGGGGCCGGCGCTTAGGGACATCGACATTCAGAAACATGTCATCAGAACGCTTTCGTCGCGACGAGATGTCGATGTTGCGATGATAGTCGATCAAGTAAAGGAAGGTTATCAGATCGCAAGGCGCCGAAGAATCGAGGAGCTTTACATTAGGCCTCGAGGGCTGACCCTGGATGACTATCTGGGCCGTGCCAGAGATCTCCTGCCTGAGGTCGCTATCCAGATCGACGAGCACCTGGCAACGTACGACTACGGCCTGGAAGTCCTCGTGGCGGGCGTAGACGATGGCGGGGCGCACATCTACGCCGTCTACAACCCTGGCACAGCAGAGTGCTTTGATTCCCTCGGCTACCACTCAATAGGGTCGGGCGAGTCACATGCGGCTTTCATCCTCATTGACAGCGAGCACTCACATAAGTGCACTCTGCAGGAAGCCGTCTGGGCTGTGTACCAAGCGAAGAAGAACGCCGAAAGCGCCCCGGGCGTGGGCGAGAGCGCGGATTTTGCGATCGTGGGGCACGATGATATCATTTACTTGGAGAAAACAACGCTTGACAGCTTAGGCGAACTGTATAAAGAAGAGTGGGACAATTGGGATAAGTGGACAAAGGCATTTAAGCCAAAAGTGCAGGCTATCCCCCTACCGGAAAAGAGAAAATGACGATGCGAAGAACGCGCGAGATCGAGCAAAAGGAGCTGCTGAGACAGTATAGGCTCGCCAGAATCCGCGCCAAGATCCGAATGGCATCTTCGCGGCGGAAGAGCCTTTCACCGAGTTCTAATTCGAACGCTCCCAAGCGGTCCGTTTAGATCACCAGCTCTCCGCCGATTTTCGTACCTACGACGGCGCAAATTCGGTGTCGGCGCATTGCTGCGGTCTTCCGGCTATTCCAACGCAAATCGGACTCCTCCTCGTCGCAGCTCACCGCCGTTTTTTCCGATGCTTTACCATGCACATCCCCGAAACCGCACATCTCTGGACGCTTTTTCTCGCCGGCCACACGCTGCACGTGATGAAACGCGCCGGGCTTTCCGTCAGCTCGAAAATTTCGGGGACGGAATCGCGCGCGCAATGGCTGCGCACCAACGCGCTCAATCTCGCGATCCGCCTCTTCGTCAACGCCGCAGGATTCTCCTACTGGCTCGCGCACCCCGACGCCGCGACGCACGTCATCCGCACGCTCGGCATCCCGTTCGACCTTACGATCGAGCCGGGACACGCCGCTGCCGCGATGTCGGCCTCTCCGGCGACTCCATGGTCGACTGGGCCGCCGCGAAAGTCCCGTTCCTGCAAAAAGAAATCCCCGCCGCGACCGAATAAACGAATCGGTATTTTGCATGAGCGGTAACATCATCCGTGCTAGCATTCGCGTTTCGTCGAAGAAAGCAATCGAGGCGACTCACCAGGCTGCGCGATGTATTGCACTCAGTGTTCCGCAACCTATCCCCCTACCGCACATTTCTGCGACCGCTGCGGCTGCGCGCTGGTCGCAAGTTCGTCGTCCGTTCCAGTCGCCTCAGCTGTTGCGACAAGCGCGCCGACCAGCGACCTGAAAGGTTTGCGTGGATGGCTGATCGTTGTCGGATTCGGTTTGATCGTCAATCTGATGTACCGACTGTATTTGATCTTTGTGGATGCCCGCATTTTCGCGAAAGGAACGGCACAGCGTTTGAACGATCCGCTTTCTACATTTCATATCCTGGGCTATGCAGCGTTCTTGAGATTTGAATTGCTCTGTAACTTGGCGCTGCTCGTCGCAATTCTATACGCCGCAATCTTGTTCTTCCACGAAAGCCGCGGGTTTCCGCGGTTCTATGTTTCACTCCTCATTTCGTTCCCGATCTATGGGGCGCTGGATTATGGATTGATGTGGCTCGGCGTGGCTCACGCCTCACAACGTGTTCAGGACGCTTTGCACGACACTTTGCAGAACGCCGAGTTCGCCGTCGCGCGCTCCGCCCTGGCCGCGATGATATGGGGTCTTTACATGCTCAAATCGAAGCGGGTGAAGGCCACGTTCGTGAACTGATGTGAGCGCGAGGCGCGTTTCAGGGTGGAAGGGCAGGGCTTCAGCCCTGCCAATAGCGACAGGCTTTCAGCCTTTCCTTTGCGCTGTTTCACCCGCGGCAAGTAGCCGAGTTTTCTGCGTGGTGCATCCGCACAAGCGTGCGCGCCGAACGGCACCTATGAAGGTTGCCACAATTCGATGGGATTTCCCTCAGGGTCCTTCAGACGAGCGAAGCGCCCGACGTTGGGATAAGATTCCGGGTCCTGAACCTCAATTCCTGCCGCTCGCAGCTGGGCTACCATTTTGTCGATGTCATGCACTCGGAAGTTCACCATCCAGACCTTATTAGGATCGCCGAAATACTTGCTCGTTTCGGGAAAGGGAGTGAATGCGGTCGGTCCGGCCTCTTGCTGCCAGACGGTTTCGCCTTCGCTCGTTGGCGTGAGCGAGATCCCCAAGTGCTCCTGGTACCATTGCCCCAACGCCTTCGGATCGTGAGCTCGGAAGAACAACCCTCCAATTCCGGCTACTTTTTCCATTTCCGTTCCTCCCGATTCATGTTTAGCAGCTGCCTTCGCAGATGGAGCAGGACTCGCCGGCTGTGCGGGATTCTGTGCCGCCATGGCCAATTCGATCCGGGGCAGAATGATGCTGGACCCGAAAGCATAGGACAAGATTCCAAGCAATTGGCGCCTTTGAAAACTCATTCCACCCTCCTCCCGAGACTTTGTGCGAGCTCACCTACGATACCTGCGGGGATGGAGTTCTGAAAGCGTTCAAATCCCGGCGTCCAGCCATCGGCGCAAACGTCCGGCTTCGCCGCCGAGCGCCTACCGGGAGATCATTCCGATCGTCGCGAGCCAAGTTTCCACGAGCGCAGGCCATTCCGTGATCGGCTGCTTCGTGCGCCGCAATCCAAAAGCATGCCCGCCGTGTGCGTACAAATGAATCTCGACGGGAACTCCTGCGTTCTTCAGCGCGATGTAGTAAGCGAGCGAATCGTTCACGTTGTCGACGTGGTCGTCTTCGGCCTGCAGCACAAATGTCGGCGGCGTCTCGCGCGTGACGGGTACCTCGGGATTCAGCCCCAGATCTTTGTCAGCGTTCGCGGGAACATTCAGCGCAAATTTCTTCGTGCCCAGGCTCGCGTCCCATTCTGCCGCTGCAAGCGACAGATGCCCGGGATAGAGCGCCACGGCAAAATCCGGGCGGCAGCTTGCTTTGTCGGCCGCGTCGACGGCCGCATACAAGCGCTTCTCGAAATGCGTGCTGATCGCCGCGACCAGATGCCCGCCCGCCGAAAATCCGAGCACTCCGATCTTGTGCGGATCGATGTGCCACTCCGCGGCGTGAAGGCGCACGAGCCCCATGGTCCGCTGCGCGTCTTCGAGCGCCATCGGCGATTCCGGATACGGCCCCGATTTCGGGTACGGCGCGGGCTTCGGATACCCATTGTTATCCGGCACGCGATATTTCAGCAGCACGCACGTGATGCCGCGCGCCGTCAGCCAGTCGCAAACCTCCGTGCCCTCGAGATCGATCGCGAGAATCTGATAGCCTCCGCCCGGAAACACGACGACCGCAGCGCCAGTATTTTTTCCACTCGGTGAATAGACCGTCATCGTCGGCCGCGTCACATTTTTCACGCCCGTGACCGGCTTGCCGCCGATCAATTCCTTTGGATCCGTCCAGACGGTCTCCGGTCCCGCGACCGCCTGCGCATCCGGCGCCGCTCCCGGCCAGATCGCAATTTGCGTGTGCCCGGCCGACGGCTGCCAAGCGCTCGTCAGCGCCAGCGCCGCGCCGCGCGCGCCAATCGCACAGGCGTATGCCATCACCGTGCAAAAACCTAGCTCACAAAGCGTCCTTTTCATAAGGCACCGATGTTACCCATTGAATTGATTGCGGCGAAGGAAAAGATTGCGGGCAAGAGGTCTCGTGAAGCGTCTACGGGTTGTCCAGCCGAAAGATGCGGCTGCCGGTGCACTTAAGTGCAAACGGTCTCGACCTTCTCCAAGAACGGAGTCGAGGGAGAGCCGACAGCTTAACCGAAGCGCTGACGGGAGTTTCTGCTTCGCTCTGAACTTCAATTCTGATTGTGTTCGGGGCAATGATTCTGAAATCAGGACTGGTGATTCCTATCTCGAAGTAGTCGTCTAGCGACCGGACCTTCCCATCGCCCCGGCTAAGGAATTGAGTAGGCGCGTGCCATGCCTGGTGTCCGCCTGAACTGGCCAGGCTATACACGAAGTATTGAGAGTCAGGCGTCCACTCGGCTTTCACTACACCGCAGCCGTGCTCGCTATCCTCTGAGGAGTAGTCGAGCGTGCAGGAAATCGTGCCGTCGCCCGCTTGGAACTTGATTCGACTTTCGTAATCGGCAAGACCCGGCTCCTTGCCGACGGACGAAATCTCCACAAGCACGCTGCCATCGGGCGAGATGTATTGTCGCGTCCTTTGTTCGATGGTTCGTGGTTGGGCCGCCGCGATGATCGGCAACATTCCGAAGACGGCGAGGAAAATCTTGGCCCAGCTTGGTTCGCAAAAGCTCACGGATTTTCCGCGTACACGTGCTTCACAATGTTGGGAATCGCGTTGAGGCTCGACCAGTCGGGGAACTGCGCTTTGAATTCGGCGAGCAGCGTCTGGCCGGCATCGTCTGCCGACTTGCCCTGACGCTTCAATTCGAGCGCGCGCGATTCGAGCCGTGCGAAAAAGTCGTAATTCGTCTGCACGAGCGACCCATCGCCCGCCGCGCTGTGGTCCGGTAGGATGTGCTTCCACCACGTTCGGCGCAGCTCGCCGAGAATGACGACCCAGCCGGTCATGCTCGCGTTGTCGTCCGGCAGATTCGGCGCGACTTTGTTCTGCACCACGTCGCCCGAAATCAGCGTGGCGTCCGGCTGCACGTCGACCAACTCGTCGCCCTTCGTGTGCGCCTGGCCCAACCAGAAAAGCCGCGCAGTGACGCCGCCGAGATCGATCGTCATCTCTTTGTCGAACACGATATCCGGCGCGCGGAATTTCACTCCCGCCAGCAGCTCCTTCATCTGCGGCGACCGGCTGCTGAACATTTCGACGAACTGCATCCCCTTCGCTTCCAGCTCCTGCTGCTGCGCGATCGGCCTCGTAATGATCGTGGCAGCAGGGAAGCCGCTTTCGCCCGCGGCGTGCTCGGGGTGATAGTGCGTGGTCGTGAGGTAGAGCAGCGGACCCTTCGAGAGCTTTTGCGCCTCGCGCGCGGCGATCGCTCCGTTGCGCGGGCCGAGTCCCGTGTCGACCTCGAGCGTCGCGCGATCTCCGACGACGATGCCGATGTTCGGAAATCCCATGATCGCCCAGACGTGCTCCGACACCTGCGTCACCTGATTTTCCGGCAGCATCAGGTTCGGCGGCCCCTGCGCCGCCGCAGCAAGCGTGAAAGACATCGCGGCTAGGATTGCGATCAGCCGCGCGCCTATTTGAAAAATGCCGAAAGGTTCACTGTCGGATGACATCGTTGTTTCTCCTAACTCATGTCGTTAGACACGCCGGTTCATCGAAGCATCGGCCTCGGATCGTGGCTTTGCGGGTTATTCGGTGGCGAAGCGAAGACCAAGTTTCCGTTCTGGCGTTCGTTGAGAAACGGATTGTCGCCCACGCCCATCGTGAGAGAGCCATTGTCGCCCTTCCAGATGCGAAAAAGCGTGTCTCCGGTAGGCTCGGCCAGCAGCAGGACGGTCTGAGCTCCTTGACTATCTAGGGTCAGGAATGCGTTCGGGTAATCGCCGTCGCTCGTCACGTAACCACCGCGTTCCGTACCTGTGGCGTCTGCAATGATTACGCCTGATACAGCTCCGCCACGGTGATACTGCTTCCCGAGAACCATCGGCTCTGGAGCCGGCGAAGCCAGGATCACACGCGCAACCCCGTGCTCGTCGACGATATTCAGGCGTCGGAGGCTCAGAGTCTGCTGACTGACCAAACGGTGAATCGCCCACCCTTCGAAAATGGATACGGCGAAAAAGAACAACGCGAACAGAAGAATGATACGGTTGCTAGCCTTCATGCGCTGCTCGACGCGGACCAAGCGGGTCTCGATCTCTTCTCCATTCATTTTTGCTCCATGCGTCGCAGACTCTCAGAGTTGAAGCGGCAGCCGGCGTAACTAGAGCTGCGGCCTGTTGTGAACGAGAAGTGCCCGGAACATTCGCACCACCTCTCGAATCCACCAGGCAATGAAGCCCAAGACAACGAAATACGCACTGTTGAGCGCCGACGCGATCACGAGGACGACGATTTGCTCGCGGACATGCTCAACGTCGAGAAACAAATCACGGTTGGAAACATGCACCATTCGAGCCGCCAAATGAAGGAAGCCAGGGCGTCGCTCACATGCACGTATATGAGATCCGAGCTGCCGAGATAGGCGACCGCAATCCAAAAGCTCGGCACGCAAGCTCCGGCAATAGCGAACCAGCGAATAAATCGACCGAAGGACTTGTCCTCTTCCCTCACATTGGACGCCATAGGCCCGCGCCCCCCGCTCCGAACTGGCCTGCATTATCTGCTCCCAAGGATCACAAGTCACTAGCCACTCGTCACTGCTTTTCTCTCGGAGGTGAACAATGCCCGTCGTCCCCACAACCGCATACTCGCAGGCGGAAGACGCGCTCACGCTCGCCCGCGCGCTGCTCAACGACGCATCCGCAGCCGTCTTCACCGACACGCTGCTGATGCCGTTCGTCAACTCCGCCTATCGCGGACTGCAGCGCGAGCTCGCCGAAAACGGCGTCAGCGTCCTCGCCGAGCAGCAGGACATCGAGCTCGACGTCAACCCCTCGACCGGCGTCACGCCGACCGAGCTGAGCGATACCTCCAGCCCGCAGCTGCCGACCGACTGTCTCTGCCCGCACATGCTCTGGGAGCGCGCCACAGCCAATACGACGGACGTCTTCATTCCGATGGAGAAATTCATGAGCGGCGGCTCGATGCTCAATCTGCAGCCGAGCACCTATCTGCGTCTTTGGGAATGGCGCGAGGACAAAATCAATCTGATCGGCGCGACGCAATCGATCACCGTGCGCGTTCGCTACGAAAAACTTCTGCCGCAGCTCACGGCGGGCACCGATCCCGTGATGATTCGCAGCGCGACCGACCCGCTAGCGTTTGCGACCGCCGCGCTCGCGGCGCGTTCACGCCGCGCGCGTGCGCTTGCGCAGGACTTGCTCGGCACCGCGCAGATGGCAATCGAGAATTTGATCGAGCGCTACGTCCGCCCGGAACAAACCAAGGGCCGCCGACGCATGCCCTACAGCTACCACCGCCGCATCGTGTATCTGTGACGATCTGATCGCGATGACGACCACGAGGCGCGGTGAAGGTGTAAATGTAGCGCCGCGGCCTTTAGCGCGGCATTTTGTCGGCGAGTGCGCGACTCGCATCGGGCACGAAAAGCCGGGGCCGTTGTGAGATCGGAAGATGGGCACCATGTCGCCAAGCATGGATGCCGGGCACAGCATGCTGTGCCCCTACAAGGAAAATGACGGCGTCGAGATGTCTTCGTAAGGGCACGATATATCGTGCCCGGCAATCATCCTTGTCTCCGCGCTGCCCATGGATCAATGGCGCGATGCGGCTCAGCTGATGTGGAGTGCGGCGGCCGAACTGCCGTCAGGCAGGCTTGCCGCCGCTGTCTGCCGCCCGACCCGTCGGGGAGGCAGGGTGGAAGCGCAGGGCTTCAGCCCTGCGAAAATAATGAGCGCGCGGAGCGCGCTTCCATTCCGCAGCAGTACCCGCAGGAAGTGTTCGAGGTTCGAACTTGATCGCGTGGAAAAAAACAGGATCGCTTCGCCAAATCTTCCGGGGCTAAAGCCCCATAATTGTTGCGCGTCGAATTCGCGGGCCTGAAGGCCCGCGCTTCCACCGATCTTGTGTGGGCTACGCCGTAACGGAGAGTCCGCTCGAGATGGCTGAGGCAGCCGTGCCCGCAGCGCCGCTTGCCGCGAACTGCGCGAAATCCTGCTGCAGCGTCGTGTACGCCTGCTGCGCCGCGGAAAGATTTCCCGTCTGCAGCGCCTGACCCAGCTGCGAAAAAATCTGGCTGATGGTCGTGCTGGCGTTCGCGCTGCCGGCATGCATGTGGTGATGGTGCGACCCGTGCGCGCTCTTCATATCCTGCTGCAGCGTCGCGTAATCCTGCTGGGCTGCGGCGAGATTGCCGGTCTGCAGGTCGCTCGCGAGCTTGTTGAACGCCGTCGCGATGTTGCTGCCGCTCTGTGACAACGCGGAAAGCCGCGGCGTGAGCTGCTGGAGCATCGCAAGGTCCGATTGCGCGCCTGAAAGATTGCCCGAGTTCAAATCGGAGCCGAGCTTCTGAAGGTCCTGCTGGAACTCGGAGACCTTTTTTTGCGCGCCCTGCGGGATGTAATTCAAAAGCGTGTTGGCCAGAATACCTGTCACCGACATTTTGAAACTCCTTGCGCGAACTTCGCGCCGGCGCGGCTCGTTGCAAACCGCGCGTGGCTTTTCCCTCGCGCAAGTTAGGGCAGTTCGCGTGCCAAAGCCGCGCGCGATGCGCGACACAATCCACGCCACTTAGGCTGCGAAGTGTCCGTTGGAATTGACCGCCCGCCGCTGACGCGGCAGTTCCTGCTCAGCGCAGCCCGGCAATCCTTGCCGACTGTCGCATGGTTGTGTTGGCTGGTCAGCTGCCTGCACCTGCCGAAGTTTCTTGGCTGGATCTAGTCCATTCGCCGAATACGATCTGCGAGGCAACTCATGTGGAGTGCGGCGGCCTGCCCGCCGTAGGCGGGCTTGCCGCCGCTGTTTGCCGCCCCGACTCGTCGGGGCGTGCTGCAAGGGCCCCAATCGCACCCCGGCCGCAAGAAGCTACGACGTTTCTTCGGACTGCTCTGTGAAGGCTCGTTACGGCCCCTTGACGACTTGAAGGGTAATCGCGAGCGGGCGCCCAGCATTCAACGCATTTCCGTTCGCGTCGAGTGCGTTGCCCTCGATCGTCATGCCGGTCGTCGCAATCGGCGTAACGGGGGCAGTCGTTTTCTTGCCTCCTCCGCATCCGGCGAAAATCATCGCCGCGATTCCGGCAGCGGCAAAGGCGAATCGCACGCGCGCGCGCCGTCGCGAGAGCGCCGCGAAAGCAAGCGCCATCGCAGCAGCCAAGAACGCAAAAGCAGGGAAGACCCACCCCCCCGGCGCGGCCTGCGGCGCCAGCCGAATCGTCATCTGCGGCGGCGTCATGGCGTTGCCTGTCGATTCGCCGCACGGACTCGTGACCGGCGGCGCCTGCTTTGCCTTCGACGACGTGTCGATCGTGATGGTGAACGTCGCGTTCGCGCCCGGCGTGATCGTGAGCGGGCAGTTGTTGAACGCGCAAGTCGAGAACACCGGCAGATCGATCGGGCAGACCAGCGTCACCTGCTCGCCGTTCGCGCCGAACACGTTGTCCGGCGCCACTTGCGCATTCCACGTGACGCTGTCGCCCTGCGCAACGTTGAGTAGCTGCTGCTGCCCGCTGGCAAGCTGCAGCTGGTAGTCATCTCCGTAGCCGGCCAGATTGAATCCCGAGACGTCGCCCTGCGCGTCGGTGACGCCGATCGTGCCCTGGCGCACGCCGGTGCCCTGCGGCGTGAACATGACGCTGATCGTGCACGTGGCATTAGCGGCAAGCGTCGCTGAGCACGTCGTGCCCTGCACGGTGAAATCGGTAGGCGGCAGCGTCGGTGGATTGGTCGGAATCGCCGGCGTCACGGTAACGCCGGTCAATTGCGTTCCCGAGGTGTTTTTCACCGTCAGCGTCCTCGCGCTGGTCGTTCCGCCCGACGGCTCGTTGCAATATTCGAAGGGATTGACGATCGGGCAGGGCTGCTGGGCGGCCTCAAACTGGATCGGGCCGAATTGCAAGCCGCTCGTCGTGTTGCCCGCGACGAAGACGGTGCTTGAATCGCCGTTTGAATCCGTCGCGGTGAGCGCAGCCGCGCGCAGGCCGGCGGTCGTCGGCGTGAATTCGACGTTTACCGTGCAATTCCCGAGCGCGTTCAGCGCTCCGGTGCACGTCGTGCCCGAAATCGTAAAATCGCCGCTCGCAAATTCCGATGAGAGTCCCGAAATCGCTGCGAGCGAAACGTTGATTCCAGTGTCCGGCCCGCCGCTGCCCGCGGTCAACGTGAACGTCTGCGGCGCGCTGGCGCTGCCCACCGCCTGCGGGCAATACGCGAATTGCGTGCCCAACAGGACCGACGGCGCGCAGGTCGGCGGCAGCGGCGGATCGAGCGCGAGATTCGTGCCGTTTCCTTCCACGATGATGACGAGGTTGTCGCTCTGTGAGTCGGTGACCGTGAACGCCGCGGCTCGCAGGCCCGTCGCCGTAGGAGTGAAATCGAAACCGATTCCGCAGCCCTGATTCGCCGTGAGATTCCCCGTGCAGGTCGTGTTCAACAGCCGGAAGTCATTCGCAGCGAAATTCGCGCCCAGCCCGGGTGCCGCCCCCAAACTGACGGCAACATTCGTCACCGCGGCGCTGTTGACCACGCCAATTACGGCTTCGACCGCGGCCCCACCGACCTCGACGTCGCACACGCTGAACGACGAGCCAAGTGCGCAGCCGGGCGAGAGCGGACCGCCGCCGATGCTCAAATTGCTCGAGCCACTCGCGGCGCGGACCGCGTGCGCGCGGCCCAGCCGGAGCGCGGCAATCGCCGCAATCGTCGTCACCGCCACCGCGCAAATCACCAGCCCTCGCCGCACAAGTGCTCCCTTACTGGAAAGTTTTAGAAGCGTTGGATTCAATTGCAGGCGTTCGGGTTGCGCCTGCCTCGCCATTCGGCGGGCCGTACTTCCGCCTCGCCGCCAGACGGGTCGCCCATCATAGCAGCGCGCAGCGGCTCGGCCTAGCGTTTCGTGAGGCTCTGCGATTGGTTGAACTCGGCGCGGATGCGCGGTGTGAGGAAATACGCCTGCGCGCCGAGGCCTCGAATCGTGTCGACCGCATAGACGACCTGCCCATACGCGACATCTTCATCGCCTTCGAAATAGACGATCCAAAATGACCTTCGATTCAGCTCATCCTGCAACCGCGCACGAAGTTGCTCGCGCGGCACCGGCTGCCCGTTGACGTAAAACACGTAGCTTCGGCCGTCATAGCGAACGTACACTCCGAGCGGTTCCGATTCCGGCACTTGCAGCCTCGCCGCAACGTAGCGCGACGGTACGCGTGTCATCAAACCCATAGGCATGCGATACCTGAAGGATACAAACAGCACTAGAAGAAACGGAATGAATCCCCAGTAGAGTCCGAAATTTGGCAGTCCCAGTATCAGCGGGACGCGGCGGTGCCGCGGCAGCGGCGGCAGCTTTCGCAACACGACGTCCGGAAGCATCTGGCGCGGCTTCCGAGAGACGGGTTTTTCCCGATCCCAGCCGACTGTTGCCTTCCAGAGAAGCACGACGCCCGTTGCAGCAAACACTACGAGTGCCCACGCGGCGAGAATGAAAATGTCCAGGGTAGCCCAGTTGAAAAATGGAAGGTAGTTGGGCGTGGGTGCCCAAAAGATCGCTGCTGCCACGCATAGCGCGAGCGCGCCGCTCACGGCGAGGGAAGTCCGCTTCATTGTCTCTCAGTTTATGTAACGCAGGCGTTATGTCCATTGTTCCGTCCGTCTGCGTTTCCACTTTAGATCCCCCGTATTTCTACCCACCGCTTCTCAGGAGGAACACATGGCACTTACCTTCACGCTCGTCGACACATGGGATGACGGCAAGCGCATCCACGTCAGCGGCACGATCGCCGCGTCCGGCAGCTACGCGACCGGCGGCGACACGCTCGACCTCTCGCAATATCCCATCATCACCGCGACCCAAGCGCCCATTCAGGGCACCGCCTGGATGGACGGCCTCACCGGCTACGATTACGTCTTCATCCCGGGCTCTGCGATGAACAACGGTAAAGTGAAAATATTTCAGCAGGGAACCAGCGCCGGCGCGTTCCCCGAACTCGCCGCAGGCGCATATCCCTCCGGTATCGCCTCCGACACCATCACCTTCTACGGAATCTTCAAAAAGCTGCAGTAACTCGCGATTACCACCGCACGCCGATACATCGTCATTCTGAGCGGAGCGCGCCGGATGCCTTTCTCTCCTTCGGCCCGCCTTGCGGCCGGAGGCTGGCGCGCGCAGTCGAAGAATCTCTCTTCGTAGGGGCACAGCACGCTGTGCCCGGCATCGATTCTTGGCGCATTGCCGCCCGTCGGCCGACCGCGAGTCGGCGGCTTCGGTTCTCGTAGCGCTGGCCTCCGGCCGGCGTTTCGGTTTTTCGTTGTGGCCACCGAAACCACCGGTGACGACGCCGGCGCTGCGTTTTCGCCGCACTGCACGCGATGAATGGCGACAATCACGCCAAGCATTTTCGCCGGGCATAGCGGTGCTATGCCCCTACAAAAGCACTCGTCCCTCGACCCTACTTCCATGTCCATCGAATCCTTTTATCCGCTTCCACTGAACGTCTTCGCCGGATGGCTCACGCTTCTCGATCCTTCCGACGTCCCGCCCGGCATGTCGCCCAATCTCGCCGACGTCGATTTCTTCCCGGGCGGAGTGCGCACTCGCCCAGGCCTCGTCTCGCAATTCACCCCGCTCGCCGGCGCGACGCAAATCAATGGCCTCAAGACCTACATCACCACCAATCTCGCGCAGCGGCTCCTGATCCTCGATTCCGACGGCAATCTCTACATCGAAATTTCGCCGGGCGTGCTTTCGCTGTTGATCGCCGGCGGCGCGAAGCCGAATCTCTATCTCGCCTCAACCACGATCTTCGGCCGCGAGTACATGGCGTTCGGGGACGGCAGCATCGGCCAAGATCTCCCGCGCCAGTACGACGACACGAATTACGACCGCGTCAGCCAGATCGGCCCCGCCGAAGGTCCAGCGCTCGCCGATTCGACCACCGGCAACATTTCGCCGGGCGCGCATCAGTGCGTCGTCGTGTTCGTCACGCGCCAGGGATTTTGGACCGCGCCCTCGCCGCCCGTCTCGTGGACCGCCGCGGGCGGACTGAAGGTCAGCGTCACGAATATCCCCACCGGCCCGTCGAACGTCGTGCAGCGCCTGCTCGCCTTCACCGCGTCCGGCGGCGCGAATTTCTACAGCGTCCCCGCCACGATGACGATCAACGACAACTCCACGACCTCGCTCACCGTCGACTTCACCGATTCGATTTTGCTTTCGGGGCAGAGCATGGACTATCTCTTCAGCCAGATCGAATTGCCCGAGCAGCTCGGAGTGGTCAGCTACGCCGAGCGGCTTTTCTGGTGGGGCGAGCGCGCCAGCATGGACAACTGGCGTAATCTCGAATTCGATGGCGGCTGGGACGCGTCAGGCAACGGCCGTCCGCTTGGCTGGCTGCGGGATCCGTCATTTGGCGCGGGCGGCTCGCGCGAGCCGAATGACGTCGTCTGGGGCGACGCGTATCGAATCACCGCCGACGGCGTAACCGTTGCGCGCGGCGTGATTTCGCAGAACGCGATCACCGATATCAACGGCGATCCGCTTTTCGTCAACAACACGGACTATTCCGTCCGCGCGCGTGTGAAGCGCTCGGCGAATCTCTCCGCGGGCACGCTGCGCATCAACGCGTTCAGCCCCACCGCCGGACAAATCGGCACGGGCCTCGCGGTCACATACGCGCAAGCCACGACTTCGTATCAGGAATTCATCGCCGATCTTTTCACGCCGCAGACTTCGCTGCCGAGCGACCTCACGCTGCGCGTCTACGCCGACGGCACGCCTGCGCCGAGCGGCGAATCGTTTCTCGTCGACGTGATCGAAATTTTCCCGACCAACGCCGCGCAAAATCCCTCGCTCGTGCGCGCCTCCGGCACCGAGGAGCCGGAAGCCTACGACGGCGTCAGCGGCATCATGAGCATCGCCGAAAACAACGGGCAGGGAATTCGCGCCACGTTCACGCTGCGCAACAATCTCTATTTTGCGAAGGAGCGCAGCCTCTACGTCACCGCGACCGATGGCGTCAACGAGCCGGCGCTGTGGCAGGTCGAGGAAGTGTCGAACAAAGTCGGCACGCCCTCGGCGCACGGAGTTGGCTTCGGCGAAGGGTGGGTGGTGATCGCCGGCCGCTCGGGGCTCTATCTTTTCGACGGCGGCGATCTCGTCAAGCTGTCGCAGGAAATTCAGCCCACTTGGGACGCGATCAACTGGCAATACGGCCAGCGTCTCTGGGTGCAGGTCGATACGCAGCACAAGAAAATTCTGGTCGGCGTGCCGATGGGTTCCGCGACGCAGCCGAATCAAATCCTCATGCTCGACTACACCGAGGGCTTCGGCGATCCGCTGCTTTCGATCTACACGGCGCCGGAGCGATCGCGCAAATGGGCGCTGTGGAATATCGCCGCGAATTCCTGCGGACTGATCGAGCGCGCTACCGGCATCGCGACAATTTTCTTCGGCTCGAATAATTCGAGCGGAAAAATCTACGCGCCCACCGTCGGCGCGTATTCCGACGACGGCGCCGCGATCAATTCCTTTTACTCGACCGCGTTTCTCGCCGCGACCGGATTGAGCGGACGAAATCTCTTCGGCTATCTCACCGCGTACGTGCAGGGCGCAGGCTCGCTCGCGCTATCGGCCGTGACGCCGGGCAGCGCGTCATCGCTTTCGCTCGGCGCGTGGACGCTCGGCTCTCCCGCCACGCGCGACATGGAGCAGTTCACCAACGTCCTCGCCGAGCGCGTCTCCTATCAGTTCGGCACCAACGCCGCTGGCTCCTGGTTCTCGCTCACCAAGCTCGTCCCCTGGGCCAAGCCCGACCCCTTCGCCATTGTGCGTGGTGCAAGTTAAGCCCATGCGGCGAGGGTTGCGGCCGGACTGCCGTTGCCTCTTCGCCATCGTCCGCGGCGGAAACTCGTAGCCGTGAGAGCGATTCGACTGTTTGACCCTTTCGTCCTCGTCCGCGGCTCCGGCTGGTAGCGCGTCGCCAGCCGCAGCGCGATCGAGAGCTCTTTGTAGGGGCACAGCATGCTGTGCCCGGCGCTGAACCTTGGCGCGATGTCGCCCATCGACCCAGCTTGCGCGACTACCCCCTGTGGAGTGCGGCGGCCTGCCTGCCGCAGGCAGGCTCGCCGCCGCTGGCTTGGGGCGAGGCCTTCATCGCTCCTCCGAGCCGGTTCGGGGCGACTCACTTTACTACCTTCTTGGCCAAAACATTTTCTTCATCGATCGACACCAAAGCACCTCGGTTTAGTTCCCGTCGAGCTTTCTCGACGTCAGTCCAATCTTGCTTCCGGAGCACGCCCCGACAAGTCGGGGCGGCAAACAGCGGCGGCAAGCCCGCTGCACGGTCAGGCCGCCGCACTCCACACGAGGCTTGCTCCTACTTTCCGGCGAGGCGTACACTCGCGCTCAAATCATGCCCGAGTGGCCGCACGCTCCCGCGCATCGCCTCACACGAGGCGGAACTTACATGGTGACAGCCGCGACCTACGGGAAGGAACCGATCTTCGGTTCGAAGCGACGCCTCAATCTACTGTGCGAGAAACTGTTGGAGCTCTGCGCGGAGCACGAATGGCGGCTTCAGGCTTGGGCACTGTTTCCCAATCACTACCATCTCGTCGCGGCGTCAACAGCGCCAGAATCTCTCCGAAGTATGATCCGGCAATTGCACGCGGCGACCGCGCGCGCCGTTAACGAACTCGACCATCTTCCGGGGAGAAAGGTCTGGTTTCAATACTTGGAAACTCTGCTCACGAATGAACGCTCTTACTTCGCCCGTCTGCACTACGTTCACGAAAACGCCGTGCATCACGCTATCGTGAAAAATGCGGCGAACTATCCGTGGTGTTCCGCCGCGTGGTTCGAACGCCTGGCTCGCCCTGCATTCCGCAAAACGGTCCTCGCCTTCCCCTGTGACACCGTGAAGGTGCCCGACGCCTTCGACGTTGTCGTCAAGCTGTAGCCCAGATCGAAGCCTCATGTGGAGTGCGGCGGCCTGCCTGACGTAAGTCAGGCTTGCCGCCGCTGTTCCCGAGGGCGATCTTGCTTGGCTTAGCGCAGACCATCTTCCGACCCCGCCCTTCAGCGATGCTTGATGCGTTCCAGGCTCGCAATCCGGAGCGGCAGTCATTCATTTCCGCGCCGTTCCGATTCTGCGCTATCCTCTCGCGCGAGAACGCGCGATGCCTGAGATCACGCTCAACGGCTACATCACCTACTACGAAGATGACTGCTTCGTGGAGGCCTGGAAGGGCTCCCAGGTCGACGCCCGCCTGCCGGCGCGGCAGGGCGAGTCGAGCCTGGGAGATCAGACGCCTCGCCAGACGATCCTGATCCAGCACGGCTTCGGACGAAATTCGCAATTCTGGCGCCACTGGGTCCCGCTGCTCGCGGGCGACTATCGCGTGATTCGCCGCGATCTCTGCGGACACGGCGGTTCCACCGATCCGGGCGCCGCGTATCCGTGGTCGTTCGATTCACTCGTCCGCGATCTCGGCGATTTCTGCGACGCGCTCAAGCTTGATCGCGTCCACCTGCTCGGCGAATCGACCGGCGGCATGCTCGCGGTCGGCCTCGCTGCCAAGCATCCGAAAAGCCTCCGCTCGATCACGCTCTGCGCGACGCCGGTCACCATCAACGCCGCCTCGCAGAAATTTTTCGCCGCGGGACACGCGTCGTGGCAAGCCGCCCTGCTCGAAATGGGTTCAGAGGGTTGGGCGCGCTGGCTTCTCTCGCAGCCCGGGACCGCACCGCCCGGCGATCGCGAGCGCACCGAATGGTCGATCAAGCAGTTCGGGCGCTCGTCGCCGCAATCGCTCGCCGCCTACAGCCGGGTGATTTCGACCACCGACATCACGCCGCTGCTGCCGCAGGTCCGCGTCCCCGCGCTTCTCCTCGCGCCGACGCGCAGCGCCGCCACGACCATCGCCGAACAAGAACGCATCGCCGCGTCGCTGTGGCAATCGGAGCTGGTGCAAATCGACGGGGCAGGGCACGAAATCTACATCGATCGCGCGAAGGAGTGCGTCGCCGCCCTGCGCGATTTCCTCGAAGGTTTCGCGTAGCGCCGCGTTAGTGCCGGAACCGCAGAAGCTGCGGGTTGACGCGCTGTATAACGATGATCGTAAGCCCCAGCGTCAGAAAGGCCAGGAACCCCGCGGAGTAGATGTAATACACGATGCGAATCTTCGGCCAGAACCACGCGGGAAACTTGTCTGCAAACTTGTCGCTCCAGGTTTCGTTGAAACGCGGCGGCATTTCGGTGATGCCTTCGCGCTTCTCCCAAAACGACGCAATCCACGTGGCGCGCAGCGTCGCCAGCAGCACCACGCACACGAAGAATCCGAGAATCCCGGGCGACGCCGCGAAGTTGAGCACCGACATCGCAAACACCGACGCAGCCGCGTAGAGGCTGTGCTGCCGCACGCCGACCGCTCCAAGATAAAAGTACAGCGCGAGCAGCATTCCCACGATGCCGTAGTTTGCGAGAAACGTCTCTCCGATCGCGATCGCCGCGACGATCACGCAGATCCAGTAGCCCTGCGATCCCAGCGTGTCGACGTCGGTCGCGTTGCGAATCGTCGGCCAAAAGATGTTCTTCAGCCGACTATCGGATTGCGGCGTTTGGTTGGCGACGCCTAGCGTTTGCATGGCGCGACTCCGGCGCGGAAAGTCGAGGCGCGGGGCACCCCGTTTGCGCGGGATTAAAGCGCGATTCGCCCGCCGAGTCCAGTTTTACTTTTAACCGAAGCTTTAGGTGCCGATCTGCTTATGTCCGGACGTGCCGCAGCCCGTGCTGGCGACAAATCGAAGAGGGATCCTTCGACTCCGGGCCGACGAACCCGGCCCTGCGCTCAGGATGACGCTGTGATGGAAGGTCATACTGAGCGGAGTGGCTGCACGTATTTCTGCCTCCCAGTTTCACCGGGACGTGCGGCCACTCAGACGAAGAATCTCTCTTGCACACACGGTCCTATCGATGCTTAACATCCAACAAATCGAAGCGCTCCGCAAAGCCAATCCGCAACTCTACGAAGCGCTGAAGCGCCTCGCCGGAGCGTCGCTCGGGCCGAACCAGGGCTGGAGCCTCGACAACCAGATCACCGACGGCGCGAATTTCGCGCGCGTCTCGTCAAGCGCGCTCACGTCGAATCAAATCGATCCGACGAAATCCGGCGTGCTGATGCGCGGCTCGGTTCCGCCGACGTGGTCCGGTGTGTTCACCTACGTCTCGACCACCTCGAGCCTCACGTGGTCGTGGTCCGGGCTGGTAATCTATCGCGCCGACGGCACAACCACCGCGATCCCCAACGGCTCGGTCGCCGTCACCGGCCTCACCGCCGCGACCACTTACTATTTCTATCCGTATTGGGACGAGACTGCGGGCGCGCTCGCTTGGGTTGCCACAGGCACAGGCTCGCCCGCCTACGCGCAAGCCGCGAAGACGAACATCGCCGCGCAGCAGCAGGCGCTTCAAGGACGCATTCCGCTCTCGCAAGGAGCCATCGCTGCAGCGACAACGAGCAGCGGCGCCGGCGGCGGCAGCGGAAGCTGTCTGCGCGCGGGCACCATGGTGCTGACGCGCGAGCGCGGCACCGTCCCGATCGAAACGTGCACAGTCGGCGAACATCTCCGCTGCCCGTCAACGCGCGGAGCAGGCCGTCGTCGTCGAGGCGTGGTAGGGGCACAGCATGCTGTGCCCGGCGGCGATGCTTGGCACGGTGCCGCCCATTCACCGTCGGGTGAGTCGGGGTTTCGTAGCGCCGGCTCCTCGCCGGCGTCTTCGTCTTTGGTGGGAGCGCGGGGCTTTCTTGCCCTGAGCGCAGTCGAAGGGAGCCCTGCGAAAAACGCGACTCATCACCAGGGGCTTCAGCCCCGGTCGCGACAGCTTGCTGACGCAAACGAAGGCTGGACGCGCATCGTCCGCCTCGAAGTCCGCGACGCAGACACGTTCATCCGCCTGCATTTGTCCGACGCCGAATCGCTGGACGTCACGCCGCACCACATCTTCACTCTCGCCGACGGCTCGCCGATGCGCGCCGAGCGGCTTTGCCTCAGCGACATTTTGGTCGGCCGCTTCGGCCGCCTCACGCTGACGAAAATCGAAGTCATCTCTCCGTCGACGCAACATTCCGGCGTAGGTGCGCCGCTCGCTGCGCCCGGCAAGGATCCTTGGCGTGATGTAGCCCATAGCGCCGTCGCGAGCGGCGGCTCCGCTGATGTGGAGTGCGGCGGCTTGCCTGCCGGACAGGCAGGCTTGCCGCCGCTGTCTCGCGTCCCGGCTTGCCGGGGCGCGGTGGTCGAAGCGAGCTTCGACCAGAAAGCGGCGGGAGCAAGCTCCCGCACCCCACAGGTGCCTGGCGAGGATGCTTGCGCCCATGCTGTCGGTTCGCCGAACGCTCCCGGGGTCTCGGAAGCGCCGTGGCAAAAAGTCACCGTGAGCTGCGAACCCTCGCACGAATTCTTCGCCGGCCGCCACTCCGCTTCGATCCTGACACACAACTACACGTTCAGCTCGTGAAGGCCATTTACAGCCGCCGACGCCTATTGCCCGGGCGCTTGCTTTCGTGAGGCGGCCATGTGATACGGTCAAGGGGCGCCGGTCCGCACTTATGGCCCACCTAGAAACGTCGCGGGAGGGGATGTTCCTAAAGGGAGTCACGCCTATATCGACATCTATGCTCGTTAGGGCGATGGGCTGGCTCTGCGGTGCGCTGGCCGTCTTCTCTCCCTGGGCCGCACTTGACGCGCAGACGAACCCCAGTGCAGCATCGGTGGATATTCGTCAGACCGTTGCGCGTCTCGGCGGCGCGCACAACGACGATTTCGCCGATGCCCGTATCCTGGCGAAGACGCCTGCCGAATCCGCACGCGCACTGATTGCCAGCCTTCACACGATCGCAAATCCTGAGAACGCAAAGCGTATCCAGGATAAGCCTGCCGTCACGCACGCAATAGCCGTCCTGCAGGCG
>Ga0187780_10000094_pt1 | contig 68471 bp, 77 predicted proteins | sample 1015_Q2_SP10_20__FD_132429 | JGI IMG/M metagenome (GOLD analysis project Ga0187780, IMG submission 132429) | Tropical peat soil microbial communities from peatlands in Department of Meta, Colombia - 1015_Q2_SP10_20_MG | ecosystem: Environmental > Terrestrial > Soil > Wetlands > Peat | place...
GACTTCGGCTTCACGCAATTTGGCGAGGATCTGTTCGACGGTGTGACGGAAACGTGGCATATGGCCCTCCTTTTGGCCCGACCCTAACATACAGGGTGGACCGGATTAAGGGGGCTAGGTCAATTCACTTTCCAACAGGGTCGGGCTGAGTGCTGCGCAGTTGACTTTCACGAACGGCTTGTCGGCGCGGTCGGAATTGCGGTGAATGGCGTTCGCGACCAACTCCTTTCCCGTGCCGCTTTCTCCGAGAATCAGCACCGACTCGCGGGTCGAAGCGACTTTGCCGATCGTTTTGAACACCTCCAGCATTTCGGGTGTCTGTCCAACCAGTTCGTCTTGGACGAGGGGTTCGCTCTCTTCGTCGTTTGATAACGCCTGCACTTGCGCCACCAACGCCGTCTGTGCCAAAGCCCGTCGAACAGTGAACAAGACTTCGTCCAGATCGAACGGTTTGGTGATGTAGTCATAAGCTCCGAGTTTCATGGCCTCGATCGCCGCGCTGCTTCCACCCAAGGCCGTGATGACAATGACCGGTCTTTCGTCCAGCCGGTCCTGGTGATCTCTCAAGATATCCAGGCCGGTGCATCCGGGCATTTTCAGATCAAGCAGAACCAGCATGATGGAGGGGTCTTCTAACGCCTTGGAGGCGTCCATACCGTCCTCCGCCTCGACGACTCGATACCCCTCTGATTCCAGGAGCACACGGAGATTCCTCCGGATCACCCGGTCGTCGTCTGCAATGAGGATTGTGCCTGCGTCGTGGACTGGTGGCATGGCTCCTACCTGTTGGCTATCGGAAGGAGGATACGAAACGTTGCACCAGGGTGCGCGTCAGTTTCAAGTTCAATCTGCCCGCCGTGCTGGAGGACGATCTCACGGCACAGCGCCAATCCCAGCCCGGTCCCCTCCGGGCGTGTGGTGAAGAACGGCTCAAACAGATGCTCCCGGTCTTTGAGTGACATGCCGGGTCCGGTGTCTGCGATGGTGATCTCCACGGCCTGTGCCTGCCTTTGATGGCGAGTGCAGCAGCGAAGGTGTCCGCCGTTGGGCATAGTCTGGAGCGCGTTGGTCGCGAGGTTCAACAGCACTTGACGCAACGCAGCCGGAGATCCCGGGACGAGCGGCAATCCCGGTTCCAGATCGCACTCAAGGCTCACACTCTGGGGGGTGGCCTGCGCTTCCAACAACTTGATCGTCTCCGTAACCAAGTCGTTCACCTGAGTTGGACGTCGCTCCGCATGTTCTGTTCGTGAGAAGTGGAGAAGTCGGGTCAGAATGTCGTTTAGCCGTTCCGTTGCGTGCACGACCGCATCGATAGATCCCGCAACGTGAGCCTGATCAGGTATCCGCTGCCAAAGCTGGATCGTCGAACGGATGCCGGCCAGGGGGTTTCGGATCTCATGCGCTACGCCGGCGAGCAATTTCCCGAGCGATGCGAGCTGCTCGGATCGTCGCAATTCATCGCGGAGTCTCTCGTGCGCAGCTCGTTGTCCTGCTAGCGATCGAGAGAGTGCGAACGTCAGGGCCAACGAGAGGGCTAAGCCGGCCAAAGCCAGGCCCACGGACACCTCATACCAACGAAGACGGCTTTCCAGCTGTTCAGGCCCTGTGAGGCTCACCATCACCCACGTCGCCCAATGCGCGGGACGCTGGGAACCGACTGCTTCGGTCACCACCATGACTCGGCTGGGCCCTACGTCTCGGATGGTGAACAGCGGGGTTGGTTCAGACAGGCTCTGCTGGGCTTGCTGGCGAATTAACGGGGTTTCCAGTGGCGGCGGATCAGTTCGATGCAGCTCAGTCGGATGCGCGACGTCAGCGGTAGGGAAGCCATATCCGCTGAACCGATCCACGTCATTGAGGTAAAAACCTCCTTCCACGCGGGGAAAATTCAGGAGGGTGTGATTGGTAACCGCGGTCAACGACCGGTGCAGTTCCTCCAACTGTGCTGAGTCGTGCCGGGACAGTGATTGAATGACTGAGTCTGCGGAACGAGCCATGAGGTGACTCGCTTCTTGCAGTGCGGTACGAAGCTGCAATTCCCGATGCGGGAGCGCCGTAGCCGTATAGGCGTTGTACAGGAGCGTGCCGACAGACCCGAGGAAAAGGGCGATCGCCAAACCGGCCTGCACTCGCGTATTCGAGTCTGATGATCTAGAGGCCGCCATGTGTCCTTCTCAAATGTCGCTGTCCGTTCGGCTAAGAAACAAGACTCATGCCACACTCAGGTCTACTCGTGGTTTCTTGCCTGAGAGCTCATTTGAGGATAGAAGACTGGCTAAATGCAAGCTCTACGAGGAGGAATCTCTTGCGACGTGAATTACGAGAAACATGGAATGTGGTTGAAAAGGAGAGGGGTGGTTTGGTTGATTCCCTGTCCTGGTGGAAAACACAGGAAGGAACATAATGAAATCATGACCGAGGACGATGCTTGCGTGGTAAGGGGTGCCGCTTACTCCGAGGGAGATCGAGTGGATGAGAACGGAGGGAGAATCATCACACGTTGCTGGGAGATTGTACGGCCTTCACCTGTCTGATCGGCAAAATGAGACGGAAAGTCGTACCCACACCAACAGTGCTCTCGACATTGATGTGACCTTTATGGGCATCAATGACGTCTTTGACGATCTTGGTCCCAAGCCCTGTTCCGCCAGATTTTCGGCTGATGGCACGAGCGGTGAAGAGGCTGTCACGGATTTCCGGAGGCATGCCACGCCCAGTATCAATGACAGATATGTCGAGCACGTCGGCTGTCTGCGCCGCCTCTCCGAGAATGGTGACTGAGCCGCCGGCGGAAACTTCTGATATGGCATTGTTGACGAGGTTGTAGAAGGCGTTGTAAAGCCGCTGTTCGTCTGCCTCAATAGCGGGCAACCCATCGAGATTCTGGCTCCTGAGTGTCACCCCCTTTTTTTTAGCCATCAGATCCAATGTCTTGAAAACCGCGCTCACCACATTCGCGACCTGACACAGCGCAAACCTGGGCGGCGAGGTCATGCCCTTTACGCAGTCCGCAAGCTCTCGGACCCGATCCGAGATTCGTCGAACGTCCTCTTCGACCATCGTGAGGACCTCGTGGCACAGTTTCCGGCTTTTCTCCGTCTGAGGCGTTTTCCGAACGGACCACTTTTCGAACAATTCATCGAGTTCGTCTTTCAGCAACTCCGCTCCGCACAGGACCGGCATGAGCAAGTTCTTGATATCGTGGCTCATGTCACCAGCCAATTGAGCCACCTCCGCGAGTTTCTTGGCTTCAAGTAACCTCGCTTCCTCGATTGCGGGCGTAGCAAGCGAAGAAATCATTGTGAGGACAGCAACGTCGTCTTCATCGAGTTGACGATCGCGCTTATTGAGGATTTCAATCACCCCAATCGGCTCGCCTTGCCACCGTTTTAGCGGCACGATAACCAAATTCTTGATCACGGACCCCGTGGATTTATCAATTCTTTCCGGCAGCGAAGGGTCTTTCTCAGCATCCACGATAATGGCGTGCTGAGCCGACTTGAAGACGGCACCTGCAATCCCGTGATTCCATGGAACGGCTGATCCAGGTGGAACAGGCTTCTCGCCGACAGAACGATAATTGACGAGTTGTTGCGATGCGGCGTCCGCGATCAGAATGGACCCGCTTTCGGCATTGATGGCCTCCAAGGCGGTGTCCAGGGTCTGTGCAAGCAAATCTTCCAGCGTGTTGTATCGTGAAAGCGCCTGAGAGATGAGGAACGCTGTCTCTAATTCTCGACTTCCGTTGGTAACGCGAAGGTCGACCGTTCGTCGCGGAGCGCGACGCCGCTCTTGAAGTGCTGCCTTTTCCGCAGGCAGTTTCTGCTCAGGACGCACCGAGTCATCCTTTCGGCGGCCTCGGTCAGCTGGTGCAATAATTAGGCGTGGAAGTTGTCCTTGAACAGGACATGTTGTTTAACCGCATCTTCGACGACTGCCAGCAGCTTTTCCTTCTCAATGGGTTTAACCAGATAATCCTTGATACCTTGCTTCATGAGTTTCGTGGCGGCTTGGATATCTGGGTGGCCGGTCATAACGACGACAGGGACGGAAGGAAATTGCGCTCGAAAATGGGCAATCGCCCCGACCCCGTCGATCTTTGGCATCTGCATATCGCAGAGAATCATGTCTACCATGAGCGCGTTATCATCTGACCTGATCGCCTGAATGCCTTTTTCCCCGTCCTCTGCCTCGACCACGTCATATCCCGCTTTGGTCAAGACCATTTTGACGGTCGTTCTGATATGCGCCTCATCATCCACAACAAGTATTCTGCCCAGTCCCATAGTGCCCTCCTTTAAGGTTGCGATGAACTTGACCAGTAATAGTCCTTGCTATCCTTACCTACGACTGTCAGTTTGACAAGAAATTGCAAAAAAATGACTGAGGACCTGGGAGAGCCGGAAGGGGTGCCCGTCTTCGCTATGCTATGGTAAGCGGGTAAAGAGTCCGAGCGTATCGCTTGACAGATGGATTTCGCCTACACCGTTGGAGTGAGAACCTCAGGATGGCGCTTGCGCTGAGTTGGACGTGGATGAAAATGACAGAGGCGCCGCAATCATCCGACCGCTATGACAAGGATGCGAACGCCGTCGAGTACGCCTCGTTGCAAGAAATGCTTCAGCCTTTCTAGAATCATCTATGCTCGTGCAAGTTCCCTGGCTCGCCATGCTCGTCCTCCTGCCTCACGCCGTCCCCACGGACACCGGCCGCGGCGTTGTCCATTCCGTTCAACACGCCGACAGCCCAACACCTGGGCCGACCGAAGAGGATTTAGGAGCGGAGTTCAGGCGATCGCGCGAGATGTTGCGGGCGTCGCCGGAGTTCCAAGGGGACACTGCCGACGCTCACTATCGATTGGGCAAGGCTCTTCACCATCGCGGCGATATGGTCGGCGGGGCAGAGGAGTATCGTCTTGCTCTCCGACGTGACCCCCGCCTCGGTGATGCCTATCGCGATCTCGGCGCATTGCTGCTCGACTGGCACGACTACCCCGGTGCGATTGCGGCCCTCGAGCAGGCGGTGCAATTGGGACAGCAGGATGCTGAGACGTATTACTGGTTAGGGCGTGGCTTGATGGGGAAGAGTGACTGGCCTGCGGCTGCTGCGGCCTTTGAGACCGCGACACGAATGAAGCCCGATGACGCGGAAGCCTATGCGGACTTAGGGCTGGTCCGGATGGTGCAGGGTGACGTGACAGGTGCGACAGAGGCGCTTCGCGCCTCGATCGAGTTGAAACCGGACAATGCGGACGCGCACGCGCTTCTGGAGACGCTCACCCTCCATCACTCCGATCGTGACCAGGCGATCCAAGCCGCGCAGAAGGTTCTGGCCGTAATGTTTCGTCGATAGCCCCCCGTTCACGGGGTCCAGTCCGGTTTTGCGTCGATTGTGGAGAGGACGATCGCCTGCACGTAGAGTTGGTGTCCATAGGGTTGTTCCCACGTCTTCAGAAGCAGTAAGTGATGATCCCGCACCTCGATCCATCCGAGCGGTACCCACCCGGGAAGTAACGGAAGTTCCCCTTTGACGCAGGTTTTCCCACACAAGTTGACCCAGGGGTGCCCAGCCTCGCCCGCGCCATAGAGCCAGACAGCGTACCGGCCTTCGGGCAACTTGGACGTCGTGCGGATCGGCGAGACGCCGGGAAGCGGCTGGCGGAACATGACCACTCGATCGGCCTGTTCGCGCGGGACACCGCACCGGCTGCCCAAGGCATAGACCCAGAGCGCATACTCGCCCGAATCGGCTTTGCAATCTTCGAACGCGACGTCCGTCGCGCCCTTCCAATCGGAAGCGCGAAAGATCTGAGAGGTCGGTGGCGATGGGACAGGGCGAGAATTTTCTTCTCCGGTTGCCGGACTCATCGTGACGAGGAGAAGCACCAGCCCGGAGACGAGCCCGAATAGCATCAGCAGACGGAGTCGAACCATGTTGCGCTTGTAGCTGACTGTTATATGGTTGGTCAACGGATCAAGAAAAGAAGTGAGGTCGGTCCGGCCTCTCGAACGCAATGTCGATCTCGCGAGATGTCACTCTCTGTCGAGTCATCCGGTTGACACTGCGCTCTGTAGAACGTAGCCTCTCTTCGTTTCAACTCGACGAATAGATCGTTCACCTAAACAGACATTTGACGATGGATTGGTTGATGCTGATCGGCTTGCTTGTTCTGGTTGTCGCGTGCGGTGTCGCGTCCTTCTCTGTGTATTCGTTCGTCGCCCGAACCAAGAAGGAGTTCCGTGAGACTCAACCCAGTCTGAGGATCTCCAATCTCTCGGCCATGAATGCGGGGAACGTCCTGACTCTCTCTCCTGAGATCGAAAACGTGGGTCGAGGAGTCGCGTATGATTGTGTGATGCATCTGGGTGGCTGGGAGGGGAATTTCGCGATCAAGAAGGTTCATCCTCATGGCCCACGACAACAGAAACACATGGCCTCGATTGTCTTAGGCCCGGATGCAGCGCTCCGCGCGAAGCCAATGACCAACGGGTATCTCCGACTCAGTTATCGAGATCGCTGGGGGCTCAAGTATGAATGTTGGTATCCGGTCGCGCAATTCAAGAGCGTGGCCATTCCTCCCTACCATGTTCAGATCGACCTCGAACATCCTGAATTGACAGAGCCGAACCCTTCCTTCTGGGAAATGCAGAAATTTCTTCGACGGAGCTCCCTCTCCAACTGACCGACAGCGTCGCCAGCCGCTTCTTTCACAGCGGCCCGTGTTCCTTTTTTTGCTTTCGTTGCAGGTTTCTCCTTGAAACGGAGCCGGCCTATCGCTATTTTTCTTTCATGCCTCGTAAACGCGTCGTCATCATCGGGGGCGGTTTTGGAGGCCTCACAGTCGCGCAATCGCTCCGCACTGCCGATGTCGTGCTCGTCGACAGGACGAATCATCATCTCTTTCAACCGCTCCTCTATCAGGTCGCCACCGCTGCCCTGTCTCCCGGCGATATCGCCTGGCCGCTCCGCACCATCTTTCGTCGGAGACTCCATGTCCGCGTCATGATGGATGAGGTCCTGTCCATCGATCGTGCAGCGCGTCTGCTTCGATTACGCGAGAGCGGGCCGATCGCGTTCGACGTCCTCATCCTGGCGCCGGGATCGCGACACTCCTATTTCGGCCACGACTCGTGGGAACAGTCCGCGCCTGGACTCAAGACCATGGCCTACGCGGTTCAACTTCGGGAGAAGATGCTGCTGACGTTTGAGGAAGCCGCGCGACAGCGAGCCGCCACTCCGACAGAAACCCGACTCACATTCGTGATCGTTGGTGGAGGTCCCACCGGCGTCGAGTTGGCCGGTGCACTGGCCGAGATCGGGCGGAAGGCTTTGGGGCCTGACTTTCCGACGCTGCGTCTCGAGGACCTCGCCATCCTGCTCGTGGAAGCCGGTCCTCGTATTCTGCCCGGCTTCAGCTCCGATCTTTCCGCGAACGCCGCTACTGCGCTGGAACGCATGGGAGTCACGATCAAGCTGAACAGCCCGGTGACTGATGTTCGCAGTGATGGCGTGATGATCGGTGACGAATTCATTCAATCCACGAATATCATCTGGGCCGCAGGTAATAAGGCGTCGCCTCTGCTCACGTCGCTTGCGGTTTCTCAAGACGGCGCCGGCCGCGTCAAGGTCCGACCGGATTTGACGATTCCGGGTGATCCGTGGGTCTTTGTTATCGGCGACGCCGCTCATTGTATTGGCTCGGATGGGAACCCGCTGCCGGCATTGGCTCCTGTCGCCATGCAGCAAGGCCGCTATGTTGCGAAGCTCATTCGATATGAAACTCCTCCAGAGCAGCGCCGGCCGTTTGCATACGCGGATCGAGGGATGCTGGCGACCATCGGCCGGGCTCAGGCGGTCGCACAGATCGGTCCGTTTCACTTCTCCGGACTCATGGCGTGGCTGCTCTGGTGCATCGTTCATATTTTCTTCCTGATTGGGTTCCGCAATCGTGTACGGGTGATGCTGGAATGGATGTGGTACTACATCACGTTCAAGCCCGGCGCGAGAGTCATCTATCAACTTCCACAACTCCCCCGAGGACAGTTTCCTCCTGAAAAGTAACCTGGCCTCACTCTCGAACCTGAATCCAATCCGATAATTCCGTGAATCGGTTCTGATGCGACGACCATTGGCGGGAGGGCTGGTCTCCTCGAAACCGTGTTTCCCTGTTGAGGTAGAACTCATCGTCAGATCAGTCGGTTGTAAAGATCTTCTCAATGCTCAGTGTGAAAGCCAGGCATGGCATGACTGATGCTCATTTATTAGGTCGGAGATTAAGAGCAATTGTTAGGGGCATGCCACCCGCAAGGAGGCGAGCCATGAAGCGGGAGAACAAAAGCAGAACAATTGGCGGACTTAGGCGGAGCGTGATTAAGTTTACCGTCACGTGGATCTGCGCGGCAGGCATCTTCAACCTGTTAGGAGTCCCCGTAGCTCCGGCGCTGGCCGAGATGAACCGGGGTGCTTCTATAGCACTAGGAGCAGGAGCAATGCATTTCTGCGCGGTGATGTCGGACGGCACGGTGCAGTGCTGGAAACACATCGCTTTCGACGAGCTCGGCGACAGGATGAGGCCCGATTCGTTGGTACCTGTGACTATCAGCGGGATCACCAACGCCGTGGCGGTCTCCGGCAGGTGTGCGATCTTGGCCGACGGGCGCGTGCAGTGCTGGCGAGAAAACTCTGCTGCTCCGGTGACTATGACCGGAATTACCAACGCAGTGACAATAACTGGCTCCTGCGCAGTATTGGCGGACGGCCGAGTCCAGTGTTGGGACACTGACAAGTTGGACGAGGGGACCACTTCCAGCTCTTCCGTCTCGGTGAATATCCGTGGCATCACGAACGCTGTGGCGGTTTCCCGCGGCGGAGGTTACACCTGCGCGGTCTTGGCTGACGGCAGGGTGCAGTGCTGGGGACACAACGCTCAGGGCGAACTCGGTAATGGGACAACAACTAATTCGTCGGTCCCGGTCAACGTGAGCGGAATTACTAACGCCGTGGCCGTGGCGGCCAGTACGTGTAATTACACCTGCGCAGTGTTGGCTGACGGTTATGTCCAGTGCTGGGGACACAATCTTCACTTTGCCGTGCCTCGCATGAAGATGAATACTTACGCTAGTTCTTTGGTGCCGGTGACCGTGAAGGGAATCACCAACGCCGTCGCAGTCGTGGCTCTGGACCCGCACCCATGCGCCGTTCTGGCTGACGGCCGGGTGCAATGCTGGGGCTTCTTTGGCAGCGGCGGCGGAGGCATGTTGAAGACTTCTGCTCCGGTGACACTCAACACGCTCGGCAAATCTGTCCGAGTCTCCACTAAAACGACTCGGTAGGGAGACACACCATGAAAGGCGACATTGAACAAAGAACAATTGACGGAATTCGGCGGAGCCCGATTCGATCCAGAGCATCAGTGATCCTCGCCTTGGGCCTTGCTGCGGGAATGATGTCGCCAACGCTGGCTGAGACGACTAAGCCTTCCACTGGCGTCCATGGAGTGACGGGACGAGTGACCTACAGCGGGCCTCCAGAAAAACAGCCCGCTTGGCTAAAGGAGTTGAAGGATAACCCCAAGTACAGAGACCTTATACCCCGTTCCAGTTTTTGTCGTAAGGTCGCTCCGAGCGAGCTTGTAGACGGTAACTTCCCCATGTTGAAGGCGATCGAGGTTGGCGCGAAGGGAGAGCTCAAGGGGGCCATCGTCGCCGTCACCGATATCTTGGATGACAAATTCATGGCCGATTATCCTGGAACGGACGTGGTGATAGAACGATGCAGGTACTCTCCGTTTACTGGGGTGGTGGTGAAGGGAAAAAGTCTGCGCGTGGAGAACCTTGATGCAGATCCCAACGATCCAAAAGCAGTCAAAGGAGTATCCCATAACGCACACGCCTTTGAGGTGCAAGGAGTAGTATCTAAGACCATCTTCAACGTTTTTCTGCCAGAAAAAGGGTCACGGTTCGACAAACCCGTTGGCTTGAATAAAGAAAAAAAGGGATCTGAAGTTCGGCTCCAGAGTGATGATCATCCATGGGAACAGGCCTTCTTTCTGTTCGTGACCAACCCCTACTACGCTAAAGCCACGGACGATGGAACCTTTGTGATCAAGGGCGTCCCGCCGGGACGGCACAGGATTGTCGCCTGGCATCCGTTTGCTGGCCGCGCCGAAGCAGACATCGTTGTGGATGAACGCGGTTCGGCACAAGTCAACTTTGAACTGCAGAAAAGGAAAGGGGAGTCTCGACCTTCAGATTAGCAGCCCCGTTTCGCGGCGCGGTTTGCGCTCGCTATTAGATGACACTTGCTTCAGCAAGAGGAATCTCAATCAGGGCCGGACTGCTTGAGGTGGCCGACAGCGGTTTCAGTCCCTCCGCTGCGTCACCGCGAGGCGGTTTGTCCGAGAAGAGCATCACGATGCGCGATCGATCGATTTCGTCGCGAGAAGGCAGCCCGAATGCTTGGCAATACCAGGTTCCGGTAGGTCCCTGTATCGAACAGGGGATCGAGAACGGTTCGTATAAGTGCAACATGCGTCGGACATCAATGTGTTTGAGGATTCCATCCGCCAGATACGCGAGCACCGGCGCGGGAATCTGTAGAGACTCTCCTTCGTTGGTGCCTTTGAGATCGCGCAATACTGTCATTCCGCCACGGCTGGCATAGAGGACGGCGAGGCTGGATGACAGGACCACGATCGCGGAAGAGGTGTCGTGGTGCCGAACGACGCAAGTCTGATCTGCCGGCACGGCCTGTGTGTACATGGCGCCGATCTGCCTTTCGTGAAGATGAAGCCCCAGGCTCGACATCGGCGGGGCTAGGCGACGATGTTCTGCGGGATGGGAGACACTTCGTACTCGTAGCCGCGGCGTCGCAAAGAGATGATGCCGCGACGGCTTAGCGTATCGACTGTTTCGAAGATTTGGTTCCACGACAGTTGCGGTATGTCCTCAACGATCTGGTCGAGTATCACCGGATGAACCGTCTGTAGGTGATGCATCACCAGCGCTTCGTTTTCTTCCAGCGTTGACATCATGGGCGTTCCTTCCGTCACACTGTGGCTTGATTCGCTTGTTAACGTACAGACGCAGTATGACACCCGTGTCATAGGTGCGTTAATAATCGGTTACGTCTTTTTGAGGAAAACGAGGCAAGGGACCTCGTCTGCTCTCCACTTTATGCGTCCGTCCCCTCTGTTCGACCTATTGAAGCAAGCTCTTGGGAAGCATAGAGTAGAGGCATTGTTGGAGGGTATGCATGCGGGCTCTCCTTCTCTCCCTTGTGGCCTGTCTACTGGTCGGCTGTCTGTCGACAACCCGCGCACGCGAGGTCAATTGTATGAGCGTGATGATGTTGGATGTCTGGCAGGCGGATGACGATCTCAAATCTGCCGAGCAGAGATGGCACAGCGTTCAACAGGCTCGCGTCGACCGTGCACAGGCGCTGCAAGACTCCTCGGTGCGATCATTGTTCGTCAGTCACGTTTCTTCTCCTCCCGGTGCTTTTGCACCCATACCTCTGCGCGAAGAGAGCTCAAGAGGTCGGGTGTCGGAGCCGGAAGAAGAGCGGGCGCTGTATCGACAGGTCGTCGCCGCACACAATCGACAGATAGAGGCGGTAGAGTGGTACGGCCGTGTCGCTCGCCGCGTGCAGACCAGAATGGAGGAAGATGAGATCCTCAACCCCCTGCTGGGGACTCTGGTAACCTCAACGGCCATTGTGTTCTACCCTTTCATCCGCTGGAACGTACGATCAGTCCTCTGGGATGGTGTGGACCCCGACGCAGCCGATGATCCGGTGCAGGTATTTTGTGCGACACGCCTGGAGCGGGAGAACCTTGGTCCGCACCCCTAACTGCTCGTATCTTGTCGTTCGCGAGACACGCTTCACGCATCACGCTTATTCCCCGGACTGCTGAATCAGTTTTGCGACAAGGCCGGACCAACCGGTTTGATGACTTGCTCCCACGCCGGCGCCGTTGTCGCCGTGAAAGTATTCAAAGAAGGGGACGAGGTCGCGCCAGTGAGGATTGGACTGAAACTTCTCCACGCCGCCGAAGACCGGCCGTCGGCCGCTGGAATCCCGCAGAAAGATATGCGTGAGGCGCCGGGAGAGTTCGCCCGCCACCTCCCATAACGTCGCCATCCGACCGGAGCCGGTGGGGTATTCCACTTTATAGCCGTCTCCCAAGTAGTAATGAAATTTTTGTAACGACTCGATGATGAGGTAGTTGACCGGAAACCACACGGGACCACGCCAGTTTGAGTTTCCTCCGAAGAGGTTGGTGCTGGACTCAGCGGGTTCATAGTCCACCCGATGCTCTATCCCCATGACCGACAGGCTGTAGGGATGATCCTTGTGGTACCGCGACAGCGCTCTGACGCCATAGGGAGACAGGAATTCCTGCTCATCCAACATGTATCGCAACACTTTTTTCAGCCGGTGGCGACTGACCAACGATAGGAACCGCCGGACGATTCCGTCGGCTGATTGCGTCTCGACATGGATACCGAAGTCAGGACGATTCTCGATGAACCACTGCATCCGGTGTTTGAATCGCGGCAAACTGTCGATCAGGTCTGATTCTAGCGTCTCCACGGCGAAGAGCGGAATCAACCCGACCATCGAGCGAACCTTGAGGGGATGGTTCTGTCCGTCAGGGAGGTGCAGGACGTCATAGAAGAAGCCGTCCTCCTTGTTCCAGAGCTCGATTTTTTCCTCTCCGATGTTGTTGATCGCCCGGCAGATGTAGACGAAATGCTCGAAGAACTTGCTGGCGACATCCTCATAGGCGCGGTTGTCGCGTGCGAGTTCCAGCGCGATCGTCAGCATGTTGAGGCAATACATGCCCATCCAGCTGGTGGCGTCCGATTGTTCAATGTGGCCGCCGGTCGGGACCGGCGCGCTACGGTCGAAGACGCCGATATTATCGAGACCGAGAAAGCCGCCTTGAAAGATATTCTTCCCTTCTGTGTCTTTACGATTCACCCACCAGGTGAAATTTAACAGCAGCTTGTGGAAGACCCGTTCTAAGAAAACGCGGTCGCTGATGCCCGTACGTTTCTTGTCGATCTTGTAGACACGCCAGGCTGCCCAGGCATGGACCGGAGGATTCACGTCGCCGAAGGCCCATTCATACGCCGGGATCTGTCCGTTGGGATGCATGTACCATTCGCGGAGCATCAGAACGAGCTGCTCCTTGGCGAACGTCGGATCGACCAACGCGAAGGGGATGCAATGAAAAGCCAAGTCCCATGCGGCGTACCAGGGATATTCCCATTTGTCCGGCATTGAAATGACGTCGGCGTTGAAGAGGTGGGTCCAGTCAGAATTGCGGCCGTGGAGTCGTTCCCGAGGCGGTTCGGGTCCCATCGGATCACCCTTCAGCCAACGGTTCACGTCGTAGTGATAGAACTGCTTGCTCCACAGAAGACCTGCGAACGCCTGCCGTTGCACCTGTCTGGCATCTTCGGACAAATCGGAGGGAGCCAGACCGCCATAAAATTCATCCGCCTCTCGGCGGCGTTGCGCGAAGACCGCGTCAAACTCCTTTCCTGACACGGCGACACTCTCTGAATGATTGGTAAACCGGAGCCGGATCGTCGAGGTCGCGCCTGGTCCAAGATTCAGCACATAGTGAGCGGACACCTTCGTACCAATTTGATCCGGATTGACCGCCCCCTTGTCTCCATGCACGATGTAATCGTTGATACTGTCCTTCACATAGCGCGAGCCGTCCGGATCACCATACAGTTTCCTTGTATTCGTCTCGTTCTCGGTGAAGAGCAGCTCCGGACCGCCCTGACAGAGAAGACGGCGGTACCCGTAGTAATCATGGTCGCATTCGATGACACTGGCATCTGTGAAAGGCTCTCCTTTGCGGAACCGGGGCCGGCGGAGATCAAGCCCCCACGACCAGGTATTTCGGAACCAGATGGTCGGGAGCACCGTCAGTTCAGCAGCATCGGATCCGCGATTGATGACCTGGATCTGGACGAGCACGTCCTCTGGAGCGGCTTTCGCGTATTCCACAAATACGTCGAAGTAGCGGTCTCCCTCGAAGACGCCCGTATCAATCAGTTCAAATTCCAAATCCTTCCGTCCGCGTCGTTGGTTTTCTTCGAGGAGGTACGTGTAGGGGAACTCGCCCTGCGGGTACTTGTAGAGGTATTTCATATAAGAGTGGGTCGGCGTGGAATCCAAGTAAAAGTAATAGTCTTTGACGTCTTCGCCGTGGTTGCCTTGGTTTCCGGTCAGACCAAAGATCCGTTCTTTGAGCATGGGATCTCGTCCATTCCACAACGCGAGCGCGAAACAGATCATCTGGTGGCGATCGCAGATACCCGCCAGACCGTCCTCGTTCCAACGGTAGGCGCGTGAGCGGGCGTGTTCATGAGGGAAGGCGTCCCAGGCCGCGCCATTGGGGCTATAGTCTTCGCGCACCGTGCCCCACGCACGTTCACTGAGATAAGGACCCCATCGTTTCCAATGCTGATGTCTGTGGGCGTCTTGGTCGAGTCGCTGTTGTTCCGCGTTCAGTGACGGCGGGCTCGACGGAATGTCTCGGTCCGGACGAAGCATATGACTCCTCAATGAAATGTCTTGTTGAATAGACGGCGAGGCAACCTCATTCTGACAATGCTAGTGTGTGACTCTTGTGGTTGCAAGCTTCTGATAGATACAGCGAATGGTTCTCCCGTCGGTCGGAACCGTCGATCGGGGCGTTATCTGTTTGGTGAGGAATTTTGTGGGGCTCACGAGGACGTTCAGCGGGGATTCTGCGGCTGTTGGCCGGCACGCCGGATGAGCGACGGTCGCGGAGTCTTATGATCGTTCCGCTGAGATGCCTTGAATCAGCCGTTCGGTTTCCTGGTACCCGCCCTCGCCGATGCTGACGTATCGAATGGTGCCTTGCTTGTCAATCAGATACATCACCGGCCAGTCGTGATTCCCATACGGGTTCCCGGTGAACGGAAGGGATTCCCGCCGACCTGAAGGAGAAGACCCTCTTGTTGCTTGAGGGCGAGGGTTCTGTCAGTGGCAGTCGGGGAATACTTCGTACCTCTCATGTGTATTTTCCCCCAAGACTTCACTTTGTCGACGGAGTATACTGGCAGTTATTCATCCACTCACCGGCAAGCGTGTGGAGTCGCAATCGTGAGACTCGCTTCTCGCCAGACACACGCCGTCATTCGCCAGGCAACAGTCCCTCTCATCCATTCCAGGCTCGACCTTCTCTGGAGGGTCGCTCATCACCTCAGGAGGTGTACTCATGTCCATCTCGCGGACTTTGAAAGAATATCTTGACCGGGAACATGTCTATTACAACGTGTTGCCCCACCGAGAGGCCTATCGCGCGGCCGTGCTTGCCGAGGTGCTCCAGACGCCGGTTCGGGAGATGGCCAAGGTGGTGATCCTCAAGGTGGACCACCGGTATGTGATGACCGTCCTCCCGGCCGGCTTGCACGTTGATCTCCACCGCCTCCGGGACGTCTTCATGACCAACCACGTTCGACTCGCGACGGAGCAGGAATTCAAGGGGCTCTTTCCGGATTGCGAGCTGGGTGCGATGCCGCCGTTCGGCCCCCTCTACGGCCTGCCGGTGTACGTCGATCGCTCGCTCACGGAGGACGAGTATATCGTCTTCGAAGCGGGGACCCATTCTGAAGCGATCCGCATGCGGTACTGGGACTTCGCCACACTTGTGTTCCCGGTGGTCGAGGAATTTCACCGCTCACCCTCAGCGGTCGGGTAGGGTCTCGAATAGATCAGACGAATTGAGCGCCTGCTCGAAGTCGAGCTGCCAAGCGACGGTGAGACGCGCGACCACGTTGTCTCCCTTTTTCATCACGAGCGCGATCGTCGGACGAATTTCGGCTGGAGCCGCGATGAATTGGCCACCAGCTTGCCTCAGATCCCCGCATACCATTCATACCCTTGATCCTCCCAATACCCGCCACGTCCATCTCCAATGCCGGCCAGGGTTTCGACCAGTTCGATCTTCATCACGTACTTGGCATGCTTGTACCCCAGCTGCCGTTCGAACCGGAGGCGCAACGGGGCTCCGTGCGGGACATCCAACGGCGTGCCGTTCAGCTCATATGCGAGGATCGTCTGGGGGTGATAGGTGTCGGCGACCGCCATGCTTTCGTAGTAGGCCACGCCTTCGTCATCAACATCGGCACAATGAAAGACAGCGTACCGCGCGTTCGGGAGCGGTTGGACTTGCCGCATCAAATCACCCAGCGGAACACCGGTCCATTTTCCGATGGCGCTCCACCCTTCGACGCAATCGTGCCTGGTTATCTGTGTCCGCGCCGGCAGTTCCTTGATTGCCGCTAGAGACCAGCTCATCGGCGCCCGGACCAGTCCGACGAGCTCTACCTTCCATTCAGAAAAATTCTGCTCGATGTGGGCAGCATAGTCGGCAGTGCCAGGATCGATATTGCCGTTGGCCGGGAACACACGCGATACCTCCGATTCGCCATACTCCTTCGCCAAGGCGTTCGCCGGCGTGACGGCTCGCTGGATACGATCGGTCAGTTTCTCGGCCTTATTGAGGATCGATGGAAACCAACTGCTCTGCGTTAAATTGTCGCAGCCGGCGAGCGCGACCAGACTTGCGGCCCCGAGCGTACCCTTCAACAACTGACGGCGTTCCATAGCGCGTTTATGTGAATCCATATGTGTTCTCCGTTTTTTAATAACTCGAAGAGATAGCAGTGTGGAGTGCCGGAAAGGTCGGATACCCGTCCCGCAGGACGTTCAAAGGAGACGTCCAACAAGGCCGCAGCGGGCGAAGGGCCGAGGCGTACCCCCTGGGGTACGTCGAGGGTCTGAACGATGCGAGAACGAAGTTGGCGGCTTCTTTCAACGTCCTGCTAGGCTTCATGGCGGACTCCGGTATGCTTGACGACAAACCATCCGGTGATCATGGAACGAAGATTGTTAAACAGGCCGGTCAGGATGACCTGTGATACGTGGATGACGATGAACCCGACGAAGGCAAAACAGGCGATGAAATGAATGGTGCGCGCTGCCTGGCGGCCGCCGAAGATCGTCAGGAGCCATGGGAAGGCGGTGTCAATGGTCGGAGACATAGTCAAACCGGTGAGGATGATCAGCGGCGCCAGCCCGAACAGCACGCCCATGTATGCCAACTTCTGCAAGACGTTGTAGCGTTTGGTTTCCTCCCCCGACGGATGTCGCAGCCGGACGTGGTCGTTGATCGCCTTTCCAATCTTGCGCAAATCCTTGCCGGTCGGAGCCAAATCGCGCGTGACATGCCGGCTGATCAGTGCGTAGGCCATGAAGAGCAAGCCGTTGATGACAAACACCCAGGCGAAAAACAGATGCCACTGGCGCCCCATGGCAAGCCAGCGGCCACTCGGAATCGTGGCCCAGACGGGAAAGGCGTGGCCGGAGCCATTCGAGTAGCCGAGCACGCCGGTTGTGTCGAAGGAGTGTCCGAGTATCCTGGTGATCCCTCGCGTCTCGCCACTCTCGGTCTTCATGGGGCGGATGGAGAGCAGCGGCTTGTCACGATCGGAACGATTCCCCCAATAGAGTGCAGGGTGGGCATTAAAGATTTGCAGCCCGCTCATGATCAGGATGAACAAACAGACGACGTTCAGCCAATGCCCAAGACGCACCGGAAGCCTGTGGCGATAGACTTGTTCGATTGTCTGGGCCGGTGGATCAGTTCGTTCACAAGCTTCAGGCGTGACGGTCATTGAAGGAGGAAGCGGCTTGCCCGCTGTTTCGGGATCGTCGTTCAGGCTCGGCTCAGATTGTTGGAGGTGTACCATTGGAGGCTCCTCGGTAAGAAGGCGGCTGAATTCGTTATACATCGCCATTCGGTGAGCAGGGTAGGCCATCATCCTTCCAGGAACCTTAGAGAAATCTTACACGAAGACTCGATCAGTGTTTGTCCAACCTGACTTTGCCCCAGAAGGCACGGTGCGCATAAAACTGGTAGACAATCACCAGGCTGAACCCGATGAGGAACCACCACAGAGCCGCCTGCAGCCCATAGGCACCGGCGACCGCGTTGGTAATCGTCAGGCTATTGGCTGGATCGGTCGTGGCAATCAAAATGTTGGGATAGGATCCCCAGGCGGTGCTGGCGAGCATCGCTAGAATGAACAGACTCGAGGCGCCAAATGCAGCGGAATCTTCGTCACGCCGTCTGAACTGGAACGCACCGACCAGGGCTGCCAGGCCGATCAATGGGAAGACAAATCCGATTGGATGGGCGGCGTAATTGAGTCGGAAGGTCGGCTGTACGAAAGGGGTCGCCGCGAGTACCAGGACGACCAACCCGACCACGACCAATCCGCTCAACTTTGAAACGCGACTCGCCCGGGTTCGCAACTCACTGTCGCATTTCATGGCCAGATAATTGGCGCCGTGGAACGCGAGGATTGCGGCGGTCGCGAGTCCCATGAGGGTCGTATACCAATCGAGAATCCCCGGTTCCGGTCCCGTCATGAAGTCGGTCCAGAGCGCCACGAAGAAGTAGCCGTCCCGGCTCAACGGCACACCACGGATCAGGTTGCCCAACGCTGCGCCGAACACCACCGCCAGCAGGATACTGGCACCGGAAAACGCCAGGTCCCAGAACTGTCGCCAGAGCACATGGTCCACATGCGACCGCAGCTCGAGCGCAAGCCCGCGGGCGATCAACAGCCACAACACGATGATCAACGCCAGGTAGAAGCCGCTGAACCCGGCAGCGTAGGCCTTCGGAAACGCAAAGAAGAGCAGCCCGCCGCTGGCTAACAGCCAGACTTCATTTCCGTTCCAGACCGGTCCGATCGCACCCAGGGCAGTCAGCCGCTCCTGTTCCGTTCGTGTCAGAAAGGGATAGACGATGCCCACGCCAAAGTCGAATCCGTCGAGGACGACGTAGATCCCCAGCATCACAGTCACCACCATGTACCAGAATGTTTCCATCTGACGTGCTCCGACTATGCCGCGTGGCCGGTCGAACGAGTTGCCGGCCCGTGCCGAAGCGTTTCAACGAATAAGAAGAGAAAGAGAATACCGAGCACCAGATAGAGCCCGAGAAAACCGAGCAGCGTGAACAGCGCGTTACCGGAATGGACAAGCGGCGACGCGCCTTCTGCGGTTCGCTGCAGGCCATAGACCAGCCAGGGCTGGCGACCGAGTTCGGCGGTCATCCATCCGGCGGTCGTCGCGATGTAGGGAAACGGCGCTGACAAGAGGAGCAGCCACAGCAGCCAATTGGCGGTGAAGAGCCGTCCTTGCCATAGCCAGAGCAGCGCCAGTCCCATCACGGATACGAGCATGGTCCCCAGGCCGGCCATGACGTGGTACGAGTAGTAAAGGAGCGGCAGATTATCGGGCCAATCCTTCCGCGGAAAGGCATCGAGCCCTTTCACCTTGGCGTAGAGCCGGTTGTACACCAGAATACTGAGTGCATCGGGCACGACAATCGGATTGTCGATGGTCATGGTTTCCATGTTCGGCTGGCCGACTAGAAGCAAGTCGGCGCCGCGCTCGGTACGGAACAGTCCTTCGAAGGCTGCACCCTTGACCGGTTGATACTCGAACACCTGTTTCGCATTCCCGTCGCCCGTGGGGAAAATCATTAAGGCGGACGCGATGGCGCCGGCCACCACGCCGGTACGCACAAACGTCCGACCGTAGTCCTGGTACGTTTCCGAGAGCAGATAGAGTGCCCCGACGGCCGCCATGACGAACGAGGCGGTAACGACCGCTGCCGTCATGTTGTGCGTGAATTGCCAGAGGAGCCAGGGATTGGTGAGCAAGCCGACAAGGCTGTTGACGAACAGACGTCCATCCGGCGCAATCGTGTAGGCGACGGGATGTTGCATCCAGGCATTCGTGGCGAGAATAAAATAACCCGACAGCCACGAGCCGAGGAACAGCATCAGCGAGGCGAACCATTGCGTGCGACGGCTGAATCGGTTTTCCCCGTAGAGGAGAATTCCCAGGAACGACGATTCCAAAAAAAAGGCGAACACTCCTTCCATCGCCAGCGTCTGACCGATGACGCCCCCGGCGAAGTTGGAAAATTTCGCCCAGTTGGTGCCAAACTGAAATTCCAGCGGAATCCCGGTGACGACGCCGAAGGCGAAGCTCAAGGCGAAGATCGTCGTCCAGAAGCGAGCCACGCGATGGTAATGCTCGTCGCCGGTCAGGAGCGCTCTACTCCTCAAGAAGAACAGCAGGAGAGCCAACCCCATGGTCAATTGCGGAAAGAGATAGTGAAAGGTGGCGGTGATCGCAAATTGCAGACGGTCGTAGAAAAGCGCGCTCTCCATGAAGTCCCCGTGTTGACGAATCGAAAAGCGGAGGGGCGTGGAGCCCCACATGGCGACGCCGCATGATACCGGGAGGCCTTACAGCATACCCGAATCGTTTCGCTCACTGCAAAAAAGCATGGCACTGAGCAAAGCATTGGCGGAGTCCTAGCCGGCTAATGGCAGGGAGACGCGGCTTGGGGAGGAGTGCCGTCGCATCAGGAAGCGGTCAGGCCGGGAGTTCTGTGAGTCGGAGCGTATAGAGGTAGTGATACAGTCCCTTTTGGTCCATGAGCTGCTGATGGGTACCGATTTCCGCGACACGGCCTTTATTGAGGACAATGATGCGGTCGGCGCGTTGCACGGTAGTAAGGCGGTGGGCGACGACGAAGGTCGTTCGTCCTTTCATCAGCTGTTCAAGCGCCTCCTGCACGAGTCGTTCCGACTCGCTGTCGAGGGCCGAGGTGGCTTCATCGAGCAACAGAATTTTTGGATTCTTCAGGATGGCCCGCGCAATGGCGATCCGCTGGCGTTGTCCGCCTGAGAGGTTGATTCCCTTCTCTCCTACGATCGTCTGATACCGGTCCGGCAGGCTAGCGATAAATTCGTCGGCGTGGGCTGCACGGCTGGCGTCGAGGATGGCATCCTCACTCGCTCGCGTGTTGCCGTACCGGATATTGTCCAGGATGGTACCGCCAAACAGGATCGTTTCTTGTGGAACCAGCCCGACGTGCCGGTACCAACTATCCATCGCGACGTGGCGGAGGTCTTGTCTATCCACGGTAATCCGTCCCTCGGTGGGGTCGTAGAAGCGGTGAAGAAGATTGATCACGGTTGTCTTACCGGCTCCTGTTGGACCGACGACCGCGACGAGTTCGCCCGGCTCTGCTTCGAAGGAAATATCGGTGAGCACTGGTTGACGTTGGTCGTAAGCGAAACTGACCCGTTCGACGCGGACATGGCCGGTGACGGACGATAACGTCACTGCATCGGGTGCGTCGATGACCTCCGGTCTCGAATCCAGAATTTCGAAGATCCGTTCTGTCGCTCCCTGAGCCTCCCTGACTTGCGCAAAGACCCGTGCCGCGGAACTGAACGGTCCGATGAGGATGCCGGCGAAGAGCACAAAGGCAAAGAGGTCTCCGGGAGAAACAGTGCCTTCGATGACTTGGCTCCCCCCATACCACATGACCGCGGCGGCTGCGGAGAAGGTCAGCAGACTGATGACGGGAATGAATACCGCCATGATCCTGGCCCGGCGGAGAGTCAGAGAGAGCGTATGTTCGAGTTGCGCTGCAAACCGTGTTTCTTCGCGTTTCGTTTGCACGAACGATTTCACGATCCGGATGCCCGAAATCACCTCTTCGATGAGCGTGCTGAGGGAGGCGGTCTGATCTTGAATCGACGTGGACAGGGCTTTCAGTTTGCGGCCGAAGAACCGGGCCACCAGCACCAGCAATGGCAGCAGAACGAGAATGAGCAAGCAGAGCCGCCAGTTCATGGCCAACAGAAAACCGATGCCTCCTACAAACGTGACGAGTTGTTTGGCCGTGTCGATCGGGGTTTCAGTGACGACCGACTGAATGACCGTTACATCGTTCATCAAGCGCGAGAGCAGTTCCCCGGTGCGGCGTCTGGCAAAGAAGCTCACAGCCAAGGTTTGCACGTGGGCGAAGAGATGTGTGCGAAAGTCGGCGATGATCCGTTGAGATACCCATGTGGTCAGATAACTATGCCCCATCGAGCAAAAGCCTTGAAGGATGACCAAACCGAGAAAGACGCCGATCAGTCCGATCATCCGAGCATGATCATGCTGGACGGTGATGACATCCCAGAGCATGCCGGCCAGGCGAAGTAACGCCAGGTTGATGGCGGCCACGCCCATGACCAGGAGACCGGCGGCCGCCATTCGTGGGAGATAAGGTCGAAGGAATGGGAAAAATCGCGTAAAGGTCGACATGATGCTGATCCGATCTTAGAGGAGGGGTGCCTCGAAAACCAAGAGGGAAACAGAGGGCACGTTCAGACTCTGTTCAGGGCGTTGAAAGAATGAGAACAAGAACGGGTTAAATTTGAGCGATGGATTCGATGAGATTCTTGTTGAGGGCGACGAACTCCGATTTGTCCTTGTCGTTGATCACGACGTCGGTAAGATTGATGAAGAGCCGCTGCTCTTCGTTGATGGCATCGGAGACACGGTTGCGCATGGGTGGGATGAGAAAGTCGCCGACGTAGACGGAATTCACCGTTCGGACGCGAATGCGAACCTTCTTGCCTTCGGCCACGGCACCCTCCTCCCCCCAGCGGGATGGGTTTAGGTCTTACGGCGGAGAAATTTTTGGCGCCGGCGCAGCTTCTTGTACTTATGCTTGCGCATTTTCTTGCGGCGCTTCTTGAGGACACTCGACATTCGGTCTATCTCCTACGGTCGGGAGTCTAAAATCTTCACTAAGAAATTGCAAGCGAGCGAAGGAATTTGTTCCGGGTCATCTGCGGCAGACAAGACTCTGCGACGCCAACCAGACGATTGTGTGAGAGAAAGTGGGGCTAGCTTGACCTCTTTGAACACCCGTTCCTATACTGCTTCGATGTTACGATTGCCATATGCCACATCTGTGTGGCTCTTGCTTGGCGTGATCGCCGTCGTGCCGGCGGTCGGCACCGGATGTGGCGGTAAGACTATTCAATATCCCGAGGATCATGAACGGTATCGTCGCATCGACCAAGCGGTCGAATCACTGCGCCAAGCCTACGAAAAAAAGAGTGCGTCGAAAATGGCGGAGCTGATGGTTCCGACAGAGCAAATTGATCGGCTTCAGCGTGATGTGGACAGTGATTTTGAGTCGTTTTCCTCGATTGCGTTAGCGTTCTCGGTCGAGCGCATCATGATCGACGGTGACGATGTCGACGTGTTTGTTCATTGGCAGGGGCTCTGGAAAAAGAATGCAGACGATCCCGGGCTGCGGCAGCGCGGTCATACACGTCTGCAGTGGGTCGGCACAGTCTCAATCCTTCTGCGAGGGGTTGAGGGCGATTCGCCCTTTGGCATGAAAGTCCGCCAGGCCATCACCGACAATTCCACGCCTCCGTCGCAGAAGAAATAACCCATGCCATCCCGCATTGCTCGCTCCCCACTGCACGCCGATTTCCTCGTAATCGGTAGCGGTGTCGCTGGTCTACGCGCCGCCGTGGAACTCGGCCAAAAAGGGCGAGTGCTTGTCCTGACGAAGGGACACCCTTTGCAAAGCAGTTCGATCCATGCGCAAGGCGGTGTCGCGGTAGCGATGAGCGAGGAAGACGACGTGTCCATCCATTTCACCGATACGCTCAAGGCCGGACATGGCCTTTGCCGAAAAGAAGCGGTGCGGGTACTGGTTGAAGAGGGCCCTGAACGGATTCAGGAGTTGATCCAATGGGGAGCGAGATTCGATAAAGCCGGAGGTAAGTTCGCGTTTGCCCGTGAAGCAGCACATAGCCGCAGCCGGATTCTCCGCGCGCGCGGTGATGCGACGGGCAACGAGATGGTTCGCGCGTTGATCGCACAAGTCAATCGCCAAAAGAATGTCCAGCGGCTCGACTATCACTTTACCGTCGATCTTGTGATCGACAGGGGGCGCTGTTGCGGCGCAGTCGTGCTTGATGAAAGCTCAGGGCGCCATTTTGTATTGCCGGCTCGCGCGGTGGTCCTAAGTACCGGCGGGGCTGGACAGATTTTTGCTCGGACGACAAATCCGCCCAATGCGACGGGTGACGGTATCGCGATGGCGCTTCGGGCAGGAGCTGTGCTGCAGGATATGGAATTTATCCAGTTTCACCCTACCGCTCTGTATCTTCCCTCAAGCCCTCCTTTTCTCCTGTCGGAAGCCATGCGTGGAGAGGGTGGTCAGCTCCGGAACAGCAAGGCAGAATTATTCATGCATCGGTATCATCCGATGGGTGCCCTTGCCCCACGGGACATCGTCTCTCGCGCCATATGGGCTGAGATGGCGTCGACTAAGGCACGGCATGTCTACCTCGACGTAACCCATCTCGGCGCGGAATTCGTAAAACGACGTTTTCCCACAATCTATGCGACCTGCCTGCGCTACGACATCGATATCACTGAGGAATGGATTCCTGTCTCGCCGAGCGCGCATTACACGATGGGCGGAGTCTGGACGGATGTAAACGGCGCAACGACTGTTCCGGGTTTGTTTGCGGCGGGCGAAGTGGCCTGCAGCGGCGTCCATGGTGCAAACAGGCTCGCGAGCAATTCTCTCCTGGAAGGGCTCGTGTTCGGTGCACGAGCGGCAGACGCGGCCGTCGCCTTCGCCGGTCGTCACAGTGTGCCGTCACTCTCATCGTATGAGGCAGCCATTCGGCCCGGGCAGTTCGGCACGCTCGAGGATGCGGAAAAATTGCGCAGCTCACTGCGACGCACGATGTGGGGACAGGTCGGTATTATTCGTTCGGGCGAGTCTCTGATTCGAGCCTGTGCGCAACTGTCTCGCTGGGCCCAAGTCGTCTCTCAGCCATTTGCGAATCGGGCCGCGTTGGAAGTGAAGAATATGGTCCAAGTGGCGCAATGTGTTGCCGAAGCAGCCCTGTGGCGCGAGAACAGCGTCGGAGCCCATTACCGATCCGACTTTCCGCAGGCCAAGCGTATAGGCTGGCAACAGCACAGTCGAGTTTCCATGGTCGATGCGTTCAGCGAACGGAAGGTGCGGAAGGCGCGGGGTCTTGTCTTGGCGCTCCCTGGACGTGCTGGTTGACCGGTCGTTCGGTGATGAAGCCGTCCTTCGTCAAGAAGGTCCGGTAATAGCGCAGAACCTTACGCACGTATTGGCGAGTTTCATCGATCGGTGGCAGTGATTGATAGTGGTCGACCACGTTTTCTCCCGCATTATAGGCTGCCAAGGCGAGCGGGAGATTTCCGTGGAACCGATCCAGTAGCTGGCGCAGGTATTTCGTGCCTCCCCCCACATTATCGTCCGGGTCGTAGAGGTCTCGTACGTCCAGTCGCACCGCAGTCTGTGGCATGAGTTGCATCAAGCCGACCGCACCAGCCCGCGAGATCGCGTGAGGATCAAAGTTCGATTCGGCCTTGATCACGGCTCGGATCAGTGCAGGATGTAGTTGCTGTTGCCGAGAATGCCGTGCGATCACGGGTGCCAGCTCCCGCTCAGGCAACACCATATGCAGAGGGGTCGAGTCCAAATCAATTCGGCGATACCGTACATCTGACGGGACGTTGGTCAACGCAATGGTCCCTGCGGCATCTACGTACTGATAGACCTCGGCTCGAAGCTTGGGGAGGTGGAAACTCCAGCTGGCCAGTAGGGCTATGACGAGGGCCGCGATAGCCCTGCTTCCGACCCGTGTGAATCTGAGACAAGCGGCTGAATTCATGGTTCCACGATACCAGTCTAGGGTGTGCTGTCAAGAAAATGCACGACCTGTGCCGGTAGGAACCTCCGGTAAGCTCGCGGAAAATAGGAGGTAAGGGGCAATCTTAGTTGTAGTCTGATTCGAGAAATCGACGGCGATTGACTACAAATTGCGTCTGAAGCTGATGGGTAATAGGGCCAGGTTTTCCACTGCCGACCGGTCTCTTTTCAAAAGTGGTGACCGGCATCAGCTCCATGCTGGTGTTGGTGAGAAAACACTCTTCAGCCTGATGCAGGGCCTCGATTCCGAAGGGACCTTCCCGGACCGGAAGCCCCGCTTCTCTCGCAAGTGTCAGGACGATGTCACGCGTGATACCGTCCAGGATGCCACAATCCAGAGATGGTGTCGAAATGGTTCCACCCTTGACCCAGAAGAGGTTGCTGGCAGTGCATTCCGCCACGTGATCTTGCCAATTCAGCAACACGCTATCGAATGCTCCTGCGACGATGGCTTCTCGTTTGGCAAGGATGTTGTTGAGGAAGTTCGTCGCTTTGATGTGTGGCGAGAGCGCGCTCGGTAGGTTTCGTCTGGTCCGAGCGACGATGATGCTGACGCCTAGCTCGTATTGTTGACGGGAAGGAGGATGAAGCGGTTTGGCCATAATCACGATCGTCGGGATTGGACAGAGCGCCGGGTCCAAGCCGATTTCTCCAATTCCTCGGGAAATGGTGATTCGCAGATACGCATCGCCGTGGTCATTGCCCACGCCGTTCCGCTCCATCGCCTCATGCAAAAGACCGGGCCAGTCTTTCTCGGGAATAGGCATCGCCAAGCCGATCGCATCGGCGGAACGACGAAGGCGAGCCAGATGCTGATCACGCATGAAAATCCGGCTCCCATACGACCGTATGGTCTCGTACACTCCGTCGCCGTAGAGGAAGCCGTGGTCGAAGACGGAAACGACTGCGTCCTCCTGTTTCACGAACCGGTTATTGAGAAAGATCCACATAATTCCGTCTATTGAAGCGAGCTGAAGAAAGCCTGGGCTTTGTGCAGGGTCTCGTCGTATTCTCTTGAAGGGATAGAGTCGGCGACGATGCCGGCCCCGACTTGCAAGTATCCGACTGTCTGACACAACACAAGCGTCCGAATCGTGATATTGAGATCAAGGTTACCGTTCCAGCTGAGGTAGCCGAACGAGCCGGTATAAGGGCCGCGGCGCACCGGCTCCAGCTCATCAATAATCTCCATGCACCGGATTTTAGGGACGCCTGTGATGGTCCCGCCAGGGAACATGGCTTTAATCAGGTCAAACGATGTTGCATCCGGACGCAACGTCCCACTGATGTTGGAGACGATGTGGCTCACATGGGAGTATTGCTCGACTGTCATAAACTCATCGACCTGGACTGTGCCGAATTGGCAGACACGACCCAAGTCGTTGCGCTCAAGATCGACCAGCATCAAGTGTTCCGCTCGTTCCTTTTCATTTGAGAGGAGCTCGGTGACGAGACGCTGATCTTCAGCCTGGTCTCGCCCACGAGGTCTCGTCCCGGCGATCGGGCGGGTATCAGCCAGTCCACCCTGAAGACGGACCAGTCGCTCGGGTGAGCAACTCACCAGAGCCACGTTATCGAAATACAAAAGTCCCGAGAACGGAGAAGGGTTGATGCGACGGAGTCGGCTATACAGGTCCTGGCAAGCTATGAGACGGTCGAGGTTGCGATTGGGCATGTCTTTGATTGTCACGGTAAATCGATGAGAGAGATTGGCTTGGTAGATGTCTCCCGCCGCGATGTAGTTCTGGCAACGCCGCACGCGATCCATGTAGGCAGCCTGAGTCTGTTCCGGATGAAACAACACCTGTCGGGCGTTCGGTGAAAGTGTCGACCTAGGCGGTGTTCCCACCATCTGTGCCGCAAATGCGGCCAGCCGGTCTAACCCCTCGCGGTAGAGTTTTTCTCGAGGTTCCCCGAGAAACCGCTCGCTGGAAGGACAAAAGATGAGATGGATACGATCGGTCTGGTGTTCGACCGCCGCGATCACGTCAAAGAAAGCGAACTGCAGGTCCGGGAGCGATAAATCATCTGCGGCGATCGACGGAAGAGCCTCAAATCGTCGGACGAGGTCATAACTCAGATAGCCGACCGCTCCACCAACGAATGGTGGAAGTCCATGTGTCTTATGGATGTGAGCATCGGCCATCATTTTCCCAAGTTGGCTGAAAGCATCGAGTAGGATGGTTTCCCGGCCTTCGCGCGTTCGGTACGACGAGTAGGTCCTGTGGCCTGTCAAAATTGCGGAAGGATTGCAACCGAGGAATGAATAGCCGAGTTCACGACCACCGGCTGGCCCGCTGTCGAGCAAGAATGAAGGCTGAGAAGGAGAGGCAATTCGACAGAACAAATCAAAAGGATCGGCCTGCTGGTCTTCGAGCGTGAGAACCAGCGGCTGCGGAGTGCCGTGTAGGAATGATGGTTGAGTGAAATGTGTCATGGTGGACGTGAGCCTGAGAGGCCACGGAGCGACACTCACTATACTCCAGGAATTTGTCTCCTGTCACAACGACGACGGCTTGACAACTTCACGAGGATTCTGCTTGAATTGCGCGCCCGCCATCCAGGGAGACCCCGGGCCACAACATGCCCCCTTCACAAGATCCGTTTTACGCGGGGCTTGGTCAAGCGGTTCGGATCGGAACCGAACTGTTGGCTGCGCTAATTGTTGGAGGAGCGTCGGGCTGGGCTGTTGATACGTATCTTCTAGACAGCGGTCCATGGGGGATGGTGGGAGGGTTGATCTTAGGGGCGGTCGCAGGGGTCCGAAGTGCCTATCGCTCGGCGCAGCAATGGCCGAAGGACTAAGAAACGCCTCGCGCGTTCGTAGAAAGTCTCATGGAAGAAAGTCCGTTACATCCCTTCGAGCTACATAACTACATCCCGATTTCATTGGGTGGGCTCGACATCTCCATTAATAAGGCGGTCGTCATGATGTGGGTGGTGGTCGCCCTGGTGACGCTGTTGATGGTGATGGCAGGATCTGCTCGCCGGTTGGTTCCGGGGAAACTGCAGATTCTCGGGGAGATACTGGTTGATTTCATTCGGAGCATGATTCTCGACACAATGGGAAAAGATGGCATGAAATTTTTTCCTCTCATTGCGACCCTTTTCCTTTTCATACTCTTCTGCAATTGGTTAGGACTCATCCCAGGAACATACACCGTGACAAGCCAGATTATCGTGACAGGCATTTTTGCCGGTTCTGTGTATACATTGAGTCTCATCGTTGGATTCGCGATGCACGGTCTCAAATTCCTCGGCATTCTCGTTCCACCGGGCACACCAGCTTGGATGTTGCCGCTAATGATTCCCATCGAGCTCATAAGCCAATTGGCAAGGCCCGTTTCTCTGGCTGTACGGTTGTTTGCCAATATGACCGCTGGTCACACAATTCTTGCAGTCCTTTTCGGCATGGTGATCTCACTGCCATTCTATGTGAGCTGGCTACCCTTTGCAGCGACCCTGTTTGTGAATGGATTAGAGACGTTGTTGATCGCACCGATCCAGGCATACATATTTACGATTTTGACCTGCGTGTATATTGGGGATGCCATTACCCTGCATGGTCATAGTGAGCACGCCCACTAATCGGCGTGGTCTACACAAGGGAGGAAGGACAAACAATGGATGCAGGAGCAGCAGCGTTGGTAGGGATGGGATTGGCCGCAGCAGGATTTGCCGGAGCCGGCGTGGGCATCGGATATATCTTCGGCAAGATGATCGAAGCAGTCGCGCGTCAGCCCGAAGCGGAAGGCCGAGTCGGCAAGTACATGTGGATCGGGTTCGCGCTAGTCGAAGCCATCGCGCTGTACGGCTTGGTCATTGCGTTCATCATTATGGGTCTACGAAAATAGGAGCAGGTAAGAGACTCTCGGCAATGGGCTGGAGGCAGACGATCATTGCCTTTCATCCCTCGCCGCGAAGCCTATGCCTGATTACCAGATATGCCGCAGTTTGACTCGCATTTCTTTTCTTCCTTGATTTTCTGGGAGGTGGTGTCTTTCGGCATTCTCCTCTTCGCGCTCTACAAGTTTGCCTTTCCCGGCATTCTGAGCGCGTTGGAAGAGCGCGAGAAGAAGATCAGGGACAGTCTCGACCAGGCGGAACGCCATCGAACTGAGGCAGAACACAAGCTGAAGGAGTATGAAGCCAAGTTGAGTGCCGCATCAAAAGAAGCCGATGGCATCCTGGCCACTGCGAAGGAACGAGCTCAGCGATTATTGGAAGAAAACGAACAGCGCCTGACGGCAGAAGCCGAACGGATTAAAGGTGATACGACCCGTGAAATCGATCAGGAACGGCGAAAGGCTATTCAGGATATCCGCGCCCAGACGACCGACTTGGCCCTAATGGTCGCCGAAAAAGTGGTGCAGCGCAGCTTGACCGATGCCGACCATCGTAAGTTAGCGGATGACGCATTGGCCGCCCTCGCGAAATCCTACCAGCAGTAGATTTCACAGGCGCCGACGGGGGAGCTTAGGCCACGCTGGTTCCGCCTCGCCTATAGCCTTGTAAATCCACACAGACGAAACGAAAGCCCAGTTCACGAAGGCGACTGCTGAGGAGTCCGCGGCGTTCGGGCTCATTCAGCAGAGCAAATTCTTCCTGGTTAAGCTCGATCCGGGCAATCTCACCGTGATCCCGGACTCGTACCTGGCGAAATCCTTCAGCGAGGAGGACCTCTTCGGCCCGTTCCACACGTCTAAGTTTGTCGACGGTGATCGGAATTCCACGCGGGATTCTTGAAGAAAGACAGGCAGCCGCTGGCTTATCCCAATTGGAGAGCCCTAGAGCTTTCGCCAATGTCCGGATCTCGGGTTTCGAAAGCCCGGCTTCAACTAATGGACTACGGACATTCCATTCACGCGCTGCTTTGATTCCCGGTCGGTCATCCCCCAGATCGTCAACGTTGGTCCCGTCCACAATCCAGCGGGTGGCTCGTGGTTCTCGAAATTCGTCGAGGAGCTTGTAGAGGTCACTCTTGCAGTGGAAACAACGGCTCGCATCGTTCTGAACGAACTCTGGAATAGCCAACTGATCCGTCTGGATGATCTCATGGCGAGCTCCAATTTCTGCTGCCACTTGTGTCGCCATCAGGAGTTCGCTGGTGGGAAAAGTCGGCGAGACTGCCGTCACGCCGATGGCGCGGCTCCCGAGTTGCTCGTGGGCGACTTTCAATACAAAAGCACTATCAATTCCACCGGAGAACGCCACCAGAACGGAGCGCATGTCGGTAAGATTGTGACGAAGGTGCTCGAGCTTGGTTTGCAGTGTGTCAGGCGACATAATCTGCTTGGTCCACGCCAGAGCCGTACCAGCTAGTGTTTGACTTTCGCCTTGGCGATATTGCCGACGACGACGAGGGCGTAGCGTTGCGGATCGAGATACTGTTTGGCGACGCGCTGGACATCTTCCTTCGTCACTCGTTCGATCCATTTCGGATATTGTGAGAAATATTCGAATCCCAGGCCATAGAACTCAACCTGCGCTGAGACTTGAGCCAGCTTGGTTGTCGAGTCGAACCGGAGCGGGAAACTGCCCATGAGAAACGACTTGGCCTCAGCCAGCTCCTGATCGGAAACCGGTGTTTCTCGGATGTTTTTGAGTTCCGCTAAAACACCGGCGATAGCTTGGTTGGTCGCTTCGGTCCTCGTTTGCAAGTTGATCCAGAAGGACCCGGGAAGCAAGCGTGCATCGAAGTGACTCATGATGCCATAGGCGAGTCCCTGCTTGTCACGAATCGAGTCCATGAGCCGAGATGAAAATCCACCGGCGCCAAGGATGTAATTCATGACGGTCACGGCATAAAAATCCGGATGAGCCCGTTGAATGCCGCCGTGCCCCAAGATAATGGTGGATTGGGTCAGATCCTTCTCGATCAGCTGGACGGTTTTTCGTTTGATCGGCGAGGGCTCCTTGATGTTTCGCGGAGACGTCCCTCCTTTTTTCCAAGCGCCGAAATGCGTTTGGACAAGTCCCGTGGCTTGTTCCACCGTCACATCGCCGACGATCGCTAGAATGGTTTGTGAGGGCTGATATTCCTTGGCATAAAACGCTTGGACATCGGCGAGCGTCACCTTGGCGAGCGTTTCTTCGGTTCCATTGACCGGCCAGCGATAAGGATGCCCATGGAACACCAGCTGGTTGAATGCCTTCATGGCCACATGGCCGGGATCATCGTTGTCGCTGGCTATCTCGCCGAGGAGCTGCGTGCGAATCCTCTCGAACTCCTGTTTCTGAAATGCGGGGCGTTGAAGAATATCGGCAAGGAGAGTAAATCCGAGGTCGACGTCTTTCTTCAGGACACGTGCGGAGGCTGTTGTAAAGTCTTCCGAGGCTTTGGCTTCGAGTGATCCTCCGACGAAATCGATTTGTTCCGCCAGTTGTTTTGAACTCCTGGTTGTTGTGCCTTCATCTAACAGGCTGGCTGTCAGGTTGGCGACTCCAGCCTTCTCCGGAGGGTCTTGTGCTGAGCCGGTCTTGATGAGAGCGTGAATCTCGACGATGGGGAGAAAATGCTGTTCGAGCACGAGCACCGTTATTCCGTTTGTGGTGACGAACTTCGACGGGGCAATATCCGCCGCTGTGCTGACGGCAGATCCCCAGAGCCAGAACAAGACCGCGGCGACGACGAGGATCGATGAGGACGCTCTACATGCTGGCTTGGAGCTCGATGACTTCATTCTCTGACTGTCCCTAATGGATAGCTGCGGCTGGGGCATCGGATTGTTTGTTGGGAAGAGGAATGAGGGATCCGACCGTGCGATTGTCGTCGATGAGGTATTGACGCGCGACGCGCTGTACGTCCTTGGCGGTGACGGCTCTGATTCGCTCGAGAAATTGGTCGACTTTGCGCCAACCGGCCCCGACCGTTTCGGCCTGGCCCAACAGCATGGCGTGCCGGAAATTCGAGTCTTGCTCAAATACCCGAGCGGCTTCGACCTGATTCTTGGCTCGTTGGAGCTCTTGGTCCGTCGGTGGATCAGTCTGTAGCCGCCTGATCTCCTTATTGAGTGCTTCTTCCACCGCTTCAATCTTTTGTCCCGGACTGACGAGGGCATAGAAATAGAAAAGGCCAGGATCGGTTTGCATCAAGCTATACTCGGCACCGACCGCGAGCGCGGATTTCTGATCATAAACCAGGCTCTGATAGAGACGTGAGCTTTTCCCTCGTTGCAAGATCGATTCGAGGATATCGAGGGCGTACGAATCCTCGCTCGTATAGTTCGGCACGCGATACCCCATCATCACAAACGGCACTTGCGCTTCCCGCTTCAACAGGAAGCGGCGTTCACCTTTTTGTTCCGGTTCTATTGTTGTCAGCGGCTTCGGTTCGGGCCCACGAGGGATGGGTTCGAATAGCTGCTTGATCGTCGGTAGAAGCGTATCGGCTTTGATATCACCCACGATGATTAACGTGGCGTTGTTAGGAGAATAGAATGTGTCATAGTGTCGCTGAAGGTCGTCCAACGTCATCGCATCCAGGTCACCGAACCAACCGATTACCGGCCAATGATACGGGTGGCTCAAGAACGCCTGAGCGAACAGGGCTTCGACCAGCGCCCCTTGAGGGTCGTCCTCTGTTCGGAGACGGCGTTCCTCCTTCACAACTTCACGTTCCGTCTTCAGCTCGTTCATGTCGAAAAGTAGCCCCTGCATCCGATCAGCTTCTAATTCTAACGCGAGTTCGACGCGATCGGCTGCCAGATTCTCAAAGTAGGCGGTGAAGTCCTGGCTGGTGAACGCGTTGTCCATGCCGCCATTTTTTCTGATGAGGCGAGAGAACGAACCTTTGGGATACTTGGTCGTTCCTTTGAACATCATGTGCTCGAGCATGTGAGAAAGCCCAGCTCGGCCCATCACTTCGTTTCGCGAACCGACCCTGTACCAGACTTGCACGGTCGCCACAGGGGCTTTGGGCACTTCCACCAACAGGACCTTCATCCCGTTGGCAAGCACGAACTCACGAGGCTCTGCCGCCAAGGCCGGCTGAATGAGAAAGAGGAAACAGAGGACAATGATCGACTCCAGGACGCGTCGAGAGGTTTTGTGCGGGGAATGCAACAAGGTCATGATGACGTCGTGGGGGAAGGCACGATGCATGCTAACAACGGGGTTGAATTTGTGTCAAGGCGGACACCGGCTGAAGCGATGGCAGAGTTCCTAGCTGGCCACAGGCACCAAGGACATCGCGTCCCCGACTCTTTCGGATGAACGTGTCGATGCCCGACTGTTTCAGGATTGATTGAAAGACCAGGACCTCTGTGTCTAACGGACGACGAAAGCGACTTCCCGGGAATTCATTGAAGGGTATGAGATTGACCTTGCATGACAGCCCCCGCAAGAGCTTGGTCAATCGTTGAGCGTCATCCGGACGGTCATTGACTCCCGCTAAGAGGACATACTCGAAGGTCAATCGTCGGTTCGGCGGCAAGGGATACCGACGGCAAGCGGCGAGGAGGGTCTTCAGCGAGGCGAGTCCATTGGCGGAAGGCATCAGACGCGCGCGTTGTTCATCCGTGGTGGCATTCAGTGAAATAGCCAGGTTGACTCCTAATGGAGCAACGTCTTTCAGTCGTGACGCAAGGCCGGCGGTCGAAACAGTGATCCGTCTGGGCGACCACTTGAGTCCCCATGCCTGATTGGTGAGTCGACGAATGGCGTCTGAGAGCGAATCTAAATTCGCGAGCGGTTCCCCCATGCCCATGAATACTAAATTTGTGATCCGTTCTCCTTCGTCGAGATGTTCGTAGGCTGTGAGGACTTGGTCGACGATTTCGTGGGATTTTAGATTCCGTCTCAGACCCATCGTGCCGGTCAGGCAAAATCCGCAGTCCAATGTACAGCCAACTTGGGTCGAAACACAGAGAGTCAACCGATCATTGTCCGGAATCAGAACCGCTTCGACATTCAATCCATCTTCGAGGGTGAGAACCAGTTTCCTGGTCTGGTCGGTCGATCGAAACACCTGAGAGGCAGTGACCCGTCGTATCGTTGCAATGGCTTGCAGAGTTCTGCGCTCCGTCAAACTGAGGTCCGTCATTTGGTCGATTGTCTGCGCACCCCGTCGATAGAGCCACCGGAGCACCTGTCCGGTGCGGTACCTTGGCCACTGGAGTTTTTGGACGATTTGACCCACGCCGCGTTCGTCAAGGGCTAAGAGATTTACCGCAGAGGAAGCGAGAGCTAGTTGGTCATGTTTCATAGACATGAATACAGGCTAGCACAGGGCGAAAAAGCGGAACAAGCAGGAGACACATTCGGTTTGCTGGCAACAAAGCGAGGACGCTGATATAAAGGGAGAAGAGTCGTAACGGCTAGAGACGGTGCACATGTCGGTCTACCTGCCTTCGATGCGGGTCCTCCTCTCGCTTGCACTGATAGCTGCGTGGGGAATGGGTCTTCCGCTCGACCAGCAGCTTAGAGCTTCTGCGTCATTGCAAGAAGACACGGACACGTGTGATGCGATGGAGCAGTGTTTCCGAGCGGCTGCGCTGCCCAAAGAGCGGCTGGGCAAGGCTCTGACGAAAGAGCAGGTTTTATTGCTCAAGCTAGATCGTCTGAAGCGAATCATGGAGCGATTTCCTGCCACGCTCTGGGCCAAACGGGCTGGCTTATTGTCGGGCGTATTGCTCGTCGAGCGGAATCCTGCCGTGGCGATTCAATTTCTCCGAGGGGCTCAACGTGATTTTTCGGCACTCGACGACTACGTGCGGCTATGGATCGGGGAGGCTCTGTTGAACCTCGGCGATGCGAAGCAGGCCGCGGAGCAGTTTGAGAACATTCCGCGAGATGTCCCCGATTCGAACATCCTCACCAGAGCGGCCTATCGGACGGGAGAGGCCTGGTACCAGGCCTCCAGTTGTGCGGAGGCAACCGAGTGGTTTGAGAAGGCTGTGCGATTGAGCGACAAGGAATCTGGTACTCCGCAGGCGTTGCTCCGCCGGGCAGCCTGTCAGCTCAAAGACAATAAGATCGACGATGGGCTAGAGACTTTGAAGCAATTGTGGGTTCGATTTCCGTACTCGGCTGAAGGCAAGGAGGCTAATACCTTGCTGACTTCTAATCTCGGAGGCAAGCTCTGGAAACCGCAACCGGCAGAGCGGCTCGCGAGGGCTCAGGCGTATTTTGGGCAAGCGTATCATGCCGAGGCGATCGAGGAATTACGGAAGTTTTTGACCGAGGAGCCGACTTCTTCGCAACGGTCCGAGGCGAAACTGAAGCTTGGCATCGCGCAGGCACGACTCAAACAGTACGAGCAGGCACGAGAGACCTTTCAAGGTCTCTTAAAGAATGGTTCAGCGGAGTCCCGTGAAGCGTCTGTCTGGCTCGCTCGCGTCTATTTGAGGCTCGGGCAAGGGGACAAACTCCTGGACTTGGCCCTGTCCAGCCAAAATGGATCATTGACTGGTGAGCAGAGGGGACAAATTACTCTCTTGGCCGGAGTTTGGCTGGAGGACCAGGGGCAATTTGATGACGCGATAGCACGCTATCGGCAAGTGATGAGATCTGGGGAACCTGCATCTCAGCGCATAGAGGGGCTCTGGCGCGTTGGGTGGGTTTACTATCGCACTGCCCGTTATCGCGAAGCTGTCGATACGCTCCGTGTCATTGTCGACCAGCATGAAAGTGAGTTCGAGCCGCAGGCGCTCTATTGGATTGCACGGGCGGCCGAGCAGACCGAACCAACTCGTGCCCGCGACTACTATCTGGAAGTGTGTGCTCGATTTGTCTACACATATTATTGCCAGCTGGCTCGAGAGCGGAGCGACATGCCAGCACCGGATTCTTCAACGCCTGAGCGCGTCACGGCTGATGCACAATCGTCAATCGCACCGGACGGGTCTCTTCCTCGAGACAACCGATCAGAGATCGAGCAGCAGCCAGCCTATCGTCGGGCGATCGAACTCAAGGTTTTGGGTTTGGAGTCGGACGCGGCTCATGAGTTAGCCGTCCTGACCGATCGCTATGCTCAGGACGCCAGTACGTTGATGGCCCTCTCGGTCATGCTGAACGAGGTTGGCGCCTATCACCATGCGCTCCGGTTGGCTCGGACTCGTTTCCGCGACAAGCTGGAGCGTACCGGTGGTCCAGTCGCGCCGGAGATGTGGGAAGTGGCTTACCCGACTGGCCTGGTCACAACAATTAAGGACCAAGGTGCGAAGGGGGTCGATCCGTATTTGGTTGCAGCGATTATTCGAGAGGAAAGCCAGTATGATTGGAAAGCGGTTTCCCGTGTGGGCGCTATTGGGCTGATGCAAGTGATGCCCAGCACGGCAAACGCCGTAGCGCAACGCTATGGATTTCCTGCCGTGACGCGAGACGACCTGTTCGATCAGGAAACGAACATTCGGATAGGCGTGCGCTACGTCGAGCAATTACTCGATCAGTTTTCCGGCGATGTTGTGCAGACGATCGCTGCATATAATGCAGGACCGGTGGTGGTGGGAACTTGGGTCACGCTGCACCGTGGTCGGAGTCAGGATGAGTTTGTCGAGCTGATCCCGTATCAGGAGACACGACAATACGTGAAGCGGGTTTTTCGAAGCTATCGTGAATACACTCGTTTGAATGGCACGTCCTAATCAGCTTTCTTGACAATATTTGGGCAAGTTTCTATAGTTCCCCCCAATCCGTTGGGGGTCTATGGAAGAAGAAGGAGAGCCCGCGGGCTATGTCTTTGGATCGATTGGACGCGCTTGAGAGTCGAATCAGAGATCTCGTGAAGTTAGTGCAGGAGTTGAAGCGCCGGAACGTTGCGCTCGAAGGAGAACTGAAGACTGCTCGGGAGCGGCTTGCATTGCAAAACGATTCCAATCGACGTTGGGAAAGGGAACGCGTCGACATCAAATCTCGAATCGAAAAGGTCTTGGGGGAGCTAGATCTGCTGGACGGATACGACGAACGCAAGGAGGTGGCCATTGACTAAGACCATTGATGTGGAAATTTACGGTCAACGCTATGCCATTAACGGTGATGCAGACGAAGGGTATATTCGGCGTCTCGCACACTTCATCGATGATCAAATGCGCCGGGTGGCGGAAGGTATGAATACCACCACCCCCTCGAGGTTAGCGGTCTTAACAGCCCTCAACCTGGCTCATCAATTGTTTGAACTGGAAAAGAAGCGAGTCCAGGGTGAGGCGGACGTCGAACGCCGCATGATGTCGCTCATGGCCTCCATTGAAGAGCAGGTTCCGACCTCGCTCTTTCGGTAGATTCAGCTTGCAAAGGGCTGGAATCGTTTGGTATTCTAACGGGTGTATAAGCAGCGGTAGGCGCTGTTTGGGACGATTGGCGTAAGAGGCTAAGTCATTTTCGACCGGATATGTTCTCCGAGAATCTGACGTAGAAACCGTAAGGATGTCAGTAGGATCGTCGATGCTGACGACATTGTGGCAGGGGCAACCGATATCAAAGTTAGTGCTTCTTCAACAAGTCTTGTTCGAGCAGTTCGCGGAGTGGTTGGTGTTTGTGGGACGAAGTGTCTGCGGAATTGATCCACGGCCGCTTGCAGTCCTTGTAGCTCCTCCTTTCAGTCAATCGAGGGGAGGGCGACGGACACGACTCTCTGGTGAGGTGCTAACAAGAGCTTCGCGTTGTCTCCGTTCACCCTGCTGTTCTCTCTTCTCGGAGTGAGCAAAGTTCCCGGTTCGACCCGACTTCTTCTCTTGATGGCCCATCCCTCTTAACGCACCTTACCGGTTCGATACTTTCTTAAATGTGTTTGGTCGGGACTGAGAAAGGCGATTTGTCTCGTCCCGAGATGAGAAGGGGGTGAGTCCCATTTCGACCTCGATCATGGCCAATCTGCTCATAGGGGTGGTTGGAGCGCTCCTCGGAATCGGGCTGTACGAGATCATTCGTCGAACGGCGAGTGGTGCGAAACAATCTCGTGCGGAAGAACAGTCTCGTCAAGTCGTGCAGAACGCACAACGAGAAGCGGAAAATATTATCAAGGAAGCCAAGCTCGAAGCGAAGGATCATATATTGCAGTCGAAAGCGGAACTCGAAAAGGAGCAGAAGCTTAAGTTGGCGGAACTGTCGACTACCGAAAAACGACTGGTTCAGCGCGAAGAGACCATGGAAAAACGAGTCAGTGTGCTGGATCGACGAGATAGTGAAGCCCAAAAGCGGGAGCAGGAACTCGCGAAGCGTGACGAGCGATTGACGGCCAAAGAAGCCGCCTGTGCGCAGGCGGAAAAAGAACATCGCGAGGCCCTGGAGCGGGTTGCTGGTATGACGGCCGATGAAGCGAAAAAACATCTGCTCCAAGAAATGGAAAGTCAGGCTCGGCTCGATGCTGTCGGCATTGCCAAACGCACTCTCGAAGAGGCGAGGGAGAGTGCAGAGCGGGAGGCTCGCGAGATCATTACTACTTCTATTCAACGGGTCGTGCGTGACTATGTCTCAGAGTCGACGATTTCAGTCGTCCCAATTCCGAATGATGCCATGAAAGGACGAATTATTGGACGTGAGGGAAGAAATATTCGCGCGATTGAAGCAGCGACCGGAATCGACCTGATCATCGACGAAACTCCAGAAGCTGTGATTGTCTCCGGTTTCGATCCGCTTCGGCGGGAGATCGCGAAGGTGTCCCTCGAGCGGTTGATGCATGACGGTCGGATCCATCCCACACGAATCGAAGAGATTGTCGAGAAAGTCAAAGCGGACATCGACAAGGTGATGATAGAGGAGGCGGAGAAGATCATCTTCGAGCTAGGGCTCTCCGACTTCCATCCGGAACTCGTCAAGGTTCTGGGCCGGCTGAAATACCGCACGAGCTATGGACAGAACAATCTTTATCATGCTCGAGAAGCCTCCTACATTTGTGGGATCATGGCGTCGGAACTCGGCTTGGATGTGAAATTGGCCCGACGAGGTGCTCTGTTACACGACATTGGCAAGGCAGTGAGCCACGAAGAGGAGGGCCCGCATGCCATGTTGGGTGCCGAGATCGCCAAAAAGTACGGCGAAAGCGAGAAGATCGTCAATGCAATTGCGGCCCACCATGAACAGGTACCGCCTCTGTGCCCGGAGTCAGTCCTGGTGGCTGCGGCGGAGGCGCTATCAGCCGCAAGGCCGGGTGCCAGACGGGAGGCGTTGGAATCTTATGTCAAACGACTGGAGAAGCTCGAATCACTGGCCACAGCGATTAAGGGCGTGCAGAAGGCCTATGCAATTCAGGCTGGTCGCGAAATTCGGGTTATCGTCCGACAGGAGGATCTCACTGACTCAGAATCGTTCCAGCTGTCTCGAGATTTAGCCAAGAAGATTGAGCAAGAGCTGACGTATCCTGGCCAGATCAAAGTGACGGTCATTCGAGAAAGTCGATACGTGGAATACGCCAAATGAAGGTTCTTTTTATCGGCGACATCATGGGGGAGCCTGGTCGCCGCGCTATTGCCAGAGCCGTCCCTCGGCTGGTGTCTCAACGACAGGTTGATGTGGTCATTGGCAACGGCGAGAACGTAGCAGGGGGATTTGGAATAACGCCAGAATTGGCGGAAGAATTGTTCGAACTGGGATTGGTGGTCATTACCACCGGTAATCATGCCTGGGATAAAAAGGAAATCCTCGACTATTTCCCTCGTGAGCCACGACTGCTTCGGCCGGCGAATTACCCTACCGGAGTTCCCGGCCAAGGGAGTTATGTGATCGAGACCCCCAGCGGTGAACATCTCGCTGTGCTCCACCTCATGGGCCGAGCCTATATGCCAACGTTGGATTGCCCGTTCCAAGTGGCAAAAAAAGAGTTAGCCAGTCTGAAAAAACGGGCTTCGGCGATTATCGTCGACATGCATGCCGAAGCCACGTCGGAAAAAATGGCCATGGGGCACTATCTCGACGGTGAAGTCACGGCAGTGGTCGGAACCCATACACATGTGCAGACCGCCGACGAGCAGATTCTTCCAAAGGGAACAGCATATCTGACAGACATTGGAATGACCGGTCCCCTCCATTCCGTGATCGGAGTGAAGAAGGAATTGGCGATTGAAAAGTTTCTCACCGGCATGCCGCGTCGATTCGAAGTCGCAAGTGGCCCCACTGTATTCTGTGCGGCTCTGGTTGAGCTGGAGGCTCGATTGGGGAAGGCCCTGTCCATCGAACGGATTCGGATTGTCGACTAACGGAGTCCGCTACGCGCGCACGCGAATCTTCTGCTCCTCTCTTCTCTGATACCCCGCCGAGACGGATCCTGACCGTTGCGGAACTCACGGGTTTGATTCGGACGTCGATCGAAGCACAGTTTTCGGACATCTGGTTGGAAGGCGAAATTTCCAATCTCCGTGCGCCAGGGTCAGGACATCTCTACTGTACCCTCAAAGATGGTACCAGCCAGATTCGGGCGGTGCTCTTTCGATCGAATGGTCTTCGGTTGCGGTTTGCATTACAAGAAGGGTTGCATGTGATTGTGCGCGGTCGGCTCACTATCTATGAGCCGAGGGGGGAGTACCAAATCGTCCTCGAGCATGTCGAACCGAAGGGGATTGGTGCTCTTCAGCTGGCGTTCGAACAACTTAAGGAGCGGCTTGCCGTGGAGGGCCTTTTCGATCAAAAGCGGAAGAAGTCACTGTCGGCCTTTCCTCGCACTATCGGTCTCGTGACATCAATCTCGGGAGCGGCTATCCACGATATCCTTACGGTCCTTCACAAGCGGTGGCCGCTTCTGCATATCATCATCGCACCGGTACAAGTGCAAGGCGAAGGAGCGACAAAGCAGATAGCTGACGCGGTGGCTTCATTGAACGGCATTCGTGAGATTGACGTCATCATCGTGGGCAGGGGTGGGGGATCCTGGGAAGATCTCTGGAGTTTTAATGAAGAGGCTGTCGTGCGTGCAATCGTGGCGTCGCGTATCCCGGTGGTATCGGCGGTCGGCCATGAGATTGATGTGACCTTGGCCGATCTTGCTGCTGATGTTCGGGCTCCGACGCCATCAGCAGCAGCTGAAATGGTAGTGCCTGTGCTGTCTCACTTGGTAGATCACCTGGAGGATTGTGCTGTTCGAATACAGCGGGTGATGACACGACGCTGTCTGCTCGAACGTCACCGGATCGAGGCCTATTTGGGTGAGATTTCCCATGTGCGTTTTTATATTCAAGAAAGCTCTCAGCTTGTTGATGAACTGACGAGTCGTCTCTGTCAGGCTGTTGACGAACTGATGAGCATTATAAAACAGCGTGTGCAAGACAGGCATCAAGATCTTCTCGCTCATAATCCACTCCTTTTCGTTAAGCAAGGCCTCACGCTCATCCCTCAGCTCGTGACGAGACTGCATCAACAGATGAAAAACGTGACGTTCCATCGTCACCAACGAATCCAACACGCGGTCACAGAACTGAATAACCTCAGCCCCTTAGCCATCCTTGGACGCGGCTATAGCATTCTCCAGAATGTTCGGACAGGTCGAATTATCCGTCATACACAGGATGTTCGTGTAGGAGATGAGTTGGAAGCCAAACTCGCGAGAGGTCAGCTGGGCTGTATTGTTAATGAGGTAATCCCTCATACCTCAACTTGAATTCTCATTGATGAAAGGTATAATGACATCAATTTTGAGATGATAGGGAGGAAACGTTGTGGCCACAGTGAAGTTTGAGCAGGCGATGGCGCGGTTAGAGGCCATTGTCGGTGAGTTGGAAAGAGGAGATTTACCGTTAGACGAATCCCTCAAGATTTTTGAGGAAGGGATTCGTCTGTCAAAGAGTTGTTTGAAGGTGTTGGAAGACGCGGAGAAAAAAGTCGAAGTGTTGGTCCAAGACAAGAATGGAAAGAAGAGAATTCACGCCTTTTCCTCTGACGATGAGGCTGATGAATCTTCCTCTTAGGTCGCCTGGCTCGCCTTCCACGAGAAACCTACTCTCCCGCTACTTCATCGGCGTTTCTCCATGGATTTCAAAGGGTGCATGTTGAAAGAACGATTAGACCGCCTTTTGGTAAGTCAACGTCTTGTCTCAAGTCGTGAAGTCGCCGTACGAGCGGTGTTGGCTGGGGGAGTCCTGGTCAATGGAGTCGTGATTGACAAACCGGCAAAACTCATTCCCACAGATGCGCGAATTGAAGTTATGAAATCCGCACCGTTTGTGAGCCGATCCGGTGAAAAACTGGCTGCTGCGTTAGATGCGTTTCATGTCGATCCACGGGAAAAGGTAGCACTGGATGTTGGATGTTCAACGGGCGGCTTTACTGACTGTCTATTACAGAGAGGGGCTAGACACATTTATGCAGTGGATGTGGGATATGGACAATTCGATTGGCGGCTTCGACAAGACCCACGGATTAGTCTCTGCGAGCGGACTAATATCCGCTATGTTGACCGCACGGTTGTACCGGAGCCGATCGATCTCGCCGTGATCGACGTTTCCTTTATTTCGTTGACCTTGGTATTACCCCGTGTAGTCTCCTTGCTAAAAGATACGGCAGCGATCGTTGTGTTAATAAAACCACAGTTTGAGGTTGGTAAGGGAGAAGTTGGGAGGGGAGGGATTGTTAAGGATGATAGTCAGCGTCGGACCGTAACAGACAAGGTAATCGCATGCGCGAGCAAACTTGGACTTCGCGTAAAAGGAGTGCTCGACTCTCCTGTGCATGGCCGGAAGGGAAACCGCGAGGTCCTTGTCGGATTTGAACGAGGAGAGGCGGCTAAGTAGAAGACGAGAGCAAGACAAGGGCAAGGGTGCAATCGCAGGAGGGAGCATGAAGGTTCTGGTGACCGGAGGAGCCGGATTCATAGGGTCTCATATAGTTGATCGTCTGGTTTTGGAAGGGCACGAAGTCATTGTTGTTGACAATCTCTCCACAGGGAAGCGACGTAATCTCAATCGCGCAGCTCGTTTCTACAAGATTGATATTCAGAGTTGGCGGCTTGAGAGAGTCTTTCGCAACGAACGCCCAAATGTGGTGATGCATCTTGCAGCCCAAATGGACGTCAGAAAATCCGTTGAGGATCCGGTTTTTGATGCGCAAGTGAATGTGCTGGGGATGCTTAATGTATTGCAGCATTCGGTGAAATACGGAGCGCGAAAAGTTATTTTCTCTTCGTCTGGTGGCGCAATTTATGGAGAACAGGAGGTATTTCCTGCACCCGAAACTCACATCACTCAGCCACTCTCACCCTACGGGCTCAGCAAGCTTTGTGGCGAGCAATATCTGTCCTACTACCAGCGTGTTGGCGGAATCCAAGCGGTGAATCTTCGTTATGCGAATGTGTATGGCCCTCGCCAGGATCCCTATGGGGAAGCCGGTGTCGTCGCGATCTTCATTCAAAAACTACTCAATAATGAACAGGCGATCATAAATGGTAATGGTCGGCAGACGAGAGATTTCGTGTTTGTGGATGATGTGGTTGAGGCAAACCTTGCTGTGATGGGACAGGAAACGCAGGGCACTTATAATGTGGGAACGGGGAACGAAACGTCGATCAATGACCTATTCAGAATACTTGTAGAGCAGATAGGATCGAAGTGCAAAGAGCTCCATGGTCCTGCGAAAAAAGGGGAGCAAGCCCGGAGCGTCATTGATCCGACGAAACTTCGACTAGAACTCTCATGGGAGCCACGAGTCGAACTGTCCGAAGGCCTCAAACGGACTGTGTGCTATTTCCAGGAAAGAATGGGTTAGCGCTGGAAACGAGAAGGGACTCCAGTCGTGGATCTAACAGTTTCAGTGCTTCACGGCTAGTACCGAGGCACAGCCCCATCCACCTGAACTGACCAGGCGTCGATTCCACCGACCAAATTCTTTACGTTCGTGAATCCTTGCTGAAGAAGAAAATTAGTAGCGTCCGCGCTTCTCATGCCGTGATGGCAGATGGCAATAATTTCTGCATCCCGGTTCAATTTAGCCACCGACTGAGGAAGTGTTCCAAGAGGAACAAGGATTGAGCCCGTTAGCTTGGCCAGGTCGTATTCCCACTGCTCCCGCACATCGAGCAGAACCAGCTTTTCGCCCTTGTCGAGTCGCGTTTTAAGTTCTTTGGGAGAAATCGTAAAGCCCATCGCGCAACCTCCGCACAAAAATATCATATGTGAGAAATTAAAAGGGTGTCAATGAGACTGCCGCATGCTTGTGTTGGACAGCTGAGTACGTTTGGCAAATTCAAAGGCACTAGGGATTTCAAAAAGGCAAGGATTGACGCGAAGCACATAACAAAATTTGTACATTTTTGTCATTTTTTAGCCATTGTGACGTTTTTTGAACTTCATCAGAGCTTACAGTTAGGAAGTTGAATATTTGATCCGTGCACGTAAGGTGATGATTAATAACGACAAATTGTCTTTACGATACGTATTTGGCCCAGATTTTGCTTTTCTTTAATCCGTGGGCTATGGTCGTTGAAAGGCGGAAGGTTCTTCTGTAAGGTTGCCCCGCCAATGCAAAGGCCATCAGGGAGCAAAAAATTCTCAGGGAGAGCGCTCGTAGTTTTGATTACTGCACGAGACGCGCAACAGGCTGTGAAGATTGGAAAACGCGTGGTAGAGGCGAGGTTGGCTGCTTGCGCCAATGTTCTTTCTCCCATCCGATCAATTTATCGTTGGGAAGGAAAGATGGTTGTGGAAAAAGAGACCTTGGTCATTCTAAAGTCCACCGCTGACCGTTACCCCGCCCTTGAGAAATTGGTCCTGGAGTTACACTCATACAAAGTACCAGAGATTATTGCGTTGCCTATTAAAAGAGGTTTCAAACAATATCTGGGGTGGATTGTGAGCGAAGTCCACACGTAATTGTGGGGAAAGAGACTAGTTCAATACCATAGTGAGGGGTTGACCGAAGCTGGTTTGGTAGGTAGACTCGTCGAGTGTTTTTCTTTCACATAGCTGTGGAGTCCTCCGACAGGGGGCTAAATATATGGGCCAGATGACCGGAGCAGAAAACAACGATACCTATACGGTGGTTATTTTTCGTGGATCTACGGCCAAGCCGCTGCGATTCAGTTTTCCACGGAGATTCGTCCGCAGGTTACTCATCGTAGGCTCTCTCTTTCTCTTGGCCGACTTGTTGGTGGTTTCACACTACCTCATTAGAACGAGTGAAGTCTGGGAACTCTCGGCGTTCAGAACTGAAGCGATGAGTGCCCGTGAGCAAACAGCTGCGTTTGCGGTTGCAATTGATGACTTGAAGAAACGCCTTACCAGTATGAAGGAGGTTAACCAACGGCTTCGCGTCATGCTGGGAATTGAAACTCCAAAAACTGGGGATGTTGTGAACGGTCGGGGCGGTGAAGATGTTCCCCTTCCAGAAGAGAACCGGGTACCAGCCCAAGACAAAACGGTTGGCAATGAGGTTCAAATTCAGCATTCTAGTCTCGTGCCTTCAGCTAAAGGTGCCCAGGTTCCCAGCGTATCGACAACTCTGCATGGATTAACCAGCGGTGAAGCAATTTCAGCAGTGGGCGAGGGTATTGACTGGCTTGAGAAAGAAGCGGCGAGCCAGGAACAGGTTCTTCAGGAGTTATCCGAAGCGGCGGAACGGAAATCCGCGCGATGGGCTGCAACGCCTTCGATATGGCCTGTTAAGGGGTGGATCACGTCCGGGTTTGGTCCGAGAGTGTCACCGTTTACTGAAAAACCGACTTGGCATGACGGGCTAGATATTGGAGCAGCGGCAAATGCCCCGGTTCAGGCGCCAGCCCAAGGCCGCGTGACTTCGGTCGGGTTTGATCCAAAGCTCGGGAATATGGTGAAACTTGACCATGGGTTTGGAATTGAGACGCTCTATGGTCACCTCGCTAAACCGTTGGTGAAGGAAGGACAGCGAGTCAAGCGGGGCGACGTTGTCGGCCTTGTAGGCAGCAGTGGCCTCGCGACAGGACCACACCTGCACTATATGGTGAAAGTCAACGGGCAGGCTCTTGATCCTTACAAGTACATCCTCGACTAATACAGAATTCCACAAGGCCGTCCGCCACAATTTCTTCCCCAGACATTCTTTATCTCCACCTCGTCGTCATTGTGGGAAGAAAATGTCTCTCTTCTTGAGACATTCAAAGCCACAAACGTAGTCGACTACTAGTCCATCTCATTCAGATTCCATGTGCTATACTCCGCTACTCATGGATGTGAAACCTTCTCTATTGCTTCTTGAAATATGACTGACCTCGAAATAGCTAGGTCGGTTCGCCCTCAGTCAATTCAGTCAATTGCTCAGAAGCTCGGCATTGCACCAGACGAGCTAATCCTCTACGGAAAATTCAAAGCGAAAGTGTCTTTGGCTGTTCTGGCTCGTCAAGAGGTAAAACGATTAGGTCGATATATTCTTGTCACTGCAATTAATCCAACGCCTCTTGGAGAGGGAAAGACCACGACCTCGATCGGATTGGCGATGGGACTGGCAAAGATAGGGTGCCGGAGCGTTGTCACTCTCCGGCAACCCTCCTTAGGTCCGGTATTCGGCATCAAAGGAGGAGGAACGGGGGGAGGCCGAGCTCAGGTCTTGCCGATGGAAGATATTAATCTCCATTTTACAGGCGATTCCCACGCTGTATCTGCCAGTCACAACCTTCTATCCGCGTTTATTGATAATCACATCTTCCATGGAAACCTCCAGCAACTTGATCAACAGAATATCCTCTGGCCACGAACCTGCGGAGTAAGTGATCGCACCCTGAGAAACGTGACCCTATCGGATGAGACCAGAAGTCGCGTAGGGCACTTTGTCATTACCGAAGCTTCGGAGGTCATGGCGATTTTGGCGCTCGCCCTGAACCAACAGGACCTTCGGAGTCGATTGAACCGTATCGTGATTGGATTGACCAAAAGTGGCAGGCCTGCTCGCGCAGAAGAGTTGGGATGTGCGGGATCAATGACGGTCTTGCTCAAAGAGGCGTTACTGCCGAATTTGGTTCAGACATTGGAGGGGACGCCTGCCTTGGTGCATACCGGTCCTTTCGGGAATATTGCACATGGCAATTGCTCTATCTTGTCTGACGCCATTGCAATGCGGTGTGCGGATTATGTCGTTACTGAGGCCGGATTTGGGAGCGAACTTGGAGGCGAGAAATTCTTCAATATCAAGTGTCGGGCGTCCGGGTTCAGGCCAGCTGCGGCAGTCGTTGTAGTGACCCTACGTGCGCTCAAGCTGCATGGTGGCGGCGGTGTGGTCAAGGTAGGAGCTCCATTGCCTGCTGGTCTGACTGGCCCAAATCAGGACGCGCTAGCCAGAGGTTTCGTCAATCTGGAGCAGCATATAGCCAATGTGAAAGAACACGGAGTTCCAGTTGTGGTCGCAGTCAACGCATTTAGTGAGGATACTCAATTCGAATTGGAATGGGTCAGAGAAAAGTCTCGCGAAGCCGGGGCGGTGGATGCCGCAATTTCGACGCATTGGGCGGAGGGCGGCAAGGGAGCAGAAGCATTGGCTGCCGCGGTGGTGAAGGCGACGGAACAAGGAGCGAAGTTTACCCATCTATATGATGTAAGCTGGTCGATTAGGGAAAAAATTGAAACCATCTCCACGAAAATGTATGGTGCGGCAGGGGTCACTTACTCTCCCGAAGCGGAACAGCAGCTTGATCTAGTCGAAACGTTAGGATTCGGTCAACTCCCTGTCTGCATGGCAAAGACTCCCCTCTCGCTTTCTCATGATCCAATGCTTAAGGGGCGCCCAACGGGGTTTATCCTTCCGATTAAAGAGCTGCGCTTGCTCGCCGGGGCCGGATTTGTGACCGCTGTCTCCTCTGGAATTCAACTGCTGCCGGGCTTACCGAAGAGGCCAGTGGGAGAAAGGATCGACCTGGATCCGTCAACTGGTGAAATTGTAGGTTTGTCGTAGGCAGGTTAACGCTGCTTCAGATAGCGGAAGAATTCTGCATCCGGACTCATAATCACGGTCGATTTCTCGTTGAATGCCTTCTTGTAGGCTTCCATCGAGCGGGTAAATTCGAAGAACCGCGGATCTTGCCGGTACGCGTCCGCATAGATGCGAAAAGCTTTGGCATCACCTGAACCGCGGAGTTCTTCTGATTCTTTATAGGCCTGCGCGAGGATAATCTCTCGATCTTTTTCCGCTTCCGATCGAATCTTCTGTGCCTCTTCGGCTCCTTCCGCACGATATTGCTTGGCCTGCTGCTCGCGCTCCGCTTGCATCCGTTGGAAGACTGTTTTCTCATTTTCCTGCGGAAGGTCCGCCCGCTTGATCCGAACATCCTGGATTTCAATCCCGTAGGCAGACGCCTTCTCATTCGATCGCTGCGTCACGACCTTCATCAGTGCTGCCCGTGCTGTTGAGACGATTTCGAGCAGATCATGGCGCCCGAGTTCGACGCGAAGTTCTGAGTAGATAATGTCGTGCAACCGTTGCAATGCTCCCCGTTGACTTTGGAAGTTTTGATACACCTTCAACGGATCGGTGATGCGCCACTTGGCGAAGTTGTCGAGGAGGAGCGTTTTTTTGTCTTGTGTAATTACGTCTTGAGGTTCTGAATCATAGTCGAGGAGTCGTTTGTCGAAATATGTGACCTCTTCAAAAAACGGCATCTTTACGTACAGTCCGGATTCCAGGATCGTGCGGACTGGTTTGCCCAGTTGGACGACAATCGCAGTCTGTGTGACATCAACGACGAAGAGCGGCGAAGCGCCCAGCACGAACAGGCCGAGGACGACGATCACGAGCCCAATCATAATCCCTTGCTTCGTCATGGCTTGCGCTCCTCTTGCGAAGCCGATGCCCGTCTGGATGAGCGGTCCACCGGTAAATAGGGGAGCAGGCGTTCACCGCCCTTGCCATCGATGATCACTTTTTCGACGTTCGGAAGAATTTCTTCCATGGTTTCAATGTAAATTCGCTTGCTGATGGTGTCTTTGGCCTGATTGTATTCCTTCAGCGTCGCAAGGAAGCGATTGGCCTCGCCCTGCGCACGGTTCAGCCGAGCCTGGGCGTAGCCTTTGGCTTGGTTTACGACCTGGGCGGCTTCACCCTTGGCTTTCGGCAGGATATCGTTCCGATACCCAATCGCCTGATTAATAAGTTTCTCACGGTCCTCCTTTGCATTTGTCACGTCCTTGAAGGCCGCGGCAACCGCTTCAGGAGGATCCACGTCCTGCAGCTGCACGGCAGCCACCTGAACGCCTGCTTGGTATTGATCTAAGACTTTTTGGAGGAGGTCTTGCGTATCCTGTTGAATCTGCGCTTTGCCGGTGGTCAAGGCTTCGTCGATCTTACTCTTGCCGATCACCTCCCGCATAGAAGCTTCCGCTGCTTTGCCGATGGTATCATGGATGTCGGCGACGTTGAACAGAAAACTCGCAGCTTCTTTGATCTTGAACTGCACGATAAACTCGATGGCCAGGATATTCATGTCTCCGGTCAACATCAGCGCTTCTTGCGGGATCATTTGCTGACGACCTTGCCGATCGGTTCGGAAGCCAATTTCCACGCGATGCAACTTCGCTACCTTCGGCTGAAGTACGGTTTCCACTAGCGGGATCTTGAGATGAGGGCCTGGGCCGACTGTGCGGACCGGGGTTCCGAACCGTTTTACGACACCTTCCTCGTCTGGGGACACGATGAAGGCACTTTGCCACACCAGAAAAATGAGCAGGCCGGCAATAAGGATATTGCGAAAGCCGCTGGAAGGAACCAGATTACGCAGTTGACTTTGGGCTTGCTTGAAGGCGTCGTCGAACTGATCGCCTCGTTTGCTCCACGGATCTTTGGGGTCCCAGACCATGACAATTCTTCAGGGAGTGCAATGCAGCGATGAGCGGGCTCACCTTAGCAGACTAGTGTGAGCGGTGCAACACGGGACCTTGTTTATGCTGTGACCGCACCGCCGCAGGAAGAACCGGCACCGGCGGTACAGCCGTAGCAGTGGTTGCGTGTCACGATCTGTCTTGAGGCAAGAAGAGCCAAGTTAAAGTCACGAATATGTCGGGGGGCACCGTGACCGAGAGGGAGATCCAACATCTGGTTAAAGTCACAATCATACAGGGTGCCATCCCAGCCGATGGAGATCATCGACCGACACATGACGCCTGACGCAGCCGCAGGGTTGAATGCGTTCGCAAGGCGCTCCATATAGCCGTCATAATTCCCGCTCTCGACCAGGAACTCCAGGAAGCGACTGATCGGCATATTGGTGATGGTATAGAGGTGATTGAACATGATCCCGTGGTGGGTGCTCAATTCACGCCGGAATTGCGCTTCAATCGCATCTTGCTTCGGTGGAAGAAAGGCTCCGACAGGGTTGTAGACGAGATTCAAGACCAGCCCGCTTCCTTCACGTCCGTAACCGAGGCGGTTCAGCCGCTTCAAAACCTCCATCGATTTTTCAAAGACTCCTTCACCCCGCTGTGCGTCTGTTTGTGGGGCACGGTAGTAGGGAAGGGAGGCGACGATTTCCACCCGGTGTTCCGCCAGAAAATCGCCCAAGTCCGATTGAGAAGGCAGTAACAGCACGGAGAGATTACACCGATCCATCACATGGCGCCCGAGCGCGCGTGCCTGCTCGACCAGCCATCGAAAATTCGGATTCAATTCTGGCGCCCCACCAGTGATATCGACTGTTGGAATAGCAGTTTTAGCCAAGACCTCCATGCAGAGAACCGCAGTCTCGTGTGACATAGTCTCCCTACGATCCGGCCCCGCATCCACATGACAGTGTCGGCATGTCTGATTGCACAACTTTCCAACATTGATTTGAAAGATGCTTAAGCCGGTCGCTCGAAGCGGGTGCATTCCTGACTGTTCCAATCGTGAATCAAACGGCTGAGCCGACGGGGTCTGCGCCAAGATACGGAGTTGCTCGGCAGCCGAGGCCAGCGGACTTTGTCGGCCAAGAAGAGTCAGAGGCATAGAGTTTAACAGCACACGCCGCCCGGGTTGCACACAGTTGCCTCGCCGTCGGGAATCTGTCCCGCGCGATTGAGAATGACGAAATGGGAGGCATACGGATCCGACTCCAGGACACCGCGAGTTTTCGAGCAGATTTCGATCGGTTCTCCTCGACGATAGACGTGCTGATCGTCGTCCGCCACCTCCACAAACGGGCCGGCAAAGAACGCAAAATCTCCCCGCCAAATGCAAGGTGCTTGAGTGGGTAATACAGAGGACCACCTGGAATCGGAACGGTCCAGCCATTGAGGGTCTGGAGATTGAATGAACAAGTCAGCCAGTGGAGGCTGGCTCAGCAGGGCCGAGGTTTGAGCGGTGATAGGTTGAGGGATACCGCGGAGATACGCGGTGCCCATTTCGTCCACCGCACGACTAAAAGGACCCCGCAGAATCGCAAAACGTGGAGTAGCCTGCGTAGGTCCCGGTGGAAGCTTGTACCCGGTAAGAGTCACGGAGAAAAAATGAATACCGTCAACAACCTGCCACGGTGCATACGTAGTCAAGTGAATGCCGAGAAACCCAGCCTGCACCATCGATGCTGTGTAATCGCTCAACGTAAGTGCGCCCGACAGACAGTCGCCCCACTTCTTGGCATCGTGCACGAGATACTGCGGAACGGTTTGATCCGTCACGATGTCGGAAATAGTAAACCGCCCTCCCGGCTTGGTGACTCGGAACATTTCCCGAAAGACCTTGCGTTTGTCCGGAGCGAGGTTGATCACGCAATTGGAGATGATGACGTCGATCGTTTCATCTTCCACCGGCATCGCGTCGGCAGTCCCTTTGCGGAATTCGACGTTAGAGGTTGGATAACCCAAGTTCGTTGCGACGATGGCAGCGTGTTTACGCGCAATCGTCAACATTGTGTCGGTCATGTCGATGCCAATGACGTGACCGCTGGGACCCACGAGCCGCGAGGCTTCGAAACAGTCGACGCCGCCACCCGAGCCGATATCGAGAACCGTTTCACCGGGCCTCACAGTTTTCAAGCCGGCCGGCGTTCCACAGCCGTAGGAGATCTTGAGCACGTCTTCGGGAATGAACGTCTTGAGGTCGGCAAAATTGTAGCCGGCTGGACAACAGATTTGCTCGCCGGTCGATGCAGCTCGTGTGTATCGTTCACGTACGTGCTGTGTTATCTCGTCAAGCGTCATAGACTCCTCACAACGGTAAGAATGTGCAAGGTTCTCCGTCTATCAAGAGAACAAGGACAACGTCAACCACCATGTCCCTGGCATTGTATCACCACGTCTTGGTCTCTTCATGGCCCTTCCCTCCTCAATGCTCTCTGGGTAGGCGGTCCGGCGAATGAGTGTTGTTTCCAAAGCCACCAGTAGATCGCGACATTCAGGAAAACGACCGCGCAACCCAGGATCATTTGGACTTCTCGAGTGAGAGCATCAGGGTAGAGAATCGGGAGGAAGTAATGCGTCATGAAGTCATCGTCATAGCCGGCCTCGCCCGCCTGTTCCCGCAGCCAATTCTCCAACGGTGTCAGCGGACAGATCCAGCCGCTGAATTCCACGAAAGCCCCCCACGCAGCGGCCGGTAAGTGTAGCCAGACCATGCGGCGCCACTTCAGGATAAGTATCCCACCGAGCAGCACGAAGCCGACAAAAGTGGCGTGGACGAATAAGACTAGATCTGCGGACAGGTGATACCACATAGCCGTCTAGCTGTAGCCACAGTGCATCGTGAGCGACCGTGAAGGGAGAAGAGCAGTCTGGAGGAAAACAACTGAGGATGCAAGAATCAGCGGATCGTGAGCGTTGAAACACTCTTGCTATGCCGAAAAGCCGGCAGTATGCTTCCCGCTCCGGTCGAGAAGTAGAAGGAAGGATAGGTCGGATGTCTCTGACGACGCGGAATGATCGTGGCCCCGTCAGGTTGCGGATTCCTGACAAGACGGCTGTGGTGTGCATCGAGCTTGCCATCCTCTGTCTATTCATAGGAGGTTGTCTCGAAGATCGTCGTGCAGACAAGGCCTATCTGAAGAGTGATTATCGCAAGACCGAGCAAGAACTGCGATATTTGGCCGAGCACGGCGACGTGCGCGCACAATACGATCTTGGGGTGTTATACGACAGAGGCCAAGGGGTCCCACAGGATAACCAGGAGGCGATGAACTGGTATCGCAGAGCAGCGGAACAAGGTGAGGCGCGGGCGCAATATAACCTCGGGCTGATGTATGCGAATGGACAGGGGGTCTCCCAGGACTATGTAGAAGCATACTACTGGATCGCTATTGCCGCGGCTCAAGGGAATGTCCACGCTGTGGAAGCACGAGGGTACTATTCCGAGAAAATGACACCGGATCAGATCACCAAAGCGAAGCAACTGGTAATCCAACGAGAATCGTCTGACAAGAGGGCCAAGTCTTGTGAGATCTGCGACTATTTTAGTGTAGAGAGCAAGCCGTATTAGAGCGCCAACGACTCGTCCGCAGCCCATGAAAGGACGAAAGGCTAGAAGGGCAGACGTGCTGGTTCGTCTCCCGGATGACGAGGGTAGGTCAGAACCCCATCGCGTGCCACCGCAAACGTCGTCAGTGAATGAACGAGCGCCTCATTCCGATTCAAAATGTGCCGGACCATCCAGCCACGAATGGTCAGCATATCCGCGATCAGCGACCGGTGGCAGCGCCAGGGGATGGCTTCGGCGCACATGATCGCCGTCCGTTCACTCTCGCCATGCGCGATGATCTCTTCAATTGCTCTGAGGAATTCTCCCGTCTGCATGTAATCCGCATAGCCTCGGAAGCTGGCATTGCGCCACCCTGCATTCAAGGAACCTTTCATCGGTTTTCGTAACCCGCCGAGTTGAACGGAGTGCTGATAACGCATGTCGGCCTCGGCCAAGCTCCTGGCCAACGCTTCTGTATTGAATTGTGGATTGAAACGTGAGCGAGGTACGGTGCGGACATCGACCAAGAGCACGATCCCATGAATGCGTAGCAAGTCGAGCAACTCGCCAATCGGTCGCGTCGAATGGCCGATGGTCCAGAGTGTCGATGCCATGGTTCGGTCATTTTGACACGGCAGAGGGGCCATCGTCACCGGCGAGGACCATGACAGATGTTAGTCGGGCGGGAGTTTGGCGGGATCGACTTCCAACAGACGGTGGCGCCCGTTCGACACATGTTCGACTTTGAAGAGTCGCTCACCCAGTTGGATCGTGCCCGTCACCACGGTGCTGTTCACGAGCAGCGTCACGTCTCCACGAGTGGAGCCCTTGAGGACACCACGAACGACGGCGGAGTCGTTGAATTTTGACAGGGTAGATGAAATCTCCAGTTGATACTGAACACCGTCAAAGAGCTCGATGGTCACGGGCGGATGCGGCCTGGCGCCGGCGTCTTTCACAATAGCGAGCAGCTGAGGATCGAACGCAATCGCTCGCTCACGGATGACCCATGGTTTCCGGAGAGGCATGGGCAGATCGGCTTGCGTGTCGGAAGGCAGATCACGCCAGAGAGCATTTGGTGCAGGAGATTCTCCCGCAAGAAGAATGCCGGCGCACAGGCACTCGACGAGCGCACAGACGATGAGCAGGCCAATCCGTGCCTTGGTTAGACGAACCATCGGGCGATCATTTCGGTTTGCAAGGTGATCAGGACCCGAGAATCATTATAGGGTGTGGATGGCGGCTGCGCGAGGAGAATCGAGATGTCGCCATCGAAACTTATAGCAGGTTGCGTGCAGAGACGACCCGAACCGCAATAGGAAATGTCAGCTGATCGTCGCGCCGGTACTGGTTGGCTGCCTGAAGAATAAGACGTTTCACCTTGGCCATCTGATCGGTCGAGAATTTTGCCATGAGATTTTGGATCGGCGCGGCCAGCTCCATCAGGCTGGTGAAATACTCCTCGGCTGAGGCATATGACCACTCGGCAAGAAATTCCTGCTCCGTCACATCGACGAACCCAGCTTGTAGGAGCATGCCTGTGAGGTCTCCGGGGTTAGCGAGGCGAAAAATACCGGGAACGGTGGGGTCGGGAGGCGGCAGCTCGACCACTTGCTTGATTGAGTCCATGGACACGCGGAAGGAAGGATTCTTGTCCAGAGCGGACCAGACGGATGCCGCGAACCATGCGCCTGGTCTTAATACCCGCGCGATTTCTGAAACCGTCCGCGGGATTTCCGGTAGGAACATCAGACAGAAGCGACTGGTCACGGCGTCGAACGAAGCTGCTCCGAAGGGAAGCGTGGTCACGTCACCGGTCCTGAGCGTCACGTTGCTCAGGCCGAGCGAGGCAGCCTTCCGCCTCGCCACAGCCAGCATCTGCTCGGCGAGGTCAATGCCGACCACGCTGCCGTTGGGGCCCACGGTCTGCGCCGCCAGGAGGGCGGGATAGCCTGTCCCTGATCCAAGATCGAGCACGTGCATGCCGGGCCGCACACGCGCATCGGCGATGAGCCGGTGATTGAGGAACACCATCTGCCGCTCGAAGAAGGGATCCCACCTCTCCCACCCGCCGGCGACACGATTCCAATCCTCGCGTTGGCTTTCGATAACTTGCTGAGGCGTCTGGTGCCACATTTCACGCTCCCACAGGGGCTGACGCAGTAGCGAACGCGTCGGTGGCAGCCAATGAGGTCATCGCTCCTTCCTGCTCAGGTCCCTACTTAATGGTTTGTAGTGTTGTGCGGAGCTCCTGGAGTTCGGCCACCATCAAGTCGAGGTGTTGATCGCGCTGGGGCTGGTCGTCCTTGAATTTCCACAACCGTCTGAATATGGCGTAGAGCTCCTTCTTGTGTGTGACAGCCAGGTCGTACGCGGGGGTTTCCGCTTGTTCTTTCGTCACATCGCAGAACGAATCACTCAGCGCATGAAATTGGTTGTGGAAATCGTCCAACGCATTGTCCATGCCCTTTCCGCCTTTGGCGGCCTTGGCGCTGGCCTCCATCATATTCGTCAGATTAACCATCGTGTCGACGCCTGTCGCACCCTTTGCCTGGTTTCGATAGTCGCCGGCGCGGGGATAAAACAGGTAACTGCATCCGGTTAATGTGATCAACAACACGGCGACCATGAGAAGACGTATCATGTTTCGCATAAGCACCTCCGTAACTTGAGACATAGCTTACCGAGCTTCAATGATCTATTCAAACGCAGGCCGGTTCAGTCACGCAGGAGGAACGATCGGCGAGTTGGATCGGGGGATATGCTCTGCGCATGATCGATCATGGTCAGCTACACATCGAGGGTAATTAAGAATCCTCATTATATGAGAAGGGTAGCGAAGTAGATGGTCATTGGTATTACTGCTAGGGCCATTTTCCTCGATATACAGGAGAGCCGGTCTCGTATTAGGTATGGCGGCCTCGCGCCATCCGAAGAGGCATCGTCATGATCAGCACCATGGATGGCGGGGGTACTCTCTCCGATGGTCGTGCCAGCGACTGCAAGGTCTTGGCGGATCGCACCACGACTCGGCTGACTCAAGCAACGGCACTCATCCTGCGTGGCGACGGTTCAGAAGATGCGGCATAAGGTCCTTGATGATGAGCGCGCAGCCCGCCGTACCAAGACAGACGCTCCTGAACGTCGACGCGAACTGCGAATTGTCCGTCTCCGCCCCTGCACATTTTGCATGATGCAAACGACAAGTCGGGGGACGGCCACGCTCGCAGAGGGGGAAGGCACGGCGGTCGACGACAGTGCGACGGGCATGCGGCTTCTGTTGGGCATTGCTCCTCCCGAGGGGCAGTTGCTGGAAATTCAGACCATCCAATCATTATTAAAGCGCTCGATTTATCTCGTAGAAGTCTGTTGGACTAAGCCTGTGCGGAAAGATGCCCACGGTCGGTTATATCTCGTCGGTTGTCGACTGATGTTTGATCCTTCCCACTACTGGGCCCTCTAGTTCGAACCAGTAATCAACACCCGTGTCTGCGTGCCGTGCAGGGACGTCCTGTTCGTCCGTCCCGGTAGTCAGAAGACCCCCCAAGCTAGTCACTTGCCTCGCCAATCCAGAGGGAGGTATGATCGGCCACCCTTCCCCGAGCATCTAAAGAGGAGACGCCATGGCCACGCGCACCGCTCCCCCGAAACAACGGATCTCACTCGACCGCAGCATCGAGCGCATGCGAAAACAGCTCGCCGAGCTAGCTCACTTTTTGGGTAAAGGGAAACCAACCCGCAGCGTGGAAGAGTTCGATCTGGAAACGGAACGGCTGATCAGTGATCTGATGGGGCAGACCTCCGACTTGCTGCATGCCTATGAATATGCGGAGCTGGGAGAGGCGGCCGGATTAGTGAACATGACCGACGAGGCGCCAGAAAGCGCCGATGTCGATGGCCAGCGGCAGAGTCTCCTACAGCGGAGCCGAGTGTTGGAGAGCTGCGTGGCGGAACTCGAGGCGCGCCGGGCTGCGGAGCCCAAGAAAGCCAAGGCCAACCGCCAGACCCTCATTGGTCCGCAAGTGGCCGAACACATGACGCCAGAGGTTCGGAGTTTGTCTCAAGATGCAAGCCTGCGGGAGGCAGGGCAGCTGATGCAGAAATGGAAACTCGGCTCGCTCCTCCTCACAGACAATCAATCGTATGTAGGATTCATCACGGATTCAGCCCTCGCCCGCGACGTCGTGGCCAATGGACTCAATCCTAATACCACACCGGTGAAGACCTGCATGCGAAAGCCGGTGGTAGCGATCGAAGGCAATCGCCCGATTATCGACGCCGTGCGCCTGATGAAAGAACAGGCGACGCGGCATCTGGCCGTGACGCAAGACGGACAGATCATCGGCGTAATCTCCGTATCGAACATTCTGCGGTACTACTCAGGCATCGTGTAGCAGTCGGATTCAGCACCACAATTCAGGAGCCATTGGAGGTGCAATATGGGGCCGGTGAAAGCGATCGTGAAGGGTGATTCGTTGTACGAGGCGGTAGGAGGAAAGCTGATCAAGGCCGGGTTCACGAGTCGCAAAGAAATCGAGGACTACGTCAATCATCACTATCTCGTCTTGCCGGTCGTGGACAATGCCGGCAACGCGTGGCTGATCGACGGAAAGCCGGTCTATTGTCTTCGTGGAACGCAATATGAGACCGTGAACGATGAACGAGTCCACCTGGCCCGGTGTCCGGATTGCGGCGGTATGGGAATCAGATCAGACGAGATTACGGTCGAGTCGGATTGCATCCGCTGTGCAGCCTGCGGGCATGAATTTGATGCACGGCTCGAAATGATGGAGACGTGAGAGAGGACAAGCGAACAAGATTGGAGGGAGTGTTTATAGCGGTCGACGTGCGCACATAGGGATCTAACCGGGGTGCCTCACGCGTACCCTTCTCACAATTTTCTCGTCTCTCTACCCCGCAGCCGTTGCCTGGACGTACACTTAAAAGGGGGTCTGTATGGACCTTTCTCTGATCGTCGCACTCGCAGTCGCTGCCTTCCTGTTGTTTCTCACCATCAAGATCGTCCCGGAGTACCAACGCCTGGTCGTGCTCCGTCTTGGCAAAGTGTTGCCAATGCCCAAAGGGCCCGGTCTGGTCCTGATCCTGCCGTTCATCGACCGGCCAATGCGGGTGGACCTGCGAGAGACCTATCTCGAAGTACCGCACCAAACCTGCATCACCAAAGACAATGCTCCGATCTCGATCGATTTTCTCATCTACTCCCGTGTCCTCGACCCGACCGCCAGCGTCGTAAAGGTTCAGGACTTTGCTGGGGCGTCACAGGGTATTGCCACCACCACATTGCGGGCTGTCGTGGGCGACATCCCACTGGACGACGTGCTGGCCAAGCGTGACCAGATTAATCATCTCTTACAGGCCAAAATGGATGAAGTTACGCAACGATGGGGTGTCAAGATCACCACGGTCGAGATTCGAGAGATCACTCCTCCTCAAGAGGTACAGGAGGCGATGACACGCCAGATGTCGGCCGAACGAAGCCGGCGAGCGACCGTCACAGAGGCGGAAGGTAAGAAACAAGCGGCCGTTGCCGTAGCAGAGGGTGAAAAGCAGGCGGCAATTCTCAGTGCCGAAGGCGACCGGCAGGCCAAAATCCTGCGTGCGGAGGGGTTCGCGCTCGCGCTCGGGAAGATCTTTGAAGTGGCCAAGAGCGTGGATGCCAAGACCATGAGTCTGCAATATTTGGAAACGTTGAAGGTGATGGGGGCGAGTCCAGCCACGAAATTTATTCTGCCCATGGAGTTCAGTTCGTTGTTGTCTGGTTTGTTGGCAGACAGCAAGCTGGCGTTCAAGAAAGAGTAAGAGGAAAATCGCCTCATCCAGGGCAATCCGCGGCTTCGGCAGGAGAGGAGCGCGGCTTATCAGGTTCCCCGTATTCTCGCAACGCGTATCTTACGGATGGTCTTTGTCGTCGATCGCACGTCACTCTGGGAGAAACAGAGCGGATAGCTGACGGTGAATCGCTAACGGATTCGCGGGAAGAGCCTGGCAGCAGAAATCTCATGCATCAGAGTCGGTCAGCGGAAAGGTTTGCTCACAAATTCGTGTAAACAGACTCGCATCGAGCGGTTTCGTGACGTAGTGCTTGACTCCCAGCTTCAGCGCCTGTTCACGAACCCTGTGATCCGGGTCGGCAGTCATCATCACAACAGGCACATGCTTGTGTTGAATCTGGAGCTCACGAAGCACCTGAATCCCGTCCATGATGGGCATATGCATGTCCAGCAGCACGCCGCCGATCGGAGCCTGCTTTGCCTCAAGCGTCATCAATGCCAAGCCCGTCCTCCCGTCGTGAGCGACAATGACGGAGTAGCCCATCGCCTGGAGTCGATCTTTTAAGGCTACACAGAGAGAGGGATTGTCATCGATGATCAGAATCCGTCGTCCCATGTGATTCTCCTACCAGGATTGGCGAAGGTTTTGCGGTCTCCAAGGTATAGGTGAAACCTTCCTGACGAAGAATGATGTCTCCGGCCCGGCTCAAGGCAATGATGGCGAGAAAGAGCTGACTCCAGCTTAGGTTAGGAGCTCGTGCTACAAGCTCCTCAACCGTCAATTTACTCGAAGACCGAAGGAGTTCCATGATCGAGGATTCCTGTCCCGCATGCTCAATAGGATGAGTACTCGTGTGAGTCTCTGTCGGCATGGGGTCCTCCCTTCTTCGCTTACGCTCTCTGACCGGCAGCAGAACGGGTACCGGTCGTTCCGTGCGTTATAGTTCTATCTTCCGCGGGCACGGCGATTGGCCGTAATCACGGGATCGATGATCGCGCCACATTGCACACAGCTCCATGCGAGAGCTGTTGGTGTGCCCGTCGTCCAACCCCAGTCCTCATACATGACCTGAATGAGAAACCCCTGACAGCGCGGACAGTGAGCCGGCGAAACATCGGTCGCTTCACTCTCCGTGCAAGTGAGGTCAACCGTTCGTTCAGTACGATCACTCACCTGGATTGTTCCAGGACGGAAATCATTGCGTCGCCTCGCACGAGAGGATCAAGGACAATGAGCGTACCCCTCATCAGGGGATGCAACTCGCAGTGATAGGCATAGCGTCCCGGTGGCAGCGGAGCGATGAGAAAGCTGCTATCCGGCGGGACCGCGATCGATTGAAAGGCGCAGGTTTCATCCGTCACACACCCGTCATGGCGGACGCTGTGATGAGAAGCTGTGGCATTGATCCACCGAACAGGCGTGCCCGCCGACACGACGGCGACACGAGGTTGATAGTAGGGCGAGGTCGTTTCGAACAAAATCTCGACCGGAGTTGGCGCCGCACCGACAGTCGCTACGATGACGGTCATGAGCATGACTGCGCAGAACAGAAAAAGCGCGATCACGAGTCGGGTCCTGAGTGGACAGGGTTGGCTCATAACATCCCTCCTTTCGACGGCGGATCCCACGTCGATCTGGCTCGCGAACAGGATACCGCTGGAGGGAATAAGGACTCGATACCTGAAAGAGTGGCATCGCATAAAGAATGTATAAAGATCGACCGTATGAGGGCTCTTGCGCAGACGGAAGAGAAGAACGATCAGGGGCTGAAGACAGAGCGGAGCTTAGGCGACCGACGGAGCATCGCCTTCGAGGCAGAAGCGATACCCGACGCCGGGATCGGTCAGGATGAACCGAGGGCGAGTCGGGTCCTTTTCGAGTTTTTTCCTCAGTTGGCCGATGAAGACGCGCAGATATTGGGCCTGGTCCATGTACGCCTGCCCCCACACCTCCTGCAGCAGCATCCGGTGCGTGAGCACCTTGCCGGCATGTTCGATCATATATTTGAGCAGGTCATACTCGGTTGGGGTCAGTTTGACCGGCTTGTGATCCAGCGTGACCTCACGCCGGTCAAAATTCACGCAGAGGCCGCCCGCGACGAATTCCGGTTGCGAGCTATGGGCGCCGGCCGCTCTCCGCAACAAGGAACGCATGCGGGCCAGCAGTTCATCCATGCCGAAGGGTTTTGTCATGTAATCGTCCGCGCCCAGTTCGAGCGCTTCGACCTTCCGGGACTCCTCGCCCATTGCCGAGAGCACAATGATCGGCACCGTCGAGGATTCGCGAATTCGGCGCACCACCGCGACTCCGCCCATCCCCGGCATGATGAGGTCAAGAATGACGACATCGGGACGCCGGTTGCGGAAGGAATTCAGCGCACCTTCACCTGACTCCACCGTTTCGACCGCGTAACCGCTGCGTTCCAGATTCACTTGGAGGGATCGCCTGATCTGCGGTTCATCGTCCACGACGAGAATGCGGGCGCCCTGTGTCACGATGCCCTCTGAACAACGTGAGGCTCGGAGGTCGCTTGGTCTCCGTCAGATGGCGAGACGACCACCGGGATCCGAAACACAATGGTCGTCTCTTTACTGGGAATCGACTCCGCAAGAATAGAACCGCCGTGAGCTTCGACGATGCCCTTGCATATTGCCAACCCAAGCCCGGTGCCGGGAGAGCCGGACGAGCGTCCGGACTGGACGCGGTAGAACCGGTCGAAGATCCGGTCCAGCTCGTGGGGGGGGATCCCTTCGCCGATATTCGTCACGCGCACTTCGAGAAAGTTTCCCGCCAGGGCGGCGGTGAGCCGGATCGGGGACTGTGCCGGAGAAAACTTAATCGCGTTGTCCAGGAGATTCACGAACACCTGCTGAAGTTGCATCCCGTCGACAGAGATCGGGGGAAGATCCTGAGCCAGGTGGACGTGAAGTTCACGGCCCGCCAGTAACGGGTCGATGCGGCGGATCGCGCCTTCCACCAATTCCTCCAAGATCTGCCACTCCCGGCGGGGTGTGAGCGTCCCCGCCTCAAGACGTGACATGTCTAGGAGATTGCCGACCAGGTTGTTCAAATAATCCAACTCACGATCGATACCAGTGAGAAACTCGTGGCGAACGGACGACGGTAGCGACTCTCTGTCGTGTTGAAGGCTGAACAACATCGTTTTGATCGCCGTCAGCGGTGTCCGAAGCTCATGCGAGACGGAAGACAGCAACGAAGATTTGACGGCGTCGCGCTGGCGCAAGGCTTGGACGGTCATTGCCTGACTCTGTTTCAGTGCCTGCTCCGCTCGCAGAAAGCGCCAGGTGCCCAACGTCGCCACTACCAACACCACCAAGACCACCGCTAGTTCCCAACGAATGAGCGTCTGGACGTTGTTCTCCGAATGCTTGGTCAAGAGCATCACGACATCGTTGGCGGTCGTCAACAACGCAGTGTTGTCGCTGAGCAGTTCATCGCGCGCCGTGCTGCTCTCGATGCCGGTCCGTGCACGCAGAAGGAAGGCATCGGCTTGGGCAAACAACAATTCCATGAGCCGTTGCTGCTCGAGCAGCGCCTGTCGAATCTCGTCGGTCGGAGCTGCTGGAACTGCAACGGTCCCGCGATGATCGGCTTCGGCAACCGTCGTACCACCCTGGATCAGTGTCTGCACGCGTTCCTTCAGAGCAGCGCGAGTTTGCTGGTACTGAGCGTCGACTCCTTGCGAGGCGAGGAGGATCTCTTTCACATGACGCTCGAGCAACATGCGTTGCCGGCCGGCGAGGTCGATGACGACCGCATCGGATTCACGACTATGGATGACAGTGAGAGTGAGGGGGACGATGGCGAGAGCAGTAATGATCAGAAGGCCGAGGATGCCTACAACGGTCCAACTGATATCGTGCGATCTCACAGACGGGGAGGGTGTGGCGACAGCCATCGTGGTCTCCAGTCGCTCCCATCATATCAACGAGGCGCCGGAGAACTCCAGGCAAGAGCAGCGATGGGTAGGCTAACGGTCTTTAATGTGCGCGGAACGCGGGCTATACAAGATGCTCGTTGTGAAGAGCTAGCGATGTCCACCACCGCCGGAGTGACCGCCCCCGCCAAAATGTCCTCCCCCCCCGAAGTGTCCTCCCCCACCGAAATGCCCTCCTCCCATGCCGCCATAGTGTCGTGACCCCATTGATGGCGCATACTGGGGGACTGAATAGGGCGCACGAAGGACGGGAGGATTTGGCTGCGCCACATGGGGCGGATGGACCTGCTGCAATGTAGGAGGGAGAGGGCTTGAGAACTGCGGCGGCACGGCCATTGGTGCCCTCATCGCATTGGCGCTGGTTGCGGCATTCGCCGATCCCGGGAGCAGCGTCTGCGAGGGTGGTGGGGCAAGACGACTCGAGGCCGGCGGTGGGACCAGCAAGGAAGGATGTTGCGTCACCGGCGGAGAAATTCCAGCTGGGGGCGGGGGTGGCAAAGTGCCGGTTTGCGTCGTCACGACCTGCTGCACGATGGGAATATGGCGATTCCGTGGGTAGAGCTGTCGCGCCTGGAGCAGCAATCCGTGGACTTGCTGCACGCCGATCCACGGATAAGGATAGACGATCGGCGTCACATAAACCCAGTCGGTCCAAGCTTGAGAGACAAGCGCATTCGCTTGCAATTGGTTGAGCACGTCCTGACGTTGTTGACTGAGAGCTTGTACCTGTTCGGGCGACACGGCGGAGGCTAAGGCCTGGTTGGCGGCATCGAGCTGTTGGTGCAATTGATCCGTTTCTGCACGGAGCGCAATCAGCTCATTCTTCGCACTCTCGTTTTCTCGAAGCGCCGTGATCGCCTGCGCGACTTCATTCGGGTCGACCTGCGCAGTGAGATCGGCGTGAATCACGACCGTTTCTCCCTCGAGCCTGGTGCTGATCTTCTGATCCAAGACCATCACAACGCCGGCCGTGTAGGTCCGGATGTCATCTCTCGTGACATCCATGTTCTGAACCTCGGTCACGCTCTCCAGATATGTCGCGACCTGCTCGAGGGCCTGTCGTTTGGCGGCTTCGACGGCCATCCGAACCGCATCGGCCCGCGTGTCGTGATCCCCCATGCGGTATTCACCGCTTGCGGTCACGACCCGAACGTTCGCAGAAGGACTGTGTTGTCCTCCTGGCAAGGGTGGAGAAGGCGTGGATGATTCAAGGTCGAGAGGCACGGCCCGGCTACGATATTTCTCCGGGATCATGTCTAAGTCGGTGGTGAAGGTGGGCGTGCCGGAGTCGTCCGTGTAGGTATAGATAGAACTGGTCGCGGAGCTCGAAGACACACCGGCAAGGGGAAGACAGAGCCCCAGGAGGAGCATCACCGAGAATGGGAACCCCCTGCGAGCGAACAACATCGAGGCCCTCCCCCTGTAATTCCTGTATTCAGCTTACCATATCGGTGTCCAATATCCGCCGGTGGTTCGTCGACAGCAAATCATTCATAAGTCTACGTAAGTTTTGTTAGTTCGTCTGGCTCCGGCTCTTGGTCTAACACATTGGAGGAACAATGCTCGTGCTGATAGACCCATCCGGTCGGCGTTTTGTAGAAGATGGCTGTGCAGAGGGCCTCATCCTCCGTGGTGCGCCCAAGTCGAACGACGGTCACTCGATCCTGATAAGTGGCCCAGGCCAACGTACGATCCAATTGATGCACGGTGAGGTTGGTAATCTGTTCAATGATCACGACCGGCCCGCGTGTAAGATCCTGTTCAAGGTCAGCCAACATGCGTTCAATGTCTTGGTAAGACCGTGCCCCCATGTCGTCAAAAAATGAATAGTCCGGTGCGAAATATTTCATCACTGAATGGCGGTCCCGCGTGTGCGGGAAGGCCATATAGGCCTCCGCTGCTTCTCTGATCACTCGTTGTACTTCTAGGTCTTCCGAGGCCGGCCACGCAGGAGAGGCTGCCCAAGCAGCACAGACAATGGAGAGCCAAATCTGTAAGGTTGATCTCACGCAATGCCTCCGCCACAGAAACAGCCAATCGGCGCACTCGCTTTATAAAGCCGCCGCCACATTACCTGCCTGTGTCGGAGCCCGATCCGGGCGACGGAGGAGCCACTGCTCTCGATAAGTGCGCAGCCTGGCAGACGAGCGTGATCAACCGATCGGCATCAAACGGCTTCCGGATATACGCAAACGCAAGACGTGCTGCGGCTATTTCCCCGGGAACGTCCAGTGCCGCCGACATCATAATAACCGGCGTCTCCGGCCAGGAGAGTTGACATTGCCGGAGGAGAGCGAGTCCGTTGAGACGGGGCATCTGGTAGTCGGTCACCACCACATGGAAATGACGCTGCCGCAATTCCGCCAAGGCGTGAAGACCGTCACAGGCCTGAGCCACGGCAAAGCCGGCCTGTTCTAGCCGATCGGTAATGATTTGCCGCACGTCCTCATCGTCGTCGACGATCAACACCTGCGCTCCATTTCCTGTCAGACCATTCATGCGACGGCCTATCGCAAAGGCATAGACGTACGACGAGTATCGTGAGGGAAACTCCTGGAACCGAGCCTCCACCCTGATATAAGTCGGAAGGGTTCGTAGAAAGGTTACAGGTGACCTGTCTCATGCTCTTTCCCCAAGAAGCAGGGCCGTTCTTTCCTGATGCGGGGCCGGACAAGGGCCTGCTAGGATGCCTCCGCGATGATTCCAGCATCCGTGTCGCCGCAGCCACGGCAGGCCGCCGTCCTTTTCATCCTCATCACCGTCATGCTCGACGTGCTGTCGTTCGGCATCATCATTCCGGTGCTGCCGAAACTCGTCGAACATTTCACGTCCGGCGATACGGCACAGGCCGCCGAAATCTACGGATTAATGGGCACAGCCTGGGCGCTCATGCAGTTTGTCTGTTCGCCCATTCAAGGCGCTCTCTCAGACCGATTCGGGCGGAGGCCGATCGTCCTGCTGTCCAATCTGGGACTGGGCCTCGACTATATCGTCATGGCATTGGCTCCGAACGTTACCTGGCTGTTCGTGGGCCGGGCTATTTCCGGCATGGCGTCGTCCAGCTTCAGTACGGCCGGCGCCTATATCGCGGACGTCACGCCGGTCGAACAGCGTGCGGCCGCGTTCGGTAAGATGGGTGTGGCCTTCGGCTTGGGCTTTGTCCTCGGTCCTGCCGTCGGAGGGTTGCTGGGTGCGACCGACCCGCGTCTGCCGTTCTGGGGAGCGGCGGCATCGAGTCTTGTGAATGCCTGCTACGGCTTCTTTGTTCTGCCGGAATCCTTGACACGCGAAAACCGCATGGCGTTCGTGTGGAAGCGCGCCAATCCCGTCGGTTCGCTCGTCCTCTTGCGCTCGCACCATGAATTGTTCGGCCTCGCGTCGGCCAATTTTCTGATGAACCTCGCGCACGTCGTGTTGCCGAGCGTGGCGGTGTTGTACCTGGGCTATCGATATGGCTGGGGAACCGCTGCTGTGGGTCTCACACTGGCGGCAGTCGGAGTCTGTGCCATGATCGTGCAGGGTGGGTTGGTCAAGCCGATCACACTGAGATTCGGCGAGCGGCGAACTGTCGCCATGGGGTTGTTTTCTGGTGCCATGGGATTCTCCGTCTACGGTCTGGCGCCAACCGGATGGCTGTACTGCTTCGGAATTCCGATCATGGCCTTCTGGGGCCTCGCTAGTCCGGCCATGCAGGCGTTGATGACCCGCCGGGTGCGTGCGTCCGAGCAGGGTCAACTCCAAGGGGCCATCGCCAGCCTCACCGGCATTGCCGGTCTCGTCGGACCGAGCATCTTCACGCAAACCTTCGCACACTTCATTGGTCCACAAGCCGGGTGGCACCTCCCCGGCGCGCCCTATCTGCTCGCATCCATACTATTGTTACTGGGTATGACGATCGCCTGGCGATCAACGAGGGCGTAGATGGGGGAGGTAATCACGAGGAGGAAATTGAGTCAGTGACGAGACTGCACGAGATGGAAGAACACCTAGTACTGTACCGGACTTGATTCAGTTATGAATCCTATCTGATTACCCTCTCTGTTCGAGCCTTCAGTTTGTGTTGAACCAGAATATTCCTCCCTCCAACTAGAATCACCATTGAAAATGCCGTGTTGGACAGGGTTGCCGGTGTGACTTCTCGATCGAATCTCCATCGGCATACGACTTGCGCTTGGTGGTAGTAGCAACAACCGACTGATTCATGAGGTTGACCATGTGTCGATGGAAACAGACATTCGTTTCGATCATGGTGGGTCTTTCGTCACTCTTCCTATTGAGTTGCGGAGGGGGAGGGGGTGGCGGCGGTGGAACATCTACTCCTCCACAAGCGAATCCTTGTGGAAGCGTTGTCGATATCTCACCTGCCAGTTCAACGAATGGAGCCCTGACAACTACTGATTGCACGATTGAAGCACTCTTCCCTGGCTCTGGCGACCAGAGCTATGTCGACCAATACCGTGTCACACTACCGTCTAGAGGCAGACTCACGATCCATATGGACTCGAACCAGTTCGACACCTTCCTTGTATTGCTACAGTCTCCGCTGCAATTACCCGAGATCGCCATGGATGACGACGGTGGTGGAGGTGACCTGCCCCCTGTAGTTGTACCACTTGCAATGTGACTCACGCGCACCGTGGCGCGATGGCTTCCGGTACCGGCGGACGATAGCCCAGGGCGCTGTGGGGCCGAATCCGGTTGTAGGTCTGCCGCCAGCACTCCACGAGCACCTTCACCTCCCAGAGTGTATCAAACAGTTCCCGATCCAAC
>Ga0187780_10000095_pt1 | contig 68030 bp, 64 predicted proteins | sample 1015_Q2_SP10_20__FD_132429 | JGI IMG/M metagenome (GOLD analysis project Ga0187780, IMG submission 132429) | Tropical peat soil microbial communities from peatlands in Department of Meta, Colombia - 1015_Q2_SP10_20_MG | ecosystem: Environmental > Terrestrial > Soil > Wetlands > Peat | place...
CTTTTGCAAAAGTGCCGCATCCTGGCCAAGGATGCCGTGTTGGGTGACAGCTTGATCGGTGTAACCGGACATATAGAGGACTCTAATTTCGGGACGAAGTTTCATGACGCGTTCCGCCAGTTCATGTCCCCCGATCCCAGGCATCACGACATCGGTCATAAGCAAATGAATCTGCCCTGCATGCATCGCGGCTAATTCAAGTGCCGTGTGGCCGTCCTCTGCCACGATTACGGTGTAACCACTCATCTGCAAATACTCTCTAGCTAGATCCCGGACACCGGCTTCGTCCTCGACAAGCAAGACGACTTCCGAGCCTTTGGGCAAGCCGCGTGAGCCGGCATTAAGCTCGCGCCCGACGAGAGAAACTGCATCCTCGATCCGCGGCAGATAAATCTTGAAAGTGGTGCCGCGGCCCTCCTCGCTATATACCCACACGAAGCCACCGCTTTGCTTGACCACGCCATACACGGTCGCGAGGCCGAGTCCAGTTCCCTTCCCTTTTTCCTTCGTCGTGAAGAACGGCTCGAAAATGTGCGTTCTCGTTTTCTCGTCCATTCCGCAGCCGTTGTCGGTAACGGCGAGCATCACATATTTACCAGCGGGAATCGCCGTGTTGGGATGAGACACGGCGTCATCGAATTCGACGTTGGCAGTCTCGATCGTCAGCCTGCCACCCTTCGGCATCGCATCGCGCGCGTTCACGGCCAAATTCATGACGACTTGTTCGATCTGGCTCCGGTCGGCTTTGATGAGCCAAAGATCGGGCACCGAAGAGGTTTGCAACTCGATGTCTTCGCCGATCACGCGGCGAAGCATTTTCTCCATGTCCGCAACAACGGAATTGATGTTGAGTACCTTCGGCGCAAGAATTTGCTTGCGACTGAAGGCCAGCAGTTGTTGCGTCAATCCGGCGGCGCGCTGCGCAGCCACTTGAATCTGTTCCGCATTGCGGCGCAAAGAGTCGCCGGAGGGTATGCGCTCAGCCAACAAGTCCGCGTAGCCCTGAATCACCATCAGTAGATTGTTGAAGTCGTGGGCGATGCCGCCCGCAAGGCGGCCCACAGCTTCCATCTTCTGCGCCTGGCGGAACTGCTCCTCAAGTTTCTTACGTTCCGTGACGTCGAGCGCCATGCAAATTGCGCCCTGGATATGCCCGGAACCGTCTCGCATCGGCTCGACGTGGCAAACATAGGAGTTGTCTTTCCATTCGAGCGAGAATGGAACGCGTTCGCCGCCAATCGCGCGGTGATGGGCAGCGATCGGCGGAAAGCTTTGGTCGCCAGTACCGAAATACTCGCTGAGAGACATTCCGACGATCTGGTTGGGCTTGAGTCCAAGATGAGTCAGGCCCGATCCGAGTGCCGAGGTAAACCGAAGGTCCCGGCCGATCGTCCAAAGCACGGCAGGTAGCTGTTCGACCAAAACACGGAGGCGCGCTTCGCTTTCGCGCAACCGTTCCTCCGCGCGCTTGCGCTCGATGGCCAGCGCGATCTGACCTCCGACGGACCCCATGAATTGAAGATCGCGCTCGTCGTATGCGTTTTCACGATGGTAATTCTGGATAACGAGCACGCCGATCGTGCTCGAGGGCGTACGCAACGGAACACCCAGCCACGACGCCGATTGCGTGCCGACCAGCTCAACTTCGCCCTGATCGGCGAGTTTCTCGAAGTCCGCTTGGGAAATGATCATCGCGCGGCCGCTGCGGAAGATATACGCGCTGCAACTTCGCTCAAGTTTCTGCGGGGGTGGAGGCGGGTCGAACTTGTCCACGAAGAGCGGAAAGTGGAAAAGGTCGGTCGCCGGGTCGTGCAAAGCCACAAAACAGTTATCGGCGTCGACAACCTGAGTGAGTGCAGAGTGGATGAGACGCAGCAGCTCGTCGAGATTTTCGGTGATGCTGACAGCCTTTATGATCTCCGTCGTTACGTTCCGCTCAAGCTGCGCGCGCTTGCGGAGTGTTATATCTTCTGCCGTGCCGTCGTGGCTGACGATCTTTCCGCTCGCATCGCGAAGGGCGCGGGCATTCAACGAGATCCAGATCTTGCTGCCGTCCTTTCGCAGCATCTGGCACTCGAATCCTTGCAGAATTCCGTTTTCTTCGAGCTGCCGAAGAACTTCCTTGCGGCCATCCGGGTCGGCATAGAGCTGCTTCCCGAGGTCGTGAATCTCGTTGATCATCTGCGCGGGAGATGAGTATCCTGCAATGCGGGCCATCGCAGGATTCACGGTGACGAAGTGTCCCTGCGGCGTGGATTCGAAAAATCCTTCGACGGCATTTTCGAAGATGCGCTGGTAACGTTTTTCGGCGCGGCGCTGTGCTTCTTCGGCCCGGCTCCGCTCGGTGATATCTTCGTACATCCCAAAAGCGCCGGCCAGTTTGCCGTTCACCCTCAGCGGCACGCCGATAACTCGCACATCGACCAATGAGCCATTTCGGCGGCGGCGCTCTGTGACGGCGCTAACGACGTGCCCGTTCATCGCGCGTTCGAGGTAGCCGAGCATCTCTTCTTTGCGTCCGGAGGGTGCGAGAAGCGCGTCGAGCTCTTTGCCCTGGAGGTCTTCGGTCGAATAGCCGAAGAGCTTCTCAAAGGCCGGATTGCACATACGCACGCGCCGGTCCAGGTCAAGAGCTACGATCGCGAGTGGATTGTTCTCGCTCAATGCGTGCACGTAGGCGGCGTGCTCTTCGATCTTGTGCTCAACGGCCTTCCGTTGGCTGACGTCGAGCGCCACTCCGAGCATGGCGTCGCGGCCGGCAAATCGAATGCGTTGTGACGTAACTTCGACCGGAAAAACCTCACCGTTCTTGCGGCGGTGGCGCCATTCCCCACGGCTCGCGATGGACCCGCCATGTGAAGCGATCGATTGAAGCAGACGCGGAACGTCTTCGGTGGGGCGGATGTCCGTGATCCGCATGCTGAGGAATTCGTCCCGAGAATAGCCGTATGCGCGGATCGCGGCCGCGTTGACCTCTAAGATTTGAAGGGTTTGGGCGTCGCACACGTACATCGGGTGGGGGTGACTGGAAAACAGCAGCTCGAAACCAGTGTCGGTGGGCCGTGCTGGAGAACCAGGCGCGCCGGCCGCTTCCTGCGTTTGAGGCCCGCGCTTTGTTTTAGCCTGTTTGGCGCGGGAGGCGCCGTTCTGCTTCGGACGAAGCGTCGCTGTTCGGCTCGACATAGGTCCAGTAGGCGAATAGAAAGCTGGAGCTGAATAGCGCTCCCGAGACGACCCCAGTCGTATGTATAGCCGTCGCGATCTACCGTCACAATGGTACGTTCGTACCAGGAGAATCTGCTGATTCCAGGACTCTTAGAGGTACGTAGGCGAACAAATTAGAACAATTTAGGGAACAGTATCTAGCGCGCGATTTCATGTTTTCGTGTGGTTTTGCGACAGACGCGTGCGCTGCACGATTGGCGGAGCTAGGGACGTTCGGTAAGATGGAAGTGCACGTTTGACGCGTCACAAACCAATGCAAAAGTCCAAGACGGCACAGCCTCGCGATCGTTTCCATGAAGAATTGAAGAGTCTCGCGCAGGGAGAATTTTCGGATCCGTTTGGAATCCTCGGTCCCCATCGGCTTGAGCGGGATGGCCAGTCAATCTTGGTGATTCGCGCCCTGCGACCCGGGGCTGCGAGTCTGGACGTGCTATGGGGCGCCGATCGAAGGGTCTTACCCGCGGCTTCGATTCTTGCCAACGGTCTTTTCGAGGCAGTGATTCCGCCGGAATTCCTCACGGCTAATCAAGACTTCGCACCTTCCCACTATCGTCTCCGCTTTCGATTCGTTGATGGAAATGAACTCGAGACATTCGACCCATATGCATTCCCAACCGTGCTATCTGACTATGATCTCTACCTGATCGGCGAGGGCACGCACTACCTGAACTACGAAAAGTTGGGCGCGCACGTCCGCGAAGTGGCGGGTGTTCGGGGCGTTCAATTCGGGGTTTGGGCGCCGAATGCGAAGCGCGTGAGCGTCGTAGGCGACTTCAACGCTTGGGATGGGCGCGTCCACCCGATGCGAAGCCGCGGCGCGAGCGGAGTCTGGGAGATATTCCTGCCGGGTCTAGATCAGGGCACTCTTTACAAGTTCGAGATTCTTTCGAGTTCCGGAGATCTGCTCGAAGCAAAGGCTGATCCTTATGGATTCGCGGCGGAGCTGCGTCCCAAAAGTGCCTCGGTCGTCTCCAGCATCGATGGCTACCGTTGGCGCGATTCCGAATGGCTGGCAGCGCGGGCGTCGCGCGACTGGCTGCATGCTCCGATGTCGATCTATGAAGTACACGCTGGTTCGTGGCGCCGAAATGCCGCGGAAGGAAATCGATGGCTCACATACCGCGAGTTGGCGGCGGAATTGGTGCCTTACGTCAAGAGGCTCGGCTATACGCACATCGAATTGATGCCTGTCATGGAGCATCCGCTCGATGCATCGTGGGGCTACCAAACGGTCGGCTATTACGCCGTGACGAGCCGATACGGAACGCCCGCTGATTTCATGTATTTTGTGGACCGGTGCCACCAGGAAGGCATCGGCGTAATTCTGGATTGGACTCCCGCGCACTTTCCACGAGACGCACACGGCCTATCGTATTTTGACGGCACGCATCTCTACGAACACGAAGATCCCAGGCGGGGAGCACATCCCGATTGGGGTACGCTCGTTTTCAACTATGGCCGAAACGAGGTGCAGAACTTCCTGCTTTCGAATGCGCTCTTTTGGATCGATAAGTATCACGTCGATGGGCTGCGCGTGGACGCAGTCGCTTCGATGCTTTACCTCGATTATTCCCGCCAGCCCGGGGAATGGATCCCAAATCAATTTGGGGGGCGCGAGAACCTGGAAGCGATCGCTTTCATCCGCCGTCTCAACGAGGTGCTGCACACGCGGCATCCCGGGGCGTTGACGATTGCTGAAGAGTCGACGTCCTGGCCGACTGTATCACGGCCGACGTATGTCGGAGGGCTCGGGTTCGACCTGAAGTGGAACATGGGATGGATGAACGATGTCTTGAAATACATGTCCCTCGATCCGATTCACCGGCAGTACCACCACAACCAACTGACGTTTTCGATGCTGTACGCTTTTCATGAGAACTTCGTCTTGCCGATCTCGCACGATGAGGTAGTGCATGGTAAGCGCGCGCTGCTCGAGAAGATGCCGGGCGATGACTGGCAGAAATTCGCGAACCTGAGACTGTTCCTCGGCTACCTGTACGCGCATCCCGGCAAGAAATTGCTCTTTATGGGTAGCGAACTGGGCCAGCGAGGCGAATTCTGGGAGGGCGGATCGGTCGAATGGTCGCTCGAAAACTCGCCGCCGCACCGCGGGATTCAAAGGCTCGTTGAAGATTTGAATCGGCTGCACCTGCGGGAGCGATCACTGCACGAAGTCGATTTTGAATGGTCAGGCTTCGAATGGTTGGATCCAAATGACGCGCCTACCAGCGTCCTGTCATTCCTGCGCAGAGCCAGGAACGGTGACGATTTCATTGTCGCAGTATGCAATTTCACGCCTGTGATTCGAGAGGATTATCGCGTGGGCGTTCCCCGTTCGGGTTTCTATCGCGAGATTCTCAACACAGACTCCAAGCACTACGAGGGCAGCGATGCGGGCAATGCGGGCGGTGTGCAAGCAGAGCCGATCCCCTGGCACGACCGGCCCTATTCAATCAAACTGCGATTACCGCCACTCGCTGCAGTCTATTTCAAACTTCACCGCGATTGACGAAGTATCGTGACTGGAAACAGAAGGGGCGATTCACAGCGAATCGCCCCTTTTCATTCGCGAACCGGATTAAGAACGACCTATACCTCAGCGAGCACCAGTTCCTTCGGTTCTTCCAATTTTGCGGAGGGCCAGCTCTTCAGCTCCGGCATAACGTGCTTGACGAAGCAGGCGATGTTGCGCTGCACTTCCGCGGACGGCATGCCCCCGAAATTCAGGTTCGGCATCACGCCCTGCATGTCGGTGAGCCGCTTATAGCCTTCGTATTTTTCGAGCACCTGCTGCGGAGTGCCCCAGGCCATCAGTTCGATGTAGTCGTCGACGGCCTTCTGCTGCCCGATCTCGTTGAGGTACTTGCTCATCTCCGCGTAGCGCTCGTACCCCTTGATCGACTCGAAATGCTTTCCGAGCATTTCGTAATGCTCGAGCGCCGTGGAGTAGTTCGCGGCCAAGTATTTGCGCGCAAGCTCCTCGGCACGATCCTTGCTCTCATCGACAAACACGAAACCCGAGCAGAACGGCTTGGGCGGCTTGACATTCGGGTGAAACTGCTTCCACAACGCGTGATAGCGCTCCAGGTCCGCAGTGACAAGCTTCCACGCCTTCTGGATGATCACCAGCATACCGAGGCCGAGCTTCGCTACCACCGGCACAGAATCCTGCGAAGCAGCGGCCGCAAACGATCGGCCCTTGAACGATTTGAACGGCCGCGGACGAATCTCGCGGCGGGGCTGCTTCACCGTCTCACCGCCCTCGATGAAGCCCGTCTCGAGCGCGTCCAGCACGAGTTTCGCGTATTCGTCGAAGCGTTGCCGTCCTTCGTTTTGGTCTATGCGCAATCCCTCGAACTCGCGCCGCGCCAGGCCTCGCCCGAATCCCAGAATAAAACGCCCGTCCGACACATGATCGAGCAGCGATATCTGCTCTGCCAGCCGCACCGGGTCGTGCCAGGGCACAACGATCACCATCGACCCGATTTTCACGCGCTTCGTGCGCCCCGCGATGAACGAGAGCACCTGGCACGGGTCAGGACTGATCGAATAATCGTCGAAGTGGTGCTCGGTCACCCAGACCGACTCGAATCCCAGCTCCTCCGCGCGGACGCAATTCCCAAGTTCTTCGCGCATGTACTGCCGGTCGGAGTATCCACCCAAGTGTTGAAAACCCGCCCCGTAACCTACATGCATATGCTGTGCCTCCTCCGGCCAGCTTGGCGACCGAGACTCGCGCCGCGTTGCGTTGACAACAATCTACCGAGTAGCTGAACTATATCACAAGGCACGTCATTGGACCATCAGCGCAACGGGCGGCCGTTGTACAATTTCGATGTTTTCGAAGACATCGCGGAGGTTTGGTCGGCTGATGGCAACCGATGCGCAGTATTTCGTAGCGGTTGTGGGCGGGGCGGTTTCTGGGTCGGTCGCGGCCGAGATACTCGCGAACCACGGAATTCGAGTGGCTGTCTTCGAGCAGAACAAGAGGCCGTATGGAAAGATCGAAGACGGTTTGCCACGATGGCACGTCGAACAGCGCAAACAGGAATACGAGAAGATTGACGCGCGGCTCAAGAAACCGGGCGTGCGCTTTGTTCCCTCAACGAAACTCGGCCGCGACATCGATTTTCAAGATCTCTGCACGAACTGGGGATTTTCGGCCGTTATTCTGGCTAATGGTGCGTGGCGCGACCGCGATTTGGGTGTGCCGGGAGCCGAACAATTCGTCGACAAGGGCTTGGTCTATCAAAATCCTTTCATCTATTGGTACAACCACAAGAACGAAGAGAATTACGACGGCCCGCGCTACGAAACTCCGGACGAAGCCGTTGTTGTCGGCGGCGGACTGGCTTCGATCGACGTCGTCAAAGTGCTACAGCTCGAGAACTACGAACGCGCGCTTCGAGCGCGCGGCGTTCAGACCGACATGCACGAGCTGGAAAAGGGAATCCCAGCGGTCTGCAAGGCGCACGGAGTCGATCCGCAGAGTCTGGGCGTGCGAGGGTGTCTGTTGATCTATCGCCGTCGCGAGGAGGATATGCCGCTCGCGCAGCCGCCCGATAACGCGACTCCAGAACAAATCGCCAAGACGGAACAGGTTCGCCAGAAGATGCTCCGCCTCGCACGGGACAAATATCTGTTTCGCGTTCAGGATCGCAGACTGACGACAGGGCTTGTCGTCGAAGATGGGCGGCTAAGAGGACTGCGAGTCACGGAAACCAAAATCGAAGGGCGCAAAGCGGAGCCGATTCCAGGAACCGAACATGAACTGCGAGCGCCGCTCGTGATTTCATCGATCGGGTCCGTGCCGGAAATCCTCCCTGGCATTGCGATGAAGGGTGAGTACTACACGTTCACCGACGAAGACTTACCGCGATACGCGGGCAACGATCGTGTGTTTGGCGTAGGGAATGTCGTGACGGGGCAAGGTAATATTCGAGTGTCGCTGGTCCACAGCCAGAAAGTGATGAACCACTTGATCGAGAGCTACATGAACAGCCCAATGGGAAACTCCGGCGGATCGCGCGCAGGCGAATCGCGCGGCGCGGCTCAAGCTCACGCGGTGCGAGAGGGATTGCACTCTCTACCAGCTTTGACGTCAGGCGAGGTTGAGGCGCTCGAACGGCGCATTCGCGCAATCCAAGAGCGCGTCGGATTCACGTCCGACTACGATTCCTGGATCGCAAAGGTGACGCCGCCCGATCTCGAGTAGATTTTGTTCGGTGTGACTACTGCTGTGGCGGCTGCTGCATCATACCCATGGGGTTAAATGGCTGGGGCGAGCCGACGATCTTGTCCTTCGCATCGGTGATGGTCTTCGTCAGTACCATCGTGGCATCCTTGCCCTGGTGTTTCACGACTCCAAAGGGTGCGACTTTCGAGCTGACCCACGTGTCGCCCGATCCGTCCTTGGCGCGGAAGTGCTCGCAGGTGAAGGTCCCGGCCGGTACGGTTACTGACTCACTCCCCAAATCTTCAGAGCTTGTGCGGATATCCGCTGCAATGCTCTGGCTGTTGGTAGTGGTCATGTTCTTCATCATCTGCTGGGGCATTTCCATCGGAGGACGCCCGGGCAACTGCATAATGACGCGCGAGGCCGTCGCTTCACCAACTGAGGTCAACATCTTCATGATGACCCTGCCTGAACCACCGTTGGTTGTGAACTCCATCCAATAGGCGTCCTTGCCGTTGACCGTTTCTTTGCCAACGATCGCGTACTCGACGTCACTCTTGCGGCCATCCGTGTTTGTGATCTCATATGTCGCGCCCGTCCCAACTACCGGGCTGAATATCCCATGCGGCATGGGAGACTGGCGCATGCCCATCCCCAGCTGCGCGGTGGCTGTGCCGGCCATGAGCAACAGCAACGCGGCGATCGCTACCGATCTTCCATTTCTCATCCTTCCCCCTGTGACGAATTCGGCCAAGCGGCCGGAAATTTTCGACCATTCTAGACGAGGGACACACAACGGTCCACGCGCTGGACCGTGGGATGTGCGCCTGGGGAACTAGTTCAATTCACGAAACGTAATGAGCCGGACGTCGGCTTCCTTTACGGCACGCTTCGCTTCAGCCGACAAGAGCGCTTCCATCTCAGTTTGGCGCTGACGCTGGAGGCGCGAGCCCGTGGCAGCGAGATCGGCGTCGCAGATGCCCGGATGAAGCATGATTTCCGTGCGTCCCTCGGGAAGTGCGTCAATTAGTTCGCAGAGAGCGGCGGCGCTGAGCCGTCCGGTCGCCGCAAGTCCTAGAAAATGCTCTGGGAAGCGGAGACCGTACCGCCCTGAGATCGCTCTGAATTCCCATCCCACCGAGAGCACGGCGGCGGAGGCGGCCAGATCACCAATTCGACTCGCCCGATCACGGCGGGCTGATCTCCATGAATCAGAGAAACGCTCCACCGGGTTGCGGATCCGGCTTATGCCCAGGTCGTGGGCAACCCGGACGACTACGCCCATCACCCTTGGGTGGACGTGCGTGTGCTTATGGGTATCGACGTGAGTCGGCTCAATACCCGCCTGACGGATTTTCTCAATTTGGGCTCGCAGTTCCGTTTCGATATCGACCGCGCGGATTCGTCCCGAGCTGACTCTGGCGACAAATTCGCCGAGAGACTTGGGCAATCGGCCGTCGCTCGACGCAAGAGATGGAATTTTTTCTGGGGACGTGACGGAGACGCCGCCCGTCAGCACCAGATGACACCCGATTCCCAATTTCGGATTGGCTTTGGCGCGCTCGACGGCGTCGTCGAAGGCTGGAGCGTTGGCCATCAGCGTCGCGCTGGTCAGAATTCCTTCGCGATGGCAACGGATGATTCCTTCATTGACTCCGCGCGTCAAGCCGAAATCGTCGGCGTTGAGAATTACTTGCTTCATCTAGGTTGGTCGCCAAGTCTAAGCAGAAAGAAATGTTATCACGTTGGGGATAAGAAATTTCGAGCGAGCGCCGCGCGAGCGAGCGGAAGTTTTCTCGCTCGTGGCGAGCAATTTGTTCGCCATCGATTGCGATTGCTGCGTGATAAATATGAATGCATCGTGAGAGTTTTCAACAATTCTGTTGAAAAGCGTGTGGAAAAGGCTCGCGAATGAATCGAAACCTCGCGCCATTGCGAGGCTTAATCCTATTTGCACAAAGTCTGTGCAAGTGACGCCGGGCGTGGAACGAGATCGGTGCTGAAGAGAGGACTTGTGAACGGGAATTAGTACCAGTGAGGCGGCGGAACGAGTTTGATAGTGATGGCTTCTTCGTCTTTGTCGACGTCGTACCACTTGCCATAAGTGTGCCAACCGCTAGCAATTACCTGAATCAGAATTTTCCCCTGTGGAATCTCTGGAATTTTCACCGAGCCGTCTTGGTTCGTCTTGAAATTCATTTCCGCAAGCTTGTCCTTATGCAGGAATCCGCCTGATTCGTAGAAACGAACGTAGACGCTGGCGTTGGCGATCGGTTTGTCGGTGTCCGAAGTGACCCGAATCTTGAGCTTCGTCGTCGCCGGCTCGGCCGACTTGCCGCCGTTCTTGTCGGTTGAGCCTTGATGATCTTGGGAATTGGAAGACGAGGAGTCGCTCGACTGAGCGCGGCCTGCGCCGGCACGGCACAAAGCCAAAGTGATTAGAAAAGCCCATGCGAACACATGCTTGAGGCGCTTTTGGTGCGTCCAGGACTGCATGATCTTCCTTTTACAGCATCGAACCTCGGTCCTCAAGTACTTCGCGCGCTCGGACGAGGCATGAAACGGCTCGGGTGTACTTCACTTGCCTGACGCCACAGATTCCGAGACCGATTTGAGATAGGGACGAGAACCGCGTTCGATCGGCAGTGCGATAATTTCGGGAACCTCGTAGCTGTGAAGGCGGCGAATCTGGCGCTCGAGGGCCGGAAACTTCCGGCGCGAGGTTTTTAGAATCATAAGGAACTCTTTCGCCGACTCGACTTTGCTCTTCCAGCGATAGATCGACTGCACCGGAGCTTGCAGAATGTTGACGCAGGCGGCCTGTCGCCTGTTGACCACAGCGCGGGCGATCTTCGAAGCTTCCTGCAGCGATGCGCACGTCACGAACACAAGGATCTTGTCCGTCATTTAGGGTTTACTCTTCGGATTCTCGCTACCATGATTCGCCGGTACGTGAGGCTTGCGCGACAAGATACAATACCGGTCCGTGACTAGCCAAGCGATCTGCTTCGGAACGAGAGTTTGCCGGGCATCGAGTCAAGCACAATGACCCTCGGAGACGGGTTGGAATTGATTCTGGACGATGATACATGGCTGTTGATGCGCGCCTCGGGGAGTGAGCCGGTCATGCGAATCTATGCTGAATCTGTCAGGTTGGTGGAATTGCGGGAGCCCGCCGGTGAGGCACGAGGGTGGGTCGTTTAATGAATGAGCAGCGCGTGACATTTGCTGAACAGATGCGCGAGTTCCTTCGCCGCAACATGAGCTTTTTCCTAGCCGGTGGGCTCGTGCTGCTACTGATCCAAGATGTTTTGGGCACTCACGGCGTACTCGCAATGCGCCGCGCCCAAAAGGAGGCCGCGCGGGTGCAGCAGGAGATCGACCGTGTCAATAACGAGAACCGTCAACTGCAGGACCACGTCAAGGCGCTGAAGTCAGATCCACAGGCGATCGAGCGCATTGCGCGCGAAGAGATAGGGCTTGCGCGGCCGGGCGAAATAATCTTCAAGATTCCGCCGAAGCCGGCCGACCCTTCCGGCAGCGCGACGACGCCGCAGCCACCTCAAGCGACTCCTCAACCCTAGCCCGCCTGGGCGGTACCCAGCGCTTGCCTCAGACGTGCCAGAAATTGGGCACCTCGTCCTTTCGAGCGCGTCCGCACCGAAGCCAGCACTACCATCGCAGTGAAGATCACCAGCAGGCCGAGGGTCGCTCGGGGAATGGTCTGAGCGCGCTTAGGAAGGATCGAGAATCGTCCGTACACGAATTCGATGTGCACCCAATAGACCAGCAACGAGGCCTGGCCCATCGCGATCAAAGGACTAAAGCCGACTTGGCCGAGTCCCCACCGGCACCAGGCGTACACAGCGCACATAATCGCGAGCAGAATTCCGACGCGTGCGAGGAAGAAATTCGGGCTGGTGTGCCAGTAGTCGTAGACGGCGTAGAGCTGCACGGGAAGCGCGTCAAGCCACCGCGAAAGAAAAAAGAGCACGACCCCGCCCGCGCCGCAGATCGCGAGCGCCGCTGCCGGGTTCTTCGTCGACCAATCGCTGAACAGCAGGAATCCAACGGCGAGGCCAGCAAACGCGAGCGCCGTCCAGGGAAAAATTGGAAACAGCCACGGCTGCGGGACGTTGAACGTGTGCACGCCATTTATGTATGACTCGAGATACCACGGCAACCAGTGGGGACGCCACGTGGTCCACAGCGGCGGCGTGGCCATGGCGATCGCAAGGGCGACGGCCGCGGCGAGAATGGTGTTGGCAGCGCGGGTTGGCGTGAGACGGCAAGCGGCTCCCATGAAGACCAGCGATAGCCCAATGATGTTCAACACGTCCACGCGAAGTAGATCGGTCCATGGCGCCCACGGCTGACCAAGCAAGAATTCCTGAATGCGAAACAGCAAGCCGAGCCCGAAGATTTCCCCGCCACGCCGAATGATCGTGAACGCGACCTGATTCTGCGCTACGCCCTTACGGCGCAACCGATCCGTCACGAGCGCGCACGAAATTCCCGCGAGGAATAGAAAGAGCGGCGCCGGGAGCGTGCCGCCGAGATGCGACCAGCGAAGAAAGGACGTTTGCCTTGCCGCACCGCCAAGCCAGGAGTCGTAGCAGTGCGTCTGAAACATCACCAAGCAGGCGAGCCCGCGCATCCAGTCGATATAGGCGAGCCGTTGTTTTCCGGAATCGGCCATGCGGTTGGTTGGCCACAGAATCGCCGACACCGGAAATCAAATCAAGTTCTTATCGGCGCGCGTGTGTTGTTCGCTAGAATCGCATTCGATGACCGCGGATTCCAGATCGTGGAGGATGACGCTGCCGACGGCTGTGATCGTGTGGGCAGCACTGATTGCGCTGGCGGGTGCGCTGGGAACTTGGCTCGGGTACGGAGGGCGGCGATTCGCAATCGCGCTCATAGTGGCGGCCGTGCTTCTCGCGTCTGAATTTCTCGTCGCTGCGCCGAGCGTGCTCGAATTCGCGCGCCAATCGTTGGGCGGGCGCGGAGCGCTTTTGGCGCCGCTTGTGCCGCTGCTCGCAGTCGTCCTCTATTCGATCGGAGTCGGCGGAGATCCGCTGATGGCAATTGCAGGCGCGGCGTACGCCGTCGTTCCTGCATTGCTCATGGCCACCAGCGCCGGGAAGCCGCCGGGCACCTGGGAAGATTACCTTGCAGCGGCCGTGCTCTGGCTTCCCGTCCAATTCCACTGGATGTACCGGCTGTTTCCCTACCCTCCGCCGCTGACACACACGCTCTCGATTCTGTTGGCACTCAGCACGGGCTCCGCCGCGTTTGTACTGGTGCGCCGCATGGAGGGCATCGGTTACGCGATCGAGTGGCGGCGTGGCTTCGCGTGGAATTTCGGGTTTCACTTCGTCGTCTACGCAGCGATTGCAATTTTTCTCGGACTGCGTATCGGCTTTCTGACGTTTGCTCCATCGCTAACGCGCGGGCCGTCTCTGCCCATTACAGTGCTGGGCATTCTCTTCTTTACGGCTTGGCCAGAGGAGTTTCTCTTTCGAGGGATCTTGCAGAACCTAATTTCGCGGACCTTCAAAAACGATTGGGCTGGACTGATGGTCGCGTCGGTAGTCTTCGGGCTCTCGCACCTGCACCACGCACCGTATCCGAATTGGAAGTACGTGCTGATGGCGACCATCGCAGGACTGTTTTACGGTCGCGCGTGGATGAAGACTCGCTCGCTGGTGCCGGGGACACTCGTACACGCCGCCGTCGATATCTCCTGGCACATTCTTTTTCGGTAGTGCAGCAGCGGAGACGGATTGCTCGGTCGCGTAATTTTGTGACTTTTGATGCCGGTGGGCGGACTACGAGGCTACTAACGAAATTTTAGTTCCGAACAGGCGAACGACTCAAGCTGATTCTTTTCAGCGAAAAATCGTCCAAGGTAAGGCACTGTTCAGCGAACGACGCCCGCGATCGGGCTGGAAGCCGTGGCGTAAAGCTTCTTTTCGATTCGGCCTGCCAGGTACGCTTTTCGTCCCGCTTCGACAGCAGCGCGCATCGCCTCCGCCATTAGCACCGCGTCCTGGGCGCCGGCAATGGCCGTATTCATGAGCACACCGTCAGCGCCAAGCTCCATTGCAATTGCGGCGTCAGAAGCCGTTCCCACTCCAGCATCGACGATCATCGGCACTTCAGTGATGCGTTCCCGCAGGATGCGCAGATTGGCGAGATTTTGAATTCCCAGGCCCGAACCGATAGGGGCAGCCAGCGGCATGACAGCCGATGCACCTGCATCGATCAGCTTGCGTGCGACAATCAGATCGTCGTTGGTGTAGGGCAAGACGATGAAGCCTTCTTTGACCAGCGTCCTGGTCGCCTGAATCAATTGCTCGGTATCCGGGAAAAGAGTTTGTTCATCTCCGATCACTTCGAGCTTGACCCATTCCGAAAGTCCGACCTCGTGCCCCAGCCGGGCTGTGCGAATCGCTTCGTCGGCTGAGTAGCATCCCGCCGTATTCGGAAGGATGAACATCTTCTGACGGTCGATGTAGTCGAGCAGCGATTCCTTCGTGCGGTCGGTCAAATTGACGCGCCGGACGGCAACGGTCACCATATCCGCGCCCGAAGCGGCGTGCGCGCGAGCCATTTCCTGAAAGCTGCGATATTTCCCTGTACCAACGATGAGGCGCGATTTGAAAGCTCGCCCCGCAATTATTAGTTGATCGTTCATCATGAAATCTCCGAATCCATTGTACCGCTTAAGCCGCTATCCGGAATTCCGGGCGACCTAGACTATATTTCCTGCTCGATGCGGTGTGGGTGCGGCTCTTCGACATCGGCGTAGAGTCGCGCGACTACGTCCGCATAGCGCTGCTCGATCACGCGGCGCTTCATTTTAAGCGTGTAGGTTAGCTCGCCGTTCTTGTAAGTAAAATCATTCTCGAGCAGCGCAAACCGTTTCGGTTTTTCGTACTGCGCAAAAGCACTTGTCAGCCGCTCGATCTCCCGTGACAGCAGGTCGCGCACCCAGGAATCCGCGACCATTTGCGAGGGCGTGGTCAATTCACGGCCGGCCTTACGCGCAGCCGCTTCGATCGCCGCAAAGTTCGGGACGATGAGAACCGACACGAATTTTCGCCTGTCGCCGACGACCATCGCGTTCAAAATAAAGAGCGATGTCTTCAGCGAGTTCTCGATGGGCGCGGGAGCGACAAATTTTCCACCGGCGGTCTTCAGCAGCTCTTTCTTGCGGTCCGTGATGATGAGATAACCGTCTTCGTCGAGTCGCCCGATGTCGCCCGTACAAAACCAGCCGTCCTTCGTAAGGACCTCCCGAGTTTCTTCCGGCTTGTTGTAGTAGCCGCGCATGACGCACGGTCCCTTGACGAGAATCTCACCGTCCTCGGCGATGCGGACCTGTACACCTTTGATTGGGCGTCCCACTGTTCCAACTTTGTTCGCTTTTGGAGAATTGGCTGCCACGACAGGTGAAGTCTCGGTGAGGCCGTAGCCCTGATACACAGGAAGTCCAACCGACCAGAAGAATTCCGCAAGCTCCGGTGCGAGCGGCGCGCCACCCGAGCTGAACATCCGGATTCGCCCTCCTACTCCCTGCCGGATTTTCGAGTAAACGATGGAATTCGCGATGTGCCAGCGGAGCTTCAATCCGATCGACGCATGCTTGCCGTACGCACGCCATGGCACCGCCTCTTCGGCGATTCGAATTGCGGCGTCGAAGATCTTTCGCTTGAGTCCCGGTTCCTGGTGACCTTTTTCAATAATATTCGCGTAGATTTTCTCGTAGAACCGCGGCACCGCGGCCATCGTCGTCGGTTTGACTTCGAGAAGCGCTTGCGCCACCGTCTCCATCTGCTCGACGTACGCGATTACGACGCCGCGGAAGAAATAGCCATAGTCGATCGTTCGTTCATAGACATGCGCGAGCGGCAAGAGCGCCATCGCGAGGTCGGAGGGCTCCATTTCGAAATCGGCGCTGAAGCCGAAGGCGTTCGACGCAAGATTCGCGTGGGTTAGCATCACGCCTTTCGGCTCGCCCGTCGTGCCCGAGGTGTAGATGATTGTTGCGAGCTGGTCTTCGGTGACCTTCGCGGCTGCGAGTTTGTAAGCAGCAATCTCGGCTTCACCGGCGTTGGCGATCAGCGAGTCGTAACTCAACAATTCGCCGCGGAAATCGGCTGGCAGCATCGCCGAAATCACGTGTTCAAGCGCGGGCAAGTCCTTTCGGCATTCCTGAATCATCCGCGCCTGGCTCTCACCGGCCGTAACGACGACCCGTGCACCTGAGTCGTTCAGAATATAGGTCAGCCGCTCCGCCGACTCGTGAAAATAGACCGGTACCGTGACGCCGCCGAGTCCTTGAATCGCCAAATCGGCGACGTGCCACTCCGGGCAGTTTGGAGCGAACACGCCGACGCGGTCGCCGGCGCGCACTCCCAGTTCGCTGAGCGCTTTGGCGAGCCCGGCAACGCGCCGAATCATCTCCTTCGCTGAAATCGGCCGCCATCCGGATGACGTGCGATTCATCTGCGCGCAAGCATCCCCGCGGCTAGCCAGCGCTTCCAGAACACACTTCGGGATGGAAGGGGAATCGGTCGCCATCGAAGTCACTCTAGCCCAACCGCTGCTCGGCGTCCAATGTGGCGTGTGAATCTGGCGCCGCGATGCGATAAGATTCGGGCCGGAGGCTCCTCCATGGCCAAGCTCGTCACGGACGAAGCGACCGCCTACCAACCTGTGCGCGCGCCGCGCGGCAACTCTCTTTCTTGCAAAAGCTGGCAACAGGAGGGTGCACTGCGCATGCTGATGAACAACCTCGATCCCGAGGTTGCAGAGAAGCCTGAGGAACTGATCATCTATGGCGGTCGCGGCAAAGCCGCGCGCAATTGGAAGTGCTATCACGCAATCGTTGCTTCGCTACGCGCACTGGAAAATGACGAGACGTTGCTCGTTCAATCGGGTAAGCCTGTCGGCATCTTTCGAACGCATACCTACGCGCCGCGTGTGCTGATAGCCAATTCCAACCTCGTAGGACATTGGAGCGACTGGGAACACTTCGACGAACTAGACCGTGCCGGACTGATGATGTACGGCCAGATGACTGCAGGCAGTTGGATTTACATCGGCACACAGGGAATCCTGCAGGGCACTTACGAGACGTTTGCGGCCGCAGGACGAAGGCATTTCCGCGGCGATCTTGCCGGCAAACTCATCGCCAGCGGCGGCATGGGCGGGATGGGTGGCGCACAGCCTCTGGCAGCCACTCTCAATGGCGCCGCGTTTCTCGGTATCGACGTCGATCCGGAACGAATCAAGCGCCGCGTCAAGACGGGCTATTGCGATGTGATGGTCAACGATCTCGACGAAGCTTTGCGGATTCTGAAGAACGCCGTACGCAAGCGCGAAGCCACATCGGTCGGGCTTGTCGGCAATTGTGCGGATGTAGTTCCCGAGCTTGCGCGCCGTGGCGTCGTGCCCGATCTTCTGACCGATCAAACGAGCGCTCACGATCCCGTCGGGGGATACATTCCGCAAGGGCTCGATGTCGCGCAGGCCGCGGAGCTTCGGAAATCCGATCCCGTCACGTATCGCAAGCGCGCGCTTGAATCGATCGGCAAACACGTCGAAGGCATGCTGGCGCTCCAAGAACTCGGCGCCGTGACTTTCGACTACGGCAACAACATCCGCACTTTCGCGTACGAACAAGGTGTGAACAACGCTTACGACTTTCCCGGCTTCGTGCCGGCCTTTATTCGCCCGCTATTTTGCGAGGGCCGCGGGCCGTTCCGATGGGCTGCGCTTTCGGGCGAGCCCTCGGACATTTACCGCACAGATAAATTGGTCACAGAGATGTTCCCACACGACGAAATTCTCTGCCGTTGGATCGCATTGGCGCAAAAGCGCGTGCGCTTCCAGGGACTGCCCGCACGGATTTGCTGGCTCGGCTACGGCGAGCGCGAAAAGTTCGGGCTTGCTCTGAATGACCTCGTCGCGCGCGGAGAATTGAGAGCACCGATCGTGATCGGCCGGGACCACCTCGATTGCGGATCGGTGGCGTCGCCATATCGGGAAACGGAGGGAATGCGCGACGGATCGGACGCCGTTGCCGACTGGCCGCTTCTCAATGCCCTGCTCAACACTGCGAGCGGTGCGAGTTGGGTCTCGATCCACAACGGCGGCGGAGTTGGAATCGGCTATTCGTTGCACGCCGGCCAAGTTCTGGTCGCTGACGGCACGAAAGAAATGGCTCCGCGCATCGAGCGCGTCCTTACCAACGATCCCGGCATCGGAGTCGCGCGCCATGTGGACGCGGGTTATGCTGAAGCCATCGAATTCGGCCGAAAATCCGGAGTGAAAATCCCAAATTTCTAGCCAATCGGCTAGCGGTAGCGATTCGCGCCGTCCCGCGCTAGTATCGGCTCTCGTGTCCGATTGGTTGATCACCGGCTGCTCGCAACTGCTTACTTTGCGCGGTTCCGTGCCGCGGCGCGGTCGGGCTTTGCGTGATCTCGGCGTCATTTCAGATGGCGCGGTCTTGGTTCGCGACGATCGCATTATCGCGGTCGGGACGCAGCGCAGGGTCGAGCGCATTCGCCACGCCCGGCGCGCCGAAAAGATTGACCTCGGGGGGCGCGTCGTCCTTCCCGGTTTCGTCGATTCCCACACACACCTGATTTTTCCCGCGAGCCGCGCCGATGAGTATGAGCAGCGCATCTCCGGGAAAAACTACGAACAGATTGCGCGAGCGGGAGGGGGCATTCGCGCAACCGTGGAAAGTTTGCGCCGAACGTCGGCCCGGAATCTATCGGATCGCTCCATCGTTCACCTTCGCGAGTTCGCCGCGCACGGCACCACGACTCTCGAGGCCAAAAGCGGTTACGGGCTCGACTGGAAAAACGAATTGAAGATTCTCACGGTGCTCCAGCAGTTGCATCAAGAGCAGCCACTCGACATCTTTCAAACATTTCTGGGCGCCCACGTTGTGCCACAGGAGTTTCACAACAGGCCGAATTCATTCGTCGACTTGCTGGTACGCGGCTGGATTCCGGCGGTCGCCATGGCGGGGCTGGCTGAGTTTTGCGATGTCTACTGCGATCGGGGCGCTTTCACTCTGCAGCAGGCGCGGCGGATACTCGCGGCGGGACGCGCCTGCGGACTTGTCCCACGCATCCACGCCGAGCAGCTAAGCCACACGGGCGCTGCACGCCTTGCCATCGAGATGCAAGCAGCCAGCGCCGATCACCTCGACAAAATCGATCGCGGGGATATTCGCGCGCTTTCAGCGTCAAACGTGGTTTGCACGCTTCTGCCAGGCTGTTCGTTTCATCTCGGCACGGGCCGCTACGCTCCCGCGCGGGCCTTGATCGACGCAGGCGCCGTCGTCGCGCTCGCCACCGATTTCAATCCGGGCACGAGTCCGACCGTCAGCATGCCGATGATCCTTTCTCTCGCGTGCACTCAGATGCGGATGACCCCAGGCGAAGCGATTGCCGCCGCCACGATCAATCCCGCATATTCGCTGCGTCAGCACGGCCGCGTCGGGTCGCTTGAAGTTGGCAAGTATGCGGACCTTGCTGCGTTCGACGTGGCCGACTACCGCGAAATCCCTTATTATTTTGGCGTGAACCTCTGCAGCTGGACCATGAAGCGCGGCGCTGTGATCCACTCCCGAAACCACTAATCCATGCGACAGATTGTTGAGTGCGTTCCCAATTTTTCCGAGGGGCGCGACGCGCGCAAGATCGACGCCATTGTCGACGCGATTCGCTCGGTCCCGGGCGTGCACGTCCTCGACCGCACAAGCGACGCGGATCACAATCGCAGTGTCATCACGATGGCGGGTGAGCCGGAAGCGGTCCGAGATGCGGCCGTACGCGCCGTCGGCAAAGCCGCGGAACTGATCGACTTGACCCATCAGACCGGCGCGCATCCGCGCATCGGGGCAACGGATGTGGTTCCGTTCGTTCCCATCGAGGGCGTCACGCTCGATGATTGCGTCGCTGTTGCGAAGCGCGCGGCGCGGGAAATCTGGGAGCGATTTCGTATTCCCGTCTATCTCTATGAAGCTGCAGCGCAGCGGCCTGATCGCAAGAATCTGGAGAATATCCGCCGCGGGCAGTTCGAGGGCTTGCGTGAGGAGGTCCTCCATAATCGGGAGCGTGCTCCAGACATTGGAGACGCGCGATTGCATCCGACGGCCGGTGCAACCATCGTAGGCGCACGAAAATTTCTCATCGCGTATAACATCAATCTGGATACTACGGACGTCGAAATCGCAAAAGCCATCGCGAAGAAGGTCCGCTCTTCGAGCGGCGGCTTGCCTTGCGTGAAAGCTATGGGTGTCGATCTGCGGGCCCGCAACCTCGCACAAGTTTCGATGAATTTGACGGACTTTGAGACCACGCCGGTCCATCGCGCATTCGAAGAAGTGAAGCGGGAAGCGCGCAGCCGCGGCGTCGGAATCGTCGGCAGCGAAATCATCGGCCTGATTCCAAGGCGGGCGATAGAGGCGACTGCGGACTACTACCTCAAGATCGAAAACTTTTCGCCGTCGATGGTGTTAGAGAATCGTCTGGAGGAATCGCTTCGCGCGACCCGGGAACAAGGGCAGCAAGAGCTTGCAGTGGTCGTGCGTCCGCTTCTTGATTCGATTGCGAATCCTGCGCCGGCTCCCGGCGGCGGCTCCGTGGCTGCGATTGCGGGCGCCTTGGCCGCCAGCCTCGGGCAAATGGTCGCCGGCTTATCGCGCGAGAAAAAATCGCTCGCCGTGCACGCCGGCCGGCTTGACGCGGCGGTGAGCGAATTTCAGGCAGCTTCGAGAACACTTGCGGAAGCAGCAGACCGGGACGCGGCAGCGTTCAACGGCGTAATGTCTGCATACAAGATGCCGAAAGAAACTGCCGGCGATGCGCGCCGACGGGATGAGGCAGTTCAGCACGCGCTGATGACAGCGACAGAGGTGCCTCTCGATGTTGCGCGCAATGCGGCAATACTGTTTGAAAAGCTCGGGCAACTGGAAACGATGTCCAGTCCGTCTATGTTGTCAGATGTCCGCGTGGGGCGAATGATGGCGGCGGCCGCCGCGCGTGGAGCCCTGGAAAACGTGGAGATCAATCTAAAGTCGATCAGCGATGCGGGCTTCGTGAAGCGAACTCGCGACGAAGCTCGTACGTTGGCTTCACGAATCTCCGAAAGCATCGCGTCTGCTAGCCGATAACATATCTGCTAGAGTATTTGTTGACCCCTAAGGAAAGAACACATGAGAAAGTCAATCGGTCGTTTCGGCACAAACTTCGCATTGACAGCCATTCTGCTACTGGCGGTCCTCGCGGGCGCGCCGCAGCGGAGCTATGCCGGCTCGCTGAGCCCGTCCGTGATTGGGATGTTTCCAAAACAGGTCGGAGAGTTCGCCTACGCCGATCTCAAAGCCGCGCGCCAATTCTCGTGGTTCTCGCAGTTGAGAGAGCAATTGCTGCCCAGCCGTTTCCGGCAATTTGAACAGTTTCTCGCGTCCGCGGGCGTGGATTCCAATACGCAAGTGGACGAACTGGCCTGGGGTGCCATCGGCGAAGCGAAAGGAACAAGCGAAGAGGTGGTTGGCGTAGCGCTCGGTTCCTTTGACCCAAATTCGACGGAAGCACGTTTCAAGCAGCAGAAACTGCCGATGAACGACGTGCATGGCTATCACCTCTACGCCTTTGGCAGCGGCACGGGTCCAGGCGACATATTCTTCATGTTTATCGACACGAACACCGCCGCATTTGGTTACCGGAAGGCGCTAGAAGAATTGATCGATGTCCGCACAGGCGCCGCCGATAGCCTGCTCACGAATGACAAGCTTTATCCGCTGATCAACGAGGCAAACGGCAGCGGCGTGATATGGAGCGTTCTGGATCAGAACTACGCGCATCTGGCCATGCATCAATTGATTCCGCAGGACGGTCAGTTTCCGCAAGCTGCCGCGATCATCAATCGCATCAGCGCCATGATGATCAGCGCCGAGGCGGATCGCGGCATCGACGCCCACTTTCAGGCCGTCTGTGCTTCAACCGACGACGCCAATTTGATGGCCGCCGCGCTTCAGGCCGGACTCATGTATCGGCGTTACGAGGAATCGCAGGGGAATCCCAATCTGGCCGGGGCGCTCGGCCAAGTCACCGTGACCCCGAGCGGGGACCGACTGAAGGTCGACGCTCCGGTAACCCAAGATCAGTTGATGGGTTTGATTAAGAGCCGAGCACTAGCTGTATCGATGTAGACCCGGGAAAACAGCAGTGCTGGTTGCACTTGCCTCAGCGCCGCAATGAGGCGAGCCTCTACGTGGGGCGACGATCCTCGGACTCCGCGGTTCTCATCTCGCAAGCTTCTCGGCAGTCAGGACAGTAGTACAACCCGTCGACGCATAGACGAATGTTTTCCTGCGACTGACAGAAGCAGCAGTACTTCTCGCAGGTGCATTTGAATTCCGGCTGGTCGCACTGCGAGCAGACGATCGTTGACCCGGCCGCCGCGCTTCCGCTAGCCATTCGATTCATCGAATCCTCTCAGCTCCGAGTTCAAGACGCCCAGGTGACCGGCACCCTTATCGCTTGTCGTTCCGGGCCTTCTCGACCGGCAGCACGCGTTGCGCAGGCGCGGCCGGGGGAGCTACCTCCGCCGCAGCCGTCACGCGAGTTGGAAACGATATCTCGCGCCCGTCAGAGCTCGCTGCGGCAGCCTCTGCCATCGGCTCCGGCGCCGGAGAATCCATCGGCACCAGTGCACCTTCGGCTTCCTTCAAGAACATTAGCGCCGCTTCGCCGTCGCGATAATCGATCGAGATGATGTCGCCGAGTGAAACTTGATTTGTCGCAAGCAGGCTCGCCAACGGGTAGACGACGTGACGCTCAATGGCTCGCTTGAGGTGCCGCGCGCCGTATTTCAGGTCGGTGCCTTCGCGTAGTAAGAAGTCTTTCGCCGGCTGCGCAACACGGAACAGGAATCGCCCCTTTGCCGTCTCGAGCACTCGTTGCTGGACCATACCCAACTCGATTTCTAGGATTTGCTCGAGCTGCTGCGGCCGTAGCGGGTGAAAGACGACAACTTTATCAATGCGGTTCATGAATTCGGGTGCGAACTTCCTTTTCGCGGCTTCTGCCGCCGTCTTCTCGACTTTCTCGTCCAGCCGCGGCTTTGATTCCGGCCGCACAGACGGCGCAAAGCCCATGCCGCCCGTCATCAGCTCCGTGATGTCGCCACCGCCCAAATTAGAGGTCATGAAGATCATCGTCTGTGAGAGGTCCACGCGACGATTGTCGCCCAGCGTCAGCGTCGCTTTGTCGAGAATCCCGAGCAGCAATTGCCAGAGCGCGTCGCTCGCTTTCTCAATTTCATCGAAAAGCAAGAAGCTGATCTTCAGCTTGTCGGTGTGATACTGGGCGAGCGCCTCCTGTGTGATCAGCGGGTGCGTTTCGCGGTGTCCCAGATATCCCGGAGGTGAGCCAATCAGCTTCGCAATTTCGTGCGAGTGCTGAAACTCGGCGCAGTCTACCTTGATGACGGCGCGCGGGTCGCCGAAGAGCACTTCGGCCGTTGCTTCCACGACGCGCGTCTTGCCGGCACCGGTCGGTCCAAGGAACAGCAGGTTCCCCACCGGCCGTCCGGGCGCGTTCAATCCCGCGCGGAAGACTTGATACAAGTCCACTACCGCTTGCACGGCTTGATCCTGCCCGACAATCTTCCGGCGCAGTCCCCCTTCAAAATCCCGCGATTCCACGCTCCGAAGTGTCGGATCGAGTTGTAACGCTTGCGCACCCATGGTCGTGCTCCCCTACCGGAATCCCCTCGCGCTCTGCGACGCACCGCGGTTCGAGCGCTCGAATTGGTCCAGCTTGACGTCGAGCGTCGATCGCAGCAATCGCAGTTGCGTGACCAGTTCCCGGCTTGAATTGGCTCGGTCCGTCAGCAGCAAGAGAGGCGGCGACAGATCGGCCAGATCTGAATTTAGGTTGCGTAGTGAATGCATCAGGCTTTGTACATACGGCGACCGGATGTCGAACAACTCCACCCGGCTGCTTACCCGCTCGCGCAGGTGTGACCAGTCGAGCTCGAGGAACGGATGGTTCCGCGAAACCTTGCGGACCACGTCGTCGGTGATCTGCGGCCGCTCCCCAAGTCTGGCCAGATGCAACTGGCGCACTTTCCCGCGACGGCGCACGTTGTGCACTAGGAAGTAGGTGTTGCCTTTTCGTCGAACGAAAGCCACAACAGTCTCCCTTTCTGGCCGGGTCCCCCGAAACAGAGCGTAGTGTACGGCCCATCCACTACACCGTCAATGGTACGATGCTGCCACGAAGAAAACGTTGCATCGAATCGGTTATTACTCCCGAGGAACGATGTGGAAGGCGATTAACGCGAGAAACAAAGGCGTTGCACCGAGTGCGGCGGGTTTGTTCAAGCAAAACTTGATCGTTACTATTACGATGCTGAATCGAGGCACCGCGTGGCCTGAAAGGCGACAACGAAAATGTCCTGGGATCCGGTATATCGGCTTGTGAAACGAATCCCGCGCGGGCGCGTAACTACCTATGGGGAGGTCGCTCGCGCGCTTCGTCTGCCAGGCGGGGCGCGAGCGGTGGGATACGCCATGGCGGCCACTCCGAATGGCCGCGGCATTCCTTGGCATCGAGTGATCGGTGCGGGCGGGCGGATTCGTGTTCCCGAACGTTACGCTCAGCTTCAGCTCAAGCTACTTCAGACCGAAGGCGTTCAGACGGACGGCCTCGCGATCGATCTCAAACGTTATGGCTGGTCGCCCGCCACAATGAGCCGTTCCAAGCGTAAGGCTGCGAAGAAGCACTGATTCGCGCTGCTTTTCCCGTTGTGATATGGGAGTATTCTTCTTTATTGGCAGAGATTCGTTCCGTGGCCGATCCGATCATCTTCGTCGAAAATCTGTACAAGAACTACGGAGCCGTCGAGGCACTTCGAGGCGTGAGCTTTGCCGTCCAAGAAGGCGAAGTATTCGGCCTGCTGGGACCTAATGGCGCCGGAAAGACCACGACGGTCGAAATTCTCGAAGGCCTCAGGACATCAGACCGCGGGACGGCTCGAGTCTGCGGTCTCGATCCGGAAAGGACCGGCGAGCACTTCAAAGAGCTAATCGGCGCGGTTCTGCAGTCGACTTCCCTTCCCGCCAAATTGCGCGTTCGAGAGGCCCTGGTGCTTTTCGCGAATTTCTACCCGCAACGCGCCGACGTCGATCAGCTCTTGCGCCGATTCCAGCTCGAAGAAAAAAGCAGGGCGTTCTATAGCGAACTATCGGGCGGCCAGAAGCAACGTCTGGCGCTTGCGATGGCTCTGGTGAACGAGCCCAGAGTCGTGTTCCTGGACGAGCCCACCGCCGGACTCGACCCTCAGGTTCGCCGGGAAATCTACGACATCATCGAAGAGTTGAAGCAAAGCAAGAAAACGGTCTTGCTGACGACGCACTACATCGAAGAGGCCGAGCGCCTGTGCGATCGGGTTGCGATTGTCGATCATGGCCGTGTGATCGCGCTCGGCACACCGCGCGAATTGAAACAGAAAGCTGCGGGCAAGACACGTCTCGAGGTTCGCCTCGCGCGACCGGCGGTCAACGGCACGCTCGCTCACCTCGATGGCGTTTCCGACTGCCGCGAATTCGACGGCGCCTATATCCTGCACTCCGCGCGTCCCCCGCAAACAATCGTCGCGCTCGTCAAACAGTTGGAAGCCGAGAACAACGAACTGCAAAGCCTGGAAATGTTTTCGCCCTCGCTCGAAGACGTCTTTATCGAACTCACCGGGCGCAGGTTGAGAGAGTGACATGGGAATACTTAGCCGCACATGGACGCTGACGAAAGTGCGATTGCTCCTAGCGACGCGAAATCGCGCATTTTTCTTTTTCAGTCTTGTCATGCCAATGATTTTCTTGTTCGGGGCCGGAGGGTTCCTGCGGCATGGGCCCAGGCAGTACATTCCCTACGTTCTTGGCGCCGTGCTCACCACGACGGTGATGGGAAGTTTTTGGGGATTGAGCGTGCAGCTTGTTTCGTTTCGCGAGCAAGGGATCCTTCGCCGGTTCCGGATTGCTCCGGTGGGCGCGGGACCGATGTTGGCTTCGAGCATCATATCGAACTACTTCATGGCCATTCCTGTTGTGCTGTTTGAAATCTTCGTGTGTCGCCTGGCTTTTCAGGTCCGGGCATGGGGTAACGTCTGGGCGATCATTCTGCTCATCACAATTGGCTCGGCGGCCTTTTCCGCTCTTGGGCTGATCGTTGCAAGCGTCACCAACACGATGCAGGAAACCCAGATGATCAATAACCTAATCTGGATGGGCCTCATATTCCTTTCGGGAGCGACGATTCCAATCGCCATCTTCCCTCAATGGCTGCAGCGTGTGGCCCTTTTCATTCCGGCGCAGTATCTGGCCACCGGACTCGAATCTGCGACGACTAGCATGGCCACACACACCGAAGTTTTCGAGGATCTCGCGGCGTTGAGCATGGGGCTGCTCGTGGCGTTCGAAATTTCCCGCCGCCTCTTCCGCTGGGAACCCGAAGCCAAAGCGCCTCGAAGCGCCAAGCTATGGGTGTTGGTGGCGCTAGTTCCATTTCTCGTGTTCGGGGCACTGGAAAACGTCTATGGGAACCGCTTGAAGACGGTCAACAGCCATTTCAGCAGGTTGAGCATGATGATGCCGCAGCAATTGCCCTCGCAGCGTTAGAGGGGGGAGTTCCGGCGTCGCGGCACTTACGTTGAATCCAAAGCCCTTTTGGATTCATCGAAATCTTTCACGCCGTGCCACCAGGGAGCGCTCATGAAGGCCATTCGCGTACGAGAATTTGGCGGCCCCGAAGTCCTAAAGCTCGAAGAGGTTCCGAATCTGACGCCGGCTACCGGCCAGGTAGTCGTCAGGATGCGCGCGGTCGGCGTAAATCCTGTCGACACCTACATCCGCTCGGGCGTCTACCCGCGAAAACCAACGCTTCCGTATACTCCGGGCACGGATGGGGCCGGTGCAATCGAGGCCGTCGGCACAGGAGCGACGCGCTTCAAGACCGGACATCGCGTCTACATCGCCGGCAGCTTGACTGGCTCCTACGCCGAGCAGTCTCTTTGCGAAGAGCGGCTCGTGTTTCCACTGCCCGCGCACGTTTCATTCGCGCAGGGGGCTGCGATGCACGTCCCCTATGCGACCGCATTTCGCGCCCTCTTTCATCGCGCGCAAGCGCATGGCGGCGAGACAGTCCTGATTCACGGAGCGAGCGGAGGTGTCGGCATCGGCGCGGTGCAACTCGCCCGCGCCGCGGGGTTGCACGTCGTCGGCACGGTTGGTTCGGACCGCGGCCGACAGCTCGTGGCAGCCGAAGGGGCCCATCAAGTTCTCGATCACAAGTCGCCGAATCATTTCGAAGAGGCGCTCGCAGCCACGGGAGGACGAGGCTACGACGTGATCCTCGAAATGCTCGCCAACGTGAATCTCGGCCGCGACCTTGGAATTCTCGCTCCTCGCGGCCGCGTCGTCGTGATCGGCAACCGCGGCAACGCCGAGATCAACGCGCGCGATATCATGACGCGCGATGGCTCAATCCTGGCGATGAGCCTTTGGAACGCGACGCCCGAGGATCTGCACAGCATCCACTCCGCCCTTGTTGCTGGGCTTGAGAACAAAGCTCTGCGCCCCATCATTGGGCAGGAGATTCCTCTCGCCGAAGCGGCACGCGCGCATGTCGCGGTGATGGAGCCGGGCGCATATGGAAAGATCGTCCTCGTTCCATAGACACCCCCGGAGCGAATCACTTTGATACTCCCTGCCGTCTTTGGCGTACTCATCATCCTTAGCGTTCTTTGGGAAGCGTTCGAGACAGTCGTCCTCCCCCGCCGCGTCGCGCGCCGCTTTCGGATTACCAGATTCGTCTATCGCAGCATGTGGTTCCCCTGGAGAGCAGCCGCGCGCCTGCATAGGTCACCGAAATCTCGCGAGACATTTCTCAGCTACTTCGGCCCGCTATCGATTCTGCTGCTTTTCGCAATCTGGGCCGTCTCGATCATTTTCGGATTCGGCCTGCTTTACTTCAGTTCATCCGGCCAGGACTCTACTCATCCGACGTTCGAAACTTGCCTCTATCTGAGCGGAACCACCATGTTCACGCTCGGCCTCGGCGACGTAATTCCGCACAATTGGTTCGAGCGTTTCCTGGCTGTCGCCGAAAGCGGACTTGGCTTCGGCTTTCTTGCTCTGATCCTCAGCTATCTGCCCGTGATCTATCAGGCGTTCTCGAGGCGTGAGGTGAATATCGTGTTGCTGGATGCTCGCGCCGGCTCGCCGCCGACGGCTGCCGAACTTTTGCGCCGCCACGCTGGGCCGGGCGGCGCCGGCGGGCTGGAGCAGGTTCTCCGCGATTGGGAGCGCTCCTCAGCTGAAATCCTGGAAAGCCACATATCGTACCCGTCCGTCAGCTACTTTCGATCGCAGCACGCCAACGAATCCTGGCTCGCTGCGCTGACCGCTATTCTTGATGCCTGCACGCTTCTGCTGACGAGTGTCGAGAACACCCCTTCAGCGCGTCAGGCCCTGCTCACATTTGCAATGTGCCGCCACACCGCAGTCGATTTGGCGCAGCTTTTCGGCGAAGCTCCTCCGGCACACTCCCCTGATCGGCTGCCGCCGTCGGACCTCGCTCGCCTGCGCGCCACGCTGTCACAGGCTGGCTTCACTTTGCGCGACGATGATGCGTCCCGTGCCAAACTCGCCAAGCTGCGAGCCATGTACGAGCCGTTCTTGCAGGCTCTCGCGCGCTATCTCTACATGGAAGTCCCTCCCTGGATTCTCGCGACTGAAATCGTCGACAACTGGCGCACCAGCGCCTGGGGACGCGTTTCGGGCATCGCGTCATCGGATCGGCCCGAGCTCGACGACCATACAGACTAGCCCTCCCGCGGCAGCCAATTTGGCAGGGAATTTCGCGAAATTCAGCGGAGAGCGCTCCCGAAGCGCGAAATACCGTGTGCTATAATTCCGCTTGCGATCGCCATAACAGCTTTTTATGCGCCTCGGAGACGTACGATGAGCCTCCCCAAAACCGAGAAGATCTGGTTCAACGGCAAATTCATCCCCTGGGATGACGCCAAGATTCACGTTCTCTCGCATGTAGTGAGTTATGGCTCTGCCGTCTTTGAAGGCGTCCGTTGCTACGAGACAGCGCAAGGACCTGCGATTTTCCGGCTGCGCGAGCACATGCAGCGGCTTTTGAATTCTGCCCATATCTATCGCATGGATGTGCCTTTCTCTCTCGACGCACTGTGTCAGGCGAGCCTCAATCTCGTGCGCGAAAACAAGATCGGCGCGTGCTATATCCGTCCGATTGTGCTTCGCGGCTATGGCGACGCAGGCGTCGATCCGCAGAACTGTCCGGTGGACACCTATTTCGCGTGCTGGGAATGGGGAAAGTATTTGGGCGAAGAGGCGCTGCGCAGCGGCGTGGACGTCTGCGTCAGTTCCTGGAACCGCCCCGCGCCGAACACGCTGCCTCAGATGGCCAAGGCTGCCGCGAATTATATGAATTCGCAGCTGATTCGCATGGAAGCAAAGGCCAACGGCTACTCCGAAGGCATCGCGCTCGACGTGAACGGATACGTCAGCGAAGGCTCGGGTGAAAACGTCTTCGTGGTAATGAACGGCACGATCCATACGCCTCCGCTTGCCAACTCCGCGCTACCGGGCATTACGCGCGATTCCATCATGACGCTTTGCCGCGAGCTTGGCTTCCCGGTCGTCGAGCAAATGATCCCGCGCGAGATGCTTTACATCGCGGAGGAAGTCTTTTTCTCCGGCACGGCCGCTGAGATCACACCGATTCGCTCCATCGATCGAGTGAAAATCGGAACGGGCTCGCGCGGCACGGTCGCCAAGAGCATTCAGGAAGAATTCTTCGCGATCACCAGCGGCACTGTGCCGGATCGTCACGGCTGGCTTTCGCCAGTCGGCGTTCCCAGCAGTGCAGCCGTTCGATAGACGCTAGCGAGCTTTACGGGGCTTTTGGACGCGGCACGGGCTCCGCTCCTATCGCAGCGTCGGCTCTTTTGACTCCCCTGTCCGATATTGAGTAGAATCCGCGCGCCCAAGGGGCCATGTACAACCTACCTCAGAAGCTCGCAGCGGAGTTCGTTGGCACCTTCACGCTGACGTTTATCGGCGCCGGCTCGATCTGTGCAGACCAATATCTCACTGCGGGCGGAAAACCAGGCGTGGGGTTGCTCGGTGTCGCCCTCGCTTACGGACTCGCTATGGGCATCATGGTCACTGCTCTGGGACATATTTCCGGCGGCCACTTCAATCCCGCGATTACGATTGGCCTCTGGGTCATGCGGCGACTCGGTACGGTGACTACGATTCTCTACTGGGCCGCTCAACTCGCTGGTGCAGCGGCAGCAGCGTACACACTGAAGATCATCGTACCGGACAGCGTATGGCTGCCGGTCGGGCTGGGCACGCCGGCGCTTGCTCCCGATTTCACTCGCATGCACGGCATGGCTCTCGAGGCCGTCATGACCTTTCTCGTTGTGTTGGTTTTCTTTGCTACAGCCGTGGACGCAGACGGCGCATTCAACAAAATCGCAGGTTTCGCGATCGGTCTGGCGATCACGATGGACGTCCTTGTCGCTGGCCCTCTCACCGGCGCGGCGATGAATCCATCGAGAGCGTTCGGGCCTGCTCTTGCCTCACACCGCTGGGCGAATCAAGGAGTCTACTGGGTCGGACCGCTGTTCGGAGGCATCGTTGCCGCATTCTTGTACGATCGTCTGTTCCTCCGCGAGCAGCCTCCCTCCTGAATCCTCGGGGCTAACCGAATTCGTGCTACGGCCAGGGGACCCTCCAACTGTCCCAAAAGTACAGGTTGCGGCCCTAGAAACCACCACTCCGGTAGTGTTGCGACCCCTTGTGGCGCGGTGCTAGCGTGGCTTGCAGCCACCAAATAGGGGAAGTCTTACTATGGCCGTCAACATTGACGATTTGCTTCGCCGCGCCGTTGAAAACCGCGCATCCGACCTGCATCTGAAGGTCGGCAACCACCCCTATCTGCGCGTAGACGGTTTGCTCAGCGCCGTCACCGAAGTTCCCCGCATTACGCCGGAAGAAATGCTGTCGATGGCCTTCAGCATGATGACCAACCGGCAAAAGCAAAAGTTCAAGGAAACCGCCGAACTCGATATGGCTTATGGCGTGGCCGGACTGGGCCGGTTCCGCGTCAACGTTTTCCAGCAGCGCGGAAACGTCGGCATGGTACTTCGCGTCATCCCGACCAAGATCCGCACGATTGAGGAGCTCGAGCTGCCGCGCATTCTCGCGACGGTCTGCGAGGAGCAGCGCGGCCTGATTCTTTGCACCGGGACAACCGGTTCCGGTAAGTCCACCACGCTCGCCGCGATGATCGACCGCGTCAACTCGCTGCGCGCCGAGCACATCATCACGATCGAAGACCCGATCGAGTATTTGCACCGCGACAAGAAAGGCTTCATCAACCAGCGCGAAGTGGAAGTCGACACTTCATCGTTCTCGACGGCGCTCCGCGCTGCGCTGCGCCAGGACCCGGACGTCATCCTCGTCGGAGAAATGCGCGACCTTGAAACGATCGCCACCGCTCTGCTCGCTGCCGAAACAGGCCACCTGGTTCTCTCGACCTTGCACACCCTTGACGCCACGGAAACGATTCAGCGCATCATCGCGGTGTTTCCGCCGCCCGAGCAGAAACAGATTCGGTTACAGCTCGCTTCAACGCTCAAGGCCGTCATCAGCCAGCGTCTCGTGCGCCGAAGTGACGGCGCCGGCCGCGTCCCAGCCGTCGAAGTCATGATCTCGACCGGCTACATCCGCGATTGCATCATCAATCCCGATAAGACTCGCATGATTCGCGACGCTATCGCGGCGGGCACCAGCCAGTACGGCATGCAGACATTCGATCAGTCGCTCTTCGACCTCTACTCGCGCAATCTCATCACGCTCGAAGAAGCTCTCATGCGCGCCTCGAACCCGGACGATTTCCACCTCCGCGTCCAGGGCATCCGCTCCTCCGCCGACGCCGCTCGCGAAGACATGGAGCGCGCCATGAACGAATTCGAGCGCCTCGGCAAGCATTAGTATCACGCAGAGCGCCTCTGGATGTAGGCGGCCTCTCGCTCTCGTTCCTTACCCCTGTTATGCTTCGCTCGTGCCTTTCCGCACATCGCCTCGCAAACTTGCCACAGAGCAACAGTTGTACACATCCGCGCTTCGCGCGCTGATGCGCCGTGCGCATTCAATTCACGAGATGCACGAATACTTGGAGCGCCGCGCTGATGATAAAGAACTCGTGTCATCGGTCGTCGCGCGCCTCCGCGAACACAATTATCTCGACGACTCCCGTTATGCCCTCGAGTACGCTCGCCAGCACGCGCAATCGCGCCGCCAGGGACGCTTCCGCATCGCCCGCGAACTCCGCGCGCGCGGGGTGCCGGACGGCCACATCGACGCCGCACTCGATAGCGTTTTTGCCGAAACCAGTGAAGCTGCCCTCGTCCGCGCGCGCCTCAAGCGTCGTCTCGCGCACATTCGCGGCACGGTCGACGAGCGCAAGCTCGCCTCGCTCTATCGCAGTCTTCTCGGCGCTGGCTTCTCCGCCGATGTGATACGGGCTGAGCTGAAAGCCGTTACGCGCGGCGAACTTCCCGACCTTCCGGATCCCGTGGACGGCTAACTCAAAGGAGAACCCGATGATAGGACTCGACGATGTCTTCAGTACGATCGCGCTGGGCACCAAGCTGACTCGGGCCGTCATATCGCTGAAAAAGCACATCGACGCGCTTCGTTCCGGCACTGCGCGCGAATATGTGCAGCCGTCAGTCCTCGAGGCGCTCGACCGCCGCACTGCAGAATTGGAGTTGTTAGCAAGTCGTCAGACAGATCGCATCGCCGCTCTGGAGGCCAGCCTCGAAGACGCTTCCGGCGTGGCCGATGCGCTTGCCGAGCGCATGGGCACCGTTTTCTGGCTCACGCTGATGAGCGGCTCAATCGGGCTCATCGCCATCGTGCTCTCGATCATCGCAATCGCCCACGGCCGCTAGCTCGACGCTGAGCGCCCACATTGTAGGCATGTCGTCCCGGGCGCCGGTCCCAAACGATATTTTTCTCGCATTTCGCGCGTAATTATTTCTAGAAGCGTGTTCAACTGAAGAGAGCCAATGCGCAAAGCGATTATTTCCGTGGTCGTCGTAATCCTAGCCGTCGCCGGACTCGCCGTCGTGAGCGTCGCGGGCCGCGTACTTGGCCTGCGCGCCCGGCTCCTCAAGGCTGCTGCGACCGACGAAAGCCATTCCATCGTCGTCGCAGGCTTGACGCGATACTATCTGCTTCACGTCCCGAGCAACCTCGCCTCCGGCAAGCCCGTTCCTCTCGTCCTCGTCTTTCACGGCGGTGGAGGCCACGATTGGAACATGCCCGGCTTCACCCATTTCGACGCGCTTGCCGACGAGCAAGGCTTCCTCGTCGCCTATCCCGATAGCGTCAACGGAAGCTGGAACGACGGTCGAAGCCTCTCGACAGCCGACGATGTCGGGTTTGTTCGCGCGCTCGTCGACGAAGTCTCGCGCTCCCATTCGGTCGATCCAAAGGGCATCTATGCCACAGGCATTTCCAACGGCGGCTTCTTCTCCAATCGGTTGGCCTGCGATCTCGCGGACAAATTCGCCGCCATCGCCTCCGTTGCCGCGACGATGCCGCAGGATCTCGTACCTCTTTGTAAGCCTTCTCGGTCGATCTCCATTCTCTACATTCAGGGAACGAAAGATCCTCTCGTGCCGATCGACGGCGGAAATATCGGCTTCGTTCGCGGGCGCAGCCGCGGCTTGTGCATCTCTCTAAACGATGCTGCGAAGTTCTGGCGCACACGTGACGGGACATCGACCGAGCCGGCCGTCGCGAAATTTTCGGATCGCGTTGACGACGGCACGCACGTCCGCCGCGAAACATGGACCGCAGGAAGAGACAGCACCGAAGTCGTGGTCTATACAATCGAAGGCGGCGGACACACATGGCCTGGCGGCCCGCAGTATCTGCCGGTGCGGCTCGTGGGCAAGGCCAGCCAAAACCTCGATGCCACTCGCACGATCTGGGATTTCTTCCGCTCGCATTCCCTTCGCTAGCACAACGCCGCGTCGGAAACTTGTTTCGAGCTAGGCCAGTCCATGAGACAAAATAGGGCGCACTCGAACCGCTGGAGAGACATGCTTATCAGAGGGGGAACGCAAGATGAAAAATGTCGGTGTTCCAGTTCTTGCTCTCGCGCTTGGACTGACCAGCGTCGCCAGCCGTGCCTTCGCGCAGGCGTCACAATCGGCAGGTGCTGCCTCGTTCAACATTCGACTAGGCGCCGTCGCAGAACTTAAAGAGGCCGAAAATGAATTGGTGAGCCTCGCGCAAGCCATGCCGGCGGACAAATACACGTGGCGCCCTGCCGAGGGCGTACGCTCCGTAGCGGAAGTCTACCTTCACGTGTGCGCGGGAAACTTCGGATTGACGGCGATGGCTGGGGCACCTCCAAAGGCAGGATTCAAATTCCAAGGCTACGAAAAATCGACCACAGAAAAAGCGCAGATTCTCGCTCAATTGAACGATTGCTTCGCGTTTGCGGAAAATGGCATCAGCAACCTTTCCGACGCCGACTTGTCGAAGTCGATCAACTGGCCAGCCTATCCAACGGTGGGTGACCTCATATTGCACATCGTCGCTCACGCTCACGAACATCTGGGCCAGTCGATCGCCTACGCTCGCATGAACGGCATCGTGCCTCCGTGGACCGCCGCCGCGCAACAGCGACGCGCTCAGGGTCAACAGCCGCCCGCTCCCCGTCCGCAGGACTAGGGCGAGGTCGGGCACTTTAGCGGGAGGCCCGGTGTCGAATTCGAAAGACCGCCCCAATGCCTCAGACTCGCCTGGCCGTCATCGGAGGATTCGTTCCGCTCACACTACTCCTTTCAGTCGCACTACTGGGTCAGCCTGCGCCGTCACAATCGACGCCCGCAGAATCCGCCGCGCATCGCAAATTCCTCGAAAGCCTCTCGGCAGCCGCGATGGAGAGAACACACCACCACGTCCGCTACGATCCCGCCTACGTTCGAATCCCCTATCCGGGCGGTGATGTACCGGCTGATACCGGTGTTTGCACCGATGAAGTCATCCGCGCATATCGAGCTCTGGGCATCGACCTGCAAAAGGACGTCCACGAGGACATACTTCACAACTTTTCCGCTTATCCGCGGCACTGGCAGTGGCTCCTCGCAAAACCCGATCCAAATATCGACCATCGTCGCGTTCCCGATCTGATGGTGTTCTTTTCGCGCAAGGGCCAGTCGCTCCCGATCTCCCATCGCGCCGAGGATTATTTTCCGGGCGATCTTGTCACATGGGACCTAGGCGGCGGAATCCCTCATATCGGTATCGTGGTCGATCGCAGATCGCCGCAGTCGGGACGCTACATGATCGTTCACAACATCGGTGCAGGCCCGCAAATGGAAGACGTGCTCTTCGATTGGAAAATTACCGGCCACTACCGCTACTTCGGTGGAGAATAGCTATCGCCCGCCGGCCTTCCCTCGACCTCCACACAGCTGGCAATTCAGAATCTCGATGGGCACTCCGCGAATTTCAAATGATTCGTAATACCTGTGAAACGTTATATTCATCGTCCCGCGAGCTTCTCATCATACGCTCGCGCTCGGAGACTTCAGGTGACCTCGGCCAACCTATCCGAATTGCCGCAGTCCATACAATCCGATGGAATTTGGTTCGGCAACTACCTTTTCTCCGAACCTGAGATCTTGCCCTGCGCAATACCTACGTGTAATTCCGGCTTGTTCGCCATCCTCTTGCCCGACGCCCGGTGTCATCCTCGTTCGTTGCGCGTCCTCTACTTCGGCGAATCGGAGAACATTCCGACACACCTCAGCCCTTGGCATGAAAAATATTGGTCGTGGTGCGAGCGCGGCGGCGGCGCGATGAACCTTCGTGTCGTGTTCCTTGCGATGGAAGGCTCTTCGCCTGACGAACGCCGCGCCGCTCTTTCTAATCTGATCGCGCAATATCAACCGGAGCTCAACACCAACTCCTAAGCATTCCTTGCCGGCATTTGCTTCCTCAGAAATCTCGCCGTTCTCCGTCCCTCCGCGCCTCTGTGGCAAGCCCCGCTTCGATTGCGCGTATAATGAGTAGCACGATCTGAGGGCGCCTTGACCGGCAACGAAATCCGCAAGACATTCCTGAAATTTTTCGAGGAGCGCCACCATCGCGTCGTGCGCAGCTCTTCGCTCGTCCCGACGAACGATCCGACGCTGCTCTTCACCAATGCCGGCATGAACCAGTTCAAGGACGTTTTTCTCGGCCTCGAGCAGCGCGATTACCGCCGCGCCACCTCTTGCCAGAAATGCGTTCGCGCGGGCGGCAAGCACAACGATCTTGAAAACGTCGGATTCACCAATCGCCACCACACTTTTTTCGAGATGCTCGGCAATTTTTCGTTCGGCGACTATTTCAAGGAGCAGGCCATCGTATACGCGATGGAGCTGGTCACCTCGCCCGATTGGTTCGGCATTCCGCTCGAAAAGCTCTATTTCACCGTGTTCGGCGGTGCCGAGGTCGCGCCTGGGACCGCCCAAGGTACAGACGACGAAGCGGCTTCGTTCTGGGCCAAAGTCGGCGCGCCGAGAGACCGCATCATTGCGGTTCCCGGCCTCAAGGAGAATTTCTGGGCCATGGGTGATATGGGCCCCTGCGGACCGTGCAGCGAAATTCACTACGACATGGGCCCCGCCGCCTCCGATCAGGGCCACAAGGACTGCAAGTTTGGCTGCGAGTGCGGCCGTTACGTCGAAATTTGGAATCTCGTCTTCATGCAGTTTAATCGAGACGCTAACGGCAAGTTGAATCCTCTGCCGCGGCCTTCCGTAGACACCGGCATGGGCCTCGAACGGGTCGCCGCCGTGCTCCAGGGCAAGATATCGAATTTCGAGACCGATCTCTTCATGCCTTTGATTCGCAAGGCCGAGGAATTCACGGCAGCGAAATACGGAAAGAATCCGAAGACGGATCCATCTTTCCGCATCGTCGCGGATCACGCGCGCGCCACCACATTTCTGATCGGCGACGGAGTGATGCCGTCGAATGAAGGCCGCGGCTATGTCCTGCGCAAAATCATGCGCCGCGGAATGCGCCACGTGCGTCTGCTTGAGCCGGAAAAGCCATTCTTCACCGACTTGGTTCTCGCCGTCCGCGAATTGATGGCAGATGCCTATCCGGAATTGATGGGCCCGGCTGGTGCGCATATTCAGAAAGTTGTCGCCGAAGAGGAACGGAGGTTCGCGAGGACGGTTGATGCGGGCCTCAAGCGGTTGGAGGAAGAGGTCGCTCCGCTCCTTCAGTTGAAGAAGGATAATCCCGATAGACCTTTCACTTTTCTAGGCGACAGAGCGTTCAAGTTGTATGACACGTACGGTCTACCGATCGATTTTATCGCCGACGTTGTGCACGACTACGGCCTACTCTTGGACGTGGACGGGTTCACTTCGGCAATGACCGTACAGCGGTTGCGCGCAAAGGCATCGTGGACAGGCGTGGGTAAGGATGTCGCCAACCCTGCCTACGCGAAACTCGCGGAAACTTACAAGACCGAGCCGGACTTCTACTTCGGCACGAAAACGCGCGACGCTCGCATCGAAGCCATCATTACCAGGGAAGGGCCGGTCCACGAAATTAGGCCGGGCACCGAGGCTGAAATCGTGCTCGACCGCACTTCGATCTATTCGGAATCTGGCGGCCAGGTCGCCGACACCGGAAGTCTCTACGACAATTCCGAATCGCTAGAAGTCGCCGAAGTTCGCGGCGCGTATTACCCGGTCACCGGCCTCGTCGCGCACCGCATCGTTGCGAAGGAGGATTTGCACGTTGGCGATCGTGTCTCGACCGCCGCCGACCCCGAGCGCCGCGCTCGCAACATGCGAAACCACACGGCCACGCATCTGATGAACGCCGCGCTGCGCAATATCCTCGGCACTCATGTCAAGCAGGCAGGCTCGCTCGTTGCTCCTGATCACCTGCGCTTCGATTTCTCGCACTTCTCCGCGGTCGACCCGAGTGAGATTGCCGAAATCGAAGACCAAGTCAACGAAGAGATCCGCAAGGATCTCGAGATTCGCACCGACATCATGAACATCGACGACGCCCTCGCCTCGGGCGCCCTGGCCTTCTTCGGCGACAAATATCCCGAGGCGAATGTCCGCGTTGTCACGATTCCCGACATTGCATCGCCGCGCGGCTTCTACAGCAAGGAACTCTGCCGCGGCACGCACGCCAGCCGCACGGGCGCAATCGGCGTCTTCAAGATCATGAGCGAACAATCGGCTGCCGCTGGCGTCCGGCGCATTGAAGCCATCTCCGGTGACCAGGCTCTAGCCGACTACCAGCGCGCGCTAAGCACGGTCCGCGTCGCGGCGGGTCTCCTGAATGTCACGGAAGAGCGCCTTATCCCGGCCTTGGAGGCCAAAATTGACCAGCTAAAGGCGCTCGAAAAGCAGCTGGAAGCCCAAAAACGCAAGGCCGCCGGTTCCCGGGCCGAGGGCTTGCTCGACGAAGCACGAGAGGTCAAAGGGGTAAGATTTCTTGCAGTTCACCTGCCCGGTTTGGACCGCACTGCGCTCCGGAATCTTTCGGATTCTCTTCGCCAAAAGCTCGGCTCGGGCGTGATCGTCTTGGCTTCCGCCGAAGACGGCAAAGTCGCTCTAATCACAGCAGTTACGAAGGATCTGATCCCCAGGCTCCACGCCGGCAAGATCGTCCAGGAACTGGCCAAATTCGTGGGCGGTTCCGGGGGCGGAAAGCCCGACTTGGGGGAGGCTGGCGGAAAGGACACATCAGCCATAGAAAAGGCCCTCGGACAGGTGTACCCCCTCCTAGACCGGTTGTTATAATTCCTATCGCGCCAGAATGTTACGCCGCAGGAAGGGCTCCCAGGTCGACGGCTAGTCGAGCCTAGGAGATAGATTCTTGTCCCGGCGGCGATCAAATACGCCAGGTTTTTGTCGTTGGTCAAAACTTAGCCTTCCCCGAAGGGCGGAAGTGAGCCGAATGAGTCATGACCACAGCCAGAGTTGCAGCAGCAATCTTGGCCGCGGTTAGCTGTCTCACACTAGCTGCTCCGAGCCGCGCCCAAATCACAACCTATACCGACGGCGGCGGGAAGCTCGTGTTTGTAAACACCGATTCCCACGCAAAGCGGAGTGGGAGTACTATTAGTTCTCCAGCTCCCTCGCAGGACGCGGTCGAGGCTCCGAAGGAATCGTCTCGATGGCCCGCGCTGCCGCCACCTTCGATGCCCCAAGGTGTCGTGGCGGTGGATGGCGCGTCCCCAGAGGCAACTCCAGTTGAGCCGCCGAAGATCGACGACAGGCTTGAACGCATCATCCGCGAGGCTGCTGAGCGAAACAAGGTCGATCCCGCGCTGGTCAAAGCGGTAATCAGCACGGAGTCAGGGTGGAATCCGCGGGCCGTTTCGAACAGGGGAGCCGTCGGGCTGATGCAGCTCGAACCCTCCACGGCGCAGCGGTTTGGCGTGAACAATTCCTTCGATCCCGTCCAGAACGTGGAGGGCGGGACGAGATATCTCAGGTCGCTGCTCGATCGGTACAACGGCGACCTGACGAAATCGCTCGCCGCGTACAACGCCGGCGAGCGGACCGTCGACGTCAATGGCGGCGTTCCGGCGATTCCGGAAACACAAAGGTACGTACGAAAAGTAACCGATAAGTATTTTCAACCCGGCTCGGGTCGCAACCCGGATCTCTGGAGACCGCCAAAATCTCCGGTGCGACGGGAGGTCGATTCGAATGGCCGGGTCGTTTTCACGAACGAATGAAGCGATTCGAATTTCTGGGGGCGCACTCCGCTGCGAGGTTCCTCGTTTCAGCAGGGACCGCGGTTGCACTCCTGGTGTGCCTGGCGTTCCCCGCTCAAGCTGACCGCAAGTCCGATGCCCGCGAACAGTTCGAGCGCGCCGTCAAAATGCGCACCACCCTCGAAGGTCTTCTCGAGAGAGATCGCGCGCTTGCCGATTACAGGCAGACCATCGCCGCCTATCACAAGGTCTATCTGATTTCCGTGAAGGCGGACGAAGTGACGCCCTCGCTCGTTGCCGAGGCTGAATTGTACGAAGAAATGGGGCACCTCTACGATTCCAAATATTTCCAGTCCGCGATCGATGTCTACAGCTTTCTTCAGAAGCAGTATCCCGGCAGCCGCTATCGCGGCGCGGCCCTCCTCGCTGTCGCGCGAATCCAGAAGGACGATCTGAATAAGTCGGATGACGCTGCCACAACCTACAAGGAGTATTTGAAGCAGTTTCCGCGATCGCAGAACGCCGCTGAAGCGCGAGCAGGCCTGAAAGAAATCGCCTCTGGGCGGTCGCCGGCTACGGACCAGGGCGCAGTGCCCGCGGACGCGAATCCTCACGCGCAGCCGGTCGCGGCCGATCTGCCGCCCGCCGAGAATGGCCAGCGTGTCGAGCCGCGCGTGGGCGACAAAGGCGCGGCCACCGTGAAGGACATCCGATCGTGGAATTCGCAGGATTCCACGCGCATCGTCGTCACGTTCGACGACACGATCAAATACGACGCGGCACGCATCGCCTCTCCCGATCGCATCTATTTCGATCTCTCGAAAGCGAGGCTCAGCCCCAAGCTTTCGAACAAGCCGCTCGACGTTCAAGCCGGGCTGCTTAAATCCGTTCGCGTTGCGCCCAATAAGCCCGGCGTTGTTCGTGTGGTGCTCGATGTCAACGGCGCGAAAGATTATTCCGCGTTTCTGCTATCGAATCCTTATCGGCTCGTAATCGACGTCCATGCACAGGCCACAGCAACGGCGAAGAATGCTGCGAGCTCTGCACCCGCCGCGGATGGCTCGACGAAGCAAACTGACGCCAAAGATGTCGCGCATCCGGCGTCGCCGGTGAGTGAGACCGTCGCCGTCAATTCAGGCGCCGATGCGAAAGTGCCCGCGCCAAAACCAGTCGAAAAGACGCCTGCCGCCGGCGCCAAGACCGTTGCGAAGCTCGCCTCCAAGCCTCCCGCTCCGTCCGGGAACATCGGCAGCGCAGGGAAGACCGCGGCGCTTGCGCCCCCGTCCGAGCCGAAGCCCATGCACGATGGCGACCGCTCGCTCACACGCGCGCTGGGCCTGAAAATCAATCGCATTGTCATCGATCCCGGCCACGGCGGCCACGACACCGGCACAATCGGCCCGCACGGCCTGATGGAAAAAGACCTGTGTCTCGACGTCGCACTGCGGCTCGGTTCTCTGATTCAGCAAAAGCTTCCCGGTGCCGAGGTGATCTACACGCGCCAGGACGATAGCTTCATTCCGCTCGAAGATCGCACCAAGATCGCCAACGATGCCAAGGCCGATCTCTTCATTTCGATCCACGCCAACTCGAGTCATGATCCCTCGGCTCGTGGCGTCGAGACCTATTACTTGAATTTCGCGACGTCGCCTGAATCGATGGAAGTGGCCGCGCGAGAAAACGCGAATTCCCAGGAATCGTTGCATGACTTGCAGGATCTGATCCAGAAGATCGCCCGCAACGAGAAAATCGAAGAATCGAAGGAACTCGCCGGCGACATTCAGGGCACCCTTTCGCAGCGCTTGCAGCTGGTAAACCACAGCGAACGCAATCGCGGCGTCAAGAAGGCCCCGTTCATCGTGCTAATCGGCGCAAACATGCCCTCGGTGCTTTCGGAAATCTCTTTCGTCAGTAATCCGAACGACGAGCGCCTGCTGCGCAAGACCGACCAGCGCCAGCGCATCGCCGATGGCCTCTATCGCGGCATCTCCACCTATCTCGACAGCCTCAACAGCCTGGACAACAATAAGCAGAAACTCGTATCGCAGAACCACTCCCCCGCAGCACATCTCGAGCCGGCAGCAGTGGCGTCGGACGGGAACCCGAAGTAAAATTAAAGCATCCAATTCTCCATGGCCTTTCGCCGATTCAGTGAAATAGTGCTCGCTGCGGTTCTGTTCGCCGCATTTCCAGTCGCAGCGCAGCAGATTCTTCCGCCTTCCGTAGGCCACTGGACGGGTGTCCCCGTTGTCGGTGAGCCATATAGACCGGCGGCAGTTACGGGCGTGATTCCCGTCGCTCCGCCGCAAGTCGTCCTGACAGAGTATGGGTGGAGCGCTACCGAATCGGTCGCCTATTCATCCGGTGCGCCGGGCATCGCCGAGCGGCTGCAGGTCACCGTCTTCAAGATGAAGGATCCCAGCGGCGCGTACGGCCTCTATTCTTTCTTGATCACGCCTGATTTGAAGGCTGCGAACTATGCCGAACATTCGTCGCTATCGGCCGGGCGCGGTCTCATTCTGCTCGGCAACCTTGTGCTCGATATCGAGGGTGCAGACTTAGCGAAACTCGATCCTCAAATCAAATCCCTGGTCGCGGCCGTCCAGCCACACGCACAAACCGGACCGCTGCCCGACCTCTGGCAGCATCTTCCGCCGAAGGGTTTTGTCGCGCGGTCGAACCATTACATCCTCGGGCCGCAAACCCTGAATCAGCTTTTTCCTGTCGCTTTGGGTGATTCGCTCGGCTTCGCGAAGGGCGCCGAGGCCGAACTAGGTCACTACAAACTCGGCGATCATGACGCCGAAGTTCTCATTGCCGACTTTCCGACGCCCGGCATCGCAATGCAGCAGCTCGCCGAACTCCAAAAAAATTTCAACATCAACGGCTCGCGGCCGGATAGCCAAACGCCACCGCTCTACGCGAAGCGCAATCTCACGCTCGTCTCGATCGTGTGCGGCGCACGCACGCAGGCGGAAGCGAATGCTCTGCTCGATCAGGTTCAGTCCGGCACACAACTGACCTGGGACGAACCTACCTTCCAGTTCAAAGAGCCCAGCATCGAGATGATGATCGCAGGCGCGATCGTGGGGACAGGTATCATCTGCGGATTTGCGCTGGTCGCGGGCCTGGCCTTCGGGGGCTTCCGTCTGTTTATGAAACGTCTCTTGCCGGGCAGGGTCTTCGACCGGGGCTCCCAACTGCAAGTTTTGCAGCTCGGGCTTGCCAGTAAGCCCATCAATGCAGAGGACTTCTACGCCTCCGTCGGTACCATCCGCGGGAGCGCCACCGTTGACAAAAATCTGCCTGATCGCATCGCCCTCCGCATATTCCGCTGAAATTGTTCGACTTACGCCACCAACAGAATTTGGGTTTCCCGCTTGACTTCGCTAGTACTGCCCACTAGACTGCGGTCGAGGAAAGGGTTCTGTGGCCATCCGCGCATTGGCCGTAGGGCTTTCTCCCCTTGAAGGCCCCCGACTTGTCGGGGGCCTTCTGATTTAGTGGCGTTTCACTGTGGTTTATCCCACCCGCAGGCGTTGCACGAGCCCCCCACCGCGTCACTCGGCCGCCCGAGACCCATCCCTAAAGATCCTCTTGACATTTGGCGCCCTTGACTGTATATTCTGTCTGTACAGAAATGACAGACACACAGAAAACTCGGCTTTCTCCCGTCGCCCAGAAGTTCATCCTTCACTGGGGCGAGATGGGCACGCGCTGGGGCGTAAACCGCACCGTCGCCCAGGTCCATGCCCTGCTCTTTCTCTCTCAGCGCCCGCTCTCCGCCGAGGAGATCGCCACAACGCTCTCCGTCGCACGCTCCAACGTCAGCACCAGCCTGCGCGAATTGCTCGGCTGGGGCATCGTGCGAGTCGTCCCGGTGCTCGGTGATCGTCGTCAGCACTTCGAGTCGGTGCGTGATGTCTGGGAACTCTTTCGAATTGTCGTGCAGGAGCGTAAGAAGCGCGAACTTGATCCGACGATCCGTATTGTGCGCGAATGCGTCGACGAGGCAGGGAAAGCAGGCCCAAGTGAGGCTTTCGCACATCAGCGCCTCAAAGAATTGCTCGAATTCATCACCACGATGGAAACGCTCTTCATCGAATTCCAGAATCTTTCGCCGGCGGCCGCGCGCGGAATTGCCAAGCTGCGCGGGCAGATTCGCAAGTTGCTGCCAGGTTAAGAATCATACGCCCTGCTGCCGAAGGGCTTTTCTTGATGAAGGCCGATTTCGGTGATTACAGAAATGACTGACGTTCAATCGCGGACGCTGGCAGCGAAGGAGCTCTTATGAATCGCCTCATCTGGCTGATTTGGGCGGCAGGATTTGTCCAGTTGGCCATCCTCGCCGCAAACTTCGTCGTGCCCGGCCATTTGAACTGCCGCGAAAACCTCGCCAAGGTTACGCCGATGATCCGCAGTGTCTTCATTGTCCACTGGACCTACATTCTTCTCATGCTTGCGATTTTTTCGGCTCTTTGTTTCAGATTTGCCCCGGAATTGGCCGGTGGGAGCCGGCTGGGCCATTTCTTGAGCGCCGCAATCGCGATCTTTTGGTTGCCGCGGATTCCAATTCAACTCGTCGTCTACGATCGAGAACTGCGCCGCCAGCACCGCGTAGGCGACGCGGCGATGTTGCTGGCGCTGAGCTTTATCGTCGTGGTATTCGGAGTTGCGGCCCTCGGCGGGAGGATATGAAGCCGTGAGGCGAAACGCCATCACCGGCGCGATTGTCTGGTCCGCTCTTTTTATCGCGGCTGAGACGGGAGCGGTCGATCTCGCCTGGATCGAGCTGCTCTTCTTGCTCGCGCCACTGGTGATTGTGCCGTTGGGACTCTTCCTGACCGAACGCGTGGAGGGCGCGTGGGCTGCTCCTCATCCCGAAGGGGTCGCCAAGACGATTCAGTTGCCGGCGGCGCTGATGGTGATCGTCTCGTTTTTCTTCCAGCCCGGAATTCTCGCCGCGGGATTCGCAACCGCCTGGATTTTGTTTGGTGGCCTGCTCGCCGCGGGAGCTTTTGTGCGAATTGTTCGCGGCGCGGTCCGCAAGCTCGATCTACTGTGCCCGGCCGCGGCGTTCGTCTACTCGCTCATTGGCGCCGCGTGGCTCGTCGCCTCGCGTCTGGGTCTAAACCCGATGGGATTCGAGGAGCCTATCGTGCTCCTCACGGCCGTGCATTTTCACTTCGCGGGATTCGCGGCGGCGCTCCTGGCGCGCTCGCCTGGGAGGGCCGCCGCCGACTCGCGCGCAAGCGGCGTGATGGCCGGCCTTTTCAGAGTCGTGACGGCTGGCGTGCTGATCGGCCCCGGCTTGCTGGCGATCGGATTCGTCGCCGGACCGCGTGTCAAACTCGCGGCTGCTCTGGTCCTTTCACTGAGTGAACTCGGGCTGGCGATCTCTTTTGTTTTCGCGTTGAAAACCGTCGCTCGCTTCAGCGCGCAACTGCATCTGACGATTGCCGCGGCCTCGATCGCGTTTTCGATGGCGCTCGCTGCGGTGTGGGCGATCGGCGAGTATCCCCTGCAACAATTTGTCAATCTGGATCAGATGGAGCGGTTTCACGGGACCGTGAACGCTCTCGGTTTCACGCTGTGCGGCCTGATCGGCTGGATTCTCGCTACTTCGAAGGCAACACAGCAGGCGGGCCAGCCGCAATGAGGGTCGCAATCACAGGCGGCACCGGCTTCGTCGGACGGCATCTTGCAAAAGAGTTGACCGCTCGCGGACATGAGGTCGTGTTGATTGCGCGTGGAATCGACAGGCGCGATCCTTCTGCGTTTGCGATCTCTGGCGCGCAATTCTTCCCTTCTGATTTGTCCAGCGTGACTGAGCTTGCGCGTGCGTTTTCAGCGTGCGGCGCCGTGGCGCATTGCGCGGGAATTAACCGCGAGGTCGGCACACAAACTTATCAACGCGTCCACATTGAAGGCACGCGCAACGTGGTAGAGGCGGCGCGCAGCGCTGGCGTGGGAAAGGTCGCGTTGCTCAGTTTCCTGCGCGCGAGACCCAATTGCGGTTCGGGATACCACGAGTCGAAATGGGCGGCCGAGGAAATCGTCCGCAGCTCTGGCCTCGACTACACGATTTTCAAAGCGGGGGTGATCTACGGCCGCGGCGATCACATGCTCGACCACTTGAGCCACGCGCTCTACACCTTCCCTCTATTCGCACTCGTGGGATTGAAAGACAAACCTGTGCGTCCGCTCGCAGTCGAGGATCTGGCGCGCGTTTTAGCCGCCGCACTGACCGAAGGCAGGCTTTCGCGAAAGACTGTAGCGATCACGGGTCCGGAAGAGATGATGCTCGGCGAAGCGGTACGGCGCGTTGGGCAAGTTATCGGGAGACACCCTCTCTATCTCCGAATTCCGGTGGCCTTCCATCGCTTGATGGCATTTGGCCTCGAGAAGACCATGAAAATTCCGCTCGTTTCGCTCGCGCAGGTGCAGATTCTTTCAGAGGGGCTCGTCGACGCATGGCCTCCGTACGAGGATCTCCCGGCGGATCTGGTTCCCACTACTCGATTCAAATCCGATCAGATTCGTCGCGGCCTTCCGGAGCCGGGACGATTCGGCCTGCGCGACCTGCGATGGTGCGCCTAATGGAACTCGCCGCCGCAAATTTCGGTCCACACGATCTGAAGCGCCCGGCCCAATTCGTGCGTGGGCATGAACTAGTCGGCTGGATTCCGCTCGTCGTCCTGCCCGCGATAGTGTCTCTTTTTCGAGCGCATCTGGCTGCGTGGCAGTTCATGTGGGCGCTGTCGATCGCGATCTTTTTCGGCTGCAAATGGGAGACATGGACCCGCGCCCGGTGCGACGGAGTTTGCGCCAGCTTCGAGCGGAACCTGGGGTACCTGCTGCTCTGGCCCGGAATGGATGCACGTGCGTTTCTGGGCGCTGAAAAAACGGCAACGCCGCCGCGCATCCGGGACTGGCTCGTCGCGTCCGCGAAAACAACATTTGGAGGCGGCATGGTTTGCCTCGCGGCCCGCGAAACGGCGCGCGGGCACACTGATCTTGCGGTGGGTTGGATCGGCATGATTGGGCTCGTTCTAATGCTCCACTTCGGACTCTTCCACCTGATTGCGCTCGCGTGGCAAGCGGCGGGCGTGGCGGCCCGACCCATCATGAGCGCGCCTCTCCGCTCGACGTCGCTGGGCGAATTTTGGGGCAAGCGCTGGAACCTTGGATTCCGGCAGCTCACGCATGGACTCGTGTTTCAGCCAGTGCGCAAACATTTCGGTCTCACAGTCGCGGCTCTCGCGTCGTTTCTCGTTTCGGGGTTGATTCACGATTTCGTAATTTCCTTTCCGGCAGGTGGCGGTTACGGCTTGCCAACGGGTTATTTCCTCTTGCAGGGGATTGGCGTGGTTGTCGAACGATCAAAAGTCGGCGCGCATTTCGGAATCGGACGCGGATTCCCCGGCTCGCTGTTCACACTGCTCTGCACTGCCCTGCCCGCGTTCTGGCTTTTTCATCCGATTTTCGTGAGAAATGTGATGCTTCCGTTTTTCGCGTGGATTGGGAGTCTTTGAGTTAGCTGGGAGGCCCTATGCCATCGTTAGACCAGACGCTCATTATCGTTCCGCCACAGAGCTTGTTCAGCGTGGCGTTGTGGCTCGCTGGAATCGGCCACTTCTGCGTTTTGATCGCCAGCTTTCAAGTTCCAAGCCGCCTTGGTTGGAAAGAAGATCTCGCGAAACTGACGCCGTTCAATCGCAAGCTGATGTGGGTCCACGGCGGATTCGCGATTCTTACAATCATCGCCTTTGGCCTCCTAACTCTCGCTCTCCACAGCGAAATGCTCAACGGCGATCGCGCCGCAATTTTTCTGGCAGCCTTCATCGGCATCTACTGGACAACGCGCCTTGCGGTCGATTTTGCATACTACGAACACAAAGACTGGCCGACCGGGCGCATGTTCGTCGTCGGCCACGCGCTGCTGACCCTGCTCTTCGTGTTCCTGGCGACCACCTATGTGGGACTCTTCGTTTGGAAGGTCTGGCTGAGGTGACGGTGCGCTATTTTCCCACGGCAACCGTCGGCCGCACCGAGTTCAGCACCCGGTCGTAGTAGGCTTCGTAGAGCGGAATGATGTCGTTGGAACAATATCGCCTGCGAGCATTCGCACGAGCCATTTCACCCATCATCCGGCCGCGATCGGGACGCGTCAGAATCTCAAGAGCGTATTTCGCGGCAGTGGCGACGTCGCGCGGCTCGAAGAGATAGCCGTCCACGCCATGCGCGACCACTTCCGGCACTCCGCCCACGTGCGTCGCGATTACTGGCACTTCGCAAGCCATCGCCTCGAGCGCTGCCAGGCCAAACGACTCTTCGTCGCTCGGCAGGAGGAAGAGATCGGCAAGACCGAGCTTGTCCTGCACCGTCAGTTGCTTGCCGAGGAAAAATACGTCTTTCACCAGCTTTTTCTTTCGCACCACGTATTCCGCGGCGCCTCGATCGGGACCGTCGCCGATCATGACCAGCTTCGCAGGAATCTTCTCTCGAACCAGCGCAAATATCTCGATCGCGTCAGTGACGCGCTTGACCGGTCGGAAATTCGATAGGTGCATCAGAATGGGCTCGCCGTTCGGCGCGAACTTCGCGCGGGCCTTCGCGTCGTTCGATCGCTTGTAGAGGTCGCAGTTGACGAAGTTCGGTATCACTTCAATGGGCCGCTTGATCTCGAACTCTCTGATGGTGCGCTCGCGGAGGTAATTCGAAATCGCCGTCACGCCGTCGCTCTGCTCGATTGAAAAGCGCGTGATCGGGAGGTAGCTGCGATCGTTGCCGACCAGCGTGATGTCGGTGCCATGAAGCGTAGTGATGAAAGGCAACTTGCGCGGCGCCGCCATCATGCGCGCAAGCAACGCGCTCACCGAGTGAGGGATGGCGTAATGAACGTGCAAAAGATCGAGCGACGCGCTTTCGGCTACTTCCGCCATTTTCGTGGCGAGCGCCAGCGCGTACGGCGGATGGTCGAACAGCGGATACGTCGTGACTTCGACTTCGTGAAAATAAATTCGTTCGCTCGCGTTATTCAGCCGGATCGGTATCGCGTAGCTGATGAAATGGACTTCGTGGCCGCGCGCGGCGAGTTCAATGCCCAGTTCGGTGGCGACTACGCCCGAGCCGCCGTAGGTTGGGTAACACGTGATTCCGATTCGCATGGTAAGTGGGGCGCAGACTTTTTAGCCCGCGCGATGCAGGCGCGTCACCTGGAGCTTCTGCATGTGCACAGGCAGCCGTTACTGGCCGTTCGGGCCGCCCTGCGCCGCGTCTTCGCTGTCTTTGTACAGATACCGGATCGCGTGCTTGTAAATGAGCAAATTCGGACTGCCGTACCTCGTGAGCTTGATGCAATCCCGGTCGTACCATTCGACAGTGCCGTGCAGTACCTGGCCATCATCGAGCACAACCGCCACCGGCGTTCGCGACTGCATCTGTTTCACGAAATAAAAGTTCTCGGCGAAGGTTTGGTCGGGTGGCGCCGGCTTCTTTCGGGGCGCCGCTGCGGGTTGCGGGGCGGCCTGAGCAGGCCGGGGAACGTATGATTCCTTCGGATCGCTCAAAGCAGGGCGGAATAGCTTGCGGTTTACCATGATTGCTCCTCGGTTTGCTACCTCTTATGACTACGGATGAAAGCCTTCGGTTGCAACTTTTTACTGCGAATTTTTAGGGCGAGCCTGAGGCCTCAGCGAACACTCAGCGAGGCCAATAGGGCGTCCAGACCCAATTGGCGGCCGATGTTGCGGCGCAGCCGGCCTTCGAGTTGGTCGAGGCCGCGCGTTGCTTGCAGAATCCACTCCCCGTCGATCTTCTTGCCCAGGGTCTCCACTTCCCGCCGCAGGTCGGGGTTGCGGGGGAAACTGCTCTTCGGAGCCTGAGAGGATTCCAACAGGTCCGTGAAAACACTATAAAGCACGTTCAGGACATTTTCAAACGATTCCTGCTCATGCTTGGCGAGCTGAGCGGATGCGCCGAAGACTTCGCCGTTCCTTTCGCCGCTAATGGCGGTCTCAAGCAGGCGCAGCACGCTCTTTCGTAGCCGCGACGACTCTTCCAGATCGAGCGAAAGAGCCGCGCCCGGACTACCGGCGGCCAACTGGGCGGCCAGCTTTCGTTCGGCTGGCTTTCCCTTGTGGTGCTCGGCGAGAAACGACTCGATGTGCTCCGCCGGCACCGGAGCAAAATGAAACTGCAGGCAGCGCGACCGAATGGTCGGCAGCAGCGAATCGGGCGTGGGAGCCAGCAAGATCAGCGTTGCAGACTCGGGAGGCTCTTCCAGGATCTTGAGGAACAAGTCCGCGTCAGTCCAGCGCATCGTGTCCGCGCCATCCAGAATGAAGACGCGCCTCCGGCCTTGCGGCTTGAAATAGGCCGCACGCTGGACCGCACGCAGTTGTCCGACGCGAATCATCGGCCGCGCTACTGGGTTCCGCAGCCGCACCGGATCGGGGACGATCAGCCAGATATCCGGATTCGTTTCGAGGATTAGAGGTGTCCGCTCGACCGCAGCCGCATCCGCGCTCTCGCCCCGCTCGGTGAGACCCGCGCCAATCAGCGGCTGGGGGTCGGAAAGTGGCGCCGTGCTCAGACACGAGCTGCATTCGCCGCAGAAATCGTCCTTGAGGCGCTCACAATTGGCCGCTTGGGCGAACATCCGGGCGAGCGTGTACTTGCCAATGCCGCGAGGGCCGGTAAAAAGCAGCGCGCTCGGCACCCTCTCGCGGCGGAGCATGCCGCGCAGCGCGCTTACGATCCGCTCATTTCCGAGAAACTCGCTGAATCCCATGGATCAGCCTTTCGCCCCGAGCGCGGAAGATAGGCGCGCTTCCACCGCCGCCAAAATCTCTTCGTGAATTTCCGCTGGAGGCCTAAGCGTCCCGGCCGCCGCGTCGAAGCATTCGATTCTCAGCCAATTCGGCTCGCGCGCAAGCTCGTCATACACTTCGGCGGCAGCTTCCAGATGAGCAACATCAGCTTCGTGCAGATCGTGTCGCAGGCTGGTGTAGTCTCGCCCGCTTTTTTGGCCAATTAAGCGATGCGCCTCGGCCACGGGCACGCGCAAATAGACGACAAGGTCTTCTGCAGGCAGTGCATACACGGCGTATTCGAGTTGTTTCAGCCATGCGAGGAATTCGCCGCGCTTCTCGCGGCGCACACGCGCGCCCTGATGTGCAAGATTGGAACCAATGTAGCGGTCGGCGAGCACGGTCTTGCCGGAGGCGAGCGCCGCTTCAATCGCCGGTTTCGATTCGAGGCGGTCTCCTGCGTAGAGCAACGCCGAGAAGTGTGGATCAACCGTCGCAAGCGATCCGAATTCGCCATTCAGGTACCGCGCGACCAGTTTGCCGAAGAAGCCGCTGTAGTTCGGGAAGCTGATCTCCGAGAACGCCAGGCCTCGGCGGGCGAACGCCAGCGTGAGCGCTTCCAGTTGCGTGCGCTTCCCTGAGCCGTCGATCCCCTCGAGCACGATAAATTTTCCGCGGGCAGGCATCGAAGTGGCGATCAGTTTAGCACGGGAAAACGACTGAGACTGGGACGCACTCGCCGCGCCGCGACCCTGGATTCTTTGGCGATTAGACAGAGTCGCGTTTCTTTGTTTCCAATAACCTAGCGCGCGTTCTACTTGCGGATTTTGGCGATTAGAAATCCCGAAACTGCACCGAATCGAAGTCGGCAGATCGCGCGAGGGATTGCTGGCGAGACGGGCGCAATTGTAGTAACCCGCCGCGGCGGGGTGTTTCATTCGCCCTGCATGTGCCCAGTGGTCGCGCATCGTATCTCCCAGGCTCGACTAACCGTCGACCTGGGAGCACTGACTGATCTCCCAGGCTCGACTAACCGTCGACCTGGGAGCCCTTTCCAGTCCACGCTAGCAGGAGAAGAATGGCCGCCAAGCGTGAATCCCTGTGGACTGTGGACAGTTCCCTTTCGCAGTTGAAATTCCGGCGCGTGCTAGAATCGCGCCGGCAGCGATGCAGACCAGTTCGATTGCGGTGAATCTGGAACGTGTGCGCTCGCGAATCGCGCGAGCTTGCGAACGCGCAGGACGCAGCCACGATGAAATCACGATCGTCGCCGTCTCGAAGACTTTTCCACCAGACTTGATCCGCGCGGCGCACGACGCGGGCCTGCGCCACTTCGGCGAAAACCGCGTGCAGGAGTTCGAGACGAAGCACGCGTATGTGAAAGGCTTTGTCGATAGCATCTGGCACTTCGTCGGACACCTGCAGAGCAACAAAGTGCACCGCGCAGTCCATCTTTTCGACCGAATCGATTCGGTCGATAGTATTCACCTGGCCGAAAAACTCGATTCGGCGGCGCTGGCGGCGGATAAGCGGATGCCTCTTTTGATCGAAGTCCGCCTCAGCCGCGAAAGCACGAAGACCGGTGTCGCAGTGGAAGAGCTGCCGGCCCTTGTTGCCGCCGTCAAGCGCTGGCCCTGTCTCGAATTGCGCGGTCTGATGACCATTCCGCCATATTTCGACGATCCTGAGGACGCGCGTCCGTATTTCCGCAAACTGCGCGAGCTGCGTGACGATGTCTGCCAGCGGCTCGGCGTTTCCTTGCCCGTGCTATCCATGGGAATGAGCCACGATTTCGAAGTCGCGATCGAAGAGGGCGCGACTGATATCCGCGTCGGCACGGCGCTGTTTGGAGAGCGATCTAAGCGGTAGTGCAGGGGAAAGCAGATCCCACGTCGTTCGCGGGAGCGGCGGACCTGCTCCCTTCGTTTCTCAGGGCAAGCGGGATGACAATCAAAAGCCGCGGTCCAGTTCTACGAATACCGCACCCAACGCAGCATCTCGGGCAACGTCGGCCGCTTGCCGTACATGAGCACGCCGATGCGATAGACCTTCGCCGAGGCCCAGACCGCGCCCAGAATCGTGCCGAACAACAACACCACCGAGAGCGCCAATTGCCATGCCGGCGGCGTCTGAATCGCGATGCGCAATGGCATCAGAACCGGCGCGAGAAACGGAATCTCGGACAGCACAATTGAAGGCGTGGACGTCGAATCGATCATCACCAGCCAGTAGAATGACATCGCGAAGACGAGTGGCCCCATTGCCAGCCACTGCAGTTGCCCTGCGTCCTGCTCATTCGAGCACGCCGCACCGATCGCCGCGAACATCGACGCATATAGGAAGTATCCCCCAAAGAAAAAGCAGATCACCGAAAACAGCAACGATGCGGGAATGTGAATCACTGGAAAGGAGCCTCCGCCAAACATCGCGGCCATGAACGCCCCGTAGGTCAGCAGCAGCGAGAGCGAGACAATCCAAATCAGAAACTGTGTGAATGCGACTCCGGCGACACCAAGGATTTTTCCCGCCAAAAGTTGGATCGGCTGCACCGAAGAGACCAGCACTTCCATCGTGCGCGTCGTCTTCTCTTCCAGAACCGACCGCATCGTAACGATGCCGTACATCAGGAGCGACATATAGAGCAGTATCACCAGGCCGACCGCGATGCCGAACGTCTGGCCTCTTTCCACCGACTCTCCTGAAATCGTGACCTTGATGACTTCGAGGTCCGCGCCGCGAACGATCTCGCTGACGTTGTCCACGTTGATACCGCGTGCGCGCAACCGGGCTTCGATCAACGCTTGATTCACGGCGGGCATGACCGCCGCCCTCGCTGCGAAATTGCCGGTATTCTTCATGTGCAACTCGAAGGGCTTGCTCAAATCGCTCGGAATCACAAGATAGGCGTCCAGCTTGCCGGCGTTTATGCTCGCCCGCAATTTCTGTTCGGCGTCCTCAGGATCGGCAGGCCGGTCCAGCGTCTCGGAAATCGCGAACTGATGAACCCCGTTTGCCATAGGCGCACCGAGATTTTGGGAGATGGACGCCGCCGAACCACCGGCATTGTCCACGATCGCAAGCCGGAGGCTTTGATTCGACCCGTGCTTGGAAACAAAGCCGACTAGAACGACTGAAACGATTCCGAGCAGCGGGATAAGAAGCGTCATCACAACGAACGCTTTCGATTTCACGCCGAGGACGTACTCGCGCTTAACGATCAACCAGATTTTATGCATGGCCAGTCTTCTCGATGAAAATGTCGTTGAGCGAAGGTTCGAGCAGCTCGAATCGCATGATTTGCACTCCTGATTGCAGCGCAGCTTTCAAAATCTCCTGCGGATCGGCGCCCGGCTTCAGTTTGGCCTCCACACCGCTGCCAAATCGGTTCACGCTAGCGACCGCCGGGTGACTCAGAAAAGCGTCCGAGCCAGTGAACTCGATCTGCACCGTGTTCTTTCCGTAGGACTGCTTAATTGCGCGCAGGTCGCCATCGAGAACGTTGCGACCCTTGTCGATCAGGCAGATCGAATCGCACATTCTCTCAACCTGCTCCATGCGGTGGGACGAGAGAACGACCGTCGTGCCCCTATCGCGCATTTCCAGCATCACGTCCTTTACTGTCGCGGCATTCACCGGATCGAGGCCTGAGAAAGGCTCATCGAGGATTATGAGGCGGGGCTCATGCAGCACAGCCGAGGTGAACTGCACCTTTTGCTGCATGCCCTTCGAGAGGTCGCGCACTTCCTTATCGGCCCAGTCCTTCAGCTCGAAGCGTTCGAGCCACGCGTCCGCCCGGCGGCGGGCCTCGCCTTCCGGCATTCCACGCAGCGAGGCGAGGAACACGATGACCGCACGAACCTTCATTCGAGGATAGAGGCCGCGCTCCTCGGGCAAATAGCCGATGGCCTCGCGGGTTGTGTCGCTAACCGGCTCGCCGAACACGCGAATCGAGCCCTCGTCCGGGACAAGGATATTCATCACCATGCGGATCGTGCTGGTCTTGCCGGCGCCGTTCGGCCCCAATAGGCCCAGAATGGCGCCCTGGCGCACGCGCAGGCTCACGTCGTTCACGGCCGTCACGCCGTCATACGACTTGGTCACGTTTTCGAGCGAAATAGCGTCCACAGAATGCCTTTCCGGACCGGTTTGACGAATGCTCTCTTCCGCTAACTACGCCTAGTCAGAACAAGATATTACGGGAGCGCTCCGATAAATTTCATTAACACAGTATTTGGCTCTTAGCGGCAGCATCAGTCCGGCAAAGGTTGGCCCGTCGTTTCGAGGCCAAACGGGATCAGGAATAGGCCTACCACAAACGCGATTGCAGTCATGGATACGGGAATGCCGATCGTGTGAAAGTGCGACACGCCTGCGCCGACCAGAAATGTGAAGCCAGCTCCGACGAACCGGCCCACGGATGTCGCGAAGGCGAAGGCGCTGCCGCGGCAGCGCGTGGGGTACTGCTCCGGCAGCCAGAGCGTGTAAACCGCGAAGTTCGCGCCGCCGAGGCCCAGGAAGAACAGCCCGATGAAAAACCATTTGAGCGCGTCCTGTGGCAAATAGAACGCATGCCCGAAGCTGTACGCGATCGAAGCGGCCATCATAACGAAATAGGCGGCGAGCGATTTGCGACGGCCGATGCGTTCGGCGACCCACGCGAGCGGCAGGCAGCCGAGAATTGTGCCCAGAGAGATCACCATCGTCGCGTAGGTGCCGAGCCGCGGGCCGAGCGCTGGCGGCAGATGCTGACGGCCGACGATCTCGGTGACCGCGGTCGGCACGTAGACGGTGCCCGCCCACAACCCGATGATCGAAATCAGCACGTACACTGAATTCAAAAGCGTCCGCCGCAGGAATTCCGGCTGAAATATCGTCGAAAACGGGCTTGAGACTCGCTTCACGTGCGCCTTCCAGCGTTCCGATTCGTGCACGCCGTAGAGAATGAAGCCGACCAGCAGCGCGGGCGCTCCACCGAGCATGAACATCGGGCGCCAGCCGTGCGTCTCGCCGACGAAATGGTTCGCCAGCGCTGCGAGAAAAAACCCGAAATAGTAGCCGGTGTGCATCAGCGCCGCGCCCACTTTGCGGCGCGATTCGGGCCATTCTTCGGCAACGAACGTGCCGCCCATCGCCCATTCGCCGCCGATCCCGACACCCGCCAACAGGCGACAGGCCGCGACTTCCCAAACGTTTTGCCCGAAGCCAGCCAAAAATGTGAAAAGCGAGTAGCACAGTATTGTAAGCATGAGTGTGCGGACGCGGCCGAACTTGTCCGCAATCGGCCCCCACACGAGCGCCATTCCCCATCCGACGAGAAACAGTGCGAACAGCAGCCCGCCGTAGAAGCCGACGTTGCCCGCGGTCGGCGCGATGCCCGATTTCGGCAAGAGTTCGCGCAGCGCCGGGACGAGCACGAGCGCGTAGATGAACGAGTCCATGCCGTCGAGCGCCCATCCGCCCCACGAGGCCCAGAAGCCGCGGATTTGGTTGGGCGTGAGGCGAACCTTTGTTGTCGATGGTGGTGATGACATGGTGGCCGTTGTGGGGCGACGAATTGTACGAATGGCGCGAAACCGTTGCAAGCCAATCCGCGACTCGTCGAAACGGGGAGTCAGGTTGATGATATCGTCGGAGCCTAGGAAGAATCGAGTGGACGTTCAGGAGCGCGGCGGGAGCGTCGTGATTGCGGTGCGGGTAACACCGCGCGCGAGCCGCAATGCGATTGAGGGCGAACACCAAGGCGCGCTCAAGGTGCGGCTCACCGCGCCTCCGGTGGACAATCGCGCGAACGATGCGCTGCGACGACTGCTCGCCGAGCGTTTGAACGTGCCGATATCGGCTGTTAGAATCGTCGCCGGAGAAAAGAGCAGAACGAAGCGCGTGGAGATTGTGGGCGCGACACGCGTGCAAGTCATCTCACTTTTGGCCGAAGAGTAGCGAACCAAGACCGTCAGCATGCCGGACATCAAATCTATTCAAGCAGAATTGCGAGCCAGCAAAATCGACGGCTGGCTTTTCTACGACCACCATCACCGCGACCCGATCGCCAACCACATTCTCGGCCTCGGCGAAAACGGCATGGCCACGCGCCGGTGGTTCTATTTCATTCCGTCGCGCGGCGAGCCGCGGAAGCTCGTGCACCGTATTGAAGCGGGCATGCTTGATTCGCTCGGCGGCCGCAAACACGTCTATTCCGGCTGGGAGGAACTGCACAAGGGCTTGGCAAAGCTACTTTCGGGCAGCCGCAAGATCGCGATGCAGTATTCACCGCAGAACAATATTCCGTACATCGGGCTGGTCGACGCGGGGACTGTCGAGCTGGTGCAAAAGCTGAAGAAGAAAGTTGTCACGTCGGCGGATCTTGTGCAGAAGTTCGAGGCGGCGTGGACGTCGGAGCAGCTGGTCTCTCATCTCGAGGCCGGGAAAATCATCGACAGGATCAGGCAGGCGGCGTTTGAGCGTGCGGCATCGCGCGTCCGCGAGAGCCAGCCGATCACGGAATTCGAGCTACAGCAGTGGATCCTCGAACAGTTTCGCGCGAACGGTCTAAAGACCGCGGAGCCGCCGATCGCTGCCGTGCAACCGAACAGCGGAAACCCGCATTACGAGCCGACCGCACGCGCGTCGCGTCCGATTCGTGCGGGAGATCTGCTGCTGCTCGACATCTGGGCGAAATTGGACCGCCCCGGCAGCGTCTACTACGACATCACGTGGGTCGGTTATCTTGGGAATCGCGTGCCGGACGCGTACGCGAAAATTTTCCGCATCGTGCGCGACGCGCGGGACCGCGCGGTGGAAGTCGTCAGCGATTCCGTCACGCGCGGGCGCCCGATTCACGGCTGGGAAGTCGACAATGCCGCGCGCGAAGTGATTCGCAAGGCTGGCTACGCGAAATATTTCGTCCATCGCACGGGCCACAGCATCGGCCAGGAAGTCCATGGCAACGGCGCCAACATGGACGGACTTGAGACACGCGACGACCGCAAAATCATCCCGCACACCTGTTTTTCGATCGAGCCGGGAATTTATCTGGCCGAGTTCGGCATTCGCAGCGAAGTGAACGTCTACGTCGGCGAGCGCGATGCGCGCGTGACGGGCGGAATCCAACAGGAAATCCTGCCGCTGCTCGCCTGACCGATGGCGACCGAAGCTCCTTTGACCGACGCGCACACAAAGCCAAACCCTGCCGGACCCGCGATCGTAGCGGTCGCCGCGTGGATCGTGCCGGGTTTGGGGCATCTGCTATTGCGACGATGGGGACGTGCGCTCGGATTCTTCCTCGCCACGGCAGGGCTTGCGCTTGGGGGCTACGGGTTACGCGGCGAGGTTTTTTCGCCACGATCGAGCGATCCCTTCGGCGCGCTCGGATTCATCGCAGATGTCGGCTCGGGAGTCTTCTACTTTCTATCTCATCTTTTTGAGACCGCGGGGCCGGAGCTCTCGCGCGCGTCGGGCGACTACGGCACCCGCCTCCTTGCTGCGTCAGGAATCGTGAATCTGCTGGGCGTGATCGACGCGTTCGGAATCGCGCGCGGGCGGAGAGGCTAAGATCTGGCCATGCACGTTCATCTGAGCCATTTCGCGACAATGGCGATTTTTGCGCTGCTGGTGTCGGTGGCCTTCGCGTGCGTGGGACGCCACACCCTCGCTACGCGAATCAAATATGCACTTCTGTCGTTTCTGCTGTTTCTTGCGATCGGTATCGGGGTCGCCTGGCTGATGTACCCACTTTCGCGCTGAGGACGCCGCCAAAAAATAGGGGCGAGTCGGAGACTCGCCCCCTCCCCCCAACAGTTCAACGGTTTCTTGGATCGACGTCTACGCGAGATCCTCCGATCGAACCGGCAGCTTGCGAATTCGCTTGCCGGTCGCTGCGAAGATCGCGTTGCAGACCGCCGGTGCAACGGGCGGAACTGCAGGCTCGCCCATCCCGCGCGGCACTTCCTTGCTCGGGACGATGTAGACCTCCATCTTCGGGCACTCGTTCATGCGCAGCGGTTCGTTCGTGTCGAAGTTCGCCTGCACGACGCGGCCCTTGTCGATGGTGATCTCACCCTTGAGGGTCTGCGTGAGGCCAAAAACCATCGCGCCCATGGCCTGCTGCTCGATGATGCTGGGATTGACCACTTGCCCGCAATCCAGCGCGCAGACTATGCGGTGAACTCTTACGCTGTTGTCCTTGTTGATGGAGATTTCCGCGACTTCGGCAACGAAAGTATCGAAGGCTTCAAGCACCGCAATGCCCCGATAAACGCCCCTCGGGAGCGGCTTGCCCCATCCCGCCTTTTCGGCGGCCATGTTTAGCACTCCCAGATGCCGCGGTTTTTTCGAAAGCAGGTCCCGCCGGAACTCGTACGGGTCCTTCTTCGCCGCCGCCGCGAGCTCGTCAACGAAACTTTCGCTGAAGAACCCGTTTTGCGACGCCCCGACCGATCGCCAAAAGCCCATCGGGATTGGCCCGGGAGTGAGCTGGTAGTCGACGAGGATGTTCGGAATGTCGTAGGCGATATCCTGCACACCCTCGACGCTGCTTGAGTCCATCCCGTTCTTAATCGAGCCGGGGAAGAACCAGTTCATGATCGAGTCGCAAGCCACGCGCGCCGTAAACGCGGTGGGTTTGCCGCTGGCGTCGAGACCTGCGGCCATCTTGATGTACGACGCGGGACGATAGTAGTCGTGCTGCATATCGTCTTCGCGCTTCCACGTGACCTGTACGGGAGCCTTCATCGATTTCGAAAGCTGGCAGGCCTCGATGACAAAGTCCGACCATCCACGGCGGCCGAATCCTCCGCCGAGATAGGTGGTGTGGACAAACGATTTGTCAGGGGTCACTCCAGCGATCCCCGCCGCAATTTGCTGCGACGGCGTCTGGAACTGCGTGGGCGCCCAAATGTCGACGCGATCGGCTTGCACGTCCGCGACGCAGTTCATCGGCTCCATCGTTGCGTGAGCCTGATACGGAGCGCGGTAAACGGCTTCAACCTTTTGAGATGCGCTCGACAACGCTGAAGCTGCGTCGCCTTCCTTGCGAGCGACAACGCCCTCTTTCTGAGAGCGCTCTTCGAATTCTCTGAAGATGCTGGCATTACTCGCGTTGGCGTTCGGACCCTCGTCCCACTTGATATCCAGTGCCTTGCGCGCCTGAAACGCGGTCCAAGTATTGTCCGCCACGACGGCAACGCCCGTCACGACCGGCGGCTGGCCCGTCATGATCGGCACAACGTCTTTCACGCCCGGGATCGCCTTCGCTTTTGTGCCATCGAAGCTCACGACGCTGCCGCCGAAGACCGGGCAATGCTCGACCGAGGCGTGAAGCATCCCTGGCCGCCGAGCGTCGATGCCGAACGTCGCTTTGCCGCACACCTTGTCCGGCGTGTCGAGCCGCTTGGTCGGCTTGCCGACGATCTTGAATTGGCTCGGATCCTTGAGCTTCACGTCCGTTGGCGGAGTCAACTTGCCTGCCGCTTCAGCAACGCTGCCGTAGGTCGCGCGGCGTTTCGTAGCCGTGTGAACAACGGCCCCATTTTCCCCACGGCACTCCGACGCATCGACGCCCCATTTCTGCGCCGCCGCGGCAATGAGCATTTCGCGCGCCGTCGCTCCGGCTTGCCGCATCGGCACCCAGCCCGAATGGACGCTCTGGCTGCCGCCGGTTCCCTGCATGCCGAACGCGGGATCGAAGTACGCTTTGTCGGCCGGCGCAAATTCCCAGTGGATTCTCTTCCAGTCGCATTCGAGCTCTTCGGCTGCAAGCATTGAAAGCGACGTCACGACGCCCTGCCCCATTTCCGACTTGCTGATCAAAATGGTGACTTTGTCTTCCGGGCTCACGTGAATAAATGCATTCAGAACTGCGGGTTCGGTTCCGGCGGCCAGTACTTCCCTGCGCCCAGGCAGATAGAAACCAACGATCAGACCAGTGGCGCCCGCTAGGCTGGTCTTCAGGAAGTTGCGGCGATCGATCGATGTTGTCACGGCGCTCATTCCGCACCTCCTGCCAGAACATCCGCTCGCTCCATCGCGGATTCAGTCTCGCCGCCTGTGTCGGAGCTGGCTGACTTGCTTCCGCCAGCCTGCAGCTTCGCAGCGACTCGAATTGCTTTGCGGATCTGGTTGTAGGTGCCGCAGCGGCAGATGTTGCCGCTCATCGCATCGTCGATTTGCGCGTCGGTTGGGTTCGGCGTCTTGGCGAGAAAAGCGGCAGCCGACATGATCTGGCCCGACTGGCAGTAACCACACTGGGGAACGTCGATTTCCATCCACGCTTTCTGAACGGGATGGCTGTTATCCGCGGAAAGGCCTTCGATGGTGGTTACCTTCTTCCCAGCGAGGCTCGAGACCGGCGTGATGCACGACCGCGTCGCCTCGCCGTTGATGTGGACCGTACAGGCGCCACAAAGCGCCATGCCACATCCGAATTTGGTGCCCGTCATATTCAAGGTGTCGCGCAGAGCCCAGAGCAATGGCATGTCGGGATTGACATCCAACGTCGTGGGCTTGCCGTTCAACGTAAAATGAATCGCCACGAGAATCCTCCCTCAGAATTTTTGGGGATACAATCGCACACAACCGCCTGCATTCTAACTCTTTCTACAAACGGAAACTATGCGAAGTGACCGGCCATCCAACGCCGGAGTCGCACAAGAATGACGAATTGATTCGCTGCGAGCCGCTAGAACCGGGAATTTGTTTCCGCGTTTGACAGTTTTTTCGCCGCGATGCTAGAGTCGATTGGAAGGCCGAGGTAGCTCAGTTGGTAGAGCAGCCGATTCGTAATCGGCAGGTCCCCGGTTCAAGTCCGGGCCTCGGCTCCACTTTCCGTCGGTTCCCCAAATGGCGACCAAGAAAAATGCAAATTCGCCTACAGGCAGCGGTCGGCAGATGCTGCGACATACCGTCGCGACGCTCGCCTATCGGGGCGGCAAGGCTCTTCGCGGCGCGCCTCCCGGATTTTCCGATTTTTGCGTCGGCGATTCGACGCGCACGCCCGGCCAGATCCTCGCTCACATCGGTGATCTGCTCGATTGGGGCTTGTCACTCGCAAAAGGCAAGCAGACGTGGCACAACTCGAATCCGCGATCGTGGGAGGAAGATTCGGAACGCTTTTTCAAAGCGCTCGAGGCTTTCGACAACCAACTGGCATCGAAAACGCTTCTCGGGTGCGCCGCGGAGAAGCTTTTTCAAGGCCCCGTCGCCGACGCCCTAACGCACATCGGCCAGATCGCCATGCTGCGCAGGCTGGCAAGCGCTCCCGTGCGCGCCGAGAATTATTTCCGGGCGGAGATTAAAGCCGGCCGCGTCAGTTCTAGGCAAGCCGCACCGAAGCAGGAATTCGACTAAATTGCAGTTGCCGAATAGACCGCACGCCGTCGCAAATCGGCTTACAAGCCTCTAATGAAGGCCGTGCAGGCCCCCAAATTGCACGTCATCGGAATCAGGGTCGATGAATGTCTGCTCACGCCAATGCCAGCGGCGGCACAGCACTGATAGCCGGCGAGCTAGCGTTCGAAAAGAAAATCAGCGAACTCGAAGGGCGCATCCGCGAATTGGAAGTCCGCCGCTCCGGACCGCCCGATGCTGAATGGCGACCGCTTGCGAGAACCATTGACGCAATTCTGCGCCAGCTGACGCATCGCGTCTTGAAACTCGAAAAGTCCCAGTTACAGCTCAGGAATCTCGTCCTTGCGCAGAACCCTGCCGAGGACGCCGGCCATCTCATCCAGATCGATCAGGCCCTCCGCGCCGCGCATATCCAGCTTGCTGCTCTCAAAAACAGGCTGTGCGATTACGAAGTTGCCGTGCGGACCATAAAAAACCTGAGCGGCCAAGTCGGAGCCACGATTCACGAGCGGCATCAGCCCAAGAGCGCGCCCGGGCCGAGATTCGTTCCCCTCAAAGCCAAGGGCTGCACCGAAGAGGACATGAATTCCGACTGGGCGGCGTTCTGGGCCGGCGAACTCCGTGAGTCGCCGAAATACAAACGCAAGCTGTGGGAGCTTTGTTACGTCTCGCAAGTTCTGTACAACGAAGGGATGCTTCAACAAGGGAAAATGGGGCTCGGCTTTGCCTGCGGCTCCGAACCGCTTCCGAGCCTTTTCGCGAAATACGGAGTTCGTGTGCTGGCTACCGACCTATCGCCCGACCGCGCCGAGGCCAGAGCGTGGATGAATTCCGGACAGCACGTCGCCGGCTTTGAAAATGTTCGCCGTCCCAAAATCTGCCCTGACGCGTCTCGCCTCGCGATGATCCGCGGCGCATATCTCGACATGAATGCGATTCCCGCCGAGCTCGATGGGCAGTTCGACTTTTGCTGGTCCGTTTGCTCGCTCGAGCATCTCGGGAGCATAGCCAATGGACTAAAGTTCATCGCGAACTCGCTTCGTACTCTGAAACCCGGGGGCGTTTCTGTCCACACCGCGGAATTCAATCTGAATGAGGGCAAGACAATTACGGCAGGTCCTACTGTTCTGTTTCAAAGGCACCACTTCGAACAATTGGCCGAACGCCTTCGCGCCGCCGGCTTCCACGTTTACGATTTCGATTTCGATGCAGGGCGCGGAATCGTCGACGGCCTGATCGATCTGCCGCCCTACGATGACGCTTCACCTCTTGCCATCAAATACGCGCATTTGAAGCTGAGCCTCTCCGGCTTCGTCTGCACGTCGTTTAGCTTCGTTGTGAAGAAGCTGGGATGAGAGTCTGGCTGGCTTGATCTCGGGAAATCGAGCAGAAAGAAAAGTGGCCGGGGGCTAGGCTGAGGGACCCGAGCCGCCCGGCCTTTTCTCACCCATCTCCGCAGGGTCTGGGTAAGAACTCGTTACGCGGCGCTTTCGCCGTTACGCATGAACTCGTAGCGCTCGATCGCTGCCGCCACACCTACATCGCCCGAGCCTTCGGGGCTGCTGCGCAGCACGCGCCCCAGGCAGCGAACGCGCACGGGCCCTGCTTGGGTCAGTTCGTGCGGCAGCGTCATCACGATTTCGACGGGTGCACCGCTCTTCAGTCCCTTTGGCAGGTGGAAGTACAGCCCTCGCGAGCTGACTTCTCGTGACTCGGTCGCGGCTTCGCCGACTACGTTTTCGTCGGTCCAGCGGACCGTCAGCGGCAAGCGCATCAGGAAGCGCCGCGATATACGTCGCTCTTTCAATGACACCGGAAAACTCCTCTAGATTTCCCGATCAGATTAGAAGCGCGCGCTCGCCAAACCAATAGAGCGACGGAGCCAATTCTGCGGCGCAAATTTGGTACAAGCGTACTAGGCCGCTTTTGTCTAAGCCTTTTCCGTTGAACCGTTTACGAGGAGACTGGAGGGGAAAGTACTGCCAGATTGGTCAAAAACGCAAGCGGTGTCGGGTATTAAGCCTGATCAATTAGACGGTGGTGAATCGCGTAGAGGGCAAGTTCGAGCCGATCGGAAACGCCGAGTTTGTCGAAGATATTGTGCAGGTGGTTCTTGACGGTCTGTTCGCTGATGAACAGCTTTTCGCCGATTTCGCGGTTTCGGAAGCCCTGGGCCACAAGCTGTACGATCTCCTTCTCGCGATCGCTCAGGAGCGGCTTTTCGCGGCGCTGTCCGGATTCAGACGACTTCTTGAAGGCATCGATTACCTCGGCCGTCATCCGGTTGTCCAGCCAGATTTCACCCTCCGAAACCTTCCGGATACTCTTTAGCAGCAAATCGCTCGCCGACTGCTTCAAAACCACGCCCCGCGCGCCGAGGCGCATCGCGCGGACTACGTCCCGATCATCCTCTGCCGCGGTCAGAACGATGACGCGCGTTTGCGTCGTGTCAAAGTTGACCTCTTCGAGCACGCCAAGCCCGTCTTTTTCCGGCATACGCAGGTCTAGAAGCAGGATATCGGGCTTGAGCTTGCCCAGCATCTTGGTGCATTCAACGCCATTCGAGGCTTCTCCGACGATCTGTACGTCGTCGGCGCCCTCTAGCAGCTTCCGGAGGCCGTCGCGAAAGATCGCGTGGTCGTCCGCAACCAGGATTCGAATGGCCTGTTTCGATTTGCTCATTTCAATTCAAAGGGATTTCGACCGTGAGGCGCGCGCCGTGCCCGGGATTCGATTCGACGGTCAGAGTGCCACCCACGCCCCGCGTCCGTTCCTTGATCGAGATCGGCCCAAGACGCAGGCGATCCAACTCCTCGCTCGTATATCGCCCGGAGAAGCTGAAGCCCCGGCCGTTGTCGTCCACGACGAGAGAGACTTTGGTCTCGTCTTGTTCTAGTTTTACCACGACGTGACTCGCGTCCGCATGCTTTTTTATGTTGTGTAGTGACTCACGATATATCTGGAAAAGTTCGCGGCAAATGCGGTCCGGAATGCGCAAATCACGGTCTTTTATGAATAAATCGACGGCCAATCCGTGTTCCGTGCGGAAACGCTCCGCGAATCCCATCATCAATTCGCGCATATCCGCGCTTTCGACGCGCAACGGCCGGAGATCCGTCACCATCCGCCGCAACTCCTCGCTTTCCTGCTGCACGGTTCTTTGCAACCCCGCGAGCTCGGCGGAGGCCTGTTCCGGCGTTTGCGGAACTTTTTTTCGGAGCACGTCCAGCTGAATCTTCAGGCTAAGCAGCGTCTGGAGAATCCCGTCGTGCAAGTCCCGAGAAATCCGGCTGCGCTCCGCCTCTACCGCGCGCGCTCGCAAGCTGCGCATCAAAAAAATGTTCTCCAGCGGCGGTCCCACGTGCCGAACGAGCTGTTCGAACCACCGCAAGTCGCTAGCGGAGAACCGGCCTTTCTCCGGCGCGGGATTGAAGAGCAGAACGCGTCCCGCTGGCCGACCGCCGGATTCGATCGTTACGGCCAGCAGCGATTTCGCTCCAAACTCCTCGCGGGTCGATTCCGGCGGTGCGGGAATCATCCTGAATGGCTCCCCTGATCTGCGGTCCCAACCGAAGCCGGAGCCTTTGCTTCCGTTCCTGAATTCCCACGCCATGGAGGTTTCAAGCGAGTCGAGCAGGAACGTGTCGGCACGCGAAAGCGCAAGTGTCTCGGGACCGCGGGGGTCACGGTCGCTGGGCTTCACTTTCCAGACGAACAGCCGCTCCAGCTCGTCGTCTTGAAACGCCAGGCACGCTTGCTCGCATCCAAAGGCCACTGCAATTTCGCCGAGCGCCTGGCGAATGGATTCCGTCAGGCCATGATCGAACTGTAACAGGCTCGTGATCCTTTCCAGAAACTGTTGCCGCGCGAGATGTTCCCGCTCGCGGGCTCCGAGGAATCCCATTCCGAGCCCGGAAACAAGCGTTCCCGATCCGATCGCGATCCATCGCCACACGCTTTGCCACGCAACCGGCCCCTCGGCGGCCACGCGAATGACGATTCCGGCGGTCGCAATGCCGACCCAAGCGAACATCGCGCGCGGGTTTCCCCTCGTTGCTACGGCGAAGACCGTGAATGGAAAGAGAAACCAGAACGCCGGCACCGATGGCGTTAAATAGACCAGGACGATCACCACAAGAATGTCCAGCACCAGCGGGATTCGCAGCCGTACGTTACCCGTGAAGCGTTCGACGAGCGCGGCGACCAGCGCCAAAACCAAATACGCAGTCAGAAACGCCAGAGATGAGCGCCGCATCGGCGCGCCCGGCGCTTCCACTAACGCCACAAGCGATAGCGCCGCAATCACGGCGCGAGCCAGCGTGACTTGGCGTTCCAGATAGAGCCGTTCGGTGTTTTCCAGAGGCATCGTGGCGGGTGACTTTCCTTAAAAGTCTAGCAAGCCCGCCAGACCGCGCAATTCAGGCGGTCCGCGCTGTAGTCTTTTGGTAATTGCCGGGCCGGTAGCATCAAAGTCCACACGATCGTTTTCACAAGTGGGGTTGACAACGGGTGCATAATCGTTTGCAAGAACAAGTCGAGGGGGAAGACCGGGGCTTGTCAGAGCGATACACGCGGAGAGAAGTAGGGCGCATCCTGGGAGTAGAACCGAGCCGTCTTCGTTACTGGGAGCGGCTGAGGCTGGTCCGTCCTCGATCCCGCTGGGGTGAACGTTTCTACAGTTTCGGCGATCTCGTCGCGCTCCGCACGCTTCAGCGGCTCACGAACAATCGAATCCCCGCGCGCCGCGTTCGCCGCGCCGTCAGTCTTCTCGAGAAGCAGTTCGGCGGCTCTGCGGCGGCTCTGCAGGAGCTGCGGTTTTTCGAACAGGGTCGCGATGTCCTCATAATACCCCCCGGCGCCGACCGCCCCTTTAATCCGCTAAAGCGGCAGTGGGCGTTTGCGTTCGATTCCAGTGCGGCGTCAGCGAAAGTCCACGCGCTGACCGGCCCGACCGCCGAAGAATGTTTCCGCAAGGCGCTCGACTGCGAGATGCACTCCGAGCTTTTGCCTCAGGCTGTCGAAAGCTACCGGCAGGCTCTTGCGCTCGCGCCTGAATGGATTGACGCGCACATCAATCTCGGCGTCGCACTTTATCAGCTGGGCCGGGTCGAGGAAGCGCGCGCGCAATTCGCCGCCGCCGTGGACCTCGACCCTCTAAGCGGTATCTCGCGTTACAACCTCGGCTGCGTGCTCGAAGAACAGGGACAGATCGACGAAGCCATCGGGCATCTTCGCCGCGCCGCGCGTGCCATGCCCGCGCACGCCGACGTCCATTTCAATCTCGCGCTCGCGTACGAAAAGCGCGGCGAGCGCCGCCTCGCTCGCATGGAGTGGATCACCTACTTGCGCCGCGCGCCCAGCGGCCCGTGGGCGGATCAGGCGCGCGCTCATCTAAAGCAGCTATCGCTTCGCCGCAAGCGCTCCGCGCCGATTCCCTTCCCTCAGCGTCCGTAGCTCGCCGCCGCTGCGGCGTGCTATCATTTTCTCCAGTGGTGAGCGTAGCTCAGCCGGTAGAGCATCGGTCTGTGGAACCGAGGGTCGTGGGTTCAAATCCCATCGCTCACCCCA